>Ga0209035_10000013_pt1 | contig 87068 bp, 111 predicted proteins | sample MarorgKNORR_S2LV_6_FD_188220 | JGI IMG/M metagenome (GOLD analysis project Ga0209035, IMG submission 188220) | Marine microbial communities from the Southern Atlantic Ocean, analyzing organic carbon cycling - AAIW_A/KNORR_S2/LV (SPAdes) (version 2) | ecosystem: Environmental > Aquatic > Marine... | reverse complement strand
TCCCACTACAAAACCTAGACTCATCCTAATACCTCTCTAGATCCAATTTCATTACTTAATCCTAGCAAACTAACCATTTTTCCAAGTTCTTTATCTGATATTTTACAGTTGTTGTGTGCAAGTTTTAATGCATATGGATACCCTCCTACACTTGTTTTGAATAGTTTATTCATAATTGATTTGATCTCGTCATTATCGTGTTTCCCACCCAAAAATTCTAACTTAATAATTGGTGTTGAATCACTCAATCTTACAAATGTTGATGAGATTATTTTATCAAAACCATAATTTTTTTCTACAAATATTTCACTAAACCCTGGACCGTTTGTAACGTGATTGTAATAAAATATGTCCCCTGCAAGGGAACCTAAATTCTCAAATTGTTTTTTGGTGTTTGATGTTTTTGCAATAAATATTACATTCTTTTTTTTATTCATTATTTTTACAACTTGCGCATCTAATGCTGATTGCCTTGTCATAAATTGTGAATGAAGTGATCCATCCATTAATACTAAATCCACTTCATCAACTGTTTTTTCACAAGCGTCAATTTCCATTTTACTTGCAATTCTTGAAAGATCTATGTCTGAACCTAACCCTGAATCGTGCAAATCTACAAGAACTTCTCCATCTGTTTTTATTGAAACTGCTGTTGTTGCCCATAATTCAATTCCTTGAAATTTAGTGTTGTTGAAACTACTATCTATTCCTGCAGTTACAACTTCTTCTTTATTGGGTGTAAATGTATTCCAATTCCCTCTTGCTTTTTGTAAAATCTGCTCAAATTTTGGGCCTTTTAGAACTGATAGAATTTTCTCTCTATTCATAATTGCGTCTTTGTAAACTGTATTGAGCACAACAATAGTTAGCTGGTTTGAATAAAATCTTTAGGTTGTGTTAAGTTTTGACAAAGATGATCCATCAAAACAACTTATCCAATTTTACCCTTGAAAACAACTTTCTCATCAGTGCCTGATGGGGTTGATCTATCAATGTATTTTATCTCATATTCATGTCCAATATGGATTATCTTACCGTCAATTTGGCGTGGGATTTTAATTTGTACTTCAAAAATGTTTGTGTTAGGCCCTGTTTCAATTAAATAATTGGAGTTAGCGTCAAATTTTGGATTTGCAAGAGTAGTTCTAATTCCTCCTTCGCCTCTAAATTCTAATTTATTTATTGAAATTTTATCTTCATCTCTAGAATCTCTATTTGCATCTGGTTCGTACAATCTTAGAATAAATTCATGTCCAATTCTTGAACCTCCTCCGGAAGTCTCAATTTCAGCAAATGTTTTTGTTAGTGGAATTGACTTAACTTGCACTCTTTGCTCTCCTGACGAATTAGATTTATCTAAATATTTTATTAAAACAATGTCATCTTGACTTAGTTGTTTACCGTTAACTGTTTCAGGTAATTCTAATTTCAAATAAAATTGACCTGTATCATATCCTGTTTCAATCATTTTTTTAGGACCTTCAATTGGGATTCCGTTAATTGTAAATTCAAAAAGTCCTTCGGTGGATATCACTTCTACACCTCTATCTGAAATATTCAAATCATGATCTGTGACGTAGAAATTTACTATGGACATACTTGATGCAGGAACTGTCACTATCTTAGCGTCTGTCACTATCTGAGAATTTGATGTTGAAAACTCTGACTTGATTAACATGCTTCTTTGTTGCATTATTTCAACTGTTTCTGGTTTTACACAAGATGGAATTCCATTTGTACGAATAACTAAATCTAACCCGTTTCTACAAATAACTTCTTCTGCTAAAATTCCAGTTTTCATCTGTTTTCTTGGAGACTCTAAATCTGCATGAATGGGAAGAATAATAGAGAATATTAAAAAAACCCCTAAGCCTAAAACTATTTTTTTATTTATTGTCACTTCTATAATTATTTCAATTTTTTATTTTAAATAGCTTGAGAGTTTTTGTAATTGTTTGAATTTTTTTAGGTTGTGTTAAGTTTTAAAAATATCTACATCTTTGCAATTTATTTTAATAGAAATTGAAATTGTCTAGGCACACCGTGAGAATCTACCTAGACGTTAATTTACTGTTTTTTGAAATAGTAAACTGATTACTGCAATTATTTAGTTTCGTATAAATCATGAATTGTCTTTATGCCTATGATTGTAGTGACATCTCTTGTTGCAGAACCACTCAAGACCTGCCAGATATTCTACATTGTCACATTTACCGCAAAATGTACATTTTATGAAATGTTTCATTTTTTTCACATTGGTCATGTTAAAAAAAAGTTTTTGATCCATTAGAATGTCGTTATGTCTAAATACTCTTTTTTAAAATCTGTCAATTTCTGTCTATTTTTAGACTAGAATTAATTAAGAGATCTTTTCTAATATTATTACTTGAAAAAAATTGGTTTATTGGGATGTGGCGTAATAGGTACTCAAATTGCACTCGCAATTGACACTGGTAAAATTCCTGGAGTTTTAACTCATGTTTATGATGATTCTAAAGACGCTTCAAGTTTACTTGTTTCAAAATTAAATAATAAGCCTGAAATTGTTGAGAATTCTCATTTACTTTCCTCCCATCCTGTTAACATTGTAGTTGAGGCAGCTTCCCAAAATGCTGTAAGGGATGATGGATTGAGTATTTTACAAAACAAACGTGATTTTATGATTATGAGTGTTGGTGCATTACTGGATGAATCAATTTATGATATTTTATACGATGCATGTGATCATTTCAAAAAAACAATTTATCTTCCTTCTGGTGCAATTGCTGGCCTGGACGGAATTAAATCTATTAAAAATGAATTAGAATCTGTATCCATTACCACTACAAAACATCCTCGTTCCTTAAAGGGTGCAAAGTTTTTTGAAAATTCTAATATTGATTTAGATTCTATTGCCACTTCGACAATTATTTTTGAAGGCAATGCTCGTGACGCTGTTTCTTTATTTCCTGCAAACATCAATGTGGCTGCACTTGTATCTTTATGCGGGATTGGTAGTGATAAAACAAATGTAAAAATTGTTGCAGATCCAAATACTGACAAAAACACTCATCACATTGAGGCCGTCGGAAAATCTGGAAAAATGACATTCACTATTGAAAATATGCCTGATCCTGAAAATCCTAAAACTAGCAGATTAGCTATTTTATCCGCAATTGAAACATTAAGACAATATTGTTCAGATGACATTCAAATCGGTACTTGATATGGCAAAACTTGCCACATTTACTGACTTTTTGGAAAATTCTGGACCATTTCATATTCTTTAAATCTTCATCTGTTCAATTTTTGATCAATTATGTTGGTTCAGGATACTGCCTTTTTAAAAAATGAAATTATGAGACTTAAAAAAGAAAAGGATGTCGTAATTTTGGCTCATAATTATGAAATTCCTGATGTACAGGATGTGGCTGATTTTACTGGTGATTCCCTAGGATTATCAAAACTGGCTGCAACAGTTCATCAAAAAACAATTCTGTTTTGTGGTGTTCATTTTATGGCTGAAACAGCTGCCATTATCAGTCCTGACAAAAGGGTACTATTACCTGCCTTAGAAGCTGGTTGTTCTTTATCTGATTCAATCACTGCCGATGAATTACGTAATTGGAAAAAACAACACCCTAATGCTATCTCTGTTGGATATGTCAATACCACTGCTGAAATTAAATCTGAACTTGATTATTGTTGCACTTCATCAAATGCTGTAAACGTTGTAAACGCAATCCCTAAAGACAAGGAAATTTTATTCTTACCTGACATGTTTCTTGGTTCTTATGTTGCAAAAATGACTGGAAGAAAAAATATTCACATTTGGGCAGGTGAATGTCATGTACATGCAGGAATTACTCCTGAAGATGTTACAAAAAAATTAAATTCGATGCATGATACTGAATTTCTCATTCATCCTGAATGTAGTTGTACAACACCTATGATGTATGATGTTGCTGACGGAAGTTATGAAAACAACAAAGTTTCAATTCTTTCAACTGAAGGGATGTTAAATTATGCCAGCGCATCTAAATCAAAAAATTTTGTTGTAGCAACTGAAACTGGAATATTATATAAAATGAAAAAAGATAATCCTGATAAGACCTTCATTCCTGCATCCGAAAAAGCTGAATGTGAGTATATGAAAATGATTACTCTTGAAAAAGTATATGATGCTTTAGTGAATGAGAAAAATGTTATTACTGTTCCAAAGAAAATTGCAGACAAGGCTCGTTTAGCAATTAATCGAATGCTTGAAATTAGTTAGCATGTGATTATTTTGGTTGGATTGTTTAACCGAGTTGCTAGAGATCCTCAATTAAAAATAAATGCTGAAAAATTTAAAAAATTTAAAAAACTTGTGAAAGCAAAAAAATACCCTGAAGCCTTGAAATTAGGCTTAGATTATCTAGAAAATGTTCCTTATAATCACGATGTTTTGTTTACTCTTGGCGGAATACATTATCTAAAAAATAATTATCATGATGCAATTTCTTTTTTTGACAGGGCTCTTGAGACTGGAGATTCTGATGTTGAGGTTTTACTTTTGAAGGCATATACACATGAAAAATTGCAGGAAAATCAACTTGCAATTGATTGTTGTAAGAAAATTCAAGTCCTTGATCCAAAAAATAAATCTGTACCTGACTTACTGTCTAAATTAAATTTCTAAACTAACATCAATGCCTTTGACTGAATTAGTCACACTTCCAATTGATATGATGTCTACTCCTGTTTTACCGTACGCTGATATGTTTTTAGAATTAATTCCTCCTGATGCTTCTAGTAGCACTTTATCTCGTAATTTTTTATTTTTGAGAATTACTATTGTTTTTTTAATCTGAGATGGTGTAAAATTATCTAACATAATTATTGACGCACCTTCATTTGCTGCAAGAACTGCATCTTTTGTATTTTCAACCTCCACTTCAAATTTTTTATATCTTTTTTTTGCTTTTTTTATTAATGATACTATTGAATTTTCAACTGCTATGTGATTATCTTTGATCATTATCATTTCATCTAATCGTAATCTATGTTTTTTACCCCCTCCTATCTCTACAGCTTCTTTATCAAAATATCTTAGTCCTGGTGCTGTTTTTCTTGTTGCATACAATTTTGTTTTATTTGGAATTTTTTTCACAAGTTCATTTGTTTGTGTTGCAATACCGCTCATTCTTGTTATGATGTTTAATGCAGTTCTTTCACATGTTAGAATTTTATCTGCATCTCCTGTCACTGTCATTATGGTTTGATTTGGTCTTATCTTTGATCCGTCTTTAATCATAATTTTTGCTTTACATCCTTTTAATTTGAAAATCTCTTTTGCATATGCTGCTCCTGCAATGATTGCTTTTTCTCTTGAGATTATTTTTACTGATATTTTCTTTTTTTCTAATAATGCACTTGTAATGTCTCCTTTACCTATATCTTCTGCAAGAAACTGTACTAATTGCTTTTTAGAATTAAACGACAATATTATAATTAAATATTAATTTGATTTTAAAGATTTATAATTTTTCTATGTTACTTTAATTGCATATTTGCCGCTAGATGTAATTTTTAATGTATCTGCAATTTTTGAATTTGAAGGATCAACAATTAGTACAACTCCGCTCCAATCTGGTGTTAAATCTGATGACTTACAAGCTGGACAAACTTTTTCTGTTGTTACGTGTTTACATTTTCTACATGCCATTTCTCGTGCCATCTTAACTTGCCTCTACTTTTGCTTCTTTTGTTGGTTCACCTGAACCATCAGCTTTTTTAATTTCTTCAGCAATCCATTCGTCTGCACCAAGGAATGGCTGTCTACAAGTAATGCCGATTTTACCCATTGCTGCTGCTTTTCCGAGTGATACTGCTGTAATTCTTGCGCGAAGTGTTGAACCTACTTTTAATGTTCTTCCACTTTGATTAGCTAAAATCATTCCAGATTTTACATCACTCTTAAGATAATCATCCATAACTTGTGATAAGTGGAGTAATGCATCAGTTGGACCTATTCTTACAAATGCTCCAAAGTCTGTAATATCTACAATTTCTCCTTGAACTATTTCTTGTAATTTTGGATAAAATGTTAATGCCTCAAATTGTACTTTGTGGAATGTGCCGCCATCTCCTGCAATCATTTTACCCATTTCATCTACTTTAGCATCTAAAATCATGATAATGTAACCTAATTCTGCATTAATCATACTCTCGTACTTTTCTTTAAGAATATCTCTTGCTGCCTTTTTGAGTGTGGTTCCAAATAATCGTGGAGGAATCCTAACAACATCAACTAGGGTGGATATAGAAAACACTATTATTTTTGCACAAATTTGAATTTATGAATCTTTGGGTTAATTATGTTGAATTTCTAAAGATTTTGACTATTTTTCAAATAAAACCCAAATTTTTGCTATATCTAACTTATCTTTAAATATCGTATTTGACTTTTTCATTTCATATGGTTGGAATAGATCAAGTTTTAGAAAAACTTAGCACTGTCATTGATCCTGATTTAAAAAAAGATATTGTTTCCATGGGTATGATAAAAAATTTAGAACTTACTGATGGCGATCTTAAATTTACTTTAGAATTAACTACTCCTGCATGTCCTTTCAATGTAGAGATTGAAGATGATGTGCGAAAAGCAATTGCTGAACTCTCAGATTTAAAGAATTTTGATTTGAACGTAACTGCAAAAGTAATGGAAGGCCGTTCACTTGAGGCTGATACTCAAATGGCAACTGTCAAAAATATCATTGGTGTTGCAAGTGGAAAAGGAGGAGTCGGTAAATCTACTGTTTCATTAAATTTGGCATTGGCCTTATCTCAAACAGGAGCTAAGGTCGGTTTACTTGATGCTGATATCTATGGTCCAAGTATCCCTTTGATGTTGGGGATGAAAGATGGTTCTATGGAAGTTGAAGATAATAAACTTCAACCTGCTGATTCTAATGGATTAAAGGTTGTTTCATTTGGTTTTTTTGCAGACCAATCTAATCAAGCTGCAATTTACCGTGGTCCAATTATTTCTGGAATTTTAAAACAATTTTTAGTTGATACCAATTGGTCTGAATTAGATTATCTAATAGTTGATCTTCCACCCGGTACTGGTGATATACCATTGACTCTTGCACAAACAATTCCTATTACTGGTATTCTTGTAATTACAACTCCACAAGATGTTGCAAGTAATGTTGCAGTCAAAGCAGTTTCTATGTTTGAAAAATTGAATGTTCCTATCATTGGAGTAATTGAAAATATGAGTCATTTTATTTGTCCAACTTGTGATGATAAACATTACATCTTTGGTGATGGTGGAGCAAAGAAAATTAGTGAACAATTTAAGATACCATTTTTAGGTGAAATTCCATTAAATTATGGAATTATGTCTGGTTCTGATTTGGGGAAGCCTATTATGATTACTGATGTTGACTCTCCTAGTGCAACTGCTTTTAGAGTAAGTGCAAAAAATGTTGCAGCCCAATGTAGTATTATCGCATCTAACTTACAAGCTGAGATGGCATCTGAAGCATCTGGTGAAGCATCTGGTGAAGCATCTGGTGAAGCATCTGGTGAAGCATCTGGTGAAGCATCTGGTGAAGCATCTGGTGAAGCATCTGGTGAAGCATCTGGTGATAACACCTCCACTTAATTCCGATTCCTGTGAAATTACCTGATTCTTTAAGAGATCAATTGAAAATTCCTTTGGGAGTGTTATTGCCAATTGGTCAAGACAATAAAACAAATATTCAAAAATATCTTTCAGATAATTCTTACATTATTACAATTGGAGATAGGACTACTGAGAAAATGATTAATTTTGATATAATTCCGTCATTACAAATCATTGATGGTTTAGAAAAAAGAATAAAACGAGATATTATCAAACTTGGAAATGCATTTGAATTAAAGACTGATAATCCTGCAGCTGAAATTACTCTGCAAAGTATTGAAATAATTAAAAAAGCATTTACTATGAATTCTCCTATTCGATTAACTGTGAACGGTGAAGAAGATTTACTTGTATTGCCTGTTTGTATACATGCTCCGGAAAATTCAGTTATTTTGTATGGTCAACCCAATAAAGGACTAGTTTTAGTACAAATTACTACAGAAATTAGAAATAAAGCACAAGCATTACTTGATCTAATGAAGTAATTGGGATGTGATGAGACGGTGGCTGTATGATTGATGATTACCCCACATAACTTCTGACCCTTTTATTACTCATTTTGTAGGATCAAAATCAACTAAACATCTTACAACAATTGACATTTCAAGATAAACATGAATTATTTCATAAACAATTATGAAACTTGATCCTGAACTTAAATTAAAAATTTTAGAGAAAGTTGGAGTTTACTCACAAAGATTTTCAATTTCTGAACCTGTGATTTTGTTAGCAACTAAAGAAGTACTTGATGCTCCTAAGGAGATGACTGAAGGTAGGCGTACATCTGCTTACAAATATTATGGTGTATCGTATCTTCAGCATAATTTAGTTTTTATCAATGTCCGAAAAATTCCTGATGAAAAAACGCTTGAAAACACTATTGTTCATGAATTGATTCATATGCGATTTCCTTATCTTGCTCATGGGAAAAGATTCAATAAATTGGTTCGGCAAGGGCTTCGCGGTAAAACTTTTTTACCATATGCAAAAAGAAGTAAAACTCCGCTTTTTTGATTTATAGTTTTACGAATTTAAAAATTCTAAAATTTTTGTTAGATTATTAATTTGTCTAACTTCTACTGATATTTTATTTTCATGTTATTTGATAAATATTATGATGCATTGTTTCTTAGAATATTTGGAGTATTCTATTTTTCTTCTTCAATTACTAAGGTCATATCTAAATCATCTATTTTATCTTGAATTGCTTTTTGTAAAATTGTGCTGTGTGTGTTACAAAATTTAAAATAATTATCTGATGTCTGACAACATCCACAATTCCATTCTGTTTTTTTATCTCCTTCAACTGTCCACTTTGCATATTTTTGTTCATCCATAAAGTTTCTATTTCATTTTCACCTAAAAAGTATTTGTTAAGAAAGAAAAAAAATGTTTAAGGACAGCCTTCCATCTTTTGAATGAAATAACCTTTTGCCTTAATTGCATCTTCTACGGGTTGTGGACAAGTTTGTGAGTGACAGAATGTACATTCATTTGTTGTCATTTCTGAATCTCCTTCTCCTACTTCTTTTAACCATTCCTTGCCAAATTCGATGGCTTTAGGATGATCTTTTTCACCAGTAATTACATCAAAGTGCATGGTGTGACCATCAGCTGCTTTGACGTAAGTGTCGTATACGTGAATTTCCATATTCCTACTAAAAATAGGGGATATTTAATCCAAAAGATGATTCTCTATCATTGTATTTACGCGATATTATTCTTCAGTAATTTGAATTTCTACACTGTCTGATTCAAGAATATGTGCTCTAAAGTTTTTGTTAATGCCTGAATAAATTATCCATACCACTGGATTACTTTGCATAAATTTTTTATCTGTACTTGAAGGAAATGCGTCTGAATTAGGATGTGAATGAAATATTCCTATGACATCCATTTTTTTTTCTTCAGCAATTTTATATGCCTCTATTAATTGCTCATTTGAAATTGTAAAATTTACTGGTGATTCATCTATATTTTCAGTTAAAAATATGTCTAGAACTTTGTTATTTTTACCAAATAATATCCCACATGCTTCATTAGGTTTTTGATTTTCTGAATATTGCGATAGAATTTTTTTGTCTGATTGTTTTAAAATAATTTTCTGCAAATCTATTCTACGTTAACAGTTCCAATCATCCATGGATGTAAAATACAATAATAATCATAGTTACCTACATCTGCAAATGTAAATTGATATGTATCTCCAAGGTTTAATATTCCTGAATCAAACACTCCGTCAGCTCCACTTGCTGGAATTCCAGATGTTGCTGTATGCATTGCCGGATCTTCATTTATCCATTCCACTGTTGTTCCAGTTGAAACGTTGATTGTTTCTGGATTGTAGAATATTTTTCCATCTTCTGGAATTGCTGCTCCTTCTGGAATTATAATTTTAGTTGCTTCTTTTGGAGCTTCAATTACTAACATTGCAGTCATCCATGGATGCACTATGCACAAGTACTCATGTTCTCCAATTTCTAAATTAGTTGTATCTAAAGTAAATTTTTCTCCTGCACTGATTAAACTAGAATCAAATGTTTCTCCATAATCTATTGAGCTAGTAACTGTATGCGGTGCCGCATCTTCATTTGTCCATTCAATTGTATGCCCTTGTGTCACTGTTGCTGTGTCTGGACTGTAATCTGGATTGCCTTCTTGAGCTGAATCTTTGAGAATCTCAATTGAAAAAATTGGTCCTACCGTTAATCCTTCAGCTACTTCCTCGTCTATCATCTCTTCAAGAATTTCTGCATCCTCTGAATTCATTGATCCAGCTGTAACCCAAATTACCATTGCACTAGCCACTGCAAGTCCGAGTACCAGTCCTATTGGTTTGATGCTGCTTGGTCTTTTCATTGCAAGGTATCCGATAACTATTGCTGGAAGTGCAACTGCTAATAAAATTAGTACTACTGTAAGTGTAAAGTCTGAAGTATTCATGGTGAATAATGCATAGAATCCGAATCCTAATGAAATTGCTACAATTACTAAAGTTGTTATTTTTGCTCTCTGACTTGTTGAAATTCCTCCATCTAAGATGCCTGCTGCTGTGAAAATTAATCCTACAAACATGGTTAAACCTGTTAATGCATGCATTCCATCGATGAACGTGTGTGCAATTCCTGCATATGATAGTATGAGACCTGCTAATCCAATACCTGTAAGGCCCATTCCTGGCATCAATAAGTCCCAATTACTCATTAAAATTAGCTGGTAAGAGTGAGATACTTATTCCTTTTGAAATACTGTGGATCTACAACAAGGAATAAAACGGCTTTACAAACCTATCAAGTAACTTGGGAATTAATGAAATAATAGAAATATCTAAACCTCGAATTGTTGTTCTTCTAGTAATTACTGCAGTTACGTCCATGTTTGCCGCAAGTAAATTGGTTTCTGGTACTCCTTCTCTTGATTATATTGATTATTTACACATTATAGTGGCAGGGGCTTTGGCATCTGCCGGTTCTAGTGCATTAAATCATTATTACGATAGAGATATTGATCCTAAAATGACTCGAACTAGTACTAGACCTATTCCATCTGGAAGAATGCCTGCATCACATGTTTTGTTATATGGTTTAGCTGTTAGTTGTATTTCTGTAATTTATGGATTCTTTGCACTCAATGAAGTATCTGCTTTCTTTATTGCTGTAGGGATATTTTCTTATGTGATAATTTACACTGTTTGGCTCAAACGTAGACATACTTCTAATATTGTAATTGGTGGAATTGCAGGTAGCGCCGCTGCTTGGGCTGGATGGTCAGCTGCAACTGGCAGTATGGATTTACTAGGATTTTTAGTTGGATTTTTGGTATTCGTCTGGACTCCTTCCCACTTTTGGTGTCTTGCAATGAAAATTAAAGATGAATATGCTCAAGCTGAAGTTCCTATGCTACCTGTTGTTATTGGAATGAAAAAAACATCTAAATTTATTTTAGGAAATACTTTAATTTTAATTCCTTATTCTTTGATACTGCTATTCATTCCTGATGGATTGGGACTTGTTTATGCTATAATTGCATCTGCGTCTGGTGGCTTAATGTTAGTATATCATTACAAATTAACAAAAACTCCTACATCTGCATTTGCTTGGAAAGCTTACAAAGTAACTGCTCCTTACCTAACTATAATTTTCGTTGCAGTTGCATTAGATGCAGCATTTCATTTTCCTTTAATTTAATTTTTAATTTAATTTTTAATTTAATTTTTAATTTAATTTTTAATTTAATTTTTAATTTAATTTTTATTTATCTAATCCTGGGAAACTTGCTTCATAATCTTTTTCCATTACTTCTTTATTTTGTTTTTTAATTGGATCTTCTTCTTTTGCAATCACTATCATTTCAATTCGGCGTTCATCTTTTGTAAACCATGCTACCTTGATGAGACCTAGTATTTCTAAATCTAAAAGTAATTTGTTAAATTTATCTTCTGGAACGTTTAACCCATCTTTTGTTAAACTTTTGTAAAGTTCCACATCCGTTAGTGAGTTCACTTCCTTAATTTTCTCGTATATTGTATTTCGTAGAGGGATTGCCATGATTAACCGTAAAATGTATTCTCTCCTTTTTTAGGCACCACGTTAGATATACTTTCTCTTATGGTATTATACCATTGATCTACTTCTTTAGTAATTGACGGTTTTACTTGTTTTAAACTCGTTGCAAAATCATGACTAGAAATTTTTGATGAATCATTCCTCATTGCATGCACTGCGGCTTCTCTACATAATGCTGCCAAATCTGCACCGGTGTAACTATGTGTTGCAATTGCAATTTCTTGTAATTTTACATCATTTGATAGTGGCATTTTTTTTGTCAAAATTTTAATTATTTCTAACCTTCCTTTTTCATCTGGTGGTGAGACATATAGAACCAAGTCTAATCTACCTGTTCTTAATAATGAATTATCTATGATGTCTGGTCTATTTGTAATTCCAATTACTACAACTCGTGAAGATGTACCTTCTTCTATTTCTGTTAATAATTGACTCAGAATTGTTTCACCTGCACCTCCTTCACCTGATTTTAATTTCGCTAATGCGTCTAATTCATCAAAAATTACTACACACGGTGAAGATGCTTTTGCTTTTCTAAATATTTCTCTTACTGCTTTTTCTGACTCTCCCATCCATTTAGAAAGAATTTCTGGACCTCTAACTAAAATCATATTTGCACCTGTTTCTGTTGCAACTGCTCTTGCAAGTAATGTTTTTCCACATCCTGGCGGACCATAAATTAAAGCTCCCTTTGGTGGTTTAACCCCCATTTTTGTAAATTTACCTGGTTCTTTTATTGCTGTGATCAAATTATCTGTTAATGACTTTTTAACTTCCTCTAAACCTCCTACATCCTGCCACCATACTTTTGGTCTTTCTACATAGAACTCCCTCATTGCAGTGGGAACTACTTCGTGCATTGCATCGTAAAAATCAACTAATTTAATTTCCATTGATTGTAAAACTGCGGATGAGATTTTTTCAGTTTCAAGATCAATTTCTGGTAAGTACCTTCTGATTGATTTCATAGCTGCCTCTCTACATAGTGATTTTATGTCTGCCCCTGTATACCCGTGTAGTTCTGATGATAAATTTTTTAGATCTACATCTTCACTGATTGGCATTCCTCGTGTATGAATTTGTAAAATTTCATATCTTTCGTCTTCATTAGGTACGGTAATTTCAAATTCTCGATCAAATCTACCTGGTCTTCTTAGAGCCGGATCCATGCTATCTGGTCTATTTGTTGCACCTAACACGATAACATTTCCTCTATCTGTAAGTCCATCCATCAATGCTAATAGTTGAGCAACTACTCTTTTTTCCACATCACCATAAGCCTCTTCTCTTTTTGGTGCAATTGCATCGATTTCATCAATGAATATTATGCTTGGAGAGTTATCTTTTGCTTCTTTGAAAATCTCTCTTAGTTTTGCTTCTGTTTCTCCATAATACTTATTCATAATTTCTGGTCCGTTAATTGGATACATGTTAGCTTCTGATTCACTTGCAAGAACTTTTGCAAGTAATGTTTTTCCGCATCCCGGTGGACCATAAAGTAAAATTCCGCTATGTGGTTCAACTCCTAGTCTTGCAAATAATTCTGGATGTCTTAATGGTAATTCTACTATCTCTCTCATTGCTTTAGTTTTTTCTTTTAATCCTCCAACTTCTTCGTATGTGACTCGAACTTTTCTATCAATTGATATCTCTGATGAAATGTTTACCTCTGTTGTTTTATCAATTTCAATTACTCCTTTTGGCACTGTTTTTGTAATTTTAAAATCCATGGAATTTCCTAAAATCATTACCGCAATTTCATCTCCATGTGTAATTGGTAATCCTTTTAGTCTATTTTTTACAAAATCTGTATATTCTTTATCCACTGTAACTGAATCATTTAATGGAGTTAATGTTATTATTTTTGCAATCTTTGATGTAACCTTTCTAATTTTTACTATGTCGTTCAATGTCCCTCCTACATTTTTTCTTGTTTGTCCATCTACTCTGATTATATCTGGAAATTTTTCATCTTCATCTACTGGCCAAATAACTGCACAACTAGTTCTTGAACCCATAATTTCAATAATATCTCCTGGTTCTGCTTTTAGAAAATCCATTGCTTGCGGACCTACTCTGGCACGTTTCTTGCCTATGTCTCTCTGTTTTGCTTCACCAATTCTCATTTGCAAAGGTTCTTCTTTGCGGACCAAAAATCACTTACTTCCTGTCACTATGCTAATTACGGCTCATGCTTAGTACTTCAAATTCACTAACACCCTCTACGGCTCTTACTGTGTCTTCTAGTGAATCCATTTGACCATCTTTATCTTCTAATACAAATTCTGCTTTTAGACATTCTAATCCAAAAGCTAATGGTTCTTTTGCATGTCGTTTTAAGGTAATTCCGTCTTTTAGTGATGTTTTTACATTTTCTGCTAATTTATCTAAATCTACATCCATACCTGTTGGAAGAATTTTTGCTATCAATACTACATCTGTCATTTTTTTAAGGTCCTGTGAAATTACATGAAGAACATGTGTAATTTCTTGCTGCATCTCTGCAACTTTGGCATCTCCAAATAAGATCTACACCACAATCTGGACAATTAAATTTCACAGATTTATCTCCGGGCATAATTGATCTATTGCAACAACTACATGTCGGTAAGGATATGGTAGATGACATGTTCAAATTTTCTGTAAACATCATTTATACCTTCCTTAGAATTAGTGTGTAATTGAACTCAATATTTTTTTGAGTTCCCCTGTGATTAATGTTTTAGATATTTTTAGTGAACTTTTCACTCCCAGTAGTTTTATGATTGAACTTGTATGAAAATCAAAATCATCTTTTTCTGAAATCTCATTAGTAAGTTCTGGAGTTATTGTTTCAAATAATTTATTGATTGTTTGATTATCTATTCTTTCTAATATTTTTCTTACAAGTAACTGTTTTTCAAATTCTTTTCCAAATCTTTCTGTCCATCTTTCCTGATACTCTTGAAGATCTGAAATTTTATTTGTTTTAAAAAATTTAGATATGGCTTGTCCTGCATACACTCCTCCCATACCACTTGTAAAAATTCCACCAGCTGTGGTTGGTTTTGCTTGTCCTGCTGCATCCCCTATGATTACTGTTTTACCTTCAATAAATTTTTCAATTGGACCTTTGATCCAAATTGGTGCATATATTTTTCTAATAGTTGAAAATTTTCCTTTTTCCTTAAGAATTGAATCTAATGCTTCTACGACGTTAATTCCTTTTCCTGCTACGCCTACTTTTCCTTTTCCTTCATTTGATGGAATTATCCATGCAAAAAACCCTGGATATTTTTCTTGATCAAAAATTACTTCTACTTTTCCTTTTTTTATCCAATCTGCATAAATTTCATATTGTGCCGATGATAAAATTCCTGTTCTGTCTTTTTGTACTAATGATGACACTCCTCTTGCATCGACAAAAATTTTACAATCTATTTTCCCCTCATTGGTTCTTATTCCTGCATCTGTAATTTCTTGAAAACTTGTTCTAACTTTAATTTCTGTTCCATTTTTTTGAGCTTGAAATGCAATTTGTTTATCTAGCTCTCTTCTACTGATTTCTACTACTTTTTGTTTTTTTGAATTAATTGTAAAATTATTTCCATTTGCTGATGTAATCTTTGCAGACTCTATCATGTGATCAAATGTTTTTCTAAATGGTATTATTCCTAATTCTTCTAAACCTGCCATACTTACTAACCCTCCACAATGCTCTGGCGTACCTATTTCATAATCTTCCTCAATTACTAATACCGAAAACCCTTTTGATGATATTTCTCTAGCGCATAGTAAACCTGCAACGCTTCCTCCTGCAACTATTGCATCGTAGTACATAGATTTTGGTTCTTTGTCAATTATTTAATTCCAAAGTTTTTCATTATGCCTATCATGCATAATGTCATGGGAGACATTAAGCAGGTAATTGCAGTAAGGACTGATCTTGGTATGGGAAAAGGTAAGATCGCTGCACAAGTAGGACATGCATGTGTCCTTGGTGCTGAACATGTTAGAAAATCTCATCCTGAATGGTGGTCTGAATGGTGGGGTGGCCAAGAAAAAGTGGTTGTAAGAGTTTCTGGACTTAAGGAATTACAACAAGTAAAAAGACATGCGATTGATTTGAACCTTCCATGGTCTGAAGTATCTGATGCTGGACATACACAATTAACTCCTGGAACAACGACGTGTATTTCCATTGGACCTGCACCTGAAAATTTAATTGATAAAATCACTGGGGATTTTAAATTACTCTAGATGTTTTTTTGGAATGAGATATAACCCTGTTAGATTTTTTTTGAAATATGAAGAAAAAAGGCTTACTAGTTGTTTTCTTTTTTGGTGGAATAATGCTGACATCTGGATTTGGATTATCTAGCATGATAGCTCCTGCTGAAGATAACTCCGATGTAATGCTAACTGGAACTCCATCTGATAATTTTCCTGAAGATCAAAGAACTACATTTTGTAGTTCTGGTGGGGATCCTAAGTCCACTAAGTATGTTCAAGAATATTTAATTCCAACAGAATGTAGTAATCCTTTAGCTATTGTATCTGATTATGATGGTAATGTCTGGTTTGCTCAAACCAATACTGGCAATCTTGCAAAATTTGATCCTACAACTAAAACATTTACTGAATATGATAATCCTACATGGCCTGACGGTGCTCGTTCAATGATGTGGGGAATGGATTATGCACCTGATGGATCTATTTGGTTTACCGATGAAACATATGATTCTGTTTGGAAGTTTTCAACTCTCACTGAAGAATATGATAGACTATCTTATCCTTCTGATGATAATTCATTACCTCAAAAATTAGTTGTTGATGGCTCTCAAATTATTATTAATGATTTTACTGGCAACAAGCTTACAATCTTAAACATTAATTTCTCTGATGAAGAAGTTAATTATCTTAGTATTCCATCTGCCCTTGATGACTCTGTAACTGCTGACTTTGCATTAGATGAAAATAATAACATATGGTATACAAATTGGTTATATCAACAAGGTGGATTTTTGGTCAAGTTTGATCAAAATGGTTATCTTGATGCTGTATCCGACTCTGGTGAGCAATTTTTACCTCTAGTTGATTTTATTAATGCATACGCATTACCTGTTCAATTACTTACCCCTAACGGAATAACTTTCTCAGATGATGGACTTCTTTGGATTGTAGATACTACCTCTTCCTCTTTCTTCAGTTTTGATCCTTCATCTGAAAAATTTATCCAATATGTTACAGCGGACCCTACACTTCAAACATATGGCAATCAGACAGGTGTGATTCAATCTCCTATATCTCGACCTTATTGGATTGAAAATAATGATCAAGGACAACTTGTATTCAATGAACAAACTGCAAATAATATTTCTGTAATGGATCCAAAAAAACAATCTCTTGTGGAATACCATGTACCTTCAAAAAATCCTAATTGGGGTGATTGTGATTCTGGCGTTGCAATTTTAGATGATTGTGGTATTGCACAAATATTTGATTTTACAATATCTGGTGATAAAATTTGGTTTACTGAATGGGTTGAAAATAAAATTGGTGTTGTAGATACTTCTGTACCTTTACCTCTTGATATTGAATTTGAATATGGCACATTGAATCTACTTCCTGGCGATTCTGTTAATTTCAATTTTATAATATCTCCACAATTTAATACTGAAAATTTGAAACTTTCATCTATTTCATCTACAACACATGATTTTCTAACTGTTAACTTCGTTGATGACTCTGTTGAAAGTTTTAAACTAGATTCTGATGTTCCTGTCTATGTCGATATTTCTGCTTCTGATGATGCATTGCCTGGAATATACAAAATTTTACTTGGTGTAGAATCTGATGATGTTGCAATCAGTAAATTTCTTACAGTGATTATAGAGTGATACCTGATATTGATTCTCAAATAGGAATCTCTCTTTACACTACGAAATTTTCTGGCATTGGCGGAAAAATTAGAATTACTCCTGAAGATTTTGAGGTATCTGAATTAATTTCTAAACGTGCAAAAAACTCTATCAATAATGAAAGTGGTTATGCTGTTTACAAATTAAAAAAGAAAAAAATTGACACTAACCATGCTTTATCTGGTGTATTTAGAAAAACAGGTGTTCGATTAAAATCCCTGGGCTTAAAAGATGCATCTGCGATAACTGAACAATTTGTTGGCTCACCTCATAAGGGTAAGCCTATTGAAGATTTTTCTACTGAAAAATACTCTCTTACAAAAATTGGATTTACAAAAAAGCCTATATCTAAAAAAGAGATGATTGGCAATAATTTTAAAATACGCATTTCTAATTGTTCTGATAGATTATCTTCTTTCACTGAACATAACCAAATTTTAAATTTTTATGGTTATCAGAGATTTGGCTCAAAAAGACCTGTAACTCATTTAATTGGTAAAGCTATTCTACAAAGAGATTTTGATATGGCTGTAGATCTAATTTTATCATTTACCTCTACATATGATTCTGCAGAAAATACTGAAATTCGTGAAAAACTTTCTGATAAAACAAATTACCTAAAATACTATGATCAAGTTCCATCTCAAATGGATATTGAACGAATTGTTCTAAAAGAAATGATAGAACATGATGATTCCATACGTGCAATTCGTGCAATTCCATTACCTTTAAGACGATTTTACATACAAGCTTACCAGTCCTTTATTTTTAATCAATCTCTTAGTGCTGCATTTTTGGATGGTGAGAATTTATTTGAATCTCAATCTGGCGATGTTTGCTATGATTCTAAAAGTATCATTGGTAAATTCAAAGATGGTGTTGAACAATATCTTTCATTGCCTTTTGTTGGTTATTCTTATTATAAAAAAACAAGATTTGATCACCAAATTTCTAAAATTTTAAGTCAAGAGGAGATTACTCCTAAAGATTTTTTCATTAAAGAAATGCAGGAAGTCAGTAGTGAGGGTGGCTTTAGACAGGCTGCAATTCATTGTTCTGATTATTCATCTGAAAACAATGATGTCCAGTTTTCTTTATCTCGTGGTTCTTTTGCAACTATTTTACTGCGAGAAATTATGAAGCCTAGTGATCCTCTTACTGCTGGTTTTTAATTTTTTTTATTTTTAAAATTTGTAATATGGTGCCTATTCCAATTATTATGGTTCCCACAATCATGATTTCAATTCCATAAGTAACCCAATTTGGATTGGCATACATGAAAGATGATTCTGGACCTATTACCGATTGTCCTTGAAGATGAAAAATTAACCCAAAAATCAATGTAATACTACCTATTCCAATTATTGAGTAAGTTTTACCCATGACTTATTGATGTAATTTCTATTAAAAAGGGTAAACAGAATTGATACTTTAAGCAAATCATTTTCTGATTCCATTTTTAATGATTTTCTAATGATTCAATAAAGTGTACGACTGGAATGGTGATTCTGAATCATCTCATCACAAATATTTGGGTTTGATACTGTTTGTATCTTCAGCACTTTTAGCCGTAATTTTATTTCTTATTTTTTATCCTCAAATTGAGGCTATTAATCAAGAATCTCCAGTTTTAATTAATTTGATGTTTCTTCCTGCTATGGCTGTAGGATTTCTTTATGGAACTAAAATTACGCAACGTGCTGTTAACCCCTCTGAAATTCATAGTCCAATTAAAAGATCTATTGTAAAAATATTCTTATTCTTTTTTGTAATTGGTGGTATGTTTAGTTCTGTTAATTTTGCAATTAACGGGGGAAGTGTAATGCCTCAAGTTTCTATTTTTGAAGATGGGTTATTGACATGGCTACATACTTTTGTTGTGGCAAACGGCGGTGCTACTTTTCTTATTATTACTAGTATTGGATTAATGGCAGCAGCAACAAAAAGAATTGTTGGATTAGATTCTGGATTTTTAAATAGACTTGTTTCTTCTGTTGGTACTTTTGTTTTTGTTACTATTCTTGTTTTAAGTTTTACAAAATCCGATCCTACTTCATCTGGTGTATTTTTGTATACTTTTTATCAGGCTGGAATTGTTGGTGGTGCTTTTTATGCTATGAATAAATTGACTAAAGACAAAAACATGATGTCTGATTTCTCAAATGGATATTAATTTTTTTAATTTAATTCTCTCCTAATTTGATACATATTCTTAATTTCTAGTGTTACCATACATTTTTTATGGGCTTTCTAGATAGAATCAAAAAAAGTATTGAATTAAAACAGCGTATGCCTGATGATGAATCCATTAAAAAAGTAGATAATAAAATAATAGAATTAAAAAAAATATTAGAAAAAAATTCTAATGACTCTAAAATTATTACTAAATTATACATGTGCTATGTAGAAATATCTGACACTGAAAAAAAAATTGAATGTCTAAAAAAACTATCAAAACTTTTACCTAATGATTTTTATGCATTTCAACAACTTGCAGACATTTATCTAAATGAATTTGGAGACATTAAGCAAGCAAAAATTTATCAAAATCAAGCTAATGATATCAAAAATTCTTTCTAGTTTTTTTTAATTATGTGTATATGACTTAGTTCTCTAAATCTACGTATATTCCTGAAATTTCAGTATTGATTCTATCCCAGTATATCTCACATCCGTCTGTTTTGAAATCATTAGCCTTGCATTCATTAAAATGTGCTGTACTGTCTCTGGACATATTATCTGCAAATAAAACATCCTCGCCTATTGCTACTCCCATTATTAGAATTGCCACTAAACTAGCTGAAACGAGAATCATAGAATACCCTACGCCTCTCATATTTTTAGGATCTTTCATTTATGTGGAATCGATAACCCTTGAATTTAATCTTTTCAAGTCTGCCTTTTAGTCTTCGATCTTTGACACTAGTATGTTTTTTCCGATAAAAAGAAAAGAGAGTACTTTGAAGTAAACTTGTTGAGTATTCAAATTCTACAATATGAATTTCTTGGTCCTATACCAATTACTGAATGGGGCCCTCCAATGGAAAAATTGGTTTATTTGATTTTATCCCGAAACAAGGATAAATTTGATATAATTTATGCTGGAGATTGTCAAAAAACTGATGATAAATCATTTTTCACTGATCATGATAAATTTGAATGCTGGCTTAAACAATCTGGATCTGAACAATCTTTACATCTTGCAATCTTACCATTGTTTGATTCTAGTGATAAAAAAAGATTAAATATAATTCAAAAAATATTGTCTCAATACAAGCCACATTGTAATTCTGATGATATTGTTAAACCAAAACCTGATTATGTTGTAAGAGTTTCAGAGGAACCTACAGTAGATTCTGATAAGATAATTTGTGCATGTTGTGGTTCTGAAATGAATTTAGAAAAAAGTCTTGAAAAATCTAATCTTTATCGTTGTACTGGTTGTGGATTAAGTGACACTAGACTTAATTCTTAACTTTATTTTGCACATCAAATAACTGCAATGTCAGCAAATCTATTGCTTTTTTCAAATGCTGAAATTCATTAATTGAATGCATTTGTCCTTCTACTAATGCCCTCATGACTTTTACTGAACTTTTTTGATGTTCATCTGATGCAACAATTTCCATGGCATTTAATTTTGATAATAAATTATCTAAATCTTTAATCATTTCATCTGATGGTTTGTGTTTATCCATGATCATTGTATTTCTTTTTCGTATATGAATTCTTACAACTACATTTGATTAATACAAAATACATAAAACTTGTATAATTTACTAAGAGATATGGGATTCAAAAAAGGCATTAACAAGTGTGTAGAATGTGAAAAAAAGATGTCTGAGGATCCAAATGAAACGGGCATGTGTAGTAAATGTGGTTCAGGTGCTAGAATTGATTCAGAAATACAAAAAGAATTAAGCGATTTGGGAATAATCTAAAAAAATCCGTATATTGAGAATTATTATAATAAATCTTCATCAATTTCTTCAATTGGATTGATAAATTGCTTACATGTACAATCTGGAATTTTGCATTCTCCTAATTTTATCATTAAATTACTTTTTTCATCTGGAACATGAACTTCATCTGTATGGTGACATTTTTTACAATTCATTTTGATTTCCTTAATGTATCCGTAAATCTATGGAATTAAAACTGCACGTGCATCTATTTTTGAATCTTTTAATTTTTGTAGTGCTTCATTTGCCTTCTCTAAAGGAAATGTTTCATAAATTACTTCAATATCATTTTCATCGCATATTTTGATTACTTGCTCCATATCTTTTGTTGATCCTATCAATGTACCTCTAATTGTTTTTTCTTCAAATGCACTAAATTCTGGATTCTTACCTATTGTTGCAATTACAATTATCCCTCCTTTCTTTACTGATTTTATTGCAGTATCTGTAACAATATCTGCTGGGGCAAATACAATTGCTGCATCTAACAATCCATGTTTTTCTTTTACTTTACCTAGAAAACTTTCTTGATCTTTAGTAAATACAATTGTATCCATTGCACCTAATCTTTTTGCAACATCTAGATGATTTTGTGTTCTTGAGAATGCAACAACTTTACATTTTTCTATTTTGGCAAATTGTATTGCCATGTGACCTACTCCTCCGATTCCAAATATTCCTATTTTTTTATCTAATTTTGGGTCTGCAGCTTTTACTGCTTTGAACGCTGTTATTCCTGCACAGAATAATGGTGCTGCATATTCCGATTTCATATTATCTGGAACTTTTGTCGCAAAATCTTCTATAACTGTGATATATTCTGAGTAACCTCCTTTCAGTGTCTCTCCTGTAATTTTTGATGATTCACAAAGATACTCTTTTCCTTCATCGCAATATTGACATTTTTTACATGCCTCTAGTAAGGGCGTTATTCCTGCTCTATCTCCTATTTTGAATTTAGTAACTCCATTTCCAATTTCAATAACTTTTCCAACTAATTCATGTCCTGGAACAATTGGCAATGTATCTGGAATTCCAACATGCATCCAATCTCCTTCAATTCCATGAAGTTGCGAATGACAAACACCACAGGCTTCTATTTTTAGTAAAATTTCATTTGGTCTTTCAATTTGATGTTTATCGATATTAGTGGGTTTCAAAGGATTTGTTTCAATTTTGGCACATTCTGAAAGTACCATTGCACGCATTTTTTCCATAAATTCTCATTTTCATTATTATATTTAAAAGACTGTACTGATTTTATTTCTAAATATTGTAATTAAGATAAGATTTATTTCTAAAATAATATAATTCTGTGTATGACCAATATTACATCTGAAGATCGTGAGCGCGTTAAATTACTATCTTTAATTTCTTCATCTAAAAATGAATTTGATAAATTATCTTTAGAACAATTAGCACGATTAGAAGAACTAGTTAAAAAAAAAGATTACAGTCATGATAAAAAAGCTGATAAAACAAAATCTAAATTTCTTAAAAGAATCAATGTTAGAATTTACGAAATAACTGAAGGCAGAGGTATTTGGGGTTAATTTTTACATCTGGATACAAATATTCTAATCATTTCGATTAGTTGCGGTTGGAATCTAAGCCCTAAATTAGGTTATTTTGTCTTATTCCTTATTTCTTAACAAATTAGTTAGATTAGCCAATTATTCAAAATTATTTTGAAATAAATATTGCCTCTATTCTTTATTATTATGGATAGAAGAGATATTTTGGTTGCATGTTCAATTATTCTCGTGGGTTCTATTCCTGTAACATTGATGATCCTGGTATCTAATGGAATTATTGACTTACCACTCAGTGATTTTGGAACTAATTAATCCGTTAAATTAATCTAATTTTTAAAAAGATGAGTGGGAAGTAATGAGAAGACAACAAAAACATCTTCTCACTCCGTATGTAATGAAATTAGCAATTATTGTTTGATTGAATTCGCATAATAGGTATGTGATGAATCTTTGATAAGAGACTAAATCAATAGAATATGTTTAAAGAAAACAAATAGTTACTTATTTTTTGAGATACGTGAACTAATTTTGTATAAATAGTGTATCTGGCAATGACTGAACAATGGTTGAAAATAACCTCATACATGAAACTAGTCCTTACTTACTTCAACATGCAGAAAATCCTGTTAATTGGTATGGTTGGAATGATGAGGCGTTACAAAAAGCTAAAGATGAAAATAAACCCATTTTTCTGAGTGTTGGGTATAGTGCATGTCATTGGTGTCATGTGATGGCACATGAATCATTTGAAAATGATGATGTTGCTGAATTTATGAATGAAAATTTTGTAAACATAAAAGTTGATAGAGAAGAGCGTCCTGACATAGATGATATTTATCAAAAAGCTTGTCAAATTACAACGGGGCAAGGTGGTTGGCCTTTGAGTGTTTTTCTTACCCCCGATCAAAAACCATTCTATGTTGGAACTTATTTCCCTGTGTTGGATTCCTATGGCAGGCCCGGTTTTGGAAGTATATGTAGACAATTAGCACAAGCATGGAAAGAAAAACCAAAAGACGTTGAAAAATCTGCAGAAAGTTTCATTTATGCATTACACAAAACAGAAAAAAATACTGTTCCTACAAAATTAGAACGAACTTTGCTTGATGAAGCTGCTATGAACTTATTTCAATTAGGAGATCCGACATATGGTGGATTTGGTTCTGCACCAAAATTTCCAAACGCTGCAAATATTTCATTTTTGTTTAGATATTCTAAAATGGCCAATTTGCCAAAATTTAATGAATTTGGTCTAAAAACTTTAAGGAAAATGGCAAAGGGTGGCATTTTTGATCAAATTGGTGGTGGATTTCATAGATATTCAACAGATACTCGATGGTTGGTTCCTCATTTTGAAAAAATGCTTTATGATAATGCTCTCATGCCTGTAAATTATTGTGAGGCATACCAAATTACACATGATCCGTTTTATCTTAATATTTTACAAAAAACACTTGACTTTGTTTTACGTGAAATGACTTCTTCTGATGGTGGTTTCTATTCTGCATATGATGCAGATTCTGAAGGTGTAGAAGGTAAATTTTATGTTTGGAGTAAAAAAGAAATTAAAGAAATTCTTGGAAATGACGCTGATGTTTTTTGTTTATACTTTGATGTAACCGATGGTGGAAATTGGGAGGGTAATAGTATTTTATGTAACAATCTTAATGTTTCTACGATTGCATTTAACTTTGGAATTTCAGAACAAAAAGTACTTGAAATTATAAATTCATGTTCTAAAAAATTATTGGAAGTACGTTCAAAAAGAATTTCGCCTAGTTTGGATGATAAAGTTTTAGTTTCATGGAATTCATTAATGATAACTGCTTTTGCAAAAGGTTATCGTGTTACAAACGATATTAGATATCTAAATGCCGCTAAAAATTGTATTTCATTTATTGAAAAAAACCTTTTTGTTGATGGTAATTTATTTAGAACTTACAAAAATAATACTGCAAAAATTAATGGATATCTTGAGGATTATTCCTATTTTGCTAATGCGTTATTGGATGTATTTGAAATTGAACCTAATCCCAAATACCTTGAACTCGCCTTAAAACTAGGTCGTCATTTAATTGATCATTTCTGGGATTCGGAAAACAATAGTTTCTTTATGACTTCTGATGATCATGAAAAATTAATTATTCGTCCAAAGAGTAATTATGATTTATCGCTACCTTCTGGAAATTCTGTTTCATCTTTTGTTATGCTAAGATTATATCATTTGTCTCAAGAACAACCTTTCCTTGATATTTCAATGAAAGTCATGGAATCCCAGGCACAAACTGCTGCTGAAAACCCATTTGGATTTGGATATTTACTAAATACTATTTGTTTGTATTTAGAAAAACCTACTGAAATTACTATTGTAAATTCTGAAAATTCGGAGCTTTGTAATTCTCTATTTAAAAATTATTTACCTAATTCTTTTATGATAGCAATTCAAAATCCTGATCAATTAAAAACTCTCTCAAAATATCCTTTCTTTGCTGGAAAATCTTTTGAGAATAAAACATCTGTTTTTATCTGCAAAAATTTTACTTGTTCTTTGCCATTACATACTTTGGATGAAGTAAACTCAACCCTCTAGATTATTTTTAAGTTTACATCTATTATACTGCCTACTTGTGGTCTACTCATAGCGTCATATCTTGATTTTGGCATAGCTATTGTAATTTGTGTTTGTTGATAAGATTTAATATTTACAGTCGGTTGTGCTTGTAAAATTGCTTCTAACAATGGCATTACTTGTTCTTTTGTTTCTGCATCTAGTTTTTTAGAAACATTTTCTATAATCATTTGTTTCTGTGAAATTGGTTCTGTAGATATATTTTCAATTAATGTTAGTTGTATTATTTGACCATTATCTACAATTTGTGTAATTTTAAATTCATTTATTGCAGACACTATTTTATGACTTTTTTCTTATGATTTATCTTTAACGAATTGAAAAATATAATGCAATAACTGCAGTTGCTACAGCTGATGTCACACCTAAACCAAAAATAATCTTACTACCGTCTATGTTCATGATGTTGTTTTTTTATGATTCAAATTAAACTGTACTGATTTTTAAATTAATTTGATTTTAATTAATTACTACTATTTTTTTATATTTACGCCTAATTTTGATTTAAATTATAATTTAATCCATTTTTTCTTTAGTTACGCTCTCTGTTTTTGCTTCTCCTGAGATTGATTTTTTAATTAAAATTGCATTTTTTTTAATTATTTGATTAAATTCATTCATATCTTCTAAACTAGGTGTTTGTTGTTGATTTTGATATGTTTGTAGAAATCCTGAATATACACATCCTGTAATTATTCCAAACACTGTGTCTGAAATTGATTCTACTTCTGGAAGAAAATTCTCTGCAATTTGTTTATATGATTCAGATTCACTAATATAATATTCAATTAGACTATTAACAAATTCTTTATTCTCTTTTGATATTGCCATAACATTACTTTAATTCTTAGTTTATTTAATTATTTTTTAAAATCATAAACTTATCTAAATAATGATTTTGTTCTAAATTTTGTTAGAATGTATTTCTTGACAAATAAGAAAATTTTTGAGAGAAATTAAGAAACAAATTTTATCTCTATAATCTATACGTACTTAAATAAAATTTAAAAATTAATTTGGTTTGAAATGTTAACCTTTACAAATGAAATTGATGTTAGTCATATCTGATGTAGCAATAAACTCATCAACCTCCTGTATGTGATATTGAATACTTAATTTTCTATATTTTTTTCCACTAGTCATGAAACACAAAAATATTTTTTAAAAGATATTTTTGAAGTTAAAATACTGGATAAAATTGCAATCTCTCATACTTTCTAATTCTATTTTAGTTAATTTTTAGTGCCTATCCAAAATTGTAATGTAAAAATAGGCTGTTATCATTTGTTTTGTTATGGATATTAATGAAATACTTACTCGGGAAAGAGATTCCTTGCGAGATGAAAATATTGAACTACGAAAACGAATTAGTGAACTTGAAGCGTCTTTGCAAGAGGCCTTGAATTTACTTGAAAATGACAATTAATTTTTTTATTAATTACGTAGACTCCGAGTTATTCTAAAAATTATATTTTCGAATAAACATTTACTAATTGGTATTTCTGTATGTTTTCCTTGGCATTATGGAAATTAGATTTTGAAGATGGATATTTTCGAATATATGATTCTAAAAAATTAGTTGCTGGTTATTTTGATCCTGATTATGGTGATCTTTCTACTGCAAAAGATCCTGAGGATGTTATTTTATCTAAAATAAAAAATCATGATATAATCTTGGGTGGCATGTTGATGATTCCGCTTGTTAAATTCAAATTATTTGACACTGATTTGAATACTGTTCTTTCTGAAGTAAAACAAAATATTTCCCGTGTATCCCTTCATTTGGAAAAATGGACTACTTTTCTTTCTGAAATACATAACACTCAACATTTTATTGGAATTTCTCATACTGATCAAGATATGTTGACTATGACTTTCCCTGTTAAATTTTCAAAACCCACTATTCTTGAAAAGTCTGAGTTGTTATCTGAAGTTTATCCTATTTTGAGTTTATTACAGAAATCTGAATTACTATAGCTTTCATATTTTTATTTATGGCATATGTTGTATTTTCCATTCTTTTGCTTGATTGTTACAATCAAACCATTCAATTTCTATTTCATTGGAATCAAATTCCCCTGATTCATTTCTAAACTCTTCACTGCACTGTTTTTGCATTTTTTCATATACTTTTAGTACTTTTTGTGGTGATACTCCCTGTGGCTCTTCAAATTTTTCGCCACCTTCATAATATTTTATGCCTACTTTTGCTGTTTGAAATTCAACTAAACCTAAATTTTGATACTCATAAGATTCTTGGAATAGTGAATCTGATCTAATTTTAGCAGACTCGTCTCCTGTTTTTATCCATTGAATAAATTGTAAATCACTTTCTAGTTGAGTTTCAGCTGAAATTTTTAATAATGCTACTGAACTCTTGAATAATTCTGGTGGTGTTAATTCATCATACTTTGATATATTTTTTTTAAAATTGTCTACGTGAATTTCATAAAACTTTAACAATTCTATTTTTGAAATATCTCCTTCCATCCATTTTATTTTTTCTGAATAAAATTTTTCTTGAATGTCTGAAATATTATTTTCTATTTGATTTAATTCATTTCCAAATTGTAATCCTTTTTGTTTTGTAATGTCTACTGAATAATTATATCCGATTATTGAACCAATTATTAAAATGGCGATAGTAAGAATGATGATATTCTGAATTTTCTTTTTTTTCAAAGATAATCTACATAATTTCCATTTTCATCTAATTTTAATTCAATATTGAATTCAGAACCGCTAATGAATGAATCATTTCTAGTTGTTCTTACTCTTCCTATAACTAACTCATATGGCCATATTTCAACCACAATTTCTCCTACTGCAACATTTGGTGTTTCTGTAATTGTCATATTTTCACGTTTTACTCCGTGTTTTTCTAGCATGTGAACTGCGTGATCTAATAGTGGTTCTGGATTGTTATAATTTAATACCCACACTGTTCCTTCATACTCAATTTTTTGCAATTTGAAACAATCATTGTTTCCTCATATAACAATTATTCCCTTATTTTTACTCAGTTTTACCCGTTAACACTTCTCTGGTATTTGAGGCGTATTTGAAAATTTTAATTATGGTTATGCCCATGAGAATATCTTTTTACTTTTATTTTGAATTCCAAAAAACATGCCCAATGTGATTCTATCTGTATTTCCTTGAATTTTTGTAATTTCATGAAGGTAATTTGGATTAATTATTACTAAATCCCCTGTTTTGGATTCTACTGTATCTACTTCTATATTTTTAGTCAAAATTGAATTATATCCAAATTCTATCTCTCTAAACTTTTCCATTTTTTTTTCCCATTTTTTATTATATATTAACAATTTTCCTCCTCTTTCTGTTTCTTGCAAATGTAAAATACATGATAATTGATTATCTATTTTTGACACATTGTATTCTACTCCTTCATATGTTACATTGTCTTTGTGCAGTGGAACTTTTTTCCCTTTTTCATGTTTTCTAATTGTACATGACGCATAACTCATTCTATTTTCTTTTGTTTCTGAAATCTCATAATTTGGATAAACTTTTGAAATTATTAATTTTATTTTATTTATTGGGCTATCTACATTTAGAAAAATCTTTTTAAAAATTATATTTGCTTTTTTTGAATTTTGAAAATACTTTTCTTTTTTTGTTGTATAGTTCATTAAAAAAGGACCTATATGGTTAAACTGTTTTGAATCATTTTCTATGTTGGTACTGTTTATTTTTTTAATTATTTGTTTACAACTTCTTTTTTCATAAAAGTTTTTAATTATTATTGCTGATTTTTCTCCACTTACTATTTTTTTAATGTCTCTATTAGTAATTTCATTATTTGTGATTACTATTGAATTCCACAATTAGTATCCTGCTGCCCCTGAATGTGACACTTTACATATTAAATCTCCATCTGATGTTTTTGAACTAATTTCACATTTTAGAAATGAGTCTACAATAACTTTTTGAAGATCATCTATTTCCCAATTAGATTTGTTATCTGATAATCCTGGTAGATCTACGTCTGAAATTATTATTTTTACTGTGTCCTGATATTCTTCAGAATTTCCATTTTGCCTGTGTGTCACAGTTAACTCAAAACTATCTTTAGAAATAATGTTCTTACCGTTACCCCAAATTATATCTGACATATTTTTTCCATATTGCTGTATTTTTTATTCATTAAAAATTTTATTCTGTTTAAACTATTTATTCTAAATTTTATTTTTTCTACTAGTGCTAATGTCTTTTTTATTTTTGTGAATATTTTGAGTTATGATTAAAAATATCGTAATCATTTTAGGTGCATGACAAATTAAAAAATTAATGACTGAAGATGTAGATAAAGCTTTTTTTGATGTAATAGTGGAATTGAAAGAGATTGACCCTGAAGCATATTATAAAATTTTAGAAGAATTGGGTTATGATTCTGGAGATGATAGTAAATAGTATTTTTTTAGTAGAAAGATCTAAAAAGAACTTTAATCATAAAAAAAAAATTGATAGAAAAAAGTGATCCTACTAGTAAAGACTCTGGTAAAAAAATCTCTCGATCATTAAATGATTTATTGAAAGTAGAAAAAGATTTAAAAAAAATGAATGCAGATCTCAAAAAAGTCATAAAAAAAGCGAAAATACTAGAAAAAGAGAATTTAAAATTATCCAAGAAATTGGATAAAAAATAAAATTTTTTTAAGATGTGGATAATTTGTGCCTATTTGTCGGTATTAATTACATTTAGTGTCATTGTACTTACAACTCTTGAAAGTTTTCTAATTATTGCAACTACTTTCTCAAACCCTTCTTGATCTTCTGTTTCAATCTCTGCAATTACATCATATGCTCCAAAAGTCAAATATGCATTATCTATTATTGTCATCTGCTTCAACTGATCAACGATATATTCTTCTGCTCCTAAATCACAATTTAATAAAATGAAACCTTTATGCATTATTTTACCTTGGATAAACTACAGTAGTTCTTATCTTTAAATTTTTGTAATATTACCATCTACTACGTCCACCGTAGCTATTTTTACCATCGCCATCAGTGTCTTTTCGTTTTGTTCCTCTATCGTCTCTGCTATTTCTGCCATAGCCGCCGCCGCCTCCTCTGCTACCGTAGCTGCTTCTACCGCCGCCTCCTCTGCTACCGTAGCTGCTTCTACCGCCGCCACCTCTACCATAGCCGCCGCCACCAAATCTTCTTGATGATGATTGTCTTTTTAGTGGGTCTGGAATTGAAACTTCAATATGCATTTCTTGATTTAAATCTCTTAACGGTACTTTAATTTGACGTTTAATTATATTCCAATCTCCTATTGATGAATATGATACAAATGTAATTGCTCTACCCTCAGTTCCTGCTCTTGCTGTTCTACCTATTCTGTGAAAATATGCCATTTCCTGATTTGGTACATCATAATTAACTACTAATTCTACTCTTGGCACATCTATTCCTCTTGATGCGACGTCTGTTGCAACCAGAATATCTGCTTTTCCATTTCTAAATTTTGCCATTGATTGTTCTCTTCTACTTTGAGACATATCGCCTTCTATTGCAACTGCATTGTACTTCTCTTGATGCAAATATTTTGCAACATCTCTTGTTCTATATTTTGTTGAACAAAATACAATAATCTGACCTTTTAGTGGTTTGATGAAATCAAGTAAATACTTGAACTTGTCTCTATCTTTAATTACTAAAAATGATTGGTCTATTCCCTCTCCACTTAGATCATCTGCATCTAACAAGATTTGTTTTGGATTATGTAGATAATCTTCAGCTAATCTCAAAATTGCAGTTGGCATTGTTGCTGAGAACAATGACATTACTCTGTCTTCTGGTGATAGGTCTAAAATAAATTGAATGTCGTCTACAAACCCCATGTCTAACATTGTATCTGCTTCATCCAGTACAATGTGTGTAACATCTCCTAACTCTATTGAGCCTCTTTTAAGATGGTCTATGAGTCTACCTGGGGTTGCAACAATAATTTCTACTCCTCTATGTAGTGCATCTAGTTGGATACCCATTCCTTGACCTCCGTAAACCGTGGCAGTTTTAATTCCAGTATGCTTTCCCATTTTTCTAATTTCTGTACTAATCTGTATTGCCAACTCTCTTGTTGGTGCCATGATTAATCCTTGAATTCCTTTTTTTGGTACAATATCATTTAACATTGATAATGCAAATGCTGCTGTTTTACCTGAACCTGTATGGGCTTGTCCTACAACATCTCTTTTAGAAAGTAATATTGGAATTACTGCTTCTTGAATTGGAAATGCCTCTTCATAACCTTGGTCAGTAATTCCTCTTAGTACTTCGTCATTTAATCCTAAATCTTTAAATTTTGTCATTTTTTTTTGTTCTCTTAAGCCATGACGATAAAGCATAGTGGCTATTCGTCATTATTCCGATACCGAAAAAATCATTTCAGGTCTAATAAACGCTTCCTATTTTATTTTTTCTAATTGAGTGTCGATAACATTTTTAAAATTTTCAAAAGGATGTGCTCCTTTTAATTCAATAAATCCTATTTCGTTATTTCCAATAAAAAAACCAGGCGTTCCTGAGATTCCATATGTTCTACCGTCCTCTAGATCTTTTTGAATTTCTTTGATATATTTTCCATTTTTTATACAAGAATCAAATTTTTCCTTTTCTATTCCCATCTCTGATGAATATTGATTAAATAAAATAATTACATCGTCTGTATTTTTATTATTCCATTCATTTTGATTTTCAAACAACTTATCGTGCATTTCCTTAAATTTTCCTTCCTCATTTGCACATTCTGCTGCTACTGATGCTAGTAATGCATTCGAATGAATGCTTTGAATTGGAAAATCTCTGAATACTAATTTTACTTTGCCTTCTTTGATGTACTCATCCATGATTTTTGGAAGTGTCTGTATGTGGAATTTTGCACAAAATGGACATTGAAAATCTGAAAATTCTATTATTGTAATTGGAGCATTTGAATTTCCTATGATTGGATCATTGTCTGCTGATATTTTTAATTCTGCAATTGGTTGATTTGCAGGTAATTTGTTTTGAAGAATTTTTAATTCCAATTTTGCTATTGTCGCGTCTAGTTCTTCTTGTGAAATTTGATTTGAATCTAGATTTGATATGTACGATCCTCCAAGAAATGATGTAATTCCTATGGTTATGATGATTGTTATGATTAACACATTGAATGTTGATTTTTTGATAATTTTTTCATTTTTTTTAATTATATTTTCAAAATTTTCTGAAGTCAAATATTGTATTTTAAAAATGAGTGTACTTATTCGTATTGCATATTTTTTAAAATTACTATCTTTTTTTAAAAATTAAAAGAGCCAATGACGGGATCTGAACCCATGACCTACTGATTACAAATCAGTTGCTCTACCAGGCTGAGCTACATTGGCACGAAATAAAATAAAATTTTTCAAGCTTTAAAGTGTTACCTGAGTCACTGTTTTTACTTTTAAAAATAATTCATTTACCTGTCAACTTATAATATTGAGTCTTTTTGATATTTTATATGAGATACATCGAGCCAACTAGAGTTAAGGTTCTAATGATGATGTTTTTTGCAACTGGTGCGGTCGGTATACTTATTGGATTATCTGGTATTACGCCTCCTAATTTGAAAATTATGATCACTCTCATGAGTATGATCAATATTGGACTTGGTGCTTTCTTTACATTCATCTATTTGACCCAAATTCAAGGCGAACCTGACGCAAGAAAGAAAAAGAAAAAGAAAAAATTAGATTAGTTTCATATTTCAGGTTCTGAGAATTAAAGTATAAATAATAATTATTTTGTCTGAAATTCAGAAATGTTGGATTTAGTAGCTAAGGAATTATTTCTCACAAAGGGTAAGGGCGTCCATGAAGATAGATTAACTAGTTTTGAATATGCATTAAGGGATGCAGGTATTGCTGGAACTAACCTTGTATTGATTTCTAGTATATTCCCACCTCAAGCTAAATTAATTTCTCGTAAAGAGGGTTTAAAAAAAATTAAACCTGGACAGATTTTATTCACAATATATTCAAAAAATCAAACTAAGGAACCTCATCGAGTTTGTTCTGCATCTGTTGGAATTGCACAACCCAAAGACACTGAAAGGTATGGGTATCTATCCGAATACGAATCTTTTGGCCAAAATGAAGTTCAGGCAGGTGATTATGCTGAAGACATTGCTGCACAAATGTTGGCATCCTCACTAGGGATTCCTTTTGATGCTGATAAAGACTGGGATGAAAAAAGACAACAATGGTTAATCTCTGGCCAAATTTACAATACTCATAATACAACTCAATCTACTAAAGGTGACAAAGATGGAAAATGGACTACTGTTTTTGCAGCTGCAGTACTTTTAGTTTAATTATTTTTTATATCCTTTAAGATAAAATATTGCTGCCCCAATTGAAACTATTGTTATTATAATTACAACTACAATGGATTCATCTAATTCTATCTCTTTTGATTGGAGGTTATTTCCTCCCAATGAAAATTTTAATTCATTTTCATTTACTGATGTGCTTTCACCAAAAATAAATTTCCCTTGAATTAATTCTCCTTTTTGAGGATCAAAAATCCATCCTTTTTTTGTAACATCCATTGGCATTTCAATTCCATCTATGGTTTGAGTTGGTATGATTGGTCCCTTAACGTCTGACACATTTGTTTCATTATTTGATAGTATTATTATTTGAAATATTGAATTTAGTGGATAATTACCTGTAGAAAAATAATTTGATCTATTGAGATTCTCTATATTAAAAAATTCAAGAGGGTTGATTTTTGATACAGTTTCATCTATTTGATTTTCTTTTGGAATTTGATTATCTACTGAAACTCTTAGTTGTAATAGTGATTTTGATTCAGTTGGAATTATTGAAAATGACATCTTAGCATTTTGCTCCTTGGATAATATTTTTGCAATATTGTAGAAACCCTCTCCATCTCTGATTGATTTAGAAAGTAACATCGATGATAATTCGCTATACATTAAACCTGTATCTTCCATTGGCATTGTGTACACTGCTGAAATTACTCCTCCGCCCGAAATAACCCCTGATGTGTTTAACGTCTGATTTGTAGCATCATTTGTGTGTATGTACACTTGAAGAAATTCTGCTTTTGTATCAAAGACTTGATTAATTTCATCTATGTATGAATCTGCTAATTTTCTACTTGAATCTTGTATGGCATTAATTCCCTTATCTTCTGGATTTCTTTCTATGTTGATAATTATGCAAGATTGATCATTGACTCCTAATATGCAATTATTTTGATTTGTTATGACAACTGCTTGAATTCTTTGATTTTCCCTTATTTTTTGTTCTAATTCTGATGGAATTTTAATTTCTTGAAGATTAGAACTTAGCAATGTAATTGATGTTGTGGTCTTGTTGAACATTTTTTTGTCTATGATTATCTGTGCTGATTCTTGAAATGTTGCTAAACCTATTTCTTGTGAATATGCGTAATTTGTTGAAATTCCCACAATTCCAATTATGGCGAGAACAAATATTATTTTTAACATGTCATGACCCTCTAATTCTGAAATATTAAATTTACTTATGTTTAATTATGCTATTTTTAACACACTGTTATGATTATCTGTTTTTTAGAAACTCCTATTTTGATGCGTTTTGATCTCTAAATAGATGGCATTAATTCCTATACTAGTTGAGAGTTTCAATGATCCACTAATCCAATTAATTGTAATTTTAACCACATTTGGAATTGGATTATCCCAAGGAATCATTCTAGGTAGGGCGATTCTTCAAAGATTTCCTCGTCTACAAACTCATGTAAAGACTGTATCTTTCACACTGTTTATTTTATTTTTAATAAATGCCGTCCTTAGCGTTCCACGTTTTCAATCTCCTACCAAAATTGATTTAACTAATTTATCTGTGGCCAGTAGTGGAGATGTAGTTTCTTCATTATTTTTAATTTTTGGAATGAATACTGGGTTTCTAACTGTATTGGCTATTTCAATTATGGTCATGACTTTTGTTGTTTTAAAATTTACAAATTTACATGGAATTGTAAAGGGATTTGTTTTCTTTTTTAGTGCACTATTGCTAATTTTTACAGCTTTGAGTAGATTCACTGATCTTACTCCAAGCACTTTTGAAGTTTTACTTTATTTTCTTTATCAGCTTGGAATTACGATTGGCATTTTATTGGGCACAATAAGAAAAATCAAACCCAAAAAATTAGACTTGAAATAATTCAAAGGTTTAAATCATATTATTTTTGATAAAGGAATGACATCGAATTCAAACCGTTCGGGGAACAAGCTGGCAGTCCATGCGTTGGACTGCCAGCCCCATTATTATAAAATTCAATAAACTGATTTCTGGTAATCCTTTATACACAAAATAATTTCAATTACAATTATGAATAAATTTATCACAATTGGTGATGAAAAAGTGAGCGTTACTGAAATAGAAAATGCAAAAACTATTCCTGAATTATTACAATCTAGAGTTCAATATGCCATTTTGGATCAACTAAACGATATGGTTGCTCGAACTGGAATGGGAAATCCTGATGAAGTTAAAAAACTAGTTCTGCGAGATGTTGCTTTTACGCGAGGTGGATATTCTTCCTCTTTTACGTTTCAAATGGCTAATCAGGCAGTAAATATCACTGAAGTTGATTTTACAAGTGAAAAAAATATCTCTGAATTATTGACATTAAGAGTTCAATATGCCATTTTGGATCAACTTAATTATTTACTTTCTCAATCTGACAATCCTGATGATTCATTAAAAAAAATCAAAGACTCACTTGCTTTAGATACTGCAAAAATCATTGATGCTTTTACTCCCTCAAAAAATAGTGATGATGACTAAATTAATTTTAAAATATACTTTTCTATAATTTTAAACTTAGATCTAATTTAATGATGATAGCACTTTGACTTGCTGACCAACATAATCAAAACCTTCTTGCCAAAATTTAGGTGACTTGATATCAAATCCATGTTCTAACAGTAATTTTTCTGGTTTTTTTGAACCACCTGCTGCTAGAATATCCATGTATGATTTTACAAAATCATTCCCTTCTTTTTTGTATCTTTGGAATAAGGATAATGCTAATAGATTTCCAAATGAATATGCATAGCAATAAAACGGTGTGTGGTAAAAATGCGGAATACAACTCCATTCAATTGCAAAATCTTCTGAAAGATTTACAGAATTACCGAATTGCTCTTTTAGGTTTTGTAAATATGTCTTTGAAATTTCATCTATTGTGGTTCCTTTACCAATTTGTTCATGTGCGTCAATTTCAAAAATTGTAAAATATGATTGCCTGAGTATTGTTGCATAGAGGTCATCAATCTTTTCAGATAACATGATCTTCTTTTGATCATCTGATATCTTATCTGACAAGTTATCATAAAGTAGTAATTCTGAAAACGTTGATGCTGTTTCAGCTAATGGTAATGGTGCATCTTGAACAAGAATTGATCTGTTTTGTGCTGCCTGACTGTGAACTGCATGGCCTAATTCATGGGCTAAAGTAAAAACATCTCTTGATTTACCTGTAAAATTTACCAAAACATATGGTGTAATTTTTGGCGTAAGTGTGCTACAAAAGGCTCCGTCTCTTTTTCCTGGTCTGATAGACGAATCAATATGCTTCTCATTGAATACTTTTCTGGCATATTCTTCTAGAGTACTACTGAACTTCCCAAGTGACTCAAATACTAATTTGACAGATTGATTGTACGAATAATTTTTTTCTTTAATTTTTGCTGCTGCTGGCGCATAAAGATCGTACCTTTGCAATTTCTTCATGTCTAGCATTTTTGCTTTTTGAAGAAAGAATTTTTGAAATACAGTTGAGTTTTTTCGACAAATTGAAAGAAGTGATTCTATTGTTTTATCATCTATGTCATTGGCAATGTTTCTCATTGATACTGGACTTTTGTACCCCCTAAGTTCTATTCCTTCATCTTTCCAATTGAGAACAATGTTTTGATAAATTTCACCAGTAACCCCTTTGTTTTCTTCATATTTACTTAGAATAGTTTTGTAAGCTGTTTCCCTAATTTTTGGATTTGTACTTCTAACATAATTTGTTAATTCTTCTCTTGTCATTGTTTTTGTTTTATTACCAATTTTCATTTTGTATTCATAGACATTAGTTATTTTATCATACAATTTTACCAGTGCTGAAATTCCTGTAACATCCAGTGTGTTTATGATTTTTTCTTCGGATTCACTTAATGCATATTTTGCAAATAATCTTTTGTATGCTAAGTATTCTTTTAGCTCTCCTGTGTTCTCCATTAGTCTTTTAGCATTTTTATCATCTACTTTTGTTTTCCACCATAAATCAAAAAATAATATTTTATTTGAAATTTCTGAACCTAGTTTTGACATTTGAGTCATTAATGAAGTTGCTTCATCTGATTGTGTGTCTGATGAATATGCCAGTGATGCATATCCTCCAATTTTACTCATTTTATGGGAAATTTCTTCAACTTGCTGTAGTATTATTTTAAATTGCTTTGATGTCATTTTTGAGTTTAGAGAAGTTTTAATTTTTTCAAATTTCTTTGCTTGATTTTCTAAATCTTTAATTTGTTTTTTAAATGCAGGACTTTTAGGATTTTTTGCTAGTTCTGATAAATCCCATTTACCTAATTCATACTCTGACATTATTTTTAATATTTTTTAACTATTAAAAAATGAATACCTTTTTATTTTTTAATCGATTTTTTATAATCCTATTTTTTAGATACCTTGCATTTCCTGCTCTTTAATTATGTTCAATGTCATAGTGGTTTTGAGATTTGGTAGTCCTCTAATTGCCCTAGTTATCACATCTTGTAAAACCTCTTCACTGGATGACTCCATTCTGCAAATTACATCATAATATCCAAAAACTACGTCTGCTTCCTTTACTTCTGGTATTTTACAGAGATTTTTTAAGGTGGGGTATTCTTGACCCTTTTCACAATGAAATACAACATATGCTTTACTGCTGTTTTTTCCTAGCATTGCCCCTACTAATTTTTCTGATATTTGGAATAGATCTCCTGACTCTGAACTTGTTAATGTCATACTGGTTTGAATTTTTGATATTTTTCGAATTTGTTGTGTAACGATTTCTTGAATTTTTTCATCTGTTGTACATTCAATTTGTGCTATGATATCGTATAATCCTAGTATTCCGTGAGCCTCTTTTATTCCGACTATTTTTTTTAATGATTGAATGATCTCCGCTTCTTCACCTACTTTACAATTCATCATGATGTAAGCTTTTGACATTAGAATTGTATTCCTTTGTATATTTTATTTTGAATAATCATCTAAAACTTTATACAAAAATAGCATAAAAGTTTTCATAGATACTTTTGTAATAATTTCAATTTTTCTAACTAAAATCAATAATATTCTTCATGAATGTAGCACCATTTCCAAATCTCTTCTGGAATAGATTTCATTACTGCATGACCCGTTTCTTCAAAATGCTTTGTTGCATGTTTTCCTATGGATGAATCACAACAACCTACATGTCCACATGTCAAACACATTCGAATAGCGACTGTAGGTAGATGCTGTTTTTCACATTCCTCACATTGTTTTGTATTTGGTAAAATATTTTCCTTTTTTTGTAGAAAATGATGACACTCTTTTTGCATTTTTCTAATCTTTTTTTAAATCATCATTGTATCTTTTGATAGATTCAATGATTACCGTTTTGGCATCTTTTGCTGATTTCCATCCTATGATTTCTACTTTTTTTCCTTCCAAGTCTTTGTATACTTGGAAAAAATGAGCAATTTCTGAACGATAATGATCTTCTATATCTGCAATATCTGCTTTACAATCATATCTTGGATCATTTGTTGAAACACAGATGATTTTATCATCTGACTCTCCATCGTCTTTCATCTGCAGTAGTCCTATTGGCCTTGACTCTATCAAAACACCTGGATATGTTGGATTTGTAACTAATACTAGTGCATCCAATGGATCTCCATCTTCAGATAATGTCTGTGGGATTAGTCCGTAATCTCCTGGATAGTGAAATGGTGAAAATAATACTCTGTCTAATTTTATTATATTATATTTTTTGTCATATTCATATTTGTTCATTGAACCTTTTGGTATTTCCACTATGACGTTAATTTTTTCAGGAACTTCTGGACCTGTTTCAATGTCATGCCAAATATTTTTACTCATTTTCTAGATGTCTTGATTATTACTTGCTATATGAATTCTGTGAATATTTTTCAAATTTCTTGGTCATCTTGTATTTTTTATATAAAATTATTGATAAACCATGGATCTAATCTAATGTTATGCTGTTGGATTTGTATTTGGGATTACTTTGAATATTTTTACAGTATAGTCTCCATAAAAGATGTCTTTTGATTCTCCTGTATTGTGGTCTACTGTTCTGGCTCTGAATTTGTACTCATATGATCCATCACCTTTGGTATCTATTTGGGCTACATGAACTGGTTCACTTTCTTTGTAAAATTGAATTATTACTGGATATCTTTCAACTACATCTGAAGATGTACCCCATACTTTACCCCATGGCAATTTATTATTTTCAGGTACTGTCATAGTAACTGTAGTTACCTCTAAACTCATTTTATCGTTAATCGGTCTTACGGTGATTTTATTTTGCTCTGTTTCTGCCATTACATCGTTTGGAATAATCATTACTGCAAACACTGTCATTATTGATGCCATTACAAGCAGATTCATTTTTGTATTCATTGCAAATTATGTTGCTTTAAAGTCACTTAAATAATTTATTATCAACTTCTACTAGTTTTTTATTTTTATTCCAAAATATCATAATATTGATTTAGACGTTGGGTTAGCAAGTCTTTGTAGTCTTCAGTATTTTTTACAAATTCCATTCTTGAGTTTTTTTCACTACTAACTAGGATGACCACTTGTTTAACTTCAATGCCTGTCAATTCTTTGAACATTTTTGCATATGCTGTACCTTGAATAAAATGGTCTGTCATCCATTCTTCTTTTTGATTACTTCTTTTTGTTTTATAATCAATAATTGATAATTCCCCATCATATTTTGCTATGCAATCTGAAGTCCCGGCAAGCTTCATTGCATAACTGTAAAGTCTTAATTCTGTTCCATGCACATCGTCAATTTTTTGTAAAAACGGGATTAGATTATTAAAATGTGCCACTGTTAGTAGTCTTACTTCATCTGTTTGCCTTACGTCATTAATGTAATTTTCAATTAGTTTGTGAGTTTCTGTACCTATGGTTGCTGCTTCGCTAGTGATGTACTCTGCTGCTACTTCTCTATCTTTCCAGTCCTGCAAACTTTCTTTTTTTTCAATTGACATTGTTTTTTGTAGTATTGTTGTAATTGATGGAAAAATGTCTCCACGTGGTGTTTCATAATAATGTGCGTTGTCTTTTTCAATTAATTTCGCTTGTTGAAAATTAATTGGAATATGATTGTACGATGACATTTTTATAATTATTTTGTTGGTTCATATAGTTATTTTGTATTTTTATTTTTTTAAAAAATATTCTGATTTGTAAATATTAAATTAAAATAATGGACCCGATGGGATTTGAACCCACGACCTTTGCGGGAATTTCTTCCTTACGCAGTGTGAGTGCGTCATCCAAACCAAACTAGACGACGAGTCCGATTAATTTATGACGATACCTGTTTTTTATCTTTAGTTTTTTGATATTTTGTAATTACCTAACCTTTTTCTATGAATTGCTGAAAGATACTTCATATCTCTACAAGAATTTGACACTGTAATTGATAGAATGAATTTAGCTTTTGACTCTGCTAATAACCTTGGTCAATTTATTGCTGCAGGAAGAATTCTATTTCAAATGAATGAAGTCTTACCTGATGAACTACAATTATCTCTTGAAGAAATAGATGATCCTAGTGCTGCAAAATCCTTTATTCTTGAAAATGAATCGAATTTAAAAATTGCAATTAGAGAATATCGTGAAAGTTTAATGTTACTTTAATTCTACTTCTTTACACCGAGATTTCTGTTCTTTAATCTCAAATATGGATTTCTACATTTTCTGCATCTTGTTGCACCAATATCATTTCTACCACCACATTTGAAACATATTTTCATAACTAAACGTGCTTGTTGTGCAATTCGTTTCTTTTCAGGGTCTGTGATAGGCATTTAATTTTATCCTTAATCTCTTCCTTTTATTCTAATCTATTTTTCCATTTTCCCTGCTAACAATACTGGAACTTCTGCTGGTCTTTTTGCTACTGGAATATTTGCTTTGTTAAACATTGATACTTTTGATTCTGCAGATCCATAAGTTCCCATTACAATCGCACCTGCATGACCCATTCGTTTTTCTTTTGGTGCTGCTCTTCCTGCAATGTATGCGACAGTTGGTTTCTTAAATCCTAAATCAATAATTTTTTGGGCTAACATCTCTTCCGAATCCCCTCCGATCTCTCCTACGATTACTAATCCTTCTAGATCTGAAATATCTTTTACCATTTCAAATGCGTCAATTAGTCTGGTGCCGTTTACTGGATCTCCTCCAATCCCAATTGTGATTGATTGTCCAAATCCTGCATTAGTTAGTGCATCTGAAATTTCATAAAGTAATGTTCCACTTTTTGATAATACTGCAATTTTACCTGCTTTGAAAGGCATTGGTGGCATAATTCCAATTTTAATTAATTCTGGAATCATTATTCCTGGAGTATTTGGTCCTATGATTATTGCACCTTTTTCTTTTGCTAAATCTAGTGCTTCCATTGTATCTCTAATTGGTACGTGTTCTGGAATTGCAACTAGTAATTTAATTCCAGAATTTAATGCATCTTTTGCTGCTCCTAAGAAAAATTTTGCTGGAACAAAAAGAATTGAAATTTTAGCATTTGTTACATCTACTGCTTCTTGCATTGAATTGTATATTGGAACTGTTTCTTCAAATTTCTGACCTCCTTTACCTGGAGTTACTCCTGCTACTACATTAGTTCCATAAGATATCATTTGTTTTGCATGAACTGAACCGTATGAGCCTGTAATTCCTTGAACAATGACTCCTTTTTTCTCATAATCTACATCTCCTGGTTTTCCTTTTAGTAATTCAAAAATATCTGTCATTTTTTTGTCCCCATTACTGCTGCATTAATTGCTTCTTCAATTGAATCAAATATGTTGGTTCTGGAACCTTGTAACATTTCTTTTGCTTTTTCTGACTCAGTACCTTTTAGTCTTGAGAATACTGGTATGTCAATTAGATTATTTTCATATGCTTTAAGAAATGCTTCTGCAACAACTGTGGTCTTAACAATTCCTCCATACAAGTTTACTAGTATTCCTTTTACCCTGTCCAATTTACTTATCAAAGTTAATGCTTCATAAACTGATTCTGTAGTTGCACCGCCACCAACATCTAGAAAACATGCTGGTTTTCCACCGTTATCTGATAACATATCTAGTGTTGACATTACAAGTCCTGCGCCATTACCTACAACTGCTATGTCTCCATCCAACTCTACTAATGAAAATCCACTTTTTTCAGCTTGCTCTTCTATCTCTGTTCTTTCTTGATATTTTTGTAATTCATCATGTCTGAAATTTGCATTATCATCTGTTACAAATTTACCATCTAATGCCATAACTGTATCATCTTGCATAATTGCAAGTGGATTAATTTCTACTAATTCTGCTTCTTTTTCAATTGTTAATTTTGATAATTTTTTCAGTGTATCTGCAACTCCTTCTGCAGTTTTTCCTTCTAATCCCATTTCTTTTGCAACTTCTCTTGCAACTTCATCAGATACATCGCCTAGTCCGATTTCCTTGATAATTTGAGTTTTAACTGATTCAATTTCAACCCCTCCTTCTGCTGATGCAATAATTGTATAGCATCTTTTTGAACGATTTAGAAATATGGATAAGTATAATTCTTTTTTAATGTCTGCCATTTTTTCTAGTAAAATTGCCCTTGCTTTTTCACCCTTAATTTCTAAATCCATTACCTGTGGATATTTGATATCAAATTCATCGTCATTTTGACATTTTTGAATGCCTCCTGCCTTACCTCTACCGCCTACAGGGACTTGAATTTTAATTACAAATGGATATCCTAATTGTTTTGCATGTTTTCTTCCTTCTTCGATATTTGTTGAGGATATGCTGTCAAGTAGACTAATCCCATATTCTCGAAAAATCTCTTTTGCTTGAAATTCTAATAGTTGCATGCAAGTGAAGGGAATTTTACGGTCTTTATTAACTATGAGGCTATTTTAATTGCTCTTGAAGAAAATCAACCATTTCTAAAAAGCGATCTTTACTTTTTCTCAATAACTCTTGTGGGTATTCTTCAATCCTAAAAACAAATTGTTGATGAAAACTTGGCACTAATATTCCTCCAGATGTAACCATTTGTTCAATTACGTATCCTTTGGTAAGACTGCATACAATTTCTTCATAAGACTCATCTTCTTCATCTAGAGTTTGTCTGTACAAAATAATTGGTCTATTTGTTTTTGCAACTATGTCTGATCCTTTTTTTAATAGATCTGTTAATTGTTGAATTTGCCAGGCATCTAGGCTAATCTGTTTTACCATACTTTATCTATGTAATTTTCTATATAACCATAATAAAACAAATCTTCTTCACACATTGTCATCAATAAAATTACTTATTTTTTAATTAAAATAAAGAAAATGATTTGGCAGTTATGCCATATCTAATGCTCTAGAATGTTTGCCCGTATGTGGTCTTTCTCCTGCATATTTTCTTCGCATGTGTCCTGATGGTCTTCCATAGATTAACTCTAAGAACCAAGACTCATGTTCAATCTCTTCAGCAAGAATGTCTTTTGCAATATCGTATGTAACTGGATCTTTTCCAAATGTCATTTGACAAATTTTATTCCAATTAACAATTGCACCTTGTTCTGCTTTTAGGCATTTTTCTAGAATTGCTTTGTGATCTGTTGGGTTTGCTGGAAGTTGTAAGAATTCACAACCTGAAATTTTAATAAATTCAGTTGCGTCATTTGGAAGAATTCCTCCTAATTGATAAATTCTTTCAAGGCATGATTCAAAATGACTTAGATCTTCCAATCTTGCATCTTCAATAATACCCTTAAGTCCTTCTCCTTCCATACCTGTACAATGTGCTCTGAGATTAGTAAAGTAGTAGTATGCTGTAAATTCAACTGCAGCATTTTTAATTAATTCCTTTACTAATGCATCCACATCTAGGCCGTTTTGTTTTAAAACGTTAATTCCAACAACGTTTGGGTTTGAATCAGACATTTCTTTGTGTAGTGAATGATTCTAATAAAAATATTACATTAAATTTTATCAATTTCGGTAAATTATTGAAAGGATGTATGCCTTTTTTTGATAGTTTTCTAAATAAATTTAAAGAAAAATTAGGGGAGAACCTAAATGACAGAAAAACATTATTGATTAATGAAAAACCCGTGGATATCTGGCTTTGAAAGAAAGGTATTTTGTTTGATCATGGATTTGCCAGAGTCTAATTCAAGCAAAAAGATAGAATCTAAAGTGCAATGTAATCTACCTGAAGATTACTACGCATTTTAGATTTGGAATCTAATTGTTAGTTTTATCATCATTGAATCCACACATACATTCAGGATCATGAGGTTTACCTTCTTTCTTATCCTCTAAGGCAAAGACGTTGTGTTGAAGTTCAACCCAGGTATCATCCAGGTATTCAATTTCTTTTCTTAATTTAGGATCGTCCCATTCCTTGTCGTTAATCAATTCCTCTAATTTCTCATGAAGGCTATGCTCATTTTCAAATAGTTTCTCATAGATGTCTTCAATCTGTTTGTCTATTTGCTTTAAATCAATCATTTCAACTACTATTATTATTTTAGAATCTATAAACCCACTTTATCCTGAAATAGTTTTAGTCTTTCATAATTTTTTAGCATTTATACAATCTTTTTAAAACATTATTTTAAGAAATTATTTTTATGATACACTTTAAATTTAATTCCAATAGTTAACATCTATGAAAGTCAAAATGTGTAACCATATTGATGTATCTGGGATAAGAATAGAATCATCTCAATCTGTTTTTGCAATTTGTACTGTTGATGATAACCAATTTGTCACTTATTCCTGTAAGAAATGTTTCAATGAGATAAAAGAATTGGAACATGAGATTATTTCAAAAGAAGAATTTGAAAAATATCTAAGTTAGTTCATTTTCATGTATCCTGATATTGGACCTACTAATTGGAAACTCTTAATCTGTTAATTCTCCTCCCAAATCTGATAAAAATAAAAGAACAAGACTCTAACTTGGCACTACAAATCAAATATCATACTAAATTTTATTCTACTGATATTTTGATTTTTTGACCATCAATATCATCTTCTTTGTACTCTTTACATGATTTTTCAAAATTCACTTTTTTTACTCTCACTAGAAATGCTAATTCCTCGTCTCTACCTTTGATCATCTCCAATGACTCTTCATCTAATTCTAAAATTGATGCTACTTCTAAAACATCTGTTGGATTGTATCCCCTTTCTTTTCTCAAAGTTTGTAATCTTCTTGCAACATCTTTTACCAATCCTTTAGCCATCATTTCTTTATTTCTCAATGTTGAAATGAATACTATGAAGTCGTCTCTTTTTGCTACCGCAAAATTATTATCTGCTTCAAAACTCACTATGAAATCTTCTTTATCTAATGAGATTTTTTGGTCATTAATATTAAAATCATATTTTCCATCTTTTTCTAATGTTGGAATAATTTCATCGGGATTTGTTTCTAAAAATGTACTCACTAGTTTTCCCATGTGTTGTTTTGCTTTTGGACCTATCTTTTTTCTTTCTAATTCTAAAGTTGCTTTTACTGGCAACCCTAATCCCTTTAATTCTAATAATTGCTCTAAACCGTTGTCTTTTTCTGTTTCAATGATGTTAAATTTTTCAACATTAAGTTGTGATTTCAGTAAACTTGATAGTGATTCTAGTTTTGCTTTCTGATTTTTCTTTACACAAACCTGTGCTTCATTTAATGGCCATCGTCTTTTTAACTTCCCTTTCATTCTTGCTGCTGATGAAATTGATACGACATCTTTCATGATGTCAAATGACTCCTCAATTTCTTCATTAACCAGTGATTCTTGGTATTTAGGCCATTTGTCTAGTAGAATACTTTGTTTTCCTTCAAACACTGTTTGGTATAGATGCTCACTTGTAAATGGACAAAATGGATGAATTAGTATATCTAGTGTTTTGAGTACTTGACTCAACACTGCATAAATTGCCAAACGTCTATTCTTCTTTTCTTCAGATTCATCCCATAATTCCCCTCTAGTTATTGGAATGTATATCTGGCTGAGATTGTTAATTATGAAATCATCAATTGCTTTGGCCCCTTCGTGGAATTTACATGTCTCATTTTTTTCTGTCATTTTTTGAATTAATTTCTGAAGTTTTGATAATAGCCAAATATCTGGTGATGTTAAAGAATTATTATTTTTAGCCCATTCTATTGTGTTTGTTTTATCAAAATTATCATACTGACTATTTTGTTTAAAGTATAGGTGCAGATTGAATAATGTGTTGATCACTTGATACGGTCTTGACATTAATTCCTCTGTACTGAAGCTAAGTGGCTCAATTGGACTGGCTTTCCACATGAAATAGAATCGTATTAAATCCGCTGGATATTTTTTTAGTAGTTCTGCACCTTCCAAAACATTGCCTTTACTTTTACTCATTTTTCCTCCTTTTTCATCCAGTACGTGTCCTTGAAACAAAAATGACTTGTATGGTGGTGTGGCACTGTTGTTTAGAATCACATTTTCAATTAGTAGTGTATATGCCCAACCTCTTGTTTGATCAATACCTTCAGTAAAAAATGGTGCTGGAATTTCTTTTTCATATTCTTCATTTGTCAATGATGCATATGGTGCAGCGCCACTATTGTGCCATGTGTCTAAAACATATTCTTCTCTTTTTGTTTTGACACTGCTACATTTTTTACATTTTACTGTTATGTTGTCAATCCATGGCCTATGTAATTCAAAGTCTGGCCCATCTGGTAATTTATCTGCAGAATCCACAATTTCTTTTCTTGTAAAAAACCAATTTTTTTCACCACAATCTTCGCAATTCCATACTGGTAACGGACAACCCCAAATTCTTTCTCGTGAAATACACCATGGGTGTCTTTCTTTAATAATTCCCAAAAATCTATTTTTTGGTTGTTCAAAAAAGTATTCTACACTTTCTGCTGCATCTATTGCTTTGTTACCTAATCTATCTAATTTGTAAAACCAACCTCTTCTTGCCAGCCATACAATCGGATGATGTGACCTCCAGCAAAGTGGATACTTGTGTTTTATTTTTCCAATCTTGACCAATGCTTCGCATTCTTTTAGATCTTCTACAATTACTCTATCTGCATCTCTGACAAACATCCCTTCATATTTTCCTGCCTGATTGGTGAATTTCACTTCATCGTTTATTGGACTAAAAATTTTTACTTTTCTTTTATTTGCAATTTTGATATCTTCTTCTCCGTTTGCTGGTGATAAGTGCACTAATCCACTGCCTGTACTTGCATCTACAAATGATTCTGATACTGCAACGTGGTAGTTATCTAATTTTGAGTATTCCTTTAACTCTGGAATTAAATCTAACAGCGGATGAATGTATTTTTTTCCTTCAAATTCAGAACCTTTTACTGTTTTTTGAATTTCAAATTTTTCAATTTTCAGTTCTAACATTAACTCGTCTAATCTTGTTTTTCCTATCACCCATGTTTCATTTTCTACTTTGACATATGCATAATCTTCTTTTGGATTTAACCCAACCATTGCATCCGTAACAAGTGTAAATGGCATTGTAGTCCATACAACCAAAAATACATCTTCATCAACTAACTTTACTTTGTAGTATAATGATGGATCTTTGACTTCTTCATATCCTTGATTAACTTCTGCATGACTTAGTGATGTTTGACAGCTTGGACAATACGCAATAACTGTAAAGTCTTCTTCTAAAATTTTATTTTCATATGCTTTTTTGAGTACTTGCCATTCTCTTTCTATAAATTCGTCTTTAAATGTCCAGTATGCCTTTTTATGATTAAATGACATTCCAAGTAAGTCGTCTACTTCGACCCAAGTTTTGTTAAATTTGTCTACAACTTTTTTGCATTCTGAAACAATTCTTTCTACTCCAAATTCTTTGATGGCTTCTGTTTTTCCACCTGAAACCCCTAATTCTTTTTCTACTTGTAATTCTACTGGTAGTCCTTGAGTGTCCCATCCGCCATTAAATTCAATTTTTTTACCTTGTAATGTGTTAAATCTATACCATAAGTCCTTCATTACCCTGCCTCTAAGATGACCTGCATGTGGAATTCCATTCATAGTTGGAGGTCCTTCAATGAATCTAATTTTTTCAGGTTTATCTGATGCAAAAATTAATTTCTCGATATCTATGGATTTGATGTATTCTTTAGTTTCTGATTCTATTGATTTTGCATCAAATTTTGAATTTAACTTCATCTGGATTTTGATGTGTGTGTGGCATTATAAAGAAACAGATTTTTTGAGAATTGGAATATATAATTGAGCAACTGATATTTTTTATTGGTAAATATTCTTGTAATTGGCTCTGGTGGACGAGAGCATGCATTATCATGGAAATTATCTCAAAGCAGTAATGTTGAAACTGTTTTCACTGCTCCTGGTAACGGTGGTACTGAAAACAATGTTCCTATCGATATTGATGATTTAGATGGATTAGCTGAATTTGCACAAAAAAATAATTGCTTTACTGTAGTTGGACCTGAAGATCCACTAGCTGCTGGAATTGTTGATAAATTCAACAAATTAAATCTCAAAGTATTTGGACCCTCACAAGCAGCTGCACAACTTGAATCCAGTAAGATCTGGGCAAAAAATTTTATGAAGAGAAATGATATCCCTACTGCAAGATTTGAAATATTTGATGATCCTCAAAAAGCTGAAGACCATGTAAAATCCATTGATTACAATGTTGTAGTAAAAGCTGATGGATTGGCTGCTGGAAAAGGAGTAATTGTTTGCAACAATAAAGATGAGGCTATTAGTGCTATACAAACAATTTTGGTAAAAAAAACATTTGGCGATGCTGGAAATAAAATTATTGTCGAAGAGAGAATTGACGGTATTGAGGCTTCTTACATTGCAATATCTGATGGAAATGTGGCAATTCCCATGGCATCTAGTCAAGACCACAAGAGAATTTTTGATAATGATAAAGGTGCCAATACTGGTGGAATGGGTGCATATTCTCCAACTCCTGTTATCACTGACATATTGGCAAAAAAAATTCAAACGGAAGTAATTGAAAAAACTATCCATGCAATGAAAAATGAAGGAATTTTGTTTAAGGGATTTTTGTATGCTGGAATCATGCTCAAAGATGGTGTGCCATATGTTTTAGAATACAATGTTCGCATGGGTGATCCCGAATGTCAACCTATCACGATGAGAATGAATTTTGATTTGTATGATTATTTTGTTGCAAGTGTTGATGGTACGTTATCTTCTATGCCTTTACCTTCTTGGAAAGATCAATTTGCTGTATGCGTTGTTTTGGCATCTAGTGGATATCCTAATTCATACCCTACAAATGATGAGATTACTGGATTTGATTCTATTTCCAATGAGACTCATGTTTTTCATGCTGGAACCAAGAAATCTGACGGAAGAATTTTTTCTAATGGGGGGCGTGTTTTGGGAGTTACTTCTTTGGGTGATTCTTTAAATTCTGCAATAAGCAATGCTTATTTTGCAACTGAACAAATTATCTGGTCTAACAAATACTGCAGAACAGATATTGGCAAAAAAGGATTATCCTATTTTGTAGATTGAAACATTCTATCTTCAGTTATGATCCAGTCTATGCTTATGTCGTGTTCTGATTTTGGAATATTTTTTATAATTTGTTTTTCTAATGTTAGTGAAATTGTCAATGAATCTTTTTTTTCTAAAAATTTGTCATAAAATCCATGACCGTATCCTAGTCTAACTCCTGAAGGTGATATTCCTACAGTTGGGACAACTATGATATCTAAATAATTATCTACTTCACAATCTTCTTTAGGTTCCATGATATCAAAATTACCGCTTTCTAGGCTTGAAAAATCTTTAATTTTTCTAAACTCCATATTTTCACCTACGACTTTAGGCAAAAATACTTCTTTTCCTTTACTGATTAATTCTTGAATTATATCTTGAGTTAGAATTTCACTTCCTATTGGATAGTACAGTCCTATTTTTTTGGCATCTTTGAATGCATATACTTTGTTTATTCTTTTTTGTATTTTTTTACTTGCAATTTTTAATAAATCAAAAGATGTGTTGTCTCTTCTTTCTAGAAGAAGTTCTCTTAACGCATTTTTTTTACTATTATCTTCCAATTTGAATTCCTAGTGATGTTGCAGTAATTGTATTTTTTAATAACATTGCAACTGTCATTGGTCCTACTCCACCTGGCACTGGAGTAACAAATGCTGCTTTTTCAATAATTTTTTCATAATCACAATCTCCTACCAATTTATCTTCGAATCTTGATATTGCAACATCAATGACAACTGATCCTTCTTTAATCATCTCTGGCGTTAGAATGAACTTTGTTCTATCTCCTACTGCAGTTATGATGATATCTGCTGATTGACAAAATTTTTCAATATCTTTTGTTCTAGAATGACATGTTATCACAGTTGCATTTTTTTCTAATAATAAATGATAGAGTGGTTTACCTACAAGGTTACTTCTATTGATTAGTACTATGTTTTTACCTTCCAAGTTTATGTTGTGATAATCAAACATTTCCATAACTCCTGATGGTGTGCATGCAACAAGTGCTGCTTTTTTCACTGACAATAATCCTGCATTATGTGGGGTGAGTCCGTCTACATCCTTTATTGGTGATATTCGTGATGTAACTGCAAATTCATTCAAATGTTTTGGTAGTGGTAATTGCACTAAAATTCCATGTACTGACACATCTGCATTTAATTCATCTATGATGCTGTTAAGTTCCTGTTGAGTTACACTCTCATCCAGTTTATGATCTTTAGTGATAATTCCTACTTCTTCACATGCTTTGTGTTTATTTTTTACATATGTTGCAGAGGCTGAATTATTTCCAATTAACACTGTGGCTAGGCATGGATTAATTCCTTCTTCTTTTAACTCAGATGCTGCTTTTTTGACTATGTCTTTGACTGTTTGAGCAATTATTTTCCCATCAATTTTAATTCCAGTCATGATAATTTGACAATTTATTGATATTTAATTCTTGGAAATCATTGTCAAGAATTTGAGAAAGTAAATTAAATGGGTCATTTCTTATTTTCTGTATGTTTGTAATGATGGCAGATGTACAACTCAAAGAAGGTACGGAAGATGATTTCAAAACTTTGTTTTCCGAGTCAAATAAAATTTTATCCTCGTTTCCCGGATTTGTGTCCAGACGATTTCTAAAATCTATTGATGGCACTTATCGAATAATCGTTGAACATGAAACTAAAGAAACTTTCATGACTATGATTCAAAGCCCAGAGCATCAAGAGTTTCACCCAAAATTACATTCTTTTATGAGTACAGAGCCTATGAAAAAATTATTCACTGTATCCGCTGAATAAATTGAAACTTGAATTTAATTTAAAAGATAATTTAGAAAAAATCCAAAAAAGTAATTCCTATTTTCATACTTTCATCAACAAAGATAATCTTGCTGCAGGTGTTTTGATATTGAAACCTGGCGAGGAAGACACACAAGAACCTCATGAAAGTGACGAAGTATATTTTGTACTTTCTGGAAACGGGTACCTTAAAATTAAAAATAAAAATTATAAAGTTTCAAAAGAGAAATTATTTTTTGTTGCAAAAGGAGTAACTCATTTTTTTCATAGTAATACCGAGGATCTCAAAGTTTTGTATTTTTTTGGTGGTTCTGATTCTTAAGATATATGCGTTCTTCTTCCTGAAACTTTAATTTTTTTTCTAGCAAATAGATTGACTGCTTCTGGATAAATTCTGTGCTCTTCTTTTAAGATTTTTTCTGATAGTGATTTTTCTGTATCCTTTTCTTTGATTTCTACAACTGCCTGAATTATGACTGGACCTGTGTCCATGCCTGAATCTACAAAATGGACTGTGCATCCTGAATATTTTGCTCCATAATCTAGTGCTTGTTTCTGTGAGTCTAACCCTGGAAATGATGGTAGTAATGCAGGATGCATGTTTATTATTTTATTTTTATATTTTTTTACAAATTCGGGACTAATGATTCTCATAAATCCTGCAAGACATACTAGTCCATCTTTTGGGGTTACACCGTATTTAGAAAGTGCACTCATAATTTTTTTATCATATTCGGTTCTATTGCCTTTAAAATTTTTACTTTCAATTACTTCGACGCTGATTCCTAGTTTTTTTGCTGTTATCAGGCCTTTGGCATCTGATTTATTTGAAATAACAACTGCCGGATTTATTGGGATTTTTTTCTTTTTAATTGATTTTAGAATGGCCTCCATATTACTTCCACGTCCTGAGATTAAGATTCCGAGATTTAGCAACTAGTCAATACTAAATCAAACCTGCAATTTATATCAAATCTATTATTTTTTATTTTTATTGCCTAGTAAAGTTAGGATAACAAAAAATGGAATACTATGCGATGTCAACGAAAAGCATGTTTACCTAGATCCTAAAAAAACTGATTCAAGTGCAATTAACTTTGTTTCACATGCTCACTCTGATCACTTACCTTCAAAAAATGGCGGTACTATTTTATCTTCAATTGAAACTAGTGCAATATCTGATCTTCGTGGATTTACAATGGAAAATCATGTTGAATCTCTTGATGGTTTTTCACTAATTGACAGCGGACATGTTTTAGGCTCTAAGGGGTTACTTTTTGATGATATTTTCTATACTGGTGACATCTGTACCCGTGATAGAGGTTTTTTAAAAGCTGCAAAAATTCCTTCATGCAAAACACTCATCACTGAATGTACTTTTGGTTTACCTGAATTTCAATTTCCTAAAATGATTGAGATTCAAAATTATGTGAATCAATTGATATCTGATCTTTATTCAAAAGGTGTACCGGTAATTTTGATGGGTTATCAACTTGGAAAAGCTCAAACAATTACTCAATTATTTGGTCATTGGGATCCACTATACGTCCACGATTCAATAAAAGAAATGAATACACTTCATCAAAAATTTGATGTACCTCTTAAGGATTGTATTGGGCATTCTGAAGCTCAAAAAAACGGATTACTGGATAAAAAACCATGGGTCATGATTACCCCTGTTTTATCTGCAAAAAACAAATTTCTTCAAGAAATGAAATCAAAATATGGCGCTGTAACAATTGGTTTTAGTGGATGGGCACAATCTACAAAATTTTCTTTTGGACGACGTGCTGATTACTCTGTTACAATGAGTGATCATTGTGATTTTAACGAACTAGTTGACATGGTGTTACAATCTGGTGCAGAACAAGTTTTTACTATACATGGTTTTGTTGATGAATTTGCAGCGCATTTGAATAAAATGGGAATTGCTGCTCAGCCTTTAATTAAAAATTCTTTAGATTCTTTCTGATTCCTATGTGGCAAATTATTTGTTAAAGAAATTAAATGGCGAAGCCCTCTAAACTGCAGAACATTAAGAGATTTCCTCTTGTGGTCAAGCGTCTAAACGCTTGGTTGCCTTTTTCGTTCTGCGGGGCTACGCGGGTTATTTGTTAGATTTTATAACTAACAATGTATTATTACTTAAGATATACAACTATTTAATATTTTTATGAAATTTTTACAATTAATATTGTTTTTTATTGTAATTTTATTTATTATTTTATTAAAAATAGTTATTTTATTCTAATCTTCCTTTGCTTTCTTTGCTCTTTTCTTTACTTGTTGTTCTTTTTTGTATTTTCTAATTCGTTGGTTTTGTTCTGCAGCTTTTTGCCCCTTCTGTTTCCTTCCTTCTTTTTTCCCTTCTGTTTTATTTTTAAATCCCATGACAAAAATTCTGTAATTTGATTATGATAAAAATTTTGACATGTCGATGATTTATTTAGTAAATTGGTTACATTTACAATCTACTACTAGGCATTTCTCATTATTTCTAATGTGGTTATGAGTAAGATGCATACATAATTTATTTTTACAAATTCTTTTTTGTATTTCCTCTCTTACTATTTTTTGAGCGATAAAATTTGCTTTGTCTTTTGAATATAATTTCTTGTCAACGTAGAAATGAACTATTCCGTTATACAGTAAATTATGATTGAATTGTCTTTCAAGCAATTAATTTCCTATGTTGCCTCTTCTCATATTTTTTATTTTATGATCATTGCAACTACAATTTTTTTCTACACATAATTCTTGTTGTAATATTCTCATACACTCTATTTGCAATTCTAATATTTCATGTTCTTGATACTTTTACTTGTCAAATGTTTGTTTTTTTATGTTATTTTAAAAATAATTAAAATAATCATAATGTTTTTTAAAAAAACATTCTAGACTAGATCATGGGATTTTTATCTAATTTTCGTAATGATTTAAAAAATGCAAAAAGAAACAAGGCTTCTAATATTAATGGAAAAAATCTTAAAGAATTACTTACAAAATTCAAGGATGAACGTGATAGAATAGAATTAGAAACAGGGATTAGACCTCAAATTGACGATACCACTCAAATGTTCATGCAAAAAATCTTGAATGTTTGGATTTCAGAAGGAAAGAAAATTGACGAGGAGAAATTTTGGTCTGAAGTTGATTATAACAAACAATTCACTCATTCAGTAGAATATTATGAACGACGGTAATAATTTTAATTGTGGAATTGATTTAATTGGATAAAGAGAGATTGCGAGTAAAAAGTGGTCGGAGTAAGGGTTGCAAAGATTGCATTAATCACAGATGTACTCCTAAAAGCTGCAAATGTGATTGCCACTGCTAATAATTTTATTTTAAAATTATGCCTATGTCCATTAGATTCATGTGTGTGAAATCTGTTTTGATGTTTGCTTTTTGTTTTTGAAAGAATCTTGCTGAATCATTATTTTTTAAAAATTCTTTCATAATGCTTAGATCCATTTTGATATTTTCTATGATTGCACCTGCGAAATTAGAATTTCCATCAATCCCATCCGTCCCCATTGACGCAATTGTAATTTTTTTTAATTTTTGAGTATTTTTTAAAAGTCTTAACACTAATTCTTGATTTCTTCCCCCCTGCCCTTTACCTGACACTCTGACTGTTGGCTCTCCTCCTAAAATTAAACATGTGTTTTCTTCTTCCGATATGTTTTCTAGAATTTTTTTAACTGTGTCTTTTATTTCTCCAAAAATTTGCATTTTGATAACTTTGTATCCTTTCGTTTTGGCTGTTTCTTCCATCGCTTTTAGACAATTATTATTATTTGCGATAATGTAATTTTCAATTTTGGCTGTTTTTGGAGTTTCTATTTTCTGATTATGCAATCCATTACCTAAAATCTGTAAAACTTCAATTGGAATTCTTGTTTTTAATCTATATTTTTCTATTATGTTCATTGCATCTTGATACGTAGTATTGTCCATGTATGTTGTACCTGACGCAATTGATGATAGATCATCATTTTCAACATCTGACATTATCAAACCAATTCCATCGCATTTCATATTCTCTACCAGTTTACCTCCTTTGATTTTTGATAGGTGTTTTCTGACACAGTTGAATTCTTGAATTGTTGCCCCCGACTTTAGCAGTATGTCCGTAACGTGAACTTTATCGCTAAGTGTAATTTCATCTGGCATTGCAAGTAATGATGAACCTCCACCTGAAACAAGGAAAATAATTAATTCTCTGCTTTTTCTATTTTGTACAAATTTTATGACTTCTTTTGCTGCTTTTACACTTGTTTTATCTGGCTTTGGATGTCCTGAGTTAAAAATTTGAAATTTTTTACTTTTGATTTTTGCTTTTGTCCCTTTTGGAATAACGATTATTCCGCTTTTTATTGAAATTATTGAATTAATTGCCCTAGTCATGGAATCGCCTGCCTTTCCAAACGCTACTGTGTGTATGCTGGAGTATTTTTCAATGTTGAATGTTTTCCCATTAATCTTGATTTCCTTTGATGTAACATAATTGGATATTATGTTTTCTGGATTTGCTGCTTCAAGCCCTGATTCTAAAATTTCTAAACAATCTTTTTTCTTTTTTGTAATTGCTAATTCCTCAAAATTTTGAATTATCATACGATTTACATCACTGTAAGATATAATAAACAAACCAATGATGTTTGTTTTATGCATACAATACGCATTCCAAAAGTTATTAATTTTGGAGAAAACGCACTTGGTGAAACAGAATATCCAAAAAATGCCCTAGTTGTTACAACCGTTCCGCCAGCATTGTCTGACAAATGGTTAGCAAAAATGGGAATTCAGGATTATATGTTATATGACCAAGTAAAACCTGAACCATCAATTGATGATGTCAATAAAGTCATTTCTCAATTCAAAGACAAAAACCCTTCAGTTCTAATCGGATTGGGTGGTGGAAGTTCCATGGATGTAGTAAAATATGCTGCACCTGAATTGAAAAAACAAAAAATTCTAATTCCAACTACATTTGGAACTGGAGCTGAAATGACAACCTATTGTGTTCTAAAATTTGATGGAAAAAAGAAGTTGTTACGTGAAGATAGATTCTTAGCTGACATGGCTGTAGTTGATTCATATTTTATGGATGGAACTCCAGAACAAGTTATCAAAAGTTCTGTCTGTGATGCATGTGCTCAAGCTACTGAAGGCTATGATAGCAAACTCGGTAATGACTTGACCAGAACATTATGTAAACAAGCATTTGATATTCTATATGATGCAATAATGAACGACAAACCAGAAAACTATCCATACGGTTCAATGTTATCTGGAATGGGATTTGGAAATTGCTCTACAACATTAGGACATGCATTGTCCTATGTGTTTTCAAATGAAGGAGTACCTCATGGCTATTCTTTATCTTCTTGCACTACAGTTGCACACAAACATAACAATTCAATCTTCTATGATAGATTCAAAGAAGCAATGGATAAACTCGGCTTTGATAAATTAGAACTCAAGGCTGATGTTTCAGACGCTGCTGACACTGTCATGACCGATAGAGGCCATTTGGATCCAAATCCAATACCAATATCTAAAGATGACGTCGTAAAATGTCTTGAAAATATCAAAGCAGGTAATTTATAGAAAATTTATTTTTTCTTTTCTTTTTCTTTATATCTAAACTGCGAAATTGGCAGCTTAACTAAACTTTTTATTATAATGATTTGGAACAACATCAGTTGGCAAGTAAAAAATTAAAGTTTGGTATTCAAAATGGACTAAATGTTGCTAGAGCCGGATTTACTGAAGATCAGATCATTACTGCATGTCAGCTTGCTGATCGAACTGGATATGATTCTATTTTCTATATGGATCACACAAACGTTCCACAATGGAAAAATGCAACTGTTTTAGATCCTTGGGTTATGTTATCTGCAATAGCTGCAGTCACAAACAATGTTGAATTAGGAACCTGTGTTACTGATGCAATTAGAAGACACCCCTCAAATATCGCGCTAGCTGCAATTACTCTTGACAGAATTTCTAAAGGCAGAGCAATTCTTGGTATTGGTGCTGGAGAAGCACAAAATCTAAAAGAATTCTGTATTCCATTTGAAAAACCAGTTTCAAAATGGGCTGAACAAATTGAAGTTATAAAAAAATTATATCATTCTAGCCCTGATAATACTGTCGATTATGAAGGTAAATTTTATCAATTAAAACAAGCATGTCTACAAGCTGCATCAATTAGAAAACCACATCCACCTACCTACATGGCTTCTGGTGGAAAGCGAACATTAGATTTAACTGGAAAACTTGGAGAAGGTTGGTTGCCAATTGGTTATACTCCTGAATTATTTGAAGATCATAGAAAACAAATTGAAGTTTCTATGGATAAGTATGGTAGAAGTCAAGAAGATAAAGATAATTTTGAAATGGCATTAGATATTGATGTTTACTTTTCAGAAGATGCAGAAGCTTCTTGGGCAAAAATGAAAGAGGCCGTTAAAGTTAGTTTGTTTAAACCTGAAATTTTGAGAGTTCATGGATTAAAAGAAATTGAAGGATTTGATTTTGTAAAATACTTTACAGAATATTCAATGTCTGATCAAAGTTGGATTGTTAAAATGCGAGAGGCTGCAACTAAAATTCCAGATAAAATTGCAAGATCATCCACTGCAGTTGGTACTCCTGAAGACATCATTCCTACTTTTGAGCGATTTATGGAAGCTGGTGTAAATCACTTTGTCATTAGATTCTGGGGTAAGAATTACTTTGGTTCTATTGACAAGTTTGCTAGCCATGTTATGCCTGTATTGCGTGAAAAACATAAACAAAAATTCGCCTAATTCTAAATTATTATAACATTATTTACCGTGTTTATTTCTTGAATGTTATTATGAATGATGATTTTCCTGAGGCTGTAAAGAAATGTCTTGATATTTTGGATGATAGTTTGGAAATATTGGTTGATATTGAATTTACACTAAATGATGAAAAAAACGATGAATTAATTCCTGACATGAAACTTCATAATTTATTTGATATGACTGAAGATGTAGCAGAGTCTGAAAAAATTAAATTTGCTGAATCTAAATTAGTTCAAAGACAATTTCAGGATATTTAGCGATTTCGTGAATTGTGCTGATGCTTGTTTTTTGCTGACTGCTTTACTTTTCTTTTAGTTTGTTGCTTGAGTAATCTTTTTCTTGTTCTCTCTGTTCCACTTGTTGAACCTTGGACAATTTTTGTCTTACTTCCATCTTTTAACATAATCACTTTTCCCTTAAATCTAAATTCAACGTCCCTACATTTGATATAGTATCTTCTAAGGCTGAAAAATATTCTATTGTTAGTCCCATGCATTTCTTTAACTTCCTTTGTTTTTTTTAATTCATTGAGAATATTTCGTAGTAAACCTTTCTCGATATCTGTTATTCTCTGTAATTCTTTAAACCAGATAAATTTTGAGTCTGATCCCCAATCATTTAATATTTCTATGATTTTATTTGTTGCCTCCTCTGTCTCTTCATTTGGGGTCATTATTTTTATTAAATTCATCCTAAATTTAGCAATTTAGATTAATGAAAAGTTTGAATCAATAAAGTCAATTTTTAGAATGTTTTATCTTTTTGACAATTTTTGTGATTACTTACTATGACTGATAAATCAAAACATGAATGTACTGAATTGGGATGTAAAATACTCCAAATACGAGAATTAACGAAAGAATTGAATACTGATTAATTTTACATCTTTGATTTTTTCTTTCTTTGCTTTAATCTAGATTTTGTTACTTTAACTGACTGTTTTTGATTATTTTCCATTCTGTTTGCTAACAAATCAATTTGTTCTACTATCTCTAGTTGCTCTTCTGTAGAATTTGTCTTAACAAGTTTCTTGTTTAATTTTTTTAATTGACTTGAATACGAGTTAAACTCTCCTCTCAAGTCATTTAGGTATGGATCATCCATGATGATTTTGAATCTTACTTGTATTTTATGTATTTTTTTCTTGATATTTGGATCTTAATTTATAATATTATTTGTTAGAATTATTCTATGCGACTTGTTGACATTCTTAAAATTAAATCATATGAAAAAATAAAAGAATTTCTTAATCAAGAACATGTTGGAAGAATTTCAAGTATCGATGTAAATGGGTTTCCTCAAATCATTCCGATGAATTTTGTATTTCTTAATGATGCCGTATACATACACTCTCATGTGAAGGGTGAAAAATTAGATAATATTTCCAAAAATAATAAAGTTGGTTTTGAGGTTGATAGAGAATTGGAATTTTTGCCCTCTTATTTTGAAGATCCACGTAATGCATCTTTAGCTGATACTTTGTACATCAGTGTTGTAATCAAAGGACTTGCTTCTTTAGTTTCTGATAGAGATGAGAAAACTTTAGCTCTAAATGGGTTGATGGAAAAATATCAGCCTGAAGGATATTATGATCCAATTCAATCTGACATGCGTGTTTTGGATGCAGTCAGTGTGATCAAAATAATTCCACAAACACTTCATGGAAAATATAAGATTGGTCAAAATATGAATTCAAAAGATAGGATGAATTTAGCTCAAAAAATTCTTAAAAAAAATTCACCTACTGCTAAAAGCACTCTCAAAATTATGGGTTTTGAAGAAATTGATTGTGAATTGAGAATGGTTGATGAACCTGTATGGTAATTTTATCATGATATCACCATTGCTTTAAATTCAGTTTTTAGTAATTCTAACTATTGCAACAAATCTCTAAATTTGAATTAGTTTCTGATTACTCTCCTACGGGTGATCAACCTCAAGCTATTGATGCTTTAGTTGCTGGAGTTAAAAAAAAATCAGTCCAAACTTTACTTGGGGTTACTGGAAGTGGCAAGACTTTTTCAGTTGCAAATGTAATTGCTAGAACTGGTAAAAATACACTTGTAATATCCCACAACAAAACTCTTGCAGCACAACTTTATACAGAATTAAAACAATTTTTTCCAAAAAATAATGTTGGCTATTTTGTTTCTTATTATGATTACTACCAACCTGAAAGTTATCTGCCGCAAACTGATACCTATATTGAAAAGGATACTCAGATTAACGAAAAAATTGAAAAATTACGATTAGAAGCAACTGCAATGTTACTATCTGGAGAACCTACAATCATTGTTTCAACTGTATCTTGCATCTATTCTCTTGGTAATCCTCAAGAATGGAAAGACTCTTCTATTCTAGTTGGCACTGGCGATGAAATTAAACGCACTGATTTAATTCGAAAATTAGTTGATGCCCGATATGAAAGAAATGATGTTGAGGTTGCCCCTGGAAATTTTAGAGTAAAAGGGGATACAATTGATATCACTCCCGCATACTCTGAAGATATTATTAGAATTTCTATGTTTGGAGATGAGATTGAAAAAATAACTTTACTTGACCATGTGTCATTAAAAGAAAAAAAGAAAATAACTCAAATGACAATTTTTCCTGCAAAACATTATCTAATTGCTAAGGATGCTAGTAAAAGAGCTGTCGCATCAATTAGGGCTGAACTAAAACATCATTTACCCACATTGAATGAACTTGAAAAACAGCGTCTTGAGATGAGAACTAATTATGATTTAGAAATGATAGAGGAATTAGGTTACTGTTCTGGAATTGAAAATTACTCGAGGCATTTTGATGGACGTAGTGAAGGTGATAAAGCATATTGTTTAATGGATTTTTTTGGCGATGATTATCTTTTGGTGATTGATGAATCTCATGTTACATTGCCACAATTGCATGCAATGTACAAAGGTGATTACTCCCGAAAAGATAAACTTGTAACATATGGGTTTAGATTGCCTAGTGCATATGATAATAGACCTTTAAAATTTGAAGAATTTGAAGAATACATTCAAAATACTATTTTTGTTTCAGCCACTCCTTCTGATTATGAAAAAAAAATATCTGCAAAAATTGTTGAACAATTAGTTCGTCCTACGGGCTTACTTGATCCACAAATTGAAATTAGACCTACTAAAGATCAAATGGATAATCTAATTTCTGAAATCAATAAACGATGCAAGAATTCTGAACGGGTTTTAGTTACCACATTAACTAAAAGAATGGCAGAAGATTTAGCTGAATATCTCTCAAAAAAAGATGTTAAGGTTAGATACATGCATTCTGAAATTGATGGACTACAACGTACTGAAATTCTGCGTCAATTACGCCTAGGTGAATTTGATGTTTTAGTTGGAATTAACCTTTTACGTGAAGGTCTAGATATTCCTGAAGTTTCACTTGTGGCGATTTTAGATGCCGACAAGGAAGGTTTTTTGAGAAATTTTACTAGTTTAATTCAAACTTGTGGTAGAGCTGCAAGAAATGTATCTGGAACTGTAATAATGTATGCTGATACAAATACAAAATCTATGAAACACACTATTGATGAAACTACGCGTCGTAGGAAAAAACAAATTTTATACAATAAAGAACATGGAATAATTCCTAAAACAATTATGAAATCTGTACCTGAACAAGAAATTATATTGGATGAATCTAAATTAAAATCAGTACATGATCTTAAAAATGATGTTATAGATTTAGATGCTCAAATGAAAAAATATTCTGAAGAATTAGATTTTGAACAAGCAATTTCTTGTAGAGATAGAATTAAAAGATTAGAAAGGGAGATTGAATATAAAAATGATAGATAATAAATTAAAAATTAGGGGTGCACGTCATCACAATTTAAAAAATATTGATGTTGATATTCCAAAAAATAAATTAGTTGTAATTAGTGGTTTATCCGGTTCTGGAAAATCTACTTTAGCATTTGATACTATTTATGCTGAAGGACAACGAAGATATGTTGAATCCCTTTCTTCATACGCCCGTCAATTTTTGGAGATGATGGATAAGCCTGATGTTGATTCTATTGACGGTCTATCCCCTGCAATTGCAATCCAACAAAAAACTACTAGTAAAAATCCACGTTCTACTGTTGGCACTACCACTGAAATTTATGATTACATGCGATTACTTTATGCTCGAATTGGAATTCCTCATTGTACAAATTGTAAAAGAAAAATATCTACACAATCTGTTGAAAGAATCTGTGACTCTGTACTCAAAGATTTTTTGGGACAAAAAATATTAATTCTATCTCCACTTATTCAAAGAAAAAAGGGTACCTATGAGAAACTCTTTGAGCAAATCAAAAAAGATGGGTACTCCAGAATACGCCTAAACGGAGAAATTTTGAGCCTAGATGATGGTATTCCTCCGTTGGATAGACAGAAGTGGCATAATATTGAAATTGTTGTGGATAGAATATCTACAAGTAAGTCTGAAAGATCTAGAATTTTTGAGGCTATTCAATCTGCAATTAAAGCATCAAAAGGTGACGTGATGATCTCATCAGATAAATCTGAAAAAATCTTTTCACAAAATAATGCTTGTCCTCATTGTGGATTAACAATTGGTGAATTAGAACCTAGAAATTTTTCCTTTAACTCTCCTTTTGGATTATGTAAAACATGTAATGGATTGGGAGTTAAAATGGAGTTTGATCCTGCTCTAGTAATTCCTGATAAATCTAAGTCTATTTTAGAAGGTGCAATTGTTCCTTGGAGTGGAAGATTTTCTGCATTTAGAAGACAAGCATTGAGAACTGTTGGTGAAAAATTTGGATTTGATTTAATGACTCCAATTGAAAAAATAAAACCAAAACATTTTGAAATTATTTTACATGGTACTTCTGATTTAATTGATTTTCAATATAGTTCTAAATCTGGAGACTCTTCATGGAAATATACTAATGCATTTGAGGGTGTACTTGTTAATCTTCAACGTGTTTTTGTAGAGACTGATTCTGAATCCAAACGTGAATGGCTTAAACAGTTTATGCGTGATACTCATTGTACCACATGTGATGGCAAAAAACTAAAACCAGAATCTCTTGCAGTTACAATTAATGATTTAGGGATAATGGATGTATGTGATTTATCTATTACTAACTGCTTTGATTTTTTTTCTAATTTGAAATTAACTGAAACCGAACAACACATCGCAAGAGACATTCTTAAGGAAATTAAAGAACGCTTAGAGTTTCTAATTAATGTTGGTCTAAATTATCTTACACTAAATCGCCTTAGTTCTACATTGTCTGGTGGTGAATCTCAAAGAATTAGATTGGCCACTCAAATCGGTTCTAATCTTACTGGCGTTTTGTATGTGCTTGATGAACCTACAATTGGATTACATCAACGCGACAATGCACGTTTAATTAAAACGCTAAATAAGCTACGAAATCTTGGCAATACTGTCATTGTTGTGGAGCATGACGAGGAAGTTATACGAAATTCAGATTGGATAATTGATTTGGGTCCTGGAGCTGGAGTACATGGCGGAAATATAGTTTTTGAAGGAACCATCAAAAAAATCTTACAGACAACTAAATCTGTAACTGGAACTTATCTTAAAGATAATTCTTTAATTATTTTAAAAAATAAAATTCGTAAACCTGATGGTTCATTAATCATTAAAGGTGCATCTGAAAACAATTTAAAAAATATTGATGTTGAAATTCCTTTAGGGCTTTTTGTATCTGTAACTGGTGTGTCCGGTTCTGGAAAATCTACTTTAATCAATGACATTTTACTCAAAAGTCTAGAAAATCATTTTTCTAAAACCCACATTAGATCTGGTGTTCATAAAGAAATTTCTGGTTTAGATAATGTGGATAAAGTAATTGCTATTGATCAATCTCCTATCGGTAGAACCCCTCGTTCAAACCCTGCAACCTATATTGGTGCTTTCACCCCTATACGAGAATTATATTCTAACACTGCTTTATCCAAAGAACGTGGATACAAACCAGGTCAATTTTCATTTAATGTTGCTGATGGAAGATGTTTTGCATGTGAGGGTGATGGTGTCAAAAAAATTGAAATGCAATTTCTATCTGATGTGTATGTAAAGTGTGATGAATGTAAAGGAAAAAGGTACAATTCTGAAACGTTATCTGTGTTGTACAAGGGAAAAAATGTTTCTGATGTTTTACAAATGACTGTTTACGAAGCATTAACTTTCTTTGAAAATGTTCCTTCAATTCAAAGAAAACTGCAAACTGTTAACGATGTTGGTTTAGGATATATCAAACTTGGACAATCCTCTACTACATTGTCTGGTGGTGAAGCTCAACGTGTAAAACTTGCTTCTGAATTGTCTAAACGCGGTACTGGGAAGACCCTGTATATTCTTGATGAGCCTACCACTGGATTGCATTTTGCTGACGTTCAAAAATTATTGGATGTTTTAAACCGGTTAGTAAATCTTGGAAATACTGTTGTTGTAATTGAGCATAATATGGATATCATCAAAAATTCAGATTGGTTAATTGATTTGGGTCCTGAAGGTGGGGATGAAGGGGGTCGTATTGTGACCATTGGTACTCCTTCTGACGTTTCAAAATCACCTGGAAGCTATACTGGAAAATATTTAAAAAAATTATTGAAAAATGACGTTTGATATTTCTAAAATAATCATTCCTACTAGCCCTGGTATTTATTTAATGAAAAATTCTGATAAAAAAATTATCTATATTGGAAAAGCAAAAAATTTGAAAAACCGTGTTCGTTCTTATTTCAATAAAAACCAAAATTATAAAACGCAAAAATTAGTTGAAAATATTTTTGAGATTGAATTTGTTTTAACGGACAATGAAAGTGAAGCTTTTCTTTTAGAATCTAACATGATTAAAAAATATAGGCCTCGATTTAACATTGAATTAAAAGATCAACAGCGATACACGTACTTACGATTATCTGACGAAAAATTTCCTCGACTATTGGTTGCCAGACGAACAAGAGATGGTAAATTTTTAGGAAAAGGAAAATTCTATGGGCCTTTTACTCAGGGAAGTTCAAAATTACTTACAATTGGAACTTTACGAAAAGCATTTCAAATAAGAATTTGTAAAACTCTTCCAAAAAAAGTGTGTCTTGAATATCATTTGGGTAACTGTGAAGGTCCATGTGAATTTAAGAGTGCCGAAGAAAAATATCCTGAACATGTAAACAAATTGGAGGCTGTTCTTAAGGGTAAAAATGATACTAAAATTTTTACAAAAAAATTAGAAGATGAAATGTATCAGGCTGCTGAATCCCAACAATTTGAGCGTGCAAAAGATATTCGTGATACACTAATCAGGCTTGGAAGTCTTCAAACTAAACAGAAAATGGAATATGTCAAAAATTCTGATGAAGAATATTTTGGTATTGGAATTCAAGAGCAAACTGCAACAATCATGAATTTTAGAATGATTAATGGGGTAATTCGTGACAGTGATAAATTCTTTTTTGATTTAGTCGGTGATAACTCATTTTCAAATTTTCTTTATCAATACTATTCCACACACAAAATTCCAAAATTTATTATTCTCAATGAGCTTCCTGAGAATCAAGAATTACTGGAGTCGTTATTATCTGAACAATCTGGATTTACTGTAAAAATTATGACTCCGACTAGAGGTAAGAAAAACGATATTATGAATTTAATTTTAAAAAATATCCAATTAATTCATTCAAAAGGTGCTAACCCTGGATTAGTTGAATTACAAGAGATTCTAAATTTACCCACACTCCCTAATATCATTGAATGTTTTGATATTTCTAACCATGGTGCTGAATTTGCTGTCGGTTCCATGTCTAGTTTTGTAGGTGGAATTCCAAACAAATCTGGATATAGAAAATTCAAAATTAAAACAATCACTGGAAGAGATGATTTTGGAATGATTGGAGAAATTATCAAAAGAAGATATTATCGATTGCTCGAGGAAAATTCTACATTGCCTGATCTGATTCTAATTGATGGTGGCAAAGGACAGTTAAGTGCAGCTTTGAAATCTTTGGAATCTCTTGGAATAAAACTACCTTGCATATCTTTGGCAAAAGAAAATGAAGAAGTTTATCTTCCAAAAACTAAAGATCCTATTGTAATTCCTAAACATAAGGAATCATTAAAAATTTTACAATATGCTCGAGATGAAACTCATAGGTTTGGTGTTGCATACAATCGAACTATACGTAAAAATCAAATAAAATAGAAAAAAGAAAAAATTTTTTTTGGGTTAGTTAACTGTAACACTACCGACCATCCAAGGATGGACCATACAGAAGTAATCGTAACTACCTGCATCATTGAATGTGAATGAATAATCCAGTCCTGCCATTAGTAGACTGCTGTCAAATACTCCAGATGGACCGTCTGATGGACTGCCACCTGTTACTGTATGAGCTGCGTTGTCTACGTTATCCCATAGTACTGTATCTCCAGTACTGATGGTGATGTCTTGTGGTAGGTAACATGCATTAGATGTTTCACATCCTGGTGCTCCACTTCCCATTGCAGTTTCCACGATGTGTGTTTGTGGACCTGCGTTAGCTGCTACTGTTGCTTTAGCTTGTATTGCTGCTGCTTTAGCATCTGCTTCTGCTCTTGCGTCTGCTGCTTTAGCATCTGCTCTTGCTTGTGCTGCTGCATCTGCTCTTGCGTCTGCTGCTGCATCTGCTCTTGCTTGTGCTGCTGCTTCTGCTCTTGCGTCTGCTGCTGCATCTGCTCTTGCTTGTGCTGCTGCTGCTTCTGCTGCTCTTGCGTCTGCTGCATCTGTATTCATTTGCTGTGTAGGTGTTGTTGGTGCGTTATCGGATGAACTTGCCACTGCTACAACTCCAACTGCTACTAATACAACTGCTAAAGTAACTACAATTGCTATTTTGTCTATACTTGCCATAATTGATCAATTCCTAGATGGATAGTAAATAAATCTAATCGTTTGTTTTTTACTAATACCAACAAATTAAGTATAATAATTGACTTTTGAAACTGTTTTTAGATTTTTTTGAAATATTTACATGAATTTGAAATATCTTTTGCAATTTTCATATGATCGCTGTAATTTAACATTGAGTGTTGTTAATCTTGTTTAACAATAATTGGTTTATCTTTTACCATTTTAATTAAATTTGTAATTACAATTAAGAGATCTCACCGAGTAACTTCCCGTTTTCGGTCTTAATCTCTTTCATTCTAATTCTTTTGTAGCCAAGTTGTTTTCTAAATTTATTATTTCAAACTCTACTTTTAATTTTCTTTGGTTTATGAACATTTGAATAAATTTTATTTTATTTTTAATGAAATCATCATCTGTCATTATTTTTAATTTTAACTGTTCATACATTATTTTTTCATCTAATTTTATTTTTATGATGTCTTCATTTTTTATGATGAATGTTCCAATTCCCCAAAATAGTGCTGCATGTAATGCGACATATTTTGATTGTATTTTTGTAATTTTATTTTTATGATTTTCTGTATGTTTTCTACTTTGAGATATTGATGTGTTATTTGTTTGAATCATCCATGAGATACTGTTAAAATTACCGTCTGAGTATAGAATATGTTCCATTTGTCAACCAAAAAATTCTCTTTAGTCTATATCTTTTGAATACTCCGTTTATGATCATCGTTTGAAATGTGTACATATGATAGAGTCACAGGCATTCTTTTCAAAAATGGTTGATGAATTAGTTGAATTTTCTGAGCATGATCCGGAATTATCAGATGGAATAAAGTGGTTGGATAATCAGGCTCAACAAAAGGGTATCACATTTTATGATATGGTTTTTGAAGTTTTGTACAAACATGATGTTAATTCTAAGGCAAAAGAATGGCTTAACACAAGAAATTAAAAATTATTTTCTCAAGTCTAATTCTTTGTATTCGCATCCTTCAGGCCCACAATATTTTCCTACATACACTGCTTTTGGTCTATACAGTGCTGTTTTTGGTGCAGCTTCTGCAAATTTTTCTTCAATGATGTGTGCTGCCCAACCTACAACTCTTGAAATTGCAAAAATTGGAGTGTTAAGGTCCATTGGAATTTTTAGCATATAGTAAATTGACGCACTGTACAAATCTACATTGGGATAGATGTCCTTGTTCTTTTGTAATTTCATTTCAGATATTGTTGCAGTTTCAATTTTTTCAGTTCTTTCAAACCACGGTTCTTTACTTTTAGCAGCTAACTTTCTTGATAATTCTTTCAAAACTTGTGCTCTAGGATCATATGTTTTGTATACTGCATGCCCCATTCCCATAATTTTTTCTCCTTGCATTAATTTCTCTTTTATCCATGACTCCACATTATTGATTTGAGAAATTTCTAATAACATTTTCATTACTTCTGTATTTGCACCTCCATGTAATTCTCCACTGAGTGCACCGATTGCTGCACTTGCTGCTGAATACATGTGTGCTCTTGTTGATGCCACTTGTCTTGCTGTAAATGTTGATGCGTTGAATGTATGATCTGCATGCAATATTAAGCAGACATCAAATATTTTTTCAACTTCAATATCTGGTTTTTCCCCTGACATCATATATAGAAAATTTGCAGCGTGACTCAATGAGGAATCTGGATTAACCACTTCTAGCCCGTTTCTAATTCTTTGCCAACTTGCAATTATTGTTGGGACTTTTGCAATTAGATTTATGGCTTTATCATAACTTGCTTCTTTACTAGAAAACTCTTCATCATAATACCCTGCAAGTGCTGATACAAATGCTTGAAGCATATCCATAGGATCTGCATCCTTTCTCCAATTCTCCATATTTTTCTGCATTTGTTTTGGTATTTCTCTGGCTTCGATTAATTTTGTATTAAATTCATTTAATTCATTCTTGGTGGGTAGACTATCATAAATTAGTAAATATGCTGTTTCTTCAAAAGTTGAATTTTTTGTGAGATCTAATATGTCAAATCCTCGATAAATTAATTTTCCTTTTCCACCATCAATATTTGATATTTTGGTATCTGCTACCTCTATTCCTCTAAGTCCTATGTTTTTGGTTTCCATAATGAGCCTATCAAAATTCTTCTATTATGTTTTTTCCAAAATTATGTCTACTAAATTTACCAATTAGTCTAATATGGCAACTTTTGTTCATAAATTTCAATTTTTAATTAAAAATTAATGAATGCTGAAGAGCGTAAAAATTTACAACAATTAGATGAATTGGTGTTAAATGCTTCTCCTGAAGAATTAGAAAAAATCCAAGAAATTGATTATCAAACTCAACTTGACGGTGAGTCATTTTATCATATTTATGTAAATTCTGATTCCTTAATTTCTCCTAGTATCAAAAAATCTTTTTAAAAATCATATTTTTATTTTCTTCATTTAAATGAGGGTATCTAGTATTTGATGATATATTGGCAGTATCTAAAAATAAAATTATTAAAAAATTAACAACAAAAAAACCAGCAACTAAGAAAGTGGCAACAAAAAAACCAGCAACTAAGAAAGTGGCAACAAAAAAACCAGCAACTAAGAAAGTGGCAACAAAAAAACCAGCAACTAAGAAAGTGGCAACAAAAAAACCAGCAACATCAAAACGAACTAAGGTTATCTGTATTTCCCATAAAGAAGATTGTGATGGAATTAGTTCAGCTGCATTAATTCGACAAGCTTTTGGCGGTGATTCTATTTTAGTAGATTATCCTGGTCAAATGGAAGCGCTAAACCAAGTAGTATCTGATGAAAAATTAAAATCTTTATTCATCTGTGATTTGGGTTTAAGTAAAAAAACACAAGATGAATTTATTGATATCATGAGTAGACTTAGAAAAAATAAAGTTTCTGTAACTTACATCGATCATCATGATATTGATCCAACTGTTGTAACGGCTTTGAAAAAACTCAAGGTAAAAGTTATTCACGATATCAATGAATGTACTACTGTTCAAGTATATGCTGCATACAAAACAAAATTAAATGATCATGCTTCTTTTGTAGCAACATGTGCTGCTATTACTGATTATATGGAAGATAGACCTCTAGGTTCAAAATTACTTCAAATTTATGATAGACAATTTGCTTTGATTAGTGCAACTACCATGACATACAATATTGTTGGACATCAAAGAGAGCCTGATTACTTACAATACTTGGTTGAAGAATTGGCTGATTCTAAATTTCCTCATGATATTCCTAACACTTTTGAATTTGCACAGATTCAGGTAGAAAAATTATCTCAAATTATCGCTAAAGTCAAAAAAGGAATGAAAACAATGAGCAATCTTGGCCATATGGAAATTTTAGATTCTGGTGCAAGTGGTGCTGTTAATTTTGTAATGGGTTTATCTGGAAAGGATGTTGGAGTTGCATACAAAGAAAGAGTGGATCATGGAATTTATGCTGTATCTGTTCGCGGTTCTAAAAACTGTAAAGTTCACTTGGGCAGAATTGTTAATCTTTTAGCTACTAGTTTGGGTGGTTCTGGCGGTGGACATGATAAAGCATGTGGTGCAGTAGTTCCAAAACCAAAAATTAAGAAATTCATCACTGAATTAAATAAAAAAGTGAAATAATTTTTTGATTATTTGTTAATTTTTAAATTTAGTTTAAATTTATTCTGAAAATTCAACTATGGCGTCTATTTCTGTCATAGAATTTAATGGTAAACAAGATACCCCCACTGCAATTCTAGAGTGTTTTCCTTTATCTCCAAATATTTCAAAGAACAGATCTGATGCTGCGTTAATTATTTTAGGATGCTGGTAGAACTCTGGATCTGAATTTACGAATCCTGATATTCTAACAATTTTTGTAACCTTGTCTAAACTACCTAATTCTCTTTTCATTTGAGCTAAAAGATTAATTGCACACATTTTTGCTGATTTTTTAGCCGTTTCCATATTGTCATCTGTAACTTTTCCTGTAAAGATCAATTTACCATTTTCCATCGGAATTTGTCCTGAGATGAATAGTAAATTACCTGTTTTTATTGCAGGAACGTAGGATCCTGCTGGAGTTGGAGGGGTTGGAAGTGTGATTTCTAATGTTTTTAACTTTTCTTCAATCAATACAATATTCTTTTTTGGGGCTGATTTTAGTTTTTACTTATTTTGATGTGTGTTTTTTCCCCTTTACTGGAATTATTTTGGTATATTGTTCTTGTTTTGTAACCGTGTTTTTGTAAATACCCTTCTAAAATTGAAACCCATGGTAATGAATATCCATTGTTCAGTTTTGATTCTATTGTAATATTTTTTGTATTTGCTTCAAAATTAACATGACCTGAGCATGTAATTTGTATAACCGCATCCATTATTTCAATAATATCATCTAGAGATTTTGATTTCAATTGCATTCCATTTTTTTCTAACAATTTTAGAAAGTCTATTTCTATTTTTTTTGACTCCCTTGTGGAATTTAGAATATATGTTAAGCCCATCTCATTAATGATTTTTATAATTTTATAAATTTCCTGTGCGTCTGCTTTTGTCATATCTGCTACAACCTTTGTTTTTATTGAATTTTTCCAAATATTTGAAAATACTTTTTCCTGATTAATTCCTAATATTTCTGCTGATGAAAATATTGCTCCTTTTGCGTTGTCATTATTTATCATTAATAATTCAGTTTCATCAAAAATAAAACAATTTTGTGTAATGTCTGAGGTTTTAATTTCCACCCCGTCTGGAATTGCTCTATACGATTCTGAACAAATTTGCGTTGGTGGAATAATTATTTTGACATCTAGATTTCTACGAATTACTCCTACAAGTTGTTCTTTACATTCAGCCAGTAATCCAAACCCTCCTTGGTCTGTCATTATTTTAATTGATAATTTTGATCCTTCGATCATTGTCTGAAGTTGAGTTAAAACTTTGTTTGCACTAATGTGAAAATATCTTTTTTCTTCTGATCCTCTTGACTTTCTACTCTCTTCACTTGTTTTTTTTAAATTAGATACTAGTGTATTCATGGCATTAATTTTATTAATTTGTTCATGAATCACTCCATCAAATGCATCCTCTGGTGAAATCGCAGTACACATTATTGGCTTACTTTTTGATATAATGGCTAATTTTTTATTTTCTAATTTTAATAAAGTTGGATAAATTTTTGTCCTTGGAACTTCTGAATAATATGCTAATTCACTTGCTGAAATGGTTCCTTTGGATATTAATGCTACATATGCCTGAGATTCATATTTACTGAGCCCAAATTCCTCCAAACTGACAGTCAATATTTGCTCATTTACCATGTTTTTTCTTGATTTCTTATTAGGTAAAATTGAGAGCTAAATTCCTTTACACATTTACTTAATTTTTTTTAAAATTGTATCCCTTGGCATGTGTAACTATGGTTACTAAAATAATTGTTACACTGTCCTCAAATACAAAATATGGTTTAACAATATGGCATGTTAGTAAAATGTAGTATTGACACATTAGAATTTGAAAATATTTCTCATTCTGTTACCCTTGTACCTCGATTAGATTATTCTATTAATTTACTCACTGGCATTATTGATATTCTTGAAAAACAAAGAATAGATTTAAAAAATTTAAATCAATACCTTGTTACTGATTTTGATGAGATGGATAACTCCCATCTCAAAAGTATAAGATTGGAACAACTGATAGTTTTTTCTTTGGATGTATTATTTCAAATCAAAAATCAAATTGGCTCTATATCTGGAATACATAGCATTCCTAAAATTTTACCTTCTTCTATTCCTATGATTAGAACTGTTAGTGCTAAATTATTTGTTATTTCTCCTGTTTCTAGTCAAAAACTATCTGAATTATCTGTACATTTAGGTAGTATTGCATTGGATTCTGCTGCTCTTACTAAGGCAAGATTTGATTTTAGTAAATGTAATAATAAATCTGCAATGTTACTTGATGAAGTAAAATTGATGGCAGACTCTAAATTAAATAAGCAGTATCCTCTTGTTGATTTTTTTAAATTATCTAATGTTTGACACTGCTTAATTCTAAACGTAATTTTTTAAAGGATATTGAACGTATTCGCTCCCTTTCTTCGATCATTGATAAGAAATTATCTGAAGTAAAACCCTCAGACACTAATAATATTGATAAATTAACTTTAGATGAATTACAAGATTTAGACAAGATTGTTGGAATTGCTGATTTTATGTTATGCAAATATGCTGATAAGAAGGAAATGCGTTCAATTTTGGAGTATTTCACGTCTATTATTACAGACACCGCTAATTCTATGAGTAATTTGGATGATGAAATTTCTGAATTAATCCTTTCAGCTGAAGATTCCATTAACAAAGTCAAAGACTTGCATATGCGTATTGACAATGAATCTAACCTCAAAAAAAATTATTGTGACGGTCCTGACTACAATCACAATGAAACAGGTGGAATTAATTTAACCAATTTTGTGACAGAGGTTAACACTGTAGGATACCAACAAAATTCTTCAGAACATAATACAAGGTAATTGATATGAGTTTGGCACCACAAGAATTAGAAAATACAGCAAGCAAATATGCTTCTGAGGCAATAAAATTTGATTCCCAAGGTGCACGTGGAATGGCTATAACTCATTATCAACATGCAATTGATGCTTTAGTAAAATTATTACAATTATATCCAAATAGTAAATTAAATAATATCTACAAAGATAGATGCAATTCATATCATAGTAGAATTGGTGCCTTACAACAAGCACATGGTGTAGAACCTGCAGTAGATCCTAAAGCTTCTGAATCTGACCAAAAAGCATCTGTAAAAAGACAAGAAAATGAAAATGATTTTGAAGATCTTGTAATGAAAGAAAAACCTGATGTAACTTGGGACCAAGTTATTGGATTAGATGAGGCTAAAAGCGCATTACGTGAATCTATTGTTTATCCTACAAAAAGACCTGATCTATTTCCTCTTGGATGGCCAAAAGGTATGTTACTCTATGGTCCACCTGGCACTGGAAAAACTATGCTCGCAGCTGCAACTGCAAATGAGATGGATGGTTATTTCATTAATGTTGATGCATCTTCTTTGATGAGTAAATGGTTAGGGGAAGCTGAAAAAAATGTTTCAAAATTATTTGCTATGGCTAGACAATATGCTGAGAAAGAAGGTAAACCTGTAATTTTGTTTGTTGACGAAGTTGATTCTCTACTTGGTGCTAGAAATAGTGAAGTTGGAGGAGAAGTTAGATCTAGAAATCAATTCCTTACTGAGATGGATGGTGTAAATGGTAAAGGAAAACAATTGATGCTTTATGTTGTTGGAGCTACTAACAAGCCTTGGAGTCTTGATACGCCTTTCCTTAGAAGATTTCAAAAGAGAATTTATGTTTCATTACCTACACTAGAAGCTAGAGAAAGTCTTTTTTCACAATACACTGCACCTCTAAATAAAAACTACAATCTTGATAATACTCAACTTGCCAAATTATTTGATGGATACAGTGCAAGTGATATCAAGGATGTTTGTCAGGCAGCACAAATCAAGACTGTTCATGAAATTTTTAATGCTCCTAATTATCATGAACCTGTGGAGGGTGAAGATCCAATACAGCCACGAGAACTCACCACCGCTGATTTCAAGGATATCATGTCTAGGCGAAAACCAAGTGTTTCTACTGAAATGATTCGTGCTTATCATAAATGGAGCGAAGAGTTCCAAGCACTCTGATTATTTGACTTTTTAGCGCGATCAACTTTTTTTATCTGTATTTCACATAAAACTTAAATTCACTTCGATTAGGACTTTACGAGGGTTCACAATTACTACAAAGAAATCAAATCACGCAAAAAAGTTTGGAAAGCTAATTTTTGACGATGGATCAGTTCTTGATGGTGAGGGATTTGGTTTTTCTACAACAACTTTTGGTGAAATTGTATTCAATACTGGAATGGTGGGTTATACTGAGGCTCTTACTGACCCTTCATACAATGGTCAATTACTGACTTTAACATATCCGTTAGTTGGAAATTATGGTGTTCCTGATCCTTCAATTAATGATGAAGATGGAGTTTCTAAATTTTTTGAATCAAATAAAATTCAAGTTCGTGGCTTGGTAGTTCATGAATTATCTTTAACTGCAAGTCATTGGAATTTATCTATGACTTTAGATGAGTGGATGTATAATGAAAAAATTCCTGGAATTTCTGGAATTGATACTCGTGCATTAACTATGAAGCTTCGAAATAGTGGTGTTATGATGGCTGCATTAGTTGTATCTGATACTGAAATTAATGTTGAAGATATAAAAAAACAACTTGCGTCAGCAACTCATTATGACTCTGAACAATTTATGGATGCTGTATCTACAGAACATGAAAAAATTTATGGTGAACAGGAACAATGTGTTGTTGTAGTTGACACTGGTGCCAAAAATGCAATTATACGAAATATTCGAGAAATCGGATATAGGGTAATTTTAGTTCCTTGGAATACTTCTTATGAAAAAATAATGTCCTACAAACCAAAAGGAGTTGTACTTAGTAGTGGTCCTGGTGATCCACAAAAATGCCCTGATACAATTAGTGCTGTAAAAAAATTAATTGAAAATAATATTCCTACACTGGGAATATGTTTAGGTGCGCAAATTATTGGCATTGCTGGAAATACTGAAACTTACAAATTGAAGTATGGCCATAGGGGACAAAACAAACCTTGTGTTAATCTTGAAAATAACCAAGTCTATGTAACTAGTCAAAACCATGGTTATGGTATAACTCCTGAATCTCTTGAAAAATCTGATTTTAATTTATGGTTTAAAAATGCTGACGATAATACCGTTGAAGGAATAAAACACAAAAATCAAAATTGTTTTGCCGTCCAATTTCATCCAGAAGCTGCTCCTGGTCCTAATGATTGTAAATTTATTTTTGAAGAATTAAAAAATTTAATGGAGTCAAAAAAAATTGCCTAAGAATGAATCTCTAAAAAAAATACTTGTGCTTGGAAGTGGTCCAATCAAAATTGGTGAAGCTGGTGAATTTGATTATTCTGGAAGTCAATGTCTTAAAGCAATACATGAAGATGGAATCAATAGTGTATTGATAAACCCAAACGTTGCTACAATACAAACTGATACTAGATTTGCAGATAAAGTGTACCTGCTTCCTGTAAATGCTGAATATGTAGAATCAATTATTGAAAAAGAAAGACCTGATGGGATTATGCTGGCATATGGTGGTCAAACTGCACTAAATTGCGGAGTAAATCTTGATGATTCTGGAATTTTAGAAAAATACGGTGTTAACGTACTTGGAACTCAAATCCCTGGAATTAAAAATACTGAAGATAGACAACTCTTCAAGGACTCTATGAAACAATGCGGTATGCCTGTATTGAAAAGTCGCACAGTAAATAATTTTGAAGATGCAAAAAAAACTGCAGAAGAATTATCCTACCCTGTAATTGTTAGAGTTGCATATACTTTGGGTGGCCGAGGTGGAGGTGTTGCCTATAATGAAATTGAACTTCATGAAATTGTTGAACGGGGTCTAAAGGCTAGTCTCGTTAATCAGGTGCTAGTTGAGGAATACATTGGTCATTGGAAACAAATTGAATATGAGGTAATGCAAGATTATGATGGAAACAATGTGATTGTTTGTAATATGGAGAACGTTCTTTCTATGAAAGTACACACTGGTGATAACATTGTAGTTGCCCCCTCCCAAACTATTGATAACCATGAATACCATATGTTGCGTACTGCTGCATTACGTGCAACAAAACATGTTGGCATTGTTGGAGAATGCAATATTCAATATGCTCTTGATCCTGATTCTGATAGGTATGTTGCCATTGAAATTAATCCTCGCCTTTCACGTTCATCTGCACTTGCAAGTAAGGCAACTGGATATCCGTTGGCATACATGTCTGCAAAAATTGGATTGGGATACAATTTATCTGAACTTGTAAATCGAATTACACAAAACACTACTGCTTGTTTTGAACCTTCGTTAGATTATGTTGTATGTAAACACCCTAGATGGGATTTTGAAAAGTTTGAACTTGTAAATCGAAGACTAGGACCTACTATGAAATCTGTTGGTGAGGTTATGGCTATTGGTAGAACTTTTGAGGAATCATTTCAAAAAGCAATTAGAATGTTAGATATTGGAAATGATGGTTTAGTTTTGAATCGTACTACTGGTGTTACATATACTGAAGAAGAAATTGAACACAAACTTTCTCATCATGATGATCATATTCTTTATTATGTTGCAATAGCACTTAAAATGAAAATTTCAGTAAAACGGATTTATGCATTATCTACAGTTGATCCTTGGTTTATAGAAAAAATTCAAAATATTGTGGATATTGAAGATAAATTGAAAAATTCAGATCTTGATGAATCTTTACTTTGGGAGGCTAAAAAAATGGGTTTTGCTGATAAACAAATTGCACGTGCAAAAGATACAACTCCTGATGAAATACGTGCCCTGCGAAAAAATTTAGGCGTAATTCCATCTGTAAAACAAATTGACACTCTTGCTGCTGAGTGGCCTGCTGTTACTAACTATCTGTACTTAACTTACGGTGGACATTCTAATGATGTCACAATTCCTGAAGATGAAAAAGCAATAATTGTACTTGGTGCAGGTCCGTATAGAATTGGAAGTAGTGTTGAATTTGATTGGGGTACTGTCAACATGGTTTGGGGACTGCAAGAAAATGGCGAAAAAAATGTTTGTGTAGTTAATTGTAATCCTGAAACTGTTTCAACTGATTATGATATTTGTACAAGACTTTACTTTGAAGAATTAACTCAAGAAAGAATTTTAGATATCACTGAATTTGAAAACCCAAAAGGTATCATTACATGTGTTGGTGGACAAACTGCAAATAACCTTACTCCTGGACTTGCACAACACGGCATAGAAATTTTGGGAACTAGTGCACATGATGTTGATAGAGCTGAAGATCGTTCAAAATTTAGTGCCGAACTTGATAAGCTTCACATTCCACAACCTCGTTGGCAAGCATTTTCAAATCTCAGTGAAGCTAAAAGTTTTGCACAAGATGTTGAATTCCCAGTTCTTGTTAGACCTTCATATGTTTTATCTGGAGCTGCAATGAAAGTTGTTTGGTCTCAAGATGAATTAAAAACATATGTCAAAGAAGCTACTGATGTATCGCCTGATCATCCTGTTGTTATTTCTAAATTCATGTTAAATTCCCTTGAAGTTGATGTCGATGGAGTTAGTAATGGTGAACAAGTTGTAATTGGGGCAATTGTTGAACATATTGATAGTGCGGGAGTTCATTCTGGTGACGCTATGATGGTAATTCCTCCTTGGAGATTAAGTAATAAAATAATTGAAACTATCACTGAATACACAAAAAAAATTGCATTAACCTTTAATGTTCGTGGACCCTTTAATCTTCAATTTTTAGTTTATGATGATCATGTCTATGTAATCGAACTTAATATTCGAGCATCACGGTCAATGCCTTTTGTTTCTAAACTAGTAAAATTGAACTTAATTTCATTGGCATCTAAGGCTATCTTGAATAAACCTCTGCCTAACGTACCTGAAAACAAATGGCAAAAAATTACTAATTATGGAATTAAAGTGCCACAATTTTCTTTTATGCAGTTAGAGGGTGCAGATATTGCATTGGGTGTTGAAATGCAATCCACTGGAGAAGCTGCATGTTTTGGAAATAGTTTCTATGATGCATTATCTAAGGGACTGACCTCTGTAGGGTATAATTTACCTAGTAAAGGAACTGCACTTGTAACTGTTGGAGGTTCAGAAAACAAAGAAAAATTACTATCTTCAATTGCAAAACTTAAAAATTTGGGATTTAGAATTTTAGCAACTGAACATACCGCAGAATTTTTTGAAGAAAAAATAGGCCAAGTTGAAATTGTTCATAAAATTTCAGAACCTGAAAGAAAACCCAATATTTCTGATTTGCTTTATGACCGAAAAATTGATTTTATAATTAATATTCCTAGTACTTCAACTTTAGAAAAATATGTTGGAATGCTAGATGATGAATATCAAATTAGACGAAAATCTTTAGAATTGGGTATTCCTGTGTTAACTACCATTGAACTTGCAGATTCTTTTGTAAAAACTTTAGAATGGCTTAAAGATAATAAAACTACTGTAGAATCTATTGAACCATATGATGCGTTTGACTAATCATTTTTAATATTTTGAATTTTAATTTTTTAAAAATTATTATTTTTAAAACATCAAGGTTATACCTGTGATGTATCATAAAGTAGTGTGAGTAAGGATCCTGATAGAATTGAATTATTAGTTTCTGAAAAACGTGTAAAACTACATATTTTTGAGCCTAGTCAAAGACAAATTTGGACTGTAGTTGGAAAAGGAGAGGAACATTGGGTTGATCCTGTTGGTGGTTTTTGTTCTTGCCCTGGATTTTATTTTGGTGATTTGCATGGTAAAACTTCTTGTTATCATTTAGAATCTGCACAATTTGCTAAACATGAAAATAAAATTGAACAAATAATTTTTTCTGATGATGAATTTAGTGATTTTTTATCTGGTCTAATTTCTGATCTATAATTATTTTTTTTAAAATGTTAATAACTAGAAATTATATACAATACTATGGATGAGTACAAACAAAATTTAGAAATTGAAAAAATTGCAAACCTAATGGTCCACGATGATATTTCTGCTGATGAACAGAATATTACAAAATTACAAAAATACAAAAATCAAATAAAATCTGATTGTGATGTTGAAGATGAAGAAGCAATGAAAATTGTTTATGAAACATTACTTTATAGAAAATTAAAAAGTTCAGAATCCAGTGACGTATTAAAACAGGGCACTGATTTCGGTGCTGGATTTAGTTAATTTTATTCCAATGGAATAGACTCAACATCTTCTTTTGAAACACCTTTCCACAATCCAACCATGCCTTCAGGTTCTACCTCTTCAACTTTAGTTATTTGTTGAATCTTGATTTGATTTGGTGTTGGTCCTGGTGGCCACAATTGAACCATGTAATCTCCTACATTGCCAACTTTTGTTCCCACTCCCATGGTGATCTTTGCTTCAGAACATCCTTTTGCAATCAAAACATCAGTTATCTTTTGTTTGAGACCCATATTTCCATGCGGAAAAAGGAAAAAATCTTTTTGTGTATCGATTTCTGTCATGAAATTACTAAATTTTTAAAGTAAATCAACCTTTCCTGATCTATTGTGCTCCAAAAAGGGTTAAATTAGAATAAGGAAAATTTTAACTATGAAAATATTCACTGTTGGCAGCAAATCCTTTGTAACGAGTTTCCAATTTGCAGGAATTCCTGGTATAATTACTGAAACTCCTAATGAGGCTTTAGTGGAAATAACAAAATTAACTGATGATTCTGATGTTGGATTAGTCTTAGTTAGTGATGATATTACATCATCAATTAATGATGAATTAACTACCCTTAGAGCGGAAAAATCCACTCTTGTCTTTGCATTACCTGCTGCAGGAAGTGAAAAAACTGAAGTTGATTATAGATTAATGTTAAAGAAGATTCTCGGCGTCTAATCTCCTATACAACTTAAACATATTATACTCAATCCCTTGATGTTATACCATGAAAACTGCTTCTGTAAAAGAACCATCTGTTATTTCTGTTGACGATACTCAAAAACCTACTTTGGCTTCAGGTGAAATTTTAGTTCAAATGCATGCATGTGGTATTTGTGGTTCTGATTTAGAAAAAGTATTTGGCAACTATGGTCAACCTTCAATGCGTCTTGGTCATGAACCTGCAGGGATAATTTTAGATGTTGCTTCTGATGTAATTGATTTTAAAAAAGATGATAGGGTATTTACTCATCATCATGTTTCTTGCTATGATTGTAGTTTTTGTAATCATGGTAATGAAACAATGTGTAAAAAATACTCTGAAACCAATTTGTCTCCATGTGGTTTGTCTGAAGAATATGTTGTACCTGCATGGAATGTTTCTCATGGCGGTGTTTTAAAAATTTCTGACTCTCTAAGTTTTGAAGAAGCTGCAATGATTGAACCCTTGGCATGTTGTGTCAGATCTTGGAAAAAATGTTTTTATCAAGAAGGTGATTCTGCCGCAATCTTTGGAGTGGGCCCTACTGGAATGATGCATGTTATGCTTGCCAATGCAAAAAAATTCTCAAAAATTTTTTGTTTTGATTTAAATGATTTTAGATTAGATTTTGCAAAAAAATTCCATATCACAGAATCCATTAATTCTATGGATAAAAATAGAAAACAAAAGATTCTTGATAATACTGATGGACTAGGTGTGGATGTTGCTATTGTTGCAACTAGCAGTCTAAAAGCCCTTGAAGATGCAATTGACATGGTTCGTAAAGGGGGAACTGTTATGATGTTTGGTGTGCCTTCAAAGGGCGCCATGATTAATTTAGATATGAGTAAAGTGTACTCTAAAGAAATTACTCTTGTAACAAGCTATGCTGCTTCTGATGCTGATACCAAGAATGCACTTGAATTAATTGAATCCTCTCAAATCGATGTTAAGCAACTCATTACTCATACATATTCTATTTCTGATTCTCAGAAAGCATTTGATCATGCACGTACTGGTGACAATGCCATGAAAATTATCATTACTAAATAAGAAAGGCTTAAGACGGGTTTTTTTTAATTTCAAAATCGTACAAACATGGATTGGGGATTAAAAAATAGACTATCTAGAATTATCAAACCTCATAATAATAGAGCACTAATGTTAGCAGTGGATCATGGTTATTTTCTTGGTCCAACTGAAAAATTAGAAAATCCTAAAAAAGTTATTGCGCCAATTCTAAAATACTGTGATTCCTTGATGGTTACACGAGGGGTTCAAAGAACATCTGTATCTCCAACTTCTGACACCCCAATGGTGTTGAGAGTATCTGGTGGTTCGAGTATTATTGGTGAAGATTTATCGCAAGAAGATATCACAGTTTCTCTTGAAGAAGCAATTCGTCTAAATGCAAGTGCAGTTGCAATGTCTATTTTTGTTGGCTCAAAATATGAATATCAAACTATTGTAAATTTAGGAAAATTAGTTAACGAGGCAGAAAAATATGGGATGCCTGTACTAGCTGTTACTGCAGTTGGCAAAGAACTAGGCAAGGATGCAAGATACCTTTCATTGGCATGTAGAGTTGCTGCAGAACAAGGTGCACATATTGTTAAAACATACTATTGTGATAATTTTGAAAAAGTTGTTCAATCATGTCCTGTTCCAATTATCGTTGCAGGCGGAAAAAAAATACCTGAACTTGACGCATTAAAATTAACTTACAACGCAATTAAGGCTGGTGCAGTTGGCCTTGACATGGGCAGAAATATTTGGCAATCTGAACATCCTGTCGCAATGATTCAAGCCGCAAGATCAATCATTCACGGTAATTCTAATGTTGAGCAGGCTTACAGTCTTTACAAAAAACTAGCAGCTCAAGATAATCAAAACAAATCAAAAAAACAAAACAACCCTAACCAAAAAAAATCAACTAACCCTAATCAAAACAAATCAAAAAAACAAAACAACCCTAACCAAAAAAAATCAACTAACCCTAATCAAAACAAATCAAAAAAACAAAACAACCCTAACCAAAAAAAATCAACTAACCCTAATCAAAACAAATCAAAAAAACAAAACAACCCTAACCAAAAAAAATCAACTAACCCTAGCCAATTAAAATAATAATTTAAAATCACTAATCAATTTTTGATAAATGAATATGTGCAATTTTCCATGTTGGTTGTTTTACTAATACAAAAGTTGCACGTCCGTTAATTACCATATGTTCCCCTGTGAATGCTTTATTGTCTACCAGCATTCCTTTTTGCATTAGTTCTAATGCCACAATTGCAAAATTACCAAATACACTAATTTTTGGATTTTTTATTTCATAATTATAATCTGATATGCTGATGAATCTTAATTCTTCCAACTCAATTGTGGTTTGATAATCTTTAAGATCATATGGTGGCAAGTCACTAAAACTTGAAAATTTAGGATCATCTAAATGAATTTCTCTTAGTTTAGTTAGATCTTTTGTAATTCCGGATTCAAACAATGTTTCAATTACTTTAATGATTTCTTCGTTATCTATCAAAATGATCACTTCAAATTTAAAAATTATCTGTTTAAGTCTTCGGTATTGGAAGGAAACATAAGTATTCTGATGAAATTGGATTAGATTAGAAAAATGGTATCTGAAGAACAAATTAAAGACATTAGAGATAGAGTTGACCGTCAACATCGGGAATTGTACAAGGCAATTAAAATTCTAACTAGAGATATGATGGACTTGAATTACTCAAAAGAAGATTTGGAAGAGATTAGAGCTGACATTCATCAAAGAATAGACCGATACATGAATGCTGAACTTAATGATAAAGAGATGTTGTTCCCAGTTGACAAGGAATACAATCAATACCATGATGATTAATCATTATCATTGAAATAATTTTTTCTTTATCTATTTCAATTGAATTATGATTGCTTGTCTATTTCTTTATGTAATTTTGATACATTTGCCATTTTTTCTAGTCACGTTATGTTGTAGTCAAGAATTACGAGGTTAAGCAGTCAAAATTGACACCTTAATACATTTTAAATTATGGTGAAAAATTAAATGAATAATATGGAAACTATGACAGGTGCAAAAGCCTTGATGACAGCTATGGAAAAAGAAGGTGTTAAACAAGTATTTGGTTTACCTGGAGGTGCGAATCTTCCAATGTATGATGAATTTGCAAGATGTGATATTAGACACATTTTGGTAAGACATGAACAATCTGCAGCACATATGGCTGATGGATTTGGTCGTGTTAGCAGAAAACCTGGAGTTTGTTTTGCAACTTCTGGTCCTGGTGCTACCAATATTTTAACTGGACTTGCAACTGCACAAGCTGATTCAGCTCCTATGGTTGCTGTAACTGGTCAAGTACCTGTTGCAATGATTGGAAAAGATGCATTTCAAGAAAGTGATATTATCGGTATGGCAAACCCTGTTGTTAAATATTCATTTCAACCTAGATTACCTGGAGAAGTTCCTGAAGCTGTAAGAAAAGGATTTTACATTGCAGAAACGGGCCGTCCTGGACCTGTACTTCTTGATATCCCAAAAGATGTCCAACAAAATGAAGCACCTATGGATTTTCCTGATGAATTTACAATACAAGGCTATCATCCTTGGAATGATCCTGACGTTGCTTCTGTTCAAAAAGCAGTTGACATGATAGTTAATTCTGAGAGACCAATTATTTTAGCTGGTGGTGGAACTATCATATCTTCTGCGTTTGCTGAATTACAATCTGTTGCTGAAACTTTAATGATTCCTGTAGTTACAACCTTCAAAGGAAAAGGTGCATTTCCAGAAAACCATCCTTTATCTTTAGGTCCGATTGGAATGCATGGTCATGCTGAAGCAAATAAAATGATGGCAGAAGCTGATTGTGTTTTAGCTATTGGAACTAGATTTTCTGATCGATCTGTTGGAACTTTTGAGGCATTTGAAAAACGATTAAAAATTATTCACATGGATGTTGATCCTGCTGAAATTGGTAAAAATCAAACTACGAACATAGCTGTGGTTGGAGATGTTCGTGCATCACTTAGAGTTATGGTAAAATTACTTTTACAAAGATCACTTAAAAAATCTGACGACTCTGTTTGGATTAAGCATGTTAGAGAAACTAAAGAATACTGGAAAGAGAATTTAAAAATTCATCCCGGTGAAATGGGAGCTGCAAAAATCTTAAGAAAACTTAGAGAATTATTGCCAAAGGAATCTGTTGTTACTACTGAGGTAGGTCAACATCAAATGTGGGCTTCACTATTTTATGATGTAATTCAACCTGGAACTTTTTTTAGTTCAACTGGTCTTGGTACTATGGGTTGGGGATTTCCTGCATCTATTGGTGCAAAAGTTGCAAGACCGGATGTACCTGTTGTTGATATAGCTGGAGATGGAAGTTTTAGTATGACTGAGAACTCCCTTGCAACTGCTGTATTGGAAGATATACCTGTAATCGTATTTGTTTTAAATAATTCTACATTGGGCATGGTTGCTCAGTGGCAAAGAACATTTTATGATCGAAGAATGATCGGAGTTGATCAAGGCGGATGTCCTGATTATGTTAAATTAGCTGAATCTTATGGAGCTCAAGGAATTAGAGCACAATCTATGGATGAACTTGACAAGGCAATAAAATCTGCATTAAGCAGTGATGTTGCAACTGTTATTGATATTCCAATTGATCCTGAAGAAGATGTATTGCCATTTGTAGCACCTGGAACTTCCCTTTCGGATATGATTTTACCTTCTTAGTGATTTATGATGTGGGCAATTC
>Ga0209035_10000011_pt1 | contig 88240 bp, 84 predicted proteins | sample MarorgKNORR_S2LV_6_FD_188220 | JGI IMG/M metagenome (GOLD analysis project Ga0209035, IMG submission 188220) | Marine microbial communities from the Southern Atlantic Ocean, analyzing organic carbon cycling - AAIW_A/KNORR_S2/LV (SPAdes) (version 2) | ecosystem: Environmental > Aquatic > Marine... | reverse complement strand
CAGTATAATGCCCAATGCGCTTGTATTAAATAGTCCTTAGACATACTAGCATCAAATGAGAATTGCTCTAAAGGTAAAAATCCAATTCGTTCGTTAATTGGATCTAGAACTTCTTTAAAATCAAAAGTAGGGTTTAGTCCTGCAAATAAAAATGGTCCCCACTCTGAAAGAGGAAATTTATACAAATTATCACACTCTCTTGGAAAATCTTTTGCTTCTTTAAATTCTGGCATTGATTTGAAATTACCATTTAAATCAAATGATCTTCCGTGATATGCGCAGGTAATATTTTTTGATTTTCCTGGTCCTAATGCTAGAATATGACCTCTATGAGTACAAACATTTGTCATACAATTAATACTACCCTCTTTGTCTCTAGTCAGTAGGATAGGCTCTGTTAAAAATCCATCTAATAAAGTAAGAGGTTGAATAGAATTTGTTAATTTTAATGAAGAGCTATCTCCAAGCCATTGCCATGACTTTAAAAAAATATCTTCTTTTACTTGGTCAAAAATATCTTGGTTTTTATAAAAAGATGATGGCAGTGTTTCTGCCCTAGAGATGTCTTTATGAATATTAAATTTCGGAGACAAAATTGGCCTATAAGCTAGTTAAATAGGAATCCAAACTTAATTCCAACATGAGTTGTGCCATATTTATTAGCTATACTTGGTTCAACAAAAAATTGTGACGATGAACTTTCATTCGTTACAACTCCTGGTTCAAAAATAAATGGTAATGCTAACTCTGTATAAACACCAGAAGCGTTAAAAGATGCAGTCCCATCTGATTCTAAATCAGAATCATAGATGTTTTTTTCTCTTATCATGTTAATTTTAAGTCTTGGAATAATTATAAACTGTGCATCTGTTTCAATCTCTTTGCTTACACCAAATTCAACTCCATAAGATTTACCGTAAAAATCTTGATCTAAACTATCAAGAGCGACGCTGCTAAAATTTGAACTGCCATATCTAAATCCTACAGAAAGATTGACTGGAAAATTATTCAATTGAGCTGGATCTAAATAGTAAGTCAAACCAAGGGAAAAACCCTTATCTCCTACCTTGGGATTGTCACTCCTAAATGATTCAGTAAAATTAAATTTAGGATCACCATCAGGATTAGATTGCTCCCCTGTTAATTCAAAGGTGTATGAATCTTTTCGATCATAGGAAGAATACCCATATGCAAAATCTAGACCAAATGTTCCATTATATACATATCCAATACTAATCCCATTTCCGTAACTATCTCTAAGAAATTTTCCTTCTCCAAAAAAATCTACATTTTGGTCATGCCCAAATGATACGGCTGTAGCAGTCTTTCCCTGAGTAACTAAATGTGTTTGTGAATATAAAATTGTTGAAAAGAGGAATAGTAGGGTTATAAAAATTTTCTTCATGCCACAAAATTACTACATGAATGAGTGATTAAAAATTTATTTTTTATTTTTTTCAATGACTGAAACTAATCGACCATAAATCTCAGGAGTGTTTCTAGGCGCTCCAATTAATATATCGCGAACGATACCGTCTTTATCAACAATAAAATGTGCTGGGGATACCGGTGTGAAATCATACATAAATGCTCTGTCTATCCCTGCTTGCATATATGTGAATTCTGTTCTTGTTAAAAAGTTGGTGATATCTGGAACGCTATCAAAACTCAAAGCTAAAAATTGGACATCTTTATCTTTATAGGTTTCAACTAAATCATTTAAGTATGGCATTTCTGCAATGCAAGGTCCACAATTAATATACCAAAAATTCAGTACCAACAATTTACCTTCAAAATCTTTAAAAGTTTTTGTTGAACCGTCTAGCATAGTAAACACTCCATCAGGCAGCTTTTGATCTTTCCACTGATCTATTACTCTTTTAGTAATAACAGCCCCCCTACCGCCAGCCTTCATGAGGTCTGATTCTTCTACAAGATTATCAATAACATCATCTGCTACAAACCCACGTAAATCCTCGTAATTTTCAAATAATATATATTCCGTATTATTTAATTCATTATCAAAACGTCTAAGAGCTTGCAAATTTGTATTTTCAACCAGACTATCTTTTTGTGACTCAGATAGTATATTCCCCTTAGCATCTTTAAAAATAATACCATTAGATACAGGTGAATCTTGTTTTATGATTGATTTTTTTTCAGGCATAACCTGCTCCTGACTTTCTTTTTCTATAGTAGGAGTAGTTTTTTCTTGGCAAGAAAAAAGATTAAATAGAATAATAGTTGTTAATAAAAATTTCATGTGCGATATCGATTGAAATATAGCTTAGCTATAAATAAAAAAGATAAAAAAAGACATAATATACAAAACCAAATAAATATCTCTTCAAAGTGTTCTCCTATCCAAATTGCTGTTTCAGATAGTTCTTCTTTTTTTATCAAATACATGTTAGAATATCTAAACTTTTAAGGATAATTATGATAAAAATATTTCTTCCATACCATTATATAATAATAACGCTGATAGGATTCTCGTTTATGATTCTATTGAGCGGATTTTCTTATCAAAGAATAGCAAAGAGGAATTCTGAAAATTCTTCATCTACAGCAAGTTTTTATGACCTAAAAGCTATTTCAATTGATCAAGAAGAAATTTCTTTTGAACAATATAAGGGAAAGAAAGTATTGATTGTTAATGTTGCAACGAAATGTGGTTACACGTATCAATATGAAGGAATGCAAAAATTAACTGACCTATATGGAGACAAAGTAGTTGTCCTAGGATTTCCTGCTAACGACTTCTTATTTCAAGAATCAGGTAGCAATGAATCTATAGCAGAATTTTGTGAGACTGTTTTTGGTGTAACATTTCAAATGTTTGAAAAAATTACCACTAAAGGAAGAAAGCAGAGTCCAGTTTATACTTGGCTTAGCGATGCGAACCTCAATGGATGGAATGATCAAAAACCTACATGGAATTTTTGCAAATACTTAATAGATGAAAATGGAGAGCTTGTAGCTTTCTTTGACTCTAAAGTGAAACCACTTTCTAAAGAAATTACCAGTTTATTATAACTTGAATCTACTAGGCATACATTAGTATTAAACTAATTGCCATCACAATGATTCCGGCAGTTACTCCCATAATAGGATCACTTGGCTTCCCATACTCTTTTGAAACAGGTAATAATTCATTTAAAGCGACATAAATCATAATACCTGCGCATAGCGCAAAAGATATTCCAAATAATGCTTCATTATATACCGTACGGAAAATCAAAAATCCAATTACAGCTCCCAATGGTTCAGCAAGACCTGATGCAAAAGAAATCCAAAATGCTTTTGATTTACTTTTTGTAGCATAATAAATAGGGACCGATACTGCTAATCCTTCAGGAATATTATGAATTGCAATAGCTGTAGCAAGCGTCACTCCAACCGCTGGATCATATACAGCTGCTGTAAATGTTGCAAATCCTTCTGGAAAATTATGAATTGCTAAAGCAATCGCAGAAAAGACGCCTGTACGAATTAGCAATGATTCCTCTTTATTGGATGATCTTGATATAAAGTCAGCAATGGAATGATGATCAAATAACTGATCAATAAATAACATTATCAATAATCCTGCAATAAACGATGTAACGCCAATTAGCTTACCATATGTGTCTCCATACAGTCCCCCTAATGAATCAAAGGAGAGTAAGAGTAATTCCATAAATGAAACATAAATCATTACCCCTGCTGAGAATCCTAATGCTAATGATAATAATCTTTTATTCTCAAATTTTGAGTACAGTCCAAGTAAGCTTCCTATTCCAGTACTAAGTCCAGCAAAGGTTGCTAAAGCGAATCCAATATATACGTTAGTTAAGTCCATGTTTTCCTTATTTTTTTTCTTTACATTGTGGCACATAATATTTTAAAAAAAATATGTTTAATGCAACAAAAATTATAGTATCTGCTCTTATTATCTTCATTGCATCTGAAATTGCAAAAAGAGATACGCTTGTCGGCGCTATTATTGTATCCCTACCTCTTATTTCTTTACTATCTATTATCTGGATTTATATTGAAACGCGTGACATAGAAAGAATTATATCTTTTTCTTATAGTGTTTTTTCTATGATTATTCCATCGTTGTCTTTTTTCCTCACCCTGCCATACTTTTTAAAGAAAAATATATCATTTAGTATCAGTCTTACTCTTTCTGTAGCAATAATGGTAATATTATATTTTGGATTAGCAACACTATACAAAAAAATAGGGTATGTTGTTTAAATGAAAACTTTACTAATAACACTATTATGCGCTGGTAGCTTATATGCGCAGGAGAATCAAATGAAAACTGTAGATTATGTAGATATAGAACGCTTTATGGGTAAATGGTTTGTTACAGCTATTGTACCCAATATGATAGAAAATGGAGCGACTAATGCATCCGATATTTATGAGCTCAACTCTGATGGAACAATTGCTATCACATATGATGCAATGAAAGATGGTAAAAAGAAACAAATTAAACAAAAAGGAACTATCATTAATAAAGAGAGTAATGCTGAATGGTCTATACAGATGAAAAAGCCATATATCCCTTTCTTAAAATTTCCTTTTAAGATTATTCTAATTGATAATGATTATAACTATATGGCAGTGGGTTATCCTGATAATAAAATGGGTTGGATTATGTCTAGAGAAGTTGAAATGGATGAAGCGTTGTATAATAATATTTTAACAGAGCTGGTAGACTTTGGCTATACCAAAGAACAGTTTGTAAGAATACTACACAATTAGTGTTGATGGCCTCCGCCAAATAAGCTCAGTGCAAGATATAGTATCCCAATCAAAATAATCAACGAAGCTGCTATTAAATTTGTATTAAAGTGCTTATTTACTGAATTCAAACGATTGCTAAATCTTTCCTTAAATAATAAAAATAATACCATAATTCCAACTAATGTTAATGCAATTCCTAATACATATACCATAATACTTGAGTAGAGTGTTGCACTATCATCGCTAAATTTAGTAGAAGCAATTAAGAGAACTGCTACCGCAGATGGACATGGAATTAATCCAGCAACCATCCCTGTAACAAATGGGCTTGAAAATTTAGACTCATTGAAATGAAAATGCATTGGCTCATCACAATCATCGTCATGTTGATGGCGCACTTCTTTTGAAGCCCGATAGAATAAATATAATCCTAGACAGATAATAAAAGAGGGTCCAATAGTTCCTAATATAGGAAAAGAATTATTTCCAGTTTTAAGCAGGAAGGCTAAAAAAGAAAATAAAAGAAAATGAACAAGTATCAATCCAGATATTAATTGTGATGCACCAGAAAATCGCATTGATCCGCCTGTCATATAAGCTAAAATTAAAGTTTTTCCATGTCCTGGCTCTAGCGCATGAAACATTCCTAAAACAAAAATAACAGAGAAGGTAAAATTGTTATTTAGTGCTGTTTCTAAAAATGTAATCCATTCATGCATACTTATTTTTTTCCTTTTTTCCTTGGTACGGGATCATATCCACTCTTTGACCAAGGATGACATCTTAATATTCTTTTTAATGCTAATATACTCCCTTTAAAGGATCCCCATTCTGTGATTACATCAATTGCATACTGAGAGCAAGTTGGTTGATATCGACAATTTGATCCTAACAATGGTGATAAAACAGTTTGATACCCCTTAATAAGTGTCACAAAAAATAAGGAGGGAATATTTTGCATACAATTACTTCTTTTCGAAATCTTTGTACAACATACTAGTTTGAATATCTTTATTCCCCTGATATTTACCACTTTTATATGGCGTATAATCACCTTCTATTGAATGATAAAAAATCTGACAAATTTCAATTGAGGGATAAATTCTTATTGGCTGTACACAAAAAATTTCTAGTGTCCAATATCCTTTGAATCCTACATCGCCAAAACCTGCTGTAATATGTACAAATAATCCCAATCTACCAACTGAAGACCTTCCTTCAAGCATAGGGACAAGATTATGTGTCTCTGTATACTCCATAGTTCTTCCAAGATATAGTTTTCTACTATCTAGCAACAGTCCCTCTTCTGGAATAACAATCTTTGTTGCAGGATTGTCTTCTTTCATATCCAATACAGGACTGTCATACACTAATAATTCATTATGCAATCTTAGGTTATAGCTATTTGGATTGACTTGATTTTCATTGAAAGGATCTATTAAAATATCCTTTTCTTTTCTTTCAATAATTTCTTTTCCTGATAAAATCATAATACTATCTCTAGGTTATATATTTTTTTTTACGTTACAAAGTAATTTTTGTATCTTATGGCATGGACTTTATACTATGGTGGCAAACATTACCTTCAAAAATGGACCCAACCTTACTAACGATTGGGCCTCTATCAATTTATTGGTACTCTACAATGTACCTTCTGGCATTTGCTGTGGTATACTTGTTATGCAGTAAAAAGATTAAAAATAAAACCTTTACTAAAATTAATTTAGTTCAATTAGAAGATCTGCTATCATATATATTAATTGGACTATTAATTGGTGGACGTTTAGGCTATGTACTATTCTATAATCTAGATTATTACTTATCAAATCCCATGGAGATTTTACTTCCATTTTCTATTCAGAATGGAGTGTGGAAGTTTACTGGCATTGCAGGCATGTCGTATCATGGAGGATTGATTGGCGTTATATATGCTATATGGCTTTATGGACGAAAAGTAAATTTACATTTATTTATTTTAGCTGATTTCTTAACAGCATCTATCCCATTAGGATACTTCTTTGGAAGAATAGGAAATTTTATTAATGGTGAATTATATGGGCGCCCTACAGAGTCTGCAATAGGAATGTATTTCACGAATGCTGGAGATTATCAACTAAGACATCCTTCTCAACTCTATGAAGCATTTTTTGAAGGTATCGTATTATTTTTTATTATTAATTACTTTAATAGGCATAAACAACTTGGCTTTAATAGTGGGTTATATGTCTTTGGATATGGATTCTTCAGATTCTTTATTGAATTTTTCCGTGAACCAGATGCTCATTTAGGATTTATCTTATTTACTCTAAGTATGGGACAACTACTATGTATTGCAATGATGGCAGGTGGTATTCTAATTTGGTTTACCGGCAATAAGCTTTCTACTGAACACTAAAAGAAAAAACTGGCTCATTATTTGTCATGCTAGCAGACTGTAAAGAATCTCCATTATACAAATTTATAATATTACGTTGCTCATTATATAAATCCATAAATAGAGAATTCAGTATAGCAACATTAGAAGATGGAGAAAAATTATCTATCTCTAAAAAGAAAACTGTATACTCTAAACCAATCTCTTTACCAACATATTTCCATCTATAGTCTTGAACCATAAAATTATCAGATAGATAATTAACTAGAAATATATCAATATCATCACCTTCTTTTTCGGTACCCACATTTATTGTTTTATAGTTAGCATTTTCTAACAATAAATACACATCGTGGCTAAATACTTGAATAGTAATTTCAGCTCTTTCTTCTTCGGGCTTAATTTGTATATCTGTTGTAGATATAAAAAATTTATGCGCAAAAAGTATGCTCAATAAAAATATTGAACCGATTATCTTTGAAGTAAAATGCATTTCTTATTCAGTAGAATCAACATCAGGGGTTGCAGCATCCGGAGTTGCAGCATCGTCACGTACACGCTGCATTAGATTGCTACTTCCACCCCAACCTTCAGATTTATATGTTTCAAATCGTGTAGGCTGTCTTTTTTCAGGCCAATGATTATTACTTCTTTCAACATCAGCAATTTGAAAATGTGGATCTAGTGTCATATTTTTAATAGGCTTTTCTGTCTTAAAGACTTTTGTTACTTCGCCTCTATTGAATCTCCATATTTCTACTGGAATTGTAATCACTTCCTTATCTCCGTCTTCATATTCAAATTCAAGAATAATTGGCATAATTATACCGCCATTATCAGAAAATTTTACAGAATAAAAATGGTCATTCTCATCGATTAACTCACTCTCTTTTTCTGACAAATCATCCATGAATTCACGGTATTGTTTTTTATCTTTTTTGGTAACCTTATTTTTATCATAATCATCATAAAAATCTCTAGTTCCTGGATCACGATCTGTTACTGTTGATTCAATATCTTCCTCATCAAGCATTGCGCTATAATATTGACTCTTATTATCCGCTTCTTTCTTATATGATTTTTGTTCTTCTGGATCCATTTCAAGTTGATACCAGTCAACAGATTCAATGGATAGATCAACATGATCATTACTAAAGAACCATCCTCTCCAAAACCAATCTAAATCTACCGCAGATGCATTCTCCATAATTCTGAAGAAGTCTGTTGGGGTCGGATGTTTAAACATCCATGTTTTAGAATATTCTTTAAATGCATAATCAAATAACTCACGTCCCATGATTGTGTCTCTTAATATATTTAAGGCAAGAGTTGGCTTTCCATAAGCATTTGCTCCAAATTGATATATTGATTCAGAATTAGTCATGATTGGCATAATATTGGATTTATCGCCTTTCATGTAGTTGATGATATACTCAGTATTCTTTGATGGGTGAAATAATTCTGTATCCCATTCTCTTCCTGCTATATCATCCATAAAAGAATTAAGACCTTCGTCCATCCACGTCCATTGTCTTTCATCCGAATTAACAATCATAGGAAACCAAAAATGTCCTACTTCATGGATAATTACTCCAATTAAGCCTTTTTTTGTACGCTCAGAGTAGGTTCCATCATCTTCAGGTCTATATCCATTAAAACAAATCATTGGGTATTCCATTCCCATTCTATCAATATGGGCTGAGATTGCTACTGGATATGGATAATCAAATGTATACTTTGAATAGACTTCTACTGTATGTGCTACAGCTTTTGTAGAATATTGCCCCCATAAAGGTTCTGCTTCATTTGGATAGTATGACATTGCCATAACTGTATTGTCACCAACCTCAACACCAATAGCGTCCCATATATATTTTCTCGATGTAGCAAAAGCGTAGTCTCGAACATTTTCTGCCTTGAAGTGCCATGTTTTTGTTTCTTCGGAATGAGTTTTTTCATTTTCTAATGCTTCAGAATTTGTGACAATTTTTACAGGCTCATCAGCACTTTTAGACTCTTGTAATCTAGCCATCTGATCTTTAGTTAGTACTAGCTGCGGATTTTGTAATACACCAGTAGCACCCAATACATGATCAGCTGGTACCGTAATTTTGACATCATAGTCTCCAAAAATTAATGTGAATTCTCCTCGACCTAAAAACTGTTTATTTTGCCAGCCGTATATGTCATTATACATACACATGCGTGGGAAGAATTGTGCGATGGTATAGATATAATTATCATCTTCTTCAAAATATTCATATCCAGATCTTCCGCCATCTCTAATATGGTCATTAATATTATACCACCATTTAATTTTAAATTTATAAGACTGTCCTGCGCGCAACGGTGTTGGTAAATCTATGCGCATCATTGTTTTATTGATGATATATGGTAAATCTCTATTTAGTCCATCTTTTACATGTTCAATTTTAAATCCACCATCAAAATCTCTGTAGAAATTTTCAAGTGTACTCAAAGGAATAGATTCTCCTACTGTCATTTTTTCACGCCCACGTTGCGCTCCAAAGTCACCAGAAGATTGTATCTTGTAGCTATCAGAATCTAACGCTCTCACATTTTGATCCAATTGTACCCATAAGTAACTAAGCTGATCTGGTGAATTATTATGAAATGTAATTGTCTCTTCTCCGTAGAGTCTTTGATTTTCATCATCAATAACAAGGTCCATATCATAATCTGCTTCTTGTTGCCAATAGTCATGTCCAGGATAGCCCGCTGCAGTCCTGTAAGTGTTAGGGGTAGTAATATCTTCATTCAGCTGTTTAAACTTGTCAAGATTGACTTGAGGATGGATAATTGATATTGCTAAAGCTATAGCGATAATTTTTTTGATCATAGAAATCTCCGTTTTAAGGCATTATTATTAATTGTTACAAAATGTAATAACTAAATAATAATGTTGTTAGTAAAAAAAAGATGTTATTTTCATACAATAACAAGGAGATAGTTATGGTAAAGAAAATACTTTTTATTCAAAATAGAAAAGATGTAAAACGTTCTAATTTTTTTGATCATTGGGAAAACATTCATGCTCCCCATATGGTAAAGGTTTTAAAGCCTCAAAAATATGTACTTACATTTTTTGAAGAAGATCTTGAAAACGGATGCTGTGGAATGGCTGAATTATGGTTCCATTCAGAAGAAGAGTATACCGTAGCAATGGAAAGACGAAGTACTGAATTTGGTAAATCTGATAATTGGCATGATGTAGCAAAAGCGTGGCCTGATCCTGAACGATATGAGTATACAGGCAGAGAAGTCAAGATTATTGACAATATTTAGTATTATATGAATCGATATATATTATTTTTTCTCATTCCGTTATTTTTTAGCTGTACAAAACAATCTTTTCAGGTTGGAGATATATTTTTTCAAGATTTAGACTGTGGACCACCATGTCAAGCTATTGAAGCAGTCACTTCTGGGTATCAAGGAGCTCAACTATCGCATTGTGCAATTATTACCTCAATAGGCTCTTCCAATCATGATACTATTCTCACTGAAGCAATTGGAGAGACTGTCATTCAAACAACATTACATGATTTTTTAAATCGTAGTAACAAGGTATTTGTAGGACGTCTCAAAAATGAATATCAATATATGATTCCAGATGCAATTACATATATTCAAACTGATTTAAATGGTAAGCCATATGATTATATCTTTGATATAAATGATGATACATATTATTGCTCTGAAATTATTTATGAAGGGCTTAAAAAGGCAGATAATACACAGGAATTATTCTCTTTAAAACCTATGACATTCAATGAGCCTGGTACTGATAGTCCTTTTGTTCATTGGGTAGAGTATTATGAAGAATTAGGACATCCTATTCCTGAGGGAGAACTAGGGTTAAATCCTGGACGAATGTCACGATCTGATGCGATTGAGATTGTTCATGTTTATGAAAAACCAACAGGGATGTATTAAAGATCTTGATATGTTTCACGATATAAACATTGCTCACATGCTTCCTTATCAAGCGTTGGAGCAGTATCGTTCTGTAAACAATTAAACATACCTTCTACAGTATTATCAATCCAGTCAGTATCTAATTGAAATTCTACTAATGTTCTTCTGAATTGCATTGTTTTACCTAAGTGCGGTTGATTCGTATCTCCATTGTAATACATCAGATAGCCAATCTTTGAAACGTCAAAATCATTCTTTTGCAATAACCAACTATAAATTTCTAGTTGTCTTTTATATGATACGCCACGACCCCAAACATCGTCACGAGAATTGATGGTAGCACGCTTTGCTGTTGCTTTAAAATCGATAACAACTAATTCCTCTTTTTCATTAATCATAATATCATCGACGCCGCCATATATTAATAGATTAAAATCAGGATGCACATATTGAATACCTTTAAATGAGTTCTGCCATTGTTCAATATCAGGATGATGAAATGGTTTAATATTCAAATTATACTCTTTAAAAAGACCATGAGGTCTGTCTTCTTTTCTACAATAATCCATTTCTTTTTTTAGTAAGGTATCTACTGCTGAATTAATAGCCCAACCTGGACCAGATGGCTCTCTAAATCCTAAGCGAACTTCTAAGTAAAAACATCGTTCACACTTACAAAATAATTCAATCTTAGTTCGACTTAACTTGAAAGCAGCCGGACTCTCTGGATTATATCTCCATTTATCTCCGACGATAGGATTATATTTAGCCATATTTTAATCTACATCAATAGGATCAAAATCGCCAGACCATGCCAAGCATTTTTGATTATCTTTTGCAATCTTAGATATCACCTTCACATCATCTCTAGATATAGTAAAGTGATCTAAGTCTAAATTTTCTTTTAGGCGATTATAATGTACAGATTTAGGCAATACTGGATATCCAAGCTGTATCGCCCACTTTAAAAATAATTGTGGAACAGTTACTTCATATTGATCGGCAATATTTTGACATGGAATCGCACCGCTTTTCATATCTTCAGGCTTTCCATTCCACTGCGATCCTTCTCTCCAATTTGGAATTGGAGCTAATGATGAGTAAGCAATCGGTAGTATTTCATGTTTATCCATGTATTGTGCTAATTCTGTGCGTACAACATGCCATGGATGAATTTCTATTTGATTTGCTACGGGCATTTCAAACCCAGCCATTTCAATTTCTTGAATATGTTTTACATTATAATTTGATACTCCGATATTTTTTACTTTACCCTGTTTTTTTAATTCAATCATTGCCTCCCATTGCTCTAATCGATTCTCTTTAGCAAAAGGATTATGAATTAAATATAAATCAATTTCATCTACTTGGAGCAATTTAAGACTCTCATCACAAGCACTGATTGCGCCTTTAAAATTTTGAAATGGCTCTTCTTGACCAAACATTCCTGGCCACATCTTTGTAGTAATAAAAATTTTATCTCTTGGAGTTGATGATGCCGCAAGCGCTTTACCAATACCTTCTTCATTACGATAGACTTGAGCAGTATCAATATGTTGATATCCCAATTCTAGAGCATCAGTAGAAATTTGTTCTACTTTATCATTAGGAATGAGCCAAGTACCAAGCCCAATCATTGGTATGCCAATCTTATTCATGGCAATATTATACGATAATTTTTGTGACATATCCCATCTTTTTTGTAACTCTGTGTTGCCTTTAATATGTCTGGGTTCATAAGGGCACATCCTACAGCCACGACCACAGCATACTTTTTCATCGATTAGAAATTGAGATGTTAACATGAGGCAATAATAGAGTTTATACTAAAATAATGAAAGGGTTAAGATTTGTATTTATCTGTAATAGAAATTTCATCTACCTTGCCCTGAAAATGTCCATTATAAATTGTGTCGGCCATCCATTCTTTTTCGATATCAATTTCATCCAATGAGATATTTTTCCACCAATATTTATTTTCTGGATCCCAGCGATATTTTCTTAATCGTAATAGATCTTTTGTATGGAAGGGACTCTTTAGTGCAGCAATTTTATAGATAGGCATAGCTGCATTGACTAATAATTCTAGCACTGCATTATCTGATCCCTCGATATCATGAGTAATCAAATGAATAAGGGCATCTACATCAAACATTGCACGATGTGAATCATAATAAAATCCATGCCAAATACATAAAATTTCTTGGCCTCGAGCACTAAAGCCTCGCTCTGTCCAATTAATATCATTAACAGAACATGCCCATACTTTATCTTGTGAAAGTGGCAAATGTCGATCCATCACCCCTCTATCAAAAAAAGCATTGTGTGCTATAATAATATCTGCACTATTTAAAATACGAGATACAGCTTCCCAATCAATAGAGTGTCCTGCTATAATATCATCAGTGAGACCGGTAATTCTTGTTATTACTGGGTCAAGGGCTTCTTCTGGGTCATTAAAAGATTCATATTCATCTACTATACCTAGTAGTTCTCCACTATTTTTATCAATAGCAGTAATTTTTCCAGCAAATTCTATAATCTTACAATCTTTTTGAAGGCCTGTAGTTTCAAGATCTAAGAAACATACCTTAACAGCATTATCATTATGATAATCCTTTGGCAAGCTAGTAAAACTCTCTCCTTCAAATTTATAGAGTTCAATCTTTTTATCATGGTCGATAATTTTATTTAGAAATCCCATTAATCAATTTACATAAAAAAAGATGATCGAAGTAGTTCTCTTTAGTTGTTAGGGAATAGATCTAGCATAGATTCTGCGTTTGGAATACTAATAATTTTTTCAACATAATCTGTATATAGACTATGTCCAAGGGGCAGTTGAGAAGCAATTTCAGAAGGGGTACCAATTATAAATTCTTCATTGCCAGAAATACCCTCCATTTTTTTTCTAGCAGTTATAAAATAATCCCATTCAGCCAATATCAACCAATAGGCATATTCCTGAGTTAATACCTTGTTATAATCTTGATCATTTTTCAATTCATCATAGCTAGAAATGTCATAGATACCTTTATCTACGGCCTCTTGCATGGCGAGTGATAATGCTGATGCAGGATCATTATAATCCCATTCAACCGGATAGGATAAATAGAGAATTACAGTTGTTACAGTATGCAAAAGATGTTCAATAACTTCTCCAATCTGATCATCTGCTTCATCAGTACCAGCAAGCTCCCAAATATAATCTGTTGCATTGTCAGCGTATGGGCTTGGTGGAGTTGGTGGAGAAAAATTATCAAAACTGTCAGGGAGAACACCTACTCTTTGAAAAACATATTCATCTTTTGTGGTTGATAGATACTGAGAGCGCATAGACTGATCGATCTTATCGCTATCACCAAGCATCAACTCATATGCTTCTCCTACTTCAATAAGAAATGATTCACTTACCCCATCTTCGGCAAAAATTCTTAACTCTTTTGAATTTATATATGAACCAAACTCGGTATCATAATTGTCAGAATCATTTAGGGAAGATCCATCGCATGCAGTTAATAGCAAGATTGATATAATTGTAAATATTTTTTTAAACATATTTTTCTCTTTTTAAAACTTTAGAAACATATTACTGATATAATTTATATTATTTTAATCTATAAAAAAGAAAGTCTCTTCAAAAGAAGAGACTTTTTATTGTCGGGATAGCAGGATTTGAACCTGCGACCCCCTCGTCCCAAACGAGGTGCGCTAACCGGACTACGCTATATCCCGAAATTTATATGGGTGACTGATGGGACTTGAACCCACGACAGCCGGAATCACAATCCGGGGCTCTAACCAACTGAGCTACAGTCACCATTGGCTTAATAAACTAAATAAGCCTGCAAACTTATTATAGTTTACGTTTTTACACAAGTAGAGTTAAATTTTTACAAATAAGCAAAAATGAACACTTTAAATAAATATTTAATCAAACAGTCCTTTATTCCCTTCGTTTTATCTGTTGGGGTTATTACTACCGTATTGTTTCTTCAATTTCTTATTAGAGCAATTGATCGCTTTCTAGGAAAAGGTTTGGATGTATTTACTATTCTAGAATATCTGTATTTAAATCTAGCATGGATTATTGCATTATCTGTTCCAATGTCGCTATTAATCTCTAGCGTGATGACCTATGGTAGAATGTCGCAAGAAAATGAGATTACTGCATTAAAATCTGCAGGCGTGAATTTATTTAGTATTATTAAACCAGCGCTATGGTTTGGAAGTATTGTAGGATTCTTATTATGTCTGTTTAACAATTTTATTCTTCCTGATATGAATTACAATGCTCGATTGCTAGCTAGAGATATCTATCAAAAAAAGCCTGAGCTAACTATTGAGCCTGGATATTTCGTAGATATGATTCCGCAATATACTATGATTGTTAAAGAGTTAAATGGCAAAGAGTTCAAAGATGTAAAAATATTCAGCAAAAATACGCAATCAGAACAAACTACTATCTATGCAGAAAGAGGATCTTTGGAATCTAAAGATGGTATTATCACAGTCAATTTACAAGATGGTGAAATTCATGAAATTGATTTAGAAAATTATGACCATTATCGTAAAATAAAATTTGGTACACACCAGATTATCATTTCTATGAATGATTTATTACTCAACAGAACCAGTGAGTCTAATCGTACTGATCGTGAAATGAAAGTTCCTGCGATGATTGAAAAAATTAAACAAAATAAGATATCTATAGAGCAAATAAAAAAACGTATTGAAACAGTTAAAAGTGATATTGGTATAGATTCAGACAGTCAAATAGATCTTGCTGGCATTATGAATCAAATTCAAATATTGAAAGAGAATACTACTCCTGACATAAATGAAAACAGAGATTATAATAAAGAAATTCCTGCTACCGAATATGAAGAAAAAGCCAAATTAAGATCTTTAAACAATAATGCAAGACAGTTCCAAAATGAATTTACTCTCATAGAAAATTATGAAAAAAATAATAATAAATTTCTTGTTGAGATTCATAAAAAATTTACACTTGCAGTGGCATGTATATTATTTACTCTGGTTGGAGCTCCTCTAGGCATACTAGTCAGAAAAGGTGGAATTACAATAGCCTCTGCATTAAGTATTGCATTTTTTCTGATATATTATATTCTATTAATATGGGGAGAACAATTAGCCGATAGAGCTTTATTAAACCCTGCTATTGGATCGTGGATGCCTAATATTGTATTATTGATAGTAGGCTTAATTGTCTTATTTTTATCAGATAGAAAAAATTAATTAGAGCTAGGTTGGTTGTTTTTTAGGAATACTTCTATTTCTGTTTTTTTAGTTCTAGATGTAGGCAATTGCTTGGTATCAGAATCAATCTCTACCTCTACTACCCCTTCAGGCATAACAAACGGTTCATTTGGTATATTCAATACTTTATGAGCTTCTTTCATAAACAATGCCCATGCAGGTAATGCTGCTACACTACCAGCCTGACCCTTTCCAAGACTAATAGGGTATTGGTCTACCCCAAACCATGCTCCAGCGGTAATACTAGGAGTAAATCCAACAAACCAGGCATCGCTCCAATTTTGTGTAGTACCAGTCTTTCCGCCTGCTGCATGTCTAAATTTATATTTCCACCTTACACTCCCACCAGTACCTTTATCCATAACTGTTTGTAATAAATTTGTAATCATATAAGCTGTTTCAGGACTTAAGACTTCTTTCTGAGTATTAGTAAATTCTTTAATAATCTGACCATACTTATCTTCAATTCTAGTAATAGCGATAGGAGAAGAATAGATTCCTTTATTAGCGAAAGTTGCATAGGAAGATACAATTTCTATTGGCCTAACTTCGGATGTTCCTAAAGCAATTGCATCTACTGCTCTAATAGGAGAATTAATCTGCATTCTTCTTGCTATATTTTTAACCTGTTGAGGTGGTACTAATTCTTGAACCATTCGTACAGAAATTAGGTTTAATGATCTTCGCAATCCTTCTCTCAAGGTAGTTAAACCTCCGGTGCTATTATCATAATTTCTAGGAGTCCATTTTTCTTTTTCTCCTTTAGCGTTATTTCGATATAAGGCAACAGGTTGATTTAGAAGTTGAGTAGTCACTGGATAATTATTATCAATTGCAGCAGTATAAATATATGGCTTAAATATAGATCCTGGTTGTCGTAGAGCTTGAGTTGATCTATTATATTGATCTAAATAATCAGACCTTCCACCAATCATTGCTAGTATGTCACCATTCTTACTATCCAAAGCAATGAATGCACATTGTACTAATAAATTTCCTCTTAATTCTTCATATAGCTTCATCTGACCATTCAACATCATCTTCACAGAGTCTTCGGGGAAAATAGATAAATACCCTAATTTTGAAAATCTATCATAGTCTTCAAAAAGTTGGGTGTTGAATTCATCTTGGTTTTTTTTAAGCGTTTTCATCACAGCATCTTCTGCAATTTTTTGAAGTCTATAGTCTAAGGTTGTATAAATCTTTAGCCCATCCTGATAAATATTAATACCTAATTCATCATCTTGTTTTTCTAAAGTTCTTCTAACATACTCTGCAAAATAAGGGGCTTTACCTCTTGGAATTTCGTAAGAAATGTTATCAGGAATAATACTATTATTTTCTATATACTCTTGATGATCAATATAGTCTTGATTGTACATCACCTTTAAAACAATGGATCTTCGCTGTATTGCCTTATTTAAATTTCTTAACGGAGAATAATTAGCAGGAGAAGGTAATAGTCCTATGAGCATTGCAGACTCTCCAATTGTTAACTCAGCTGCTTTTTTATTAAAATATCTTTTTGCAGCTGATTCAGCACCATAAGTCCCATGCCCAAAATGTACTGTATTTAAATACATTTCTAGAATCTCTTCTTTGGTATAAGTTCTTTCAATCTGAATTGCTGTAATCATTTCTTTTAATTTTCTCGTAATACTATCTTTAAATCCAACTTCTTTATAAAGATTTCTTGCTAATTGTTGAGATAGAGTACTAAATCCTTGTCTAAAGCTCATGGAAGAAACATTAACTATAACAGCGCGGAAAATACTTTGCAAGTCAACTCCCCAGTGTTGATAAAATCGTTTATCTTCTGAGGCAATAACTGCATGCTTAAGATGTTCTGGCATATCTTCTATATCAATAAATACTCTTTTTTGAATATAAAATTCACCAATGACTTCGCCATTTCTATCATATAGTGTGGATAGCATTGCGGGATCAAATGTCTCTAATCGTTCTAATGAAGGCAAGTCTCTTGATAGATATACAAGATAGAAGATTACTAAAATAGAAAGATAAGCAATGATTCTAACAGAGCTTAAAAAAGATTTAATCATATTTTTTTGGAGAAACCATTAATTCTGGTCTAACGATCTCATCAAACTCTTGTTCCGAAAGATATTTTAATTTCTTGGCACTCTCTTTTAATGAAATATTCTCTTTTAAAGCTTTTTTTGCAATCTCTGCTGATTTTTCATAACCAATGACTGGATTTAATGCAGTAACTAACATTAATGATTTGTTTAAATTTTCTTGAATTTTTTTTCTATTAGCTTCTAGACCATCTAATGCGTTTAGCGTAAAAGATTCGGCAACTTCTGCTAATAAAGTAATGGATTCATGAATTGAAGATGCAATAATTGGTCTATAGGTATTTAGTTCAAAATTTCCATTTGATCCAGCATAATTTACTGTTAAATCATTGCCTAAAATTTGTGCATATACCATATTTACTGCTTCGCATTGTGTTGGATTAACCTTTCCTGGCATAATAGAACTTCCGGGCTCGTTAGAAGGAAGTTTTAGCTCTCCAATTCCCGCCATAGGACCACTAGCTAACCATCTAATATCGTTAGCAATCTTATTGAGAGACCCTGCACATATTTTAATCTGAGATGATAGATTTGATAGAGAGTTTTGAGAAGAAAGTAATTCAAACTTATTTTCACATACACTAAAATCGATATCCGTTTCTTCTGCAATAAAGCTAGCTGCTAATGTATCAAATCCTTCAAGAGTATTAATTCCTGTACCTACAGCTGTTCCTCCAATTGGAAGTTTTCTACACTCTTTTACTGCTGTTTTAATTCTTTTGATATCATTACTAATCATAGAAGTATATCCAGAAAATTCTTGTCCTAATTTAATAGGTGTCGCATCTTGCAAGTGAGTTCTTCCTACTTTTATAATATTATCAAATTCTTTACTCTTTTTTTGTAATGAGTTCTTCAAAAGCTCTAAGGTTGGCAATAAATTATCCTCTACACTCAATACGCACCCTACTAAAATAGCAGTTGGGAATGTATCGTTAGTAGATTGAGACATGTTCACATGATCGTTTGGATGAACAAATTTATATTCGCCTAACTTACCACCTAATATCTCATTTGCTCTATTAGCTATAACCTCATTAACATTCATATTAGTTTGAGTTCCGCTTCCTGTTTGAAATACAGGTACAGGAAATTGATCAAGAAATTTTTCAGGATGATCCGTGATATCATCACAGGCCTTCATAATAGAGTTAGCTAATTTTTCTGATAATTTTTTCTGAGCATGATTAGTCATAGCTGCAGCTTTCTTAATAATGATATAAGGTAAGATAAGACTAAACTCCATTGGCCATCCAATTTCAAAATTTTCAACTGCTCTCTGAGTTTGTGCTCCATAGTAAGCGTTAGCAGGAACTTTAACTTCTCCTAGGCTATCTTTTTCAGTTCTAAATTTTGTCATTTTACCTCCCAAGTATCTCCGGCGTTAAGCAATTCATCTAATCCTTTTGAGCTTTTACTTCCTTTTTGAGATTCTTCCATTTGAGCAGTCATAAGACTATCATAGGTTGGTCTTTCTTTGCAATATAAAACTCCGACTGCTTCTGGAAATTCTTCACTTGCAGTAAAGTTAGCTAACATATCACCTATAAACCTATCTTCTTCATCATGTACCACTATATCATCTATAGAATAATCTTTACCTATTTTAACTACTTTAGGAGTAGTCCCGTCTAAATAAATACCTTTATCTTTTTCCACACCAAAAATAAGTGGTTGACCATGCTCTAATCGAATCAGTTGTTCTTCTTTAGTATCTCGATCAGTCAATTTAGAGAAAGCTCCATCATTAAAAATATTACAATTTTGATAAATTTCAATAAATGAAGTTCCTTTATGGTCGTTAGCTCGTTTAATCATAGCCTGTAAATGCTTTAACTCTTTATCAATTGTTTTTGCTACAAAAGATGCTTCTGCTCCAAGCGCTAACTTAGTAGGCTTAAATGGATAGTCTAATGAGCCCATTGGAGTAGAATATGTTACTTTTCCTTGCTCTGAAGTAGGAGAGTATTGTCCTTTTGTTAGTCCATAAATTCGATTATTAAATAACATAATATTGATATCAAAATTTCTTCTTAATAGGTGAATCATATGATTCCCTCCAATAGAAAGTCCATCTCCATCACCTGTTACTAACCATACAGATAAATCAGGATTAGCCATCTTTAACCCACTAGCAATTGTTGGAGCTCGTCCATGAATTGTATGAAATCCATACGTATTCATATAATAAGGGAATCGACTAGAACACCCAATCCCTGATACGAAGACAGTGTTTTCTTTATCTTGAGTAATTTCAGGAAATGTTTTTTGTGTTTGTGCCAATATAGCATAATCTCCACATCCTGGACACCAACGAATGGCTTGATCCGATTGGAAATCAGCTTTCTTTAGTAATGGCTTATCGCTCATTGATGATTTCCTTTGCTTTTGCAACTATAGTAGAAGCGCCTAATGGCTTACCTTGAACTTCATTTAATCCAATTGCATCTACTAAAAATTCTGCACGGATCATCTGACGGAATTGTCCGGTATTGATTTCAGGCATTAATACTTTTTTATAATTTGATAAAATATCTTTTAAATCATTCGGAAGTGGACTAATCCATCTAATTGATACATGCGCTACTTTGAAATTTTCTGATAACAAGGATTCTGTCGCTGACTTACAAGTTCCATGAGTACTTCCCCAGCTTAAAATCAATAAATCTCCTTTTTTTTCTCCAAATACTTCTGTAGGAGGTAATTCATTTGCAATATTTGCGACTTTCTGCGCTCTTATTTGAACCATCTTTTCATGATTATCTGAATCATAATTTACATCACCAGTAACATCTTGTTTTTCTATTCCACCAATACGATGCTCTAAACCTTTTGTCCCTGGAATTGCCCAACCCCTTGCTAATGTTTTCTCATTACGCTTATAAGGTAAATATTTTTCATCAGTTAAATTTTCTTTTACAAACTCTACATCAAAGTCACCAAGATCATCAGGATTTGGAATAATCCATGGCTCTGATCCATTTACCAAATATCCATCAGAAAGCATCATTACTGGAGTCATATACTTTACTGCCATTTTACAGGCTTCATATGCTGTATAATAACAATCTCCTGGGGTAGATGCTGCAATGACTGGCATTGGGGCTTCTCCATTTCTTCCATATACTGCTTGAAATAGATCTGATTGTTCAGTTTTTGTAGGTAACCCAGTACTTGGACCACCTCTCTGTACATTAATAACAACTAATGGCAATTCAGTAATTACTGCTAGGCCTAAAAATTCTCCTTTTAAAGCAATTCCTGGACCTGAAGAGGCGGTAACGCCTAAAGAACCTCCATAAGATGCACCAAGAGCTGCTCCTATTCCGGCCATCTCATCTTCAGCTTGATAGGTTTTCACATTAAATCTTTTCCAATTAGCCAATGTATGTAGAATGTTGCTTGCAGGCGTAATGGGATATCCTGCAAAAGTAAGGCTTAGCTTACTTTTTTCTACTGCAGTTAATAGTCCAAGACATGTAGCTAGCGTTCCATTGATATTTCTATATTTACCTGCAGGTAGCTTTGCTTTATTTACTATATATTTTGTAGTGAATATTTCAGCAGTATCTCCATAATTATATCCTGCATGCAATGCTTTCACATTAGCATCAATAATATCAGGTTTGGATTTAAATTTTTTATTTAACCAATCAATTGTAGGCTCTAAAGGTCTATCATATATCCAAAATAAAACACCTAAAGCACATAAGTTCTTTGTTCTATCAATTAATTTAGGAGATAAATCAATTCCTTCGGAAGCGAGAGTTACTAATTTACTCATTTCTATAAAATGAGCAGAATAATAATCTTCTAATGATCCATCTTCTGTTGGGTCGCTTTCATACCCTGCAAGTTTTAAATTTTTAGTAGTAAATGCATTCTTGTTAACAATTAATGTTCCACCTGGAATTAAGTCTTTTAAATGTACTTTTAGAGCTGCTGGATTCATTGCAACCAATACATCTGGACTTTCTCCTGGTGTATGAATTTCTTGAGAACTAAAATGAATTTGAAATGAGCTAACTCCAGCTAAAGATCCAGCAGGTGCACGAATTTCAGCAGGAAAATCTGGTAAAGTACTTAGATCATTCCCCATGATTGCAGAGGTTTGAGTAAACCTTCCTCCACTTAATTGCATTCCATCTCCGGAGTCTCCCGCAAATCGAATGGTTACATTATCTACTGTTTCTAATTTAACTTTTTTGCTCATTGCTGCCTTCAAATGAACATCAATTTACATTACGGAAATAAAGTAAGCAATTAGTTATGGAAATTAAAAAATGGGGATATTATGAGTATAGATATATTATCTTTTATCTAGTACAGAACCGATACCTGCACCAATTGCAAGGCCTAAACCTATACCTAATCCTAGATTATCCATAAATATGCCAAATATGATACCAAAAGTGAGGCCTATTCCTACCATTTTATCTATATTATTGAATTCTTTCTTCATTATAAAAATCTCTTTTTCAAAAAAATTTATTTTATACAGCATAACTTTACTATTTTTATGTTAAATATCGATAGCAAATATTATAACAAATATTTTCTAAAAATATAGGACATAACAACCGTATGAGTTAAATTTTTTTCCTGTTATGAAAGATATAAAAAACAGTATAATTAAGATACTAAAGGAATGTTATGATCCTGAGCTTCCAATCGATCTTTGGAACCTTGGACTTATCTATGACTTGAATATCTATGAACAGCCTAAAGAAAAATTTGGAGTAGATATTACTATGTCATTAACGACTCCAGGATGCTCAATGGGTCAGTATATGATAGAAGATATTAAAAATAAAATTACTGAATTAAAATATATGGATACTATTAATGTAGAAATTACATTTGATCCTCCTTGGAGTCCGGAAATGATGACCGAGGAAGGCAAAAAAACACTTGGATTTTAATATGGAAAATCAAACACTAGAACAACCTATCACTATATCAGAAAAAGCTGCTACGCGACTAAAAAATATTATGGAAAGCGAAGAATCATCAAAAAAAGGTGTTCGTGTTGCTATTGATACGGGTGGATGCTCAGGAATGTCATATAATATTACTTTTGATGGTGAGAAAAAAGAATTTGATAAAGTATATGAAAGCCACGGAATTAAAATATTTTGTGACGTGAAAAGCTGGATTTATGTGAGAGGATGTGAAATAGATTTTTCTAACGACTTACTAAATGGAGGATTTAAAGTTAATAACCCAAATGCCAATCGAACATGTGGTTGTGGTATTAGCTTTTCAGCATAATGATTGATAAAAATCAACAAATTATTGATTCTGCTATAGATCAAGAATATAAATATGGTTTTACAACCGATATTGAAACGACTACATTTGAACCTGGTTTGGATGAAGGGGTTATTACAAAGCTTTCTAAATTAAAAAAAGAGCCTCAATGGCTATTAGATTGGCGACTAAAAGCATATGAAAGCTGGAAAAAAATGGAAGAACCTACATGGGCTCAAGTAGATTATACTCCTGTAGACTATCAGGCATTGAGCTATTATTCAGCTCCTAAATATAAAAAAAATGATAGTCTAGATGATGTCGATCCTGATATCATTGATACATATAATAAATTAGGCATTTCATTGAATGAGCAAAAACGCCTTGAGGGTGTTGCAGTAGATGCTGTATTTGATAGTGTATCGGTAGCAACGACTTTTAAAAAAGAGCTTGCAAAGCATGGAGTTATTTTTTGTTCTTTTTCTGAAGCAGTTGCTGATCATCCAGAATTAGTTAAAAAATATTTAGGCTCAGTAATACCTCGTACGGATAATTATTTTGCGGCATTAAACTCAGCAGTATTTAGTGATGGATCTTTTGTTTATATCCCTAAAAATGTTCGTTGCCCTATGGAATTATCTACATATTTTAGAATCAACGCAGCAAATACTGGTCAATTCGAAAGAACTCTCATTATAGCGGACGAAGGTAGTCATGTAAGTTATTTAGAGGGATGCACTGCTCCTATGCGCGATGAAAATCAATTGCATGCAGCATGCGTAGAACTAGTAGCACATAAAGATGCAACGATCAAATATTCTACTATTCAAAATTGGTATGCTGGAGATAAAGAAGGTAAGGGTGGAATCTATAATTTTGTTACTAAAAGAGGAATATGTACTGGGGATAGAGCTAAGATTTCTTGGACTCAAGTAGAAACTGGATCTGCAGTTACATGGAAATATCCTAGCGTAATAATGCAAGGCGATGATAGTGTTGGAGAATTTTATTCTGTTGCCGTTACAAAAAATAAGCAGCAAGCCGACACTGGAACAAAAATGATCCATATTGGAAAAAATACTAAGAGTACTATTATATCCAAAGGAATTTCAGCTGGAGAAGGACAAAATACCTATAGAGGTGGAGTAAAAATTCTAAAAAATGCAGATAATGCACGAAACTTTTCACAGTGTGATTCTATCTTAATTGGAAATAAGTGTGGTGCACATACCTTCCCGTATATTGATGTTAAAAATCCAACTGCAAAAATGGAACATGAAGCTACTACTTCAAGTATAGGTGAAGACCAGCTATTTTACTGCAACCAACGAGGCATTAATCTTGATGATGCAGTATCCATGATTGTAAATGGATTTTGTAAAGAAGTATTCGCAGAATTACCGATGGAATTTGCTGTAGAGGCAAAACAATTAATTGAAGTAACATTAGAAAATAGCGTAGGATAAATAAATGATTAAAATCGAAAATTTAAAAGCATCAATTGAAGATAAAGAGATTCTAAAAGGAATAGATCTAGAAATTCCTAAGGGTGAAATTCATGTCATTATGGGTCGTAATGGATCTGGTAAAAGTACATTAGCTAATGTTATTGCCGGAAACGAAACATACGAAGTCGATGGCGGATCAATTGCAATGAATGGAAATGATATTACAGAAATGAGTATCGAAAATAGAGCACTCCAAGGACTATTTTTATGCTTTCAGTATCCAGTAGCCATACCGGGAGTAAGTATGGCATATTTTCTAAGAGCAGCATTAAATGCAAAAAATAAACACGATGGGAAAGAAGAAATGGATGCTGTTAAATTTTTAGCAACTGCTAAAAAAATATTATCAGATCTTGGCTTAGATGATTCATTTCTAAAACGATCTATTAATGATGGATTCTCCGGAGGAGAAAAGAAAAAAAGTGAAATCTTGCAATTATTAATGCTAAATCCACAATTAGCAGTTTTAGATGAAACAGATTCTGGATTAGATGTCGATGCATTACGTACGGTAGCAAAGGGAGTAAATGAATTTAAAAATGATAACAACTCAGTGTTGATTATTACTCACTATCAAAGACTATTAGAATATATTAAACCTGATGTAGTTCATATCATGATTGACGGTAAAATTGTCAAATCGGGAGATATGACGCTAGTGCATGAAGTAGAGAAAAATGGTTATTCATGGCTTATGAAATAAAATATGTTAAAAAAAATACAAAAACACAGTCATGCTAGGTTTGAGCAACTAGGCTATCCATCAAAAAAACTTGAAAATTGGAAATTTTCTTCAAGTAAACATCTAAAGAAATATGATTCTACCAATTCTGGCAAAGATATCTCAATTGACCGCTATGGCGATGAATATACTCTATGCTTTGTGAATGGGCAGATTGCTCTAGAGTCTTTAAATAAATTTATATATAAAGACGATATGAACATATTAGACATTGATGAGCTAAACAATGAAACTACTTGTTCTACTTCATCTAATTTTGAAAAAGAAGCACTCTTCCATCTTGGATTATCCACTATTAAGTCTGGAAAATATTTTGAATTTAAAGAAGGGAGTAAATTTGATACTCCAATTCAAATTTTAAATTTTTACAGCAAAGAAACTGAAGCTCTTAGAATTTCATCATTTAATATTTTTAAGCTCAATAGCGGTAATAATATTTCAATTGTCGAAAAAGACCTTAATGAAGGATCTGGTAGTTTTAATCTAAGTCTTAACAAATTTATATGTGGTGACGATGCTATCTTAAATCACTCCATATTATATGATGATAATACAGAAAGCAATTACTTGGGATACAATTATTATGAACTAGGCAGAAATGTGTTATTAAATATTGATAGTATGAATATTAACTCAACATTTAATAAAAATTTTATAGAAGTAGATTTAAATAAAGAAGGATCTGAAGTTAAAATTAATATTTTAAATCTTGCGCGCAATCAACAGCATCTGGATAATAATATATTAATGAATCATAATGCTGAGCATTGTATTAGCTTTCAAAATGTACGAAATATTTTAGATGATCAAGCAACTTGTGTATTTAATGGAAAAGTTGTTGTAGCAGACGGGGCACAAAAAACTGACTCTAATCAATCAAATAAAAATTTATTATTGTCTAGAAATGCCACAGCGCATTCTAATCCTCAGCTAGAAATTTATGCAGATGATGTTAAATGTGGCCATGGATCTACTACTGGAGCGCTAGATAAAGATAGCATTTTTTATCTAAGAGCCAGAGGAATTAAAGAGTCAGATGCTAACAATATACTAGTAAAAGCGTTTGCAAAAGAAATTCTACAAGAATTTGTAAACGACGATATAAGAAATTTATCTGAAGGTAATCTAAGTGATTGGATCGATGGGTAACATAACTGAAAAATTGTCTCATATTAGAGACGGATTTGCAACTCTTGACGGTCAAGATCGATTAGTATACTTAATTGATTTAGGGAAAAAAATTGACTGTATTGATGGGGCAGATAAAATAGAATCTAATAAGGTACATGCGTGTACATCTCAAACATGGGTTAAGATCCAAAATCAAGATACTATATCTATCACTGTTGACTCTGAAAGCTCAATAGTGAAAGGATTATTGAGAATTCTACAAATTGGTTTTAATAATGAACAAAAAAAGAATATTATTGATTTTATTGATGATTTTGATGAACCTATAAAGATTTTTGAATGGCTCAATATAGGACCAACTATTTCTAGTCAAAGACAGAATGGATTTATTGGTGCATTATTGTTCATTAAGAGAGAGCTAATAAATGAATAAAGAATTTATATTAGAAAAAGATGTAGTAGTCCATAGCGTTCCTGACGGTATTCGAACTACACTAACCAAAGGAATGTCTGGCATTCTCACTCAATCTTTAGGTAATAATTATACCGTTGTTGTTGAAGGCAATATGTATCAAATAAAAGGTATTGATGGGGAAGCTATTGGTGAAGAAAAACGACTGATAGATTCAAATAATTTTGCTAATAAAGAAGAAATTTGGAATGTACTACATACATGTTATGATCCTGAAATTCCTGTTAATATTGTTGATTTAGGCTTGGTATATAATACTGATATTGAACAAGATGATGATGGTGTAAATATTCGTATACAAATGACTTTAACTGCCCCTGGATGTGGAATGGGTCCAGTCATTGCTGATGAAGTAAAAGAAAAATTGTCGTCATTGAGTGGAGCTAAATCTGTAGATGTTGAACTGGTTTGGGAGCCTCAATGGAACCAAGATATGATGTCTGATGCAGCAAAATTACAACTCGGTCTTTACTAGGCCATTATGGATATTCAAAAAATAAAAAGTCAATTTCCTATCTTGAAGCAAAAGAATCGTGGGAAAAAACTTATCTATCTTGATAGTGCAGCTACAAGCTTAAAACCTTTATCTGTCATTGAAGGAGAAAGTGATTTCTATAAAAATTTTTATGGCAGTATTCATCGAAGTGTTTATGAGTTAGGTGAAAAAGCAACTAACGCTTTTGAGGGTACTAGAAATAAAGTTGCAAAGTTTATTGGATCAAAGCATAGCTCATCAATTATATTTACCAAGGGAGCCACTGAATCTATTAATCTAGTTGCTGATTCTTGGGGCTTTTCTAATCTTAGAAAAAATGATATTGTATTAATAAGTGAGATGGAACACCATTCAAATATTGTACCATGGCAAGTCATCACTAAACGCACTGGAGCAATATTAGAATATATTTCTGTAAAAGAAGACGGTACATTAGATATGGAAAGTTTAAAAAGTAAGCTGACCGATAAAGTTAAAATGCTATCTATTACACAAGCTTCTAATGTATTGGGGACAATCAATCCAATGAAAGAAATTATCAATCTTGCACATCAAAATAATACTTTGGTAATGGTTGATGGCTGTCAAAGTACTCCTCATTTTAAAGTGGATGTAGAAGACCTAGATTGTGACTTTTTTGCTTTTTCAGGTCATAAGATGTTAGGTCCTACTGGTGTAGGAGTTTTATATGGAAAACAAGATTTATTAGAAAAAATGGAGCCTTACCAAACAGGTGGTGGCATGATAAAAGAAGTAACATTACAAGAATCTACATGGAACGATGTACCATATAGATTCGAAGCAGGATCACCTAATGCATCTCAAGTAATTGGATTAAGCTATGCTATTGATTTTATCAATGAACTTGGAATTAATGAGATTACAAAGCATACTGAAATGATATCTGATTACACTTTTAAAGAATTAAGTAAAATTGATGGGGTTACTATATATGGACCGTCTCATAATCGTATTTCTATTGTCAGCTTTAATATAGACGGTATTCATTCTGGAGATATTACCCAAATGCTAGACTACGAAGGTATTACTATGAGATCTGGAAGGCACTGCTGCTCTCCATTAATGTCTAAATTAAATATTTCATCATGCTTAAGACTCAGTCTTTATCTCTATAATGATACTTCAGAAATAGATTTATTTATCGAAAAACTAAAGAGCACAATTACCACTTTAAGCTAATGGAAACTATTAGCTTAGATGATTTTCTTTCTGATGGTATGATTAAGGAAAAAGAATTTCGTGCTCAAATAAAAACAATAGATTGGGAATCATTTAATAATAAAAAAGTTATGATTAAGGGTTGTGCTGGTGTACCAGTTCCTACATGGGCATATCTAATTATTTCATCACACTTATCAAACTATGCTAAAAATATTTATTTTGGTGAGCCATGTTCAGCTATTCAGATTTATAGTAAGAAATAAATTAAACTAAATTTTCTGCAACAATATCTGCTACATCTTTCACTTTAATTGGCTCTTGACCAGCTGGAGTTAATGGACCAATACCTTGATTCATCATCCCGTAACAGAAATTACAACCAGTTACAACTGTATCTGTTTTAGACTCTATTACTTGTTCTGCTCTTAATAAGTGAGTACGCCCTTCTCCGCTATCTTTCTTCCACCAGAGTGCTCCTCCGGCTCCACAACATAAAGTTTCTTTCCCACTCTCATCTAATTCAAAAAAGTCTGGTGCAGCAGCTTTTATTGCATTTCTTGGAGCGCTAACCTCATCTAATGTTCTAGAGAGATTACAAGGATCATGATATGTCACCTTTTCTAAAGAACCTGGATTAATATCAATCTTACCTTGTTCTAATAACTCAGATATGACTTGAGTATGATGCTTTACCTCATATTTAATTTCATGATACTTGCTATACTCTTTTTGAAGATTTACTACACAATGAGGACACATTGTTGTAACATTTTTTACCTTATTCAATTCTTCAACATTTTGATCCATCAATAATTGATATGTCAGCTTGTCTCCTAGTTTATTTGCAGGATCTCCAGAACATTGCTCGTTACTAAGCACTCCATATGTAACTCCAGCAGAATCTAAAATTTTAGTAAAATTCTTTACAGATCCTATAAAGTTTGGATCCATGGCATGTTTAGCAAAACAGCCTAGCCAAAGTACTAATTCTTTATCACTGGTATATGCTGGCAATTGCTTAAGTAGGTCACTCGATGATGCTCCTTCCGTGTTACCTGTCTCTTGTAAGTTGCGTAATAATTTTTGATACTCTTGAGGAACATCTCCTTCAGCTAATACTTGAAAGCTTCTAATTTCATCAGCTTTTTCTACATGATTTCCTACTGGGCAAACTTCTGTACATGCTTGACATGTCGTGCACTCCCATCCTGCTTCTACATTAATTTTATCTACAACATTTACATCACCAGAATCGAGCATAGGTTGTTTTAAATTTAGTATAAAATGATATTTTGGATCTAAGATTCCTCCGCCTCTATTTGCAGGACATACATCTGTACATCTTCCGCATTCAACGCATGTAAAGATATCTAATGCTTGATCTTTACTTAATCTTGATAAATCTAGCAGTAGATTATCTAACTCTTCTTCAGATGCTTCTAAATCTATCGGTATAGCTGGGTGATGAGGAATTTCAAAAGGTCTTAGAAAAATATTAAATGGAGATAAAACTAAATGCATATGTTTTGATTTAGGAATTAAAAATAAAAAACCACCAATAACTCCTGAATGTAGCCACCAATTTACCTTCAAGGCTACTGGGCTCTTCAATAAATGTAATTCATCTATTAAGTATGTAATCATTAGAGTCACAATAAATATAGTCACTACTCCAGAAGTAGCAGAAAATTTACCCAAAGCTTTTGGCTTTAAAACAAATCTACGATACGCTAATGCCAGAATACCAAATGAACATAAAAATGCCCATGGTGCTCCAAATATTTTAAAATACCATAAACGAAATGTTTCATTAAAAAGGTGAATTCCAAATGCCATCAAGAAGTGGTTAATTGTTATTAATCCAAAAAAGATAAATCCATACATAACAAATGCATGCATTATTCCGGCAAATTTTCTTCCTCCGCTTGCAACTTTTTTATGTAAAATAACTTCATTAAATACTCTTAATAATCGATCTGGAAGTTTATCAATACTAAAATCAGACTTACCCTTTAAAACAATCTTTAGACGTAAAAGTAGTTGATATAGAAAGAAAGATAGGCCGGAAGATAAAAATAAGATTAAAACTATTTGCTCTAATAGAGAAAATTTTATCATATGATATATATATTATTTATTTCTGAAGTTCTTCTGTCAATTTTGGTACGATTTCCATTAAATCGCCAATGACAGCATAGTCTGCAATCTCAAAAATAGGAGCTTCCTCATCTTTGTTAATTGCAATAATATTTTTTGAGCCTTTCATACCTACTACATGCTGAATAGCGCCAGAAATTCCTACAGAAAAGTATAAATTAGGGGATACTGCTTGCCCTGAACTTCCAACCTGTCTGTATGATGGTAACCAACCCATATCTACTACAGGTCTAGATGAAGCTATTTCTGCTCCCATTGCTTTTGCCAAGGACTCGACCATAGGGATGTTATCCTGACTTTCAATACCTCTTCCCACAGACACAATTACATCTGCAGTAGTTAAATCTACACCAGAAGCAGACTCCTGAAATTCTGGCTCACTACTAGACTTAATATCTTCAGCATTAAGACTTACTTCAAATATAGATACAGCATCAGAACCTCCCAATTCTATTTCATCGCTAGAAAATGCTGCAGATTGAAAACTAAGAAGTGTTGTATTGCTACTTGAATCTGGCTGAATATTAGTAGCCAGTTTTGCATTAAACACTTGGCGTGCAAATATAGGGCTATCTCCATCATATGTTACTGATATGATATCACTCACAAATGGTAGGTCTAACTTAGCACTTACTCTAGGTAGAAAATCACGTACCATATAAGAGTGGCCCATTATAACATATTTAGGAGATACATCTTTAATAACATCTGATAAAACTTTTGAATATCCATCAGCAGAATAAGCACTAATCATATCATGCTCTGCTATAATTAAACTTTTTGATTTATAGTCATTAGCTTGCTCTTTAAGCGAACTTGCATTTTCACCAAGACACAAAATAGATACATCCATTCCTAGCTTAGATCCTAAGCTTTGACCGGCAGCTACTGCCTCTTTACTAAAGGGATGTATATTTCCTCTTTGATTTTCTAATACAACTAAAATCATGATATTACTCTTAACTTATTTTTTAATATGTCCATTAACTTAGCAACTATCCCATCAACATCGCCTTCAATTTTTTCTGTAGCTTTTTCAGTCTTAGGAATAAATAAATTAATAAAATTTTGTTTTGGATCGTCAGAAAGCTGTCCATCTATTACTTTTGATTCTTTGCGCTTAGCCCCCATGATTCCTTTTAATGAAGGATATCTAGGCTCATTAATACCAGATTGAATAGATACACTAGCTGGAAAAGGCAATGTCACCCATTGAAACCATCCAGACTCTAACTCTCTCTTAATTTTAATTTTACCATCCTGAATATCTGTTTCAATTCCAAGTGTGGCAGTAGACATCCCTAATAATTCTCCTATTAGCACTCCAGTTTGTCCAGATCCTAAATCATCTGACTGTAAACCAGAAAATACTAAATCAAAGTTTTCATCTTTTAGGTTTTGAGAAAATAATTTTGCAATAGATAGTGGATCAGTATTTGAATCTTCATTCTGAATAAAAATAGCCCTGTCAGCTCCTTTAGCTAATCCATCTTTTAATACTTTTGATGTATTGTCTTGAGAGCCCATAGTTACAACTACCACTTCACTGCCATCGTCTAATTTTTCTTTAATTTGTAAGGCTTCTTCTAAAGCATAAGAGTCACTTTCGTTAACTACAAAGTTGACAACTGATTCGTCAATCCATGTTGACGAAGAGTCTATACGAATACTAGATTCATAACTTGGGATTGCTTTGGTTAGTACTGCTATTTTCATAATAATTTTTTAAAAAAACCGACTACTCAGTCTAATAGGCAATATTAATTCAATTCTTTTAATGAAGCAAATTAAAAAAGAATAAAATCTATATAAAAAAACAGGCTACAAAAGAAAGTTGATAAGCGGGGGAAAGTCTTTCAATCTTTCATAATTTTATAGCCTGAAAATTTTAATTAAAGAAAGCAGTAAAAACTAAAACATATTCAACTTGATAAATATAGTATGAACTATAATATATTGTAAAGTAAAAAAACTCTATCAGTCGGAATCTTCTGTAGCAAACTTTGTCCAGTCACTAGACACTGCTGACTCATCTATAGAAGTTTCTGATACTGGTGCATTGGAACTAAATTTTGCATCATCTTCGTAGATATTTAGACTATCTTTCTTGACTTCATATTTATCAAGATCTAATTCTTCATCTTCACTATCTAAAGTTTCTTTGTCTTGGCTATATAGATCTAAGTCAAAGAAATCTAAGTTTTCCACATGCCCATTTTCCATTAGATATTCAAGAAATGGGAGATATATTCTTTGCTTAAGATTAGATTTACAAAGAGGGCATCTTAACTTAGCACCAATCTCTGAAGTTCTTATCTCTTCATCACAACAAGGACTTATTACCTCGTCTACATTATTTATATCAATAGGATCCATATAGAGACGAAAGTATTATTAGTTAGCTATGGAGTCAATAGTTTTTGTAAATACTATTTAAAGTAGATTTTTCAGAGGAAGAGAGAGTCTTATTTCTTCTTTGCATCGCTTTTTCTGCAGTATCACAAAAATTGTCAAATTGTATTTTCATTGATTTATTTTTATAAAATAATGAAAAGGCTGGAATGTGTCTAGGTGGGAAAGATTGTGAAACAATATTACACCCAACTTCAATAACTGTCCCAGTATTTAGGTTTGTCCCAATAGCTGTTTTAACATGCTCTCCAATAATAGATCCAAAAAATATAGATTCTGTATCTATCAATTCTCCATCCCATTTCACGCTTACAGAAGAATAATTATTTTTTAAATTACTAGTGGTTGTACCTGCCCCTAAGTTTGCCCAAGATCCAATAAAGCTATGTCCTAGAAATCCATCATGAGCCTTATTTGAATAGGGTTGAAAAATACAAGAATGGATTTCTCCACTCACCTTACAATCATGATTAATAATAGAATTTGATATGGTAGAATGAGATTTAACTAAAGTATTTTTTCCTATAAATAAAGGACCATTTAAAACACTGAAAGGCTCTATTGTAGCCGTATCATCCACGATAACTATACCATCACTATCATTAATAATTACATTTTCTCTATCATTATAAGCAGAACTTTTTTCTGAAAATAAATCAGGGATATTGCTAATTAAATCCCAAGGATATTTTATTGTGTCAAATAACGAGCTAGGCTTGTCTAATAAGACAAGATCTGATATCATAATCTTTTTTAAGTAGTCCATCATATTTTTATAAACTGTTGAATCATAGTAAATGTTCCTTCTAAATCTCTTTGATAATTTGTATCAAGTATAACATTATAATATTTTTTTGAATTATCATAACTAAAACCCATTCTTACTTTTGGATGACATGCTCTTAAAAGGAATGAAGAAAAGCGGCTAAAATTAATATTTAGATCAATCATGTTCTCATATTTCATTTCTTTAATTTTTTCTAAAAACTCATGAGTGGGAACACCTAAAGAATTAATATCTTTATAAGAGAATAGTAGTGCAGATTCGCTCAATTCTTTAGGATAAAAATTAATTAGAGCATCTTTCACTAAAAAATTGACCCTATTATCGTTGTTTTGAATTCTATCTAAAAAAAGATTTGCTAAATCAAATGCCACCTCTCCATCTGGAAGCACTATTAAAATAGACCCTTTTTGCATTGTGGAATACTCATATTTTTGAGATTGACCAGAAAAATAATCCTTATAACGCCACCAATATTTTATTTTTTCTACTCTTGAATAATCCATAATATTACATGTTAGTTAAAATTCATTAATTACAATACTGATTTTAGAATTAAATTAGGTTAAATAATGTCAAATAAAAAAATAGGAAAATTTCCATTTACTAAAGGTATCTACAAAGATATGTACCGCAATCGATTGTGGACTATGAGGCAATATTCAGGTTTTTCATCTGTATCTGAATCAAATAAAAGATATCAATCATTACTAGAAAGTGGCGTGAATGGATTGTCAGTTGCATTTGATTTGCCTACTCAAATGGGTTATGACTCTGATGATGAAATGTCTTCTGGAGAAATAGGTAAATCTGGAGTACCCATTTCGACACCGGAAGATATTGAAGCTCTATTTAAAGATATTGATTTAGAAAAAGTTTCTGTTTCTATGACTATTAATTCTACTGCATCAATATTATTAGCATTTTATATATCTTTGGCTAAAAAAAGAGGTTATTCTTTAGAAAAATTAAGAGGCACTCTTCAAAATGATATACTCAAAGAATATATTGCTAGAGGCACATATATATTTCCTATTAATTCTTCTTTGCGCTTAACAACCGACATATTTGAATACTGTCAAAACAACTTACCAAATTGGAATTCTATATCTGTATCAGGATATCATATAAGAGAAGCTGGAAGTACTGCAGTACAAGAATTAGCTTTTACATTTGCTAATGCTATTACTTATCTAGAAACTGCTAAAGCAGCTGATATTGATATTGAAAAATTAACAACTCAAATATCATTTTTTTTCAATTCTCACCGAAACTTTTTCGAAGAAATTTCAAAATTTAGGGCAGCAAGAGAAATATGGGCTCATATTATTAGAGACAGATTCAAAATAAACAATATCAAATCACAACTCTGTAGATTCCACGTACAAACCGCTGGTTCTACTTTGACAGCTCAGCAAATTGAAAATAATACTCCAAGAACAACGCTACAAAGTCTAGCTGCTGTATTAGGTGGAGCGCAATCAATTCATACCAATGGTAAAGATGAAGCTCTAAGTCTTCCATCTGAAAAAAATGCTTTATCGGCACTAAGAATACAACAAGTAATCGCACATGAAAGTGGAATCCCAGATTTTATTGATCCTATTGGAGATAGTTCTTTAATAGATAACATGACTAAAGATATGATAGAAAAAGTAAATATTAAGATTAACGATATTTTAGAAAAAGGTGGAGTTGAAAAACTTATTCAAGATGGAACTATTCAGAATGAAATTGCCGAATCATCTATAAAATTTCAAAACGATTTAGATGATAAAAAAGCAATTGTAATAGGGGTTAATAAATTTATAAATAAAGAATCTTCTGAAGAAAAAAATATGGTAAAATCAGTCGAAGGAGATAGAGAACTAATTATTGCAAAATTAAAATTATCTCGTAGTGAATCGGCCGCCAAGCAAGCTCTTCTATTGCTTGAAGAAAAAGCAAAGACTAGCGAAAATTTAATGCCATATATTATTGGGTGTAGTGATAACAAATGTACCCTAGGAGAAATATCTCATTCTTTAAAGAAGGTATTTGGGGAATATTCTTTATAATTATAAAAAAATAAGGAACATTATATACAAAAATTGATAATATTAATTAGAGAAACTAAAAATAAGGAAAAATATGTATAATAAAAAAATTTTACTGTTGAGCGCTTTGTTAATTATTAATTGCTCAGGAACTATACCAGCTATTGGAAATGAAATTGCTGTACAAGAAACACCTAATGCAGGAGAAGAAGTGGTCAAGCAAGAAGTTTCAGTGGAAACATTTACTATTCAAGAACCCGAATCACCTCCATTGCCAGTAACTGTATTTGAACCATATATGATTAAAAGAGGTGATTATTTAATCAAGATTGCCGCTAGAGAATATGGTGACTCATCTATGTGGAAAGAGATATATGAATGGAATAAGCAGGAAATTGGTCCTGACCCAGATAGAATATATCCTTATAATTTTTTATCTCTAAAAAGAGATGCTGAACAGGCAAAAAATTGTGAGTTAGAATTTTTTGAATATACAATTCAGTCTGGTGATACTGCATGGAGCTTAGCTGAAAGAGTATACAGCGATGAATTGGCATGGGTGGTCATCTATATGGACAATGCCGATATTATTAAAAATAATAACGGCGTATTGCAGCCAGGTGCTACTTTCCAGATGAGAAGAAAACTAGATCCTTGCAATTAGATCTTGAAAAAATAAATCTTAAAACTAGTTGGATTAAACGGAAAGATACTTTTCTTTATTTCAGAGAGGTTGATTCAACAATTAAAGTTGCTTATGAACAATTTGCTGAAAAGAATGAAAGAAAAATTGTCATTACAGACTGTCAAATTAATGGTATAGGCTCCTTTGGAAAAAAATGGCTTAATATCCCCTATAAAGATTTAGCTTTGACAATTATATTAGGTAAATCATTTGATTTTAAACAACAATTGATTGATGATACTTGCAAAGCAGTAGTAAATACTATAAAAAATTGGGGCTTGGAAGGCTATATTAAAAAACCAAATGATATATATATCGATAATAAAAAAATATCAGGTGTTCTTTTAAATAATCGTGTCTATAGACATACTAAACTTCCTGATCAGTATTTAAGTGTTGGATTAAATGTGAATTCTGATGCAGACATAAAAAGATTTGATAAAAATTCAAAAGTTGATAGTACATCATTTTTAAGAGAAACTGGAAAGCTACATTCAAGAGAAAAAATATTAAGTTATCTAATTCATCAAATTGATATTGCTATTCAAAAGCAGGTAGACCAGTAATTTTTTGACCAAGAATTAGCGTATGTATTTCATGAGTACCTTCATATGTATAAACAGTCTCTAAGTTCATCATATGTCTCATCATTGGATAGTCATCCATAATACCATTCCCACCAAGAATCTCTCTTCCCAACTGTGCACATTTTCTAGCAATTGCAACATTATTTTTCTTACCAAGAGATATGTGTGCAAACTCTAGGTCGCCACTATCTTTAAGTCTAGCTATTTGCAGAGCAAGCAATTGGGCTTTAGTAATTTCTTCAATCATATAAACTAGTTTTTGTTGAGTAAGCTGAAAACCAGCAATTGGCTTTGAGAATTGCTTTCTATCTTTACTATAACTTAATGCTACTTCATAACAATCAATAGCTGCTCCAATCACTCCCCAAGCAATAGAATATCTAGCTTGAGTCAAGCATGATAAAGGCCCTTTTAAACCTTTAACATCTGGAAGTCTATTCGCATCTGATACCCTAACATCTTTCATAAATAACTCTGAAGTAATTGATGCTCTTAAGCTCATTTTTCCATGAATATCAGACGAACTAAATCCATCCATTCCTTTCTCTAATAAAAAACCTCTAATCACTCCCTCTTCATCTCTAGCCCAAACTACTGCAACATCTGCTATTGAACCATTGGTAATCCACATCTTTGATCCGTTAATAATCCAGTCATCTCCATCTCGTTTTGCTCTTGTAAGCATCCCTGCTGGGTCTGAACCATGATTAGATTCTGTAAGCCCAAAACATCCCACTGCTTTACCAGCAGCTAGCAATGGTAGCCATTTTTCTTTCTGTTGCTCGGTACCATATTTATAGATAGGAAACATGACTAATGAACCTTGAACGCTACAAACTGATCTTAATCCTGAATCTCCTTTTTCAAGCTCTTGCATTATTAGCCCATAAGCAGTGCTACTTATTTCACTCCCTCCATATTTCTTAGGTAGTGTAGCACCAAAAAATCCTAATTCTCCCATTTTTGGAATTAAATCAAGAGGAAAGGATCCTTTCTCATAATATTCATTTACGATAGGATTAAATTCTTCTGCAACAAATTGATTTGCTGTTTTTTGAATCAATAGCTCTTCATCTGTTAAAAGAGAAGTGATATTACAAAAATCTGGTCCGATATATTTCATTTACATATTTCCATTTGTTAAAATTTTATATTTCTTATCTAATATAACAGGTCTGAAATGCTATTAAATAATATAGAATTTGTAGCAATTATAGGGTCTGTAACAAGAGTTTTCTTTTGATTATAGATAATATTTTTATCATTGATAGTTTTCACCAATCCACCAGCTTCTCTAACAATACAATCTCCTGCACAAATGTCCCACTCATTTTTTGGAGCAAGTGTGGCAAAAATATCATATTTATTAGCTCCAACTAATCCCAACTTATAGGCAACGCTGCCAATAGGTTCTATGCTACTAAAAGTGTTGCTATGCTCTGCCCATAGTTTTTTCTTATACTCAGATCTACTAACTGTAATAGAGGCTTTATTGAGTTGTTCTTTGTTTGATATACTAACATTTTTTCCGTTTAAAAATGCTCCTTTGCCTTTTTCAGCATAAAACATTTCTTTTGTATGTGGATTATAAACGATACCTATAACAGGGTAGCCATCCTGTACTAAAGCAATGCTAACAGAAAAATGTGGTACTCCTTCAATAAATTCTTTGGTACCATCTAATGGATCTACAATCCATACACGAGATTTGCTTAATCGTGCTTCCGTATCTACAGTCTCTTCTGATAGCCAACCATCATCTGGAAATTCTCCTCCAATAAAATCTGCGATATATTTGTCTGCCTCATAATCTGCAATTGTAACAGGATTATTTAAACTTTTATATTTTACCTGCTTATTAGAGTCAGAAAAATACTTCATTAGAATTTTTCCAGCATTTCGTGCTGCTACTTTTCCTGCAATTAGCTCTTCGTTAAACATAATTGTCAGATTATATGTATTTTAAAGTTAAAAATCGCTAAATTACTTGTGAAATTGAGGATAGAAATTAAAAACTAACTATTTTTTTTATTTTTATAATTTTAAACTAATAAATTTTTTTATACCTAGTATTCTCTCCTTTATTTCATAGAAAATTAAACTATGTGCTATATATACGTATATATTTAGCTATAATGAAAGTAAGGCTTTTATGAAAAAAGAAATTTACATCAGTAAAGGTGTAGGAGAGACAAGAATTGCTGTTAAAGAAAATGGTAAGCTTGCCGAACTCCACGTTGACAAAGAATCAAAAGAAAGAACAGTAGGCAATATCTATAAAGGTGTTGTTGAGAATGTAATTCCTGGGATGCAAGCTGCATTTGTTAATATAGGTGAAGGTAACAATGCTTTTTTACCATTCTCTGAAATTTCAGACCCTGAGTTAATTGCAGACCGCAAACCTAAATCTAAAAACTCAAAAGAAATCAATGTATTGCTATCCCCTGGTCAAGAAATTATTGTACAAGTAATCAAAGAACCATTCGATAATAAAGGTGCTAGAGTTACTACAAATCTTTCAATTGCAGGACGTTTTATTGTTTTAATACCTAAATCAAAATATGTTGGAGTATCAAAAAAGATGCAAGATCGTTATGAACGTAGAAGATTGAAAAAAATTGCATTTGATATGAAAAAACATGGCTTAGGAATTATTATTCGTACCGTAGCTGAAGGAAAGACTGATCAGCAGATTCAAAATGACTATGCAAGTCTAGAAGAAAAATATAACGGTCTAATGAAATTGTCAGAAAAAAGTGAAGCTCCAGCAGTAATACATAATGACCTAGAAATGACATCAAGTGTATTAAGAGATTTAATCAGTGACAAAGTTGAAAAAATTGTTGTTGATTCTAAGGACGACTACAAAAAAATACAAAAAATGGTTAAAGATGATGCATTAGAGATTGGAGACGCCCTACAGCACTATCGTAAAAGGGTGCCTTTGTTTAAAGATACAGGCATTGATAATGACATGATTAAGCTATTGAGAAAAAAAGCCTGGTTAAAGAGTGGAGCATATCTAATCATAGAAAGAACTGAAGCGATGGTAGTTGTGGATGTAAATAGTGGAAAGTTTGTTGGTAAAAAAGCACACGAAGACAATTCTCTAAAAATTAATTTAGAAGCAGCAAAAGAAGTAGCAGTACAACTAAGATTGAGGCACTTGTCAGGACTAATCTTAATTGACTTTATTGATATGGTAAATGCAGAAAATAGAAAAAAAGTATACCTTGAAATGAAGAAAGAACTAAGAAAAGATAGGGCAAAAGTAGCTGTATCAGAAATTTCTGAGTTCGGGGTCCTTGAAATGACGAGAGAAAGAACTGGTCTAAGTATTATCGACTCACTAACTGAACGCTGTGATACCTGTAATGGAGATGGAAGAATCATATCGAAAGATACTCTTTTAACTAGAATTGATTATTGGCTACGTGACTACAAACAAAAAAATCGAGATATTAGATTAAAATTATATCTTAATCCTGAAATTGCTCATTACTTAAAAGAAGAAAAAAAGAGGGATTATATCAGCTTGATGTGGAAAAATTTTGTATATCTAAAAGTCATCGACGATATTTCAATGGGTAAAAATGTATTTCGCTTTACTCGAATGTCAGATCCAACAGATATAACTCATGAAATAGGTACTTGATAACCAATAAATTAGCTATTAAGTTCCCAAGCTATGTTCGCAATTGTAGAAATATATGGAAAGCAGTATAAAGTCGCTAAAGGCGATACTCTCTTAGTAGATTCTAAGATAGATATCGAAGTAGGCAAAACTTTAAAATTTGATAATGTAATAGCAGTATCAAATGAAGATACCAATATTTTTAACCCTAAAGAATTAGACACGTATAAAGTTAGCGTCAAAGTGCTTGAGCACAAGAGAGCTAATAAAGTGACTGTCATCAAAAAGAAGAGAAGAAAAGGGTATCAAAGAAAGAATGGTCATAGACAAGATTTAACTATGCTAGAAATTCAGTCTATTACTGGATCAAAAGCAAAAAAAGTAGTAGCTAAAACTACTAAAGTAGCTACACCAAAAAAGAAACCAGCAGCTAAGAAAAAAATTGCTGAGAAGAAAAAATAAAAGGTAGGGACTCATGGCTCATAAAAAAGGACAAGGTAGTTCAAGAAATGGAAGAGATTCCAATGCACAAAGATTAGGTGTAAAAATGTCCGATGGACAATCAATCTTATCTGGCGGTATTATTATCAGACAAAGAGGCACTAAAGTACATCCTGGACGAAATGTTAAAAGAGGAAATGATGATACTTTGTTTGCAACCTCACCTGGCCTAGTCAAGTTTAGCAAAAAAGGCAGTACAAGCTTTGTTAGTGTCATAGAACATAATTAAAAATGGCTAGACCAAAAATAGCATTAATCGGAGGTGGTCAAGTCGGTGGTAATATTGCTCTACTCTCTGCTCAAAAAGAATTAGGCGATATTGTTATTATCGATATTCCCCAAGCTGAAAATTTTATCAAAGGAAAAGCTTTAGACATATCTCAACTTCTTCCACATGATGGCTATGATGCTAAATTAACTGGTTCATCAGATTTTGCAGCAATTAAAGGTTCAGATGTTGTGGTTATTACTGCAGGATTTCCAAGACAACCGGGAATGGATCGCGAAGATTTATTAAAGAAAAATTTAGATATTATGACAAATGTGGCAGAGCAAGTAAAGCTACATGCTCCTAAGGCTTTTGTAATAGTCGTCTCAAATCCTTTAGATGCAATGGTATATGCTTTTTATAAAGTATCTGGTTTTGCTAAAAATAAAGTAGTTGGTATGGCTGGAGCGCTTGATAGCGCTAGGTTCAGATCATTTATTGCAGAAGCGACCAATCTTTCTTCACAAGATGTTACTTGCATGGTACTTGGTGGACATGGAGATACCATGGTTCCTGTAAGTCGCTTAGCAACTGTTGGAGGTGTTCCATTGACATCGTTATTAGATGCTGATACAATTAAAGCAATTGAAGATAGAACTCGCTTTGGTGGCGGAGAATTAGTTAAGCTTTTTGGTAAGGGCTCTGCATTTTATGCTCCTGCTCAATCTGCAGTAGAAATGATTGAAAGTTTTGTCAAAGATAAAAAGAGAGTAATCCCATGTGCATCATTATGTGAAGGTGAATTCAATGTAGACGGATACTTTATTGGTGTTCCAACTGTAATTGGCGCTGATGGTGTTGAAAATATTCTAACATTTGATTTAAATGATGAAGAAAAAAATGCTCTAGACAATACTCTTGTAGAAGTCAAAAAGACTGTCCAAGAAACTGGATTGTAATACATTTGAACAATATATACTTCTTACTCTTTTCATTATTAATCTCATCTAATCTTATTGGACAATCTGGATTTATCGTTGAAGAAACTACTGTAGCCTCTTTTAAAATGGGTTCTATGAAATCTTCTGTTCATAAATATTTTTCTGAAGATACATACTATTCAAAAATCGATTTTTCATTTAAAGGAAAAGGATTGGCGCGCTTAATGAGTAGAAATATGCAAAATGGTACTATTATTTCATTTGAAGATTCTACTATTATAAAAATAAATCATAAAAAAAATCGTTTTACTAAGAAGTTATTGTCAGAATTCTTAAAAGAAAAAGATCCTAGCGCTGTTCCTTCTGATGAAGAAAATAATGAATCAGAGGAGGCGGAAGAGGAAGAGGAAGAGGAAGATTCTAAACCTATAGTATCAGATACTATAGAAATAGTTAATGGTTTTGAATCATATAAAGTAACAGATGTAAGCGATGAAGATTCAAGTGCCCTTCTTTGGTTTACAAGTGAGCTGCAAAAATCTGATATTGTAACATCTATGCAAAGCAAAATTGATAAATTTGAAAAAAATTGGATGAATTTAGATATCGATGGTGATTTTTCAGAGCTAGGAATCAATGAAAATTCAGTTGTTGTTAAAGCAATTATTAGCGGTAAAGATGGAGAATTTGAATATAACTTGAAAAGATATTCAGTGATAGATTCTATTCCAGAGATCTTTTATACTCCTAAAAATTATAAGCAAGTTAAAAAACTTTAAGATTGTTCTTTTTTTAATTGCTGTAGAATATCTTGATACATTAATTCTTCTCTATTATAAGGCCTAGGTAAATCAATGGCTGTTTGAAACAGTGATAACGCTTTATCCTTTTTATCCATCTTTTCATATGTCTTCCCCAGCCAATAGTATGTACCAATATAATTCGGTTCTAACTCTAAGCTTTTCTTAAGAAAATATTCTGCCATCTCAAAAGAACCTTTTGGGGGTTCTTCAAACATAATTTTAGCTAGTCGTCTTGAAAATGGGCTGATATCAGCAAGCCGATAATGCCATTGTCCCATTATGTTATAACAAAAAGGGTCATTGGGAATTTTCTCAATAGCCTTGAGGCAATGAAATTCAATAATTTTAGAGCTTTCAATCTGCTTTCTAATACTTTGGTTTTCAACGCTCTTACCATATGAAACAGCATACCATTTATGAACTTCTGCATTGGTAGAGTCAATTGACATGGCCTCAATTATATACTTTAAAGCCTTATCTGTATTCAATTTTTCTATTTTTTTGTCATTAGCTTCTTCAGATAAAAAATGATGTGCCGCTGATAACCGTGATAGAACATTTATATTTTTTGGGAAAGTATTATTTAATTCTTGAAGAGGAATAATAGTTTTTTGGAATGATAAATTATCTAAATCAATATCGATTTTTCTAAGATCTTGGGCACTCAAAAACCCTGATAGGAAGAAAATAATTATTACTCTAAGGATATTAATCAAAACATTAATTAGGGATAAAATCGCATAAATACTGGCTGGTGATCAGATATTCTATCAGCCACAGTTGTAGCAGCAGTATTAGTTTCTGTTGGCAAAGCAATAACACCCATTGTTGTTGTTCCGCCATATTGGAATAGAGGTTGATTAATAATTATATGATCGAAATGTGCCGCTGAATATGAACTTGTCCAGCCTTGCCATGAATATCCACTACTTGGTCCAGTAAGAATATCTTTGTCTACCATTAAAAAATTTGTTGAAGAAGAAATGTTAGGATCAGTAAAAGGGCTAATCGTTGGATTATCTACTGATTGAGAGCCTGTATTATTAAAATCGCCTACAATAATAACATTCTCTGATGCTCTATTATTAATCACATAATCTGTTAATAATAAGCTGGCATGATGCCTTCTATTAGTTTCATCTGAGGGGTCACTACTATCATAAGTATCATCTCCACAACATTTGTAGTGTACATCCATTACATATAAATCCATTGATTTAGTTCCATCTGTCCATGTAATATAATTTTCCATTGGTGGACGACTAGCAAATTGATATTGCGCATTATTTTCATAGTCTGAGTCTCCATCATTACTATTTGGAGTATCTGCCCAAAGCTCATTTTTAGAATTGAAAGTAACAGTGCTATTTTTATAGACTAAAGCAAATCCTAAATTTCCAGATTCTTCATCTACTACATAGGAATAATCATTCATTGAGTTTACCATGCTGATTAATTCAGATTCACTTGAAATTTCTTGAAATAAATATATGTCAGCATTCCATGCTTCTAAAAGACTTTTGACGTAACTCTTTGTAGTGCTATGTTGTGGAAATTGTCTAATATTCCATGTTACAATCTCTATTTGACTTAATTGATCTAGATTGGTGGCATTAGGAAAATCATAAGGGTCTGTTCCGTCGCCAGGATCAGTTCCGTCACTAGGATCCGTAGGTGAAGAACTTCCACCACCGCCGCAACCAATAGTTGCTAGCAATAAAACGATGAATAATTTATTGATGAGTTGAGCCATAGATATAACTTACTAATAAATTTCCTACTTGTCCTAAGCTTTGTGGTGAACAATTTTCTGGGGTATCAAGCTGAGTATGCCAATAATTATAAAACATATTTGGATATTGAAAATCAATAATATCAATAGCTGGTATTCCTGCTATTTCCCATAATGGGACATGGTCATCATAAATTTCATTTTGAATTGTCTTTTTAAAAGCAGGCAACGATAAATCTTCTGCTAACCCCCAAATTTCTTTGACTTTTTCAGGAGCGATACTATAAGAAATTCTTTCAATGGGGATAGTTAAATTTTTATCTCCGACCATATCTACTATAATTGCAAAATCTGGTTTTTCAATAGGTAAATTTTCAGCAAAAAACTTTGCTCCAAGAGCAAAAGTGTCTGGTTGGCCAGAAACTCCTCCATCTTCAGCATCAAAAAATACAACATCAATACCAATTTCTGGATTGTTTACTGAAACAATATTGCATAACTCCATAAGAACCGCTGTACCACTTGCTCCATCATTCGCTCCAAGAACTGGTAGTTTCTGGTTGTCTATAGATTCATCTTGGTCAGAAAAAGCTCTAGTATCCCAATGTGCTCCAAGTAGTAAGCGATATTTTGCTTCTTCATTAAACTGAATAATAAAATTTTTACCATCTCTTTCAATGCTTGTAATGGGCTCTATATAAACAAATTCTTGAACAGTTAGTTTGCCCGATAAGCCACTTAAGAAATCTTTTAAATAATAACTAAAATCTGAATGCCCAACTGAGCCAGGATTTCTTGGACCAAATTCACATTGTTTTTCTAGATATGTAAATGCTTTATTGAAGTCAAATTTTGGTATATCAATAGACTTTGTAGGTTTAGTATCACAGCTAATTACAAATAAAACTAAACCTAAAAATAATATTCTTTTCATCTTATCCTCTAATTGCAACATTTAGATTTATTCCAAAATCACGATCAATTCTACGACCTGTTAATCTAGTATCATTTTCACGATATTCATAAAATAAGCTGCCTGTGACATCGTCAGTTAACGTATAAGTAACTCGTAATACACTCTTGCGTGAATTAGTAAAGTTTTGCTCAGCAAAATTGATTTTATCTTTAGATCCTTCTTCTTTTTTCTGACTGATATCAAAATTTAAAGTGATATTCATATTATTCTTTAGATATATATTTTTTTCAGTAAATGGTAGAGAAAATCTAATTCCTTTAGAAAAATTATAGGTTATACTAGCTAGAATACTATTGTCAGAAACATAAGTTAATCCATTCGCTACTTCATCTAAAGTATGAGTAATATTTGTTCTAATATTTGTCGATATACCATTCTTAAAAGAGCTGGTAATACCTAGTAATGGAGTAAAGCTGCGAGAAATCCGTGAAAATTGTCTATTGTCATCATTGTTATTAGCAAATGATGATATACTAAATAGATCAATTGCGCCAACACCATCATCATTAAATTTCCAAGATAGACTTTCTTTACCGCTAAATGCATGCTCGATAGATACTGAATTTACATAAGGTGAAAGAAATTTAATTTTTTCTAATCCTCCTATACGTAAAGACCAATTAGAAAAAGGTATTCCATCAGAAAGATGTTTTCCATAGGCAAGATAATCTCTATTGATAGATCTAGTATCAATATTATATCCATTAATATTTGACGATATACTTTCAGAAAATGAGATACTTAAAGATGTTGTTGGATTAAAACGAATACCAGTTCTAATTGATAAAGATTTTTTAATATCTTCTGCTCCCGTATTTAATCCTACCTCTGGTGCATTTTCTAATCCATGACTATCGCTAAATCCAAATCTATAGCTCAAAGGAACATCGCCTTTAACACCATTCGCAGTTCTATTGGTAGTTGTATTAATAGTAACGCTTAAAGGTTCTACTTTTTTGGACATCTGATAGATTTTTTCCATTACAAGACTATTTTCAATTTTTCTTTTTTCTTTTTTCTTATCTTCTTGATCTATTGAAAGATCTCTATTGTCTTCTATATCTTCTGCTTCAATATCTGAACCTCTTGATAGTCCTGCTGCAGATCTAGACCTAGTAGTTGGAGCAATTGCCTTTCTCTTAGATGCAGGAGTATAAAATGTCTCAATAATATCAGTCCCAGATAGTGCAAAATTAATTCCAGTATTTTTTACTGCAGAAAGATTTGCTCCATCAATTACGGTAGATAATGGCTTGTTCCATGAATAGTTGGTGTTATAAGAAAAATTTGGTTTAATCCAACTCAACCACTGCGGATTAAAAGTAGAGCCTAAAGATTCTGTACTACTTGTAACCTTTCCTATTTTTAAGTTTTCAAGAAGATTGTCTCTATATTCTGACATATCACTTTTAATATTCTTATTATAAGTAAACTGTGTATTATCAAAAACTTTATAATTAATACTAAGCTTTCTATCTAATCCTAAATTAAAATCATCAATCAAATCAGCACTAGATCTTGATTCTCTTTCAGTCAAATTCCGATTTATTCTAAATCCTGTAACAAAAGATGTTGGGGTATAGAAAAATTTAGTTTCGCTAATTTTTTCACCAACTAATGGCACTTTGGACATCCATTTGAATGCTTCAATATAATTATCACTAGGGAATCTTAGGTTGTAATCAAGATTAGTAGTTAATCGTTTTGTATCTACTGACTTCATAATTTCGTCAGATCTATTTTGATCTGACATATTAAATGATGCACTAAGATTATCGATTGTATACTTAACAAAAGGATTCTCTGATTTAATTTGTTTTGAAACTTTACCACTAAAACTAACTGTAGATGACTTGACCAATATAGAATCTGGCGTAGCCCCATTAGTTCTAATATCAGTTCCTGGGAAAAATTTTGGTGCATTATTTTGCATGTTATATGTCATATTTATTGGAAATGAAATCCCAAATTTCTGAGGAAACAAGCTCCCAAATTGCATATTGTTAGTAAATATTAGATTTTCAGTAGTAGTATTTGTTCCAATTCTTTCTTGTAGGATATGAAAGTCGGCATCTTTTTTACTATATGAGATAGAGCTCTTATTGAAATCAGATAAATTAAATTCAGATTTCAATCTTACAGCAGTTCCTTGTTCTTTTTTTACTCCACTCAAACGTAATTCATCTAACCAAATCTCACCTGTAATTGGATGACTTGTATTATTTTCAACTCCAACAATAAAATATTGCAATCTAGAAAGTGAAGGATTTCCTACAATTTCAATCTTTTTATACTCTTCATTATTGTCATCGATAAATTGATATCGTTTGTATTCTAAGGAATCGATAAATGTATCGTTAGTATTAATTTTTTCAATAGAACTTTCATCCATATTCTTTAAACTGGTTAACCAGTTAAGGTCAAGATTGATTGCATTTCTTTCTTGGTCTTCATCCCAGCTATCATATACCGGTTTAGTTAATTTATAATATTCATCTCCAGTCCCAAATTGTATAAAAAACCTTAAATCAGTATTATTTTCTGATGCATCTGGACTGTCTCCATAGACAAACATTTTCATTTGATCATACATCAAAAAACTTTGTCCTTTTTGAGATGTCATGGATGATAAAATTTTCTTTGCTGCTCCTTTAAAGTCTGGATTTAGATTATCAAATTTTAGAACTAAAGACTGTTCTTTAGAGCGTATTTTATTGATTTGATCATATTCTCCAAAAACACCTTTTGGCGGTATGTAATCAGGGTTATCTTCATCATTTACTACAGTCACTAAAAATGTGCTATCTTGAACTGCATATTCTTCTTGATCAACAAATGATGTCCCCATTTCTTCCCATGCATTTCCTACAAGCTCCATTTTAGCAATTTCTAACTGCGATGGCTTATCAATACCAGACACTACAAGTCTCACATATTTAATTTCACTTAGCGTAATATCTTTTACTTGAGAAAAATGACTCAAAGGAATTCTTATTAATTTCCAACCTGTCTCTACTCCATTAACAATAGTAGAGCCAGCAATATATGTATCATCATCTAGAGAAATAGTTTTAGTAAAATAATCATTGGATCTGTCTAAAAAACCTGATTGATCTAAATCTTCACTATCAGGATATTTACCTCCTGCTTGAATTCTATCTCCAGTACCATTTCCTTCGGTACCGTTTACCTTTGTATAATCTGAACTTCCTTCAGTATAATCCCAATTATCGTCATTTGGGTCATTCACATTCACATCAGAAGAAGCATTGATAATAGCTATTTCTCCATTAGATAGATAATCTTGATAGCTTAATCCTTCTTCTGTGCTTAGGCAATTTCCCCAGCCATCTTCAAAATTATCAAAACAGCCATCAAGGCCCGTGTCTTCAGCATCTTCTAAAAATCCATTACCAAGAGCTAATCCCGCATCTGGAATATCTTCGTTATTCAGAGAACCATCACCATTATAATCTTCACTAATCTTACCTAAGTCTACTGTTAAATTTCCTTCATCTCCACGCAACCAAATTTCAAAAAATCTACTTCTTGTCTGGTCATAATCTCCTATAAACATTGGAGTAACAACACCAGCCCATACTGAATCTGGATCTATGCTTTCTTGATATTCTTTTGGTTCAAAGTTTAATACTAAAATATCTGTGGTAAGATTCTGAGCTCTTTGTGATGTAGATATATTAGGCCAAATATTATTTGTTAATACTTGAGAGTACGGATTGTACCAATGCATTCTTGCTCGATTTCTTTGATCAAAAGGCTGATCAGTGTCAAGATTCAATGGAGCAGAAGAAATGTTCCAGAATCTTCGCAATATTGATGGGCTAGTAACTCGTTTTGATCCTTCAAAATCATCGATATATGCTACCCCGTCACTGTCATCTGTAGCGGCATTAGATATAGAGTTAGGATTGGGTAATACTTGTGCTATTTCTCCTTCAAAAGTAAATCTAGATAATTTTTCAGCATTGAACATATCAAGCTTATTTAATGATGCAGATAAATTATCTAAATCTTTTTCATATCGACCATTAATATCCCAAATAAAATTCTGAACTGGCTCAAAACCTACTTCGACCTTCTTATTTACTATATCTTGATTATAATAAAGGGCCGTCATACCTAAAAATGAATTTTCATCAAAATCTATCTGTGCACGCGAACCGACCATTACTTTTCTATCAAAGGTTACCAGGTCATGCTTATCATATACAATTTCTAAATCACTATTGGGATCAATATTCTCAGTGAGCATTATCATTCCAGAAAAATAATCAATCTGATAATCTTGACCTCTTTCTAGTTTTTGACCATTAGAATAAATTTCTTCACTACCCTCAACTAATGTGAAGCCTAAACTAATTGTAGATTTTGGATTTATATAGCCTGCAGCAATAGTAAAACGAGAATCGCCTGTATATTCCGTTCGATTAGTACTGGTATACATTTTCCCCTGTTGTAATAAAGGGTCCAACGTATTGCTATCATTCCCACCCTCTATGCTATTGCTTGATACAAAAGGTAGTAAGGCCGGCAAATGGACTTCTCCTGCCTTTAGATTAACAATATTTGGATTATTAAAATCAATAACTTCATCCGGCGAAGCTGCTCCAGCTTGATTAAGATTATCTAAACCAAATAAATTTAAAAAGGTAGCGCCAGCACTTGTCCTGTCACTAACAGGGGTAGAAAAATTATCTAGAATTTTAACCTCCAAACTAGACTGATCAATATTAGTCGCTCCAAGAGAATATACATTTTTAAACATAAGGTCCCATGTTGGATGATTAGGGTGTGATGATTGAGCTTTTAACATTTTCAATACTAAAACCGTACTTCCATCATCTCCAATATTAGCTCCAACCTTTAGAACGATTGCTCCCGTTGTTCTATCTGCTAGCTCAAAATGTGCTCCTATAATTTCATTCTGAAGAGTATTCTGCATCCTTATAAAACCCAAGTCTTCATTGACTGCATAATCGGAACCTCGTTCTAGCTTAATAAATGCTCCTTCCTTGCTACTGTCATTGTAAAAGGTTAGATCGTTTGGATCAATATATGCCGTACCAGGATCTGCTTGTGGATTATTAGAAGAATCAATTTTATAGAGTTCGAAATTTTTAATTACCAGATTACCAATATTGTGTAACCCATTATTTAAAGGATAATAAGAGGGAATATTAACTTGAAAACCGCTATCTGGTATAATATCAGAAGAGCCATTTCTAAACCATTCATGAATAAAGAAATATAAGTTTTTACGATAATCATAATCCTGTATTTGATTAGTTTTTACCTCAGAAGTACCTTTATATTTTTCAGATTGTTTTTTAGTTCTTTCTACCGATGCAATGCTTGTGATATTAAGTGGACCTAATTGTGTGAGAGCTTTAATTCCAAATAAGCCCTTATTCTGACCTGAGAATGTTACAAACTCAGTTGAGGGTAACGTCAATGCAATATTTCCTATCTCAAGTTTTTGTAAAATATCATCTTCATCACCAGCATAATCAACGCGAATAGTATTTTCCCAATCAAAATCTCTTTCTGAATTCTGATCTAATGATACAGTAATTTTTTCACCAACCTTACCTTGAACATTTAATTGCTGTTTTTGATCAAATTTAAAATTGGTTTTTTCTTGCTCTTTATAAGAAGATCTTACGAGCTCTTGGTCTTGATTTACCAATTTACCAGATAGATTAATATTACCTTGAACTCTCAAAGAAGCTCTTCCAAGTGCCCCTAAATCAAAATCAGCTACCTCTAAATATCTACCCTTATTGCTAGCAATCGTTGTATCTGAAGCTGATAAAATAAATGGTTCGCTAAAGTTATATCTTTGATTGTTCATGTATAGATCTTTTAAATATTCATCTAAAGAAGAAATATAGGGAATCAGGTTTTGATGATTCCAGATAGATTCACTAATTGATATCATACTAGAATCAATGTCTAGTTTCACATTGTACTTATTCAAAGATTGAACATTTTTAAAAATTCCGATAGGATAGTTAGAAAAATCATTTAAGCAAAAATTCACTGATTCTTTTTTAAAAAATGGATTAGTAACAATGTTACTATTATTAGGACTTTCAACTCCTAAGATTGGAGATGACAACAAAACAATGGCAAATAGATAAATTTTATACATACATCAGTTTTTTTATTTTATCTGCAAATTTATGAATTGCAAGCGCACGATGACTTATTTCATTTTTTTCTTTTAAACTCATATTCCCTAAAGATATTTTTTGTTTTGAAGCATAAAAGATAGGGTCATAACCAAAGCCTAAGCTTCCTTGTCGTTCTTCTAATATCTTACCTTCCAAACATCCTTCTACAAAAAAATCATTTTTCCCATCAACATACGTAACGACTGTTTTAAATCTAGCAGTTCTTTCATTAAAAGGAATACCTTTCATATTTTCTAAAAGCTTATTCATATTATCTTCATATGTAGCATTTTCACCTGCATATCTAGCAGTATAAACTCCAGGATCTCCCATTAGACAGTCAACTTCTAATATAGTATCATCTGCCATAGATGGAAGTTTAGTATGATTAAATGTCGCCCTTGATTTAATAAACGAGTTTTCAACAATAGAAGTTCCATCTTCTTTTATGTCCCCGATTTCAGGAAAATCACTCAATGAATAAATCTTATCAAAAAAAGGTTGAATTGTTGTAATAATTTCAGATATTTTGTGTTCATTGGAAGAAGCAATAATAATATTTTTCATTTCTGAAACTAATAAATATTTATGTGTTTTTTAAATAACTTATAATGTGTAGTTTTTTTAAAATTTTTGCAAGGCTCGATAGCTCAGTTGGTAGAGCAGAGGATTGAAAATCCTTGTGTCGGGGGTTCAATTCCCTCTCGAGCCACTTTCCAAAGGGGGATATTAAATGGATTTAATACAAGTCATATTATTAATCGGACTAATACTATTTTTAATATTTATTCTATCATTTTTAAGAAAGCCTAAAGTATATACTTTCAAAAAAGAACAGTTTGTTTCAAGCGACATGGATACTGTTTTTGATTTTTTTTCTAGACCAGAAAATCTTGAAAAAATTACGCCTCCTGCTATGGGTTTTCATATCATGACACCCAAACCTATAGAAATGAGAGAGGGAGCAATTATTGATTATACTGTGAATATTATGGGTATACCAGCAAGATGGAGAACAATGATTACTGGTTATAAGAAAAATCAATTCTTTATAGATGAGCAATTAAAAGGGCCTTATAGCTATTGGCATCATAAACATTCATTTGAAACTGTCGAAGGTGGAGTGAATATTGTAGATGAAATTACTTATGCCTTACCGTTAGAAGCTTTTAGAAGTATTGTACATCCCTTGTTTATCAAACCTCAATTAAGAAAAATCTTTAGCTTTAGATTTCAGATTATTCAAGATAAATTTAATGATAAAAAATAATGTTACTTTTATGACTTTTGATGGTCATATTTTAGTTAACAAAAAATAATAGAGGATCTATGATTAAATATATACTATCTCATACAAATGTCGCCATTAATTACTTTGGATTTTCAATAGTATGGATTTGTTGTGTCTATAGTGGCGCTCAAGGTGTAACTGCGCTTGCATTGATACCAACTCTTATATTTTTGTACCTACATTTTATGATTGTTACTGATCATTTAAAGGAAGAAATCCAATTAATTTTGATAGCAATTTTAATGGGGCTCATTGTTGATTCAAGTTTTTCCTTCTTTGGAATTGTATCATATAATGGAAATATATCTTCTATTCCTCATCTTGCTCCAATATGGATATTATGTATGTGGGCTGGATTTTCAGCACAAATTAATCATGCTATGAACAGATTAAGAGGTAGGTATCTTCTTGTTGGATTTTATGGATTACTAGCACCGCTAGCTTATATGGGTGGTGAAAAAATTAATGCAGCCTCTATTGCCGATGGAGATATTAACTATGCGATCATTAGTATTAGTTGGGCTATTAGTCTTATTATTTTATTTAAAATATCTGCATATTTGATGGCAAAATAGATATGAAGTATTATGCTCTGATATTAGTATCGACATTATCTCTTATTTCTTGTGCTAGTAAAGCAGCAATTGAACCTGAAAGTATAGTCAATAATATTCCAGAAGATTGGGCAATCGATACTCCTATCACAATTAATATTTCAGATATATGGTGGAATGAATTTCAAGATGAAAAGCTCAATCAATTTTTATCACAATTTTTAGATCAAAATATTAATCTAGAACAAGCAATGCTCAATACAAGGATTGCAAAACAAGCATCTGTAATATCAACTTCAACTCTTTTCCCATCTTTGGGAATCCGTGCTAGCGCCGGAGAGTCTGAACAGAATTCAGCAGGATTTCCTCCAATATTTTCTGCATTATTTGGAGAGCAAAGTGATGAAATTACTACATTCAATCAAGAAAATTATAGTCTATCATTAAACACGCAATGGGAAATTGACTTATGGGGTAAAATGAGGCAAGGTAGGCTTGCAGGAAAACAGCAATATTTAGCTGCACAGTATAATTATACTTATTATCAATTTTCCCTTACATCTGAAGCAACTAAGCTCTATTTCTCGATTATTGAAGCAAAACAACTGACAGATAATGCTCAGCAAAAATATAATAATGCTAAAATTATTTTTGATTTATATACTAGCCGTTATAATAAAGGAATTATATCATTAAAAGCTCTACAACAATCTGAGCTAATGCTTAATCTTGCAAAAAGTGACTTAGAAAATAAAAAAAGTACTTCTACCTCTCTTGTTCGAGAAGCAAAAGTATTAATAAAAGAATATCCTAACTCAACATTAGATACTTCCACAGAATTTCCAAAATCTATTCCCAATATACCGGAAGTCATTCCAGCTGATATTATAAAAAGGCGTCCAGACTTAATTGCATCTCAATATAGTTTACTAGCATCTAAAGCATTAAATAAGCAGGCGATGCGCTCTTTATATCCTTCATTCAGTTTAGTTGGATCTACAGGAACATCAAGCAATATTCAAGATCTATTAAATGATGATTTTAGCGTATGGAGTGCTGGTTTAAATTTGTTATCTCCTATATTTAATGGAGGAAAATTGATAGCGAATAAAAAAATTGCTAAAACGAATCAAGAAATTGCAATGCTAGAATTTGTTGATAATCTACTTACTGCATACAAAGAAGTAGAATCTGGATTAGAATTTGACAGAACGACACAACTATCTCTAAACCTTTTAAAAGATAATATTATGCTATCTAAATCTATTTATAAAACTACTTTTGATGAATTTGCAAAGGGCGTTGCAAGCATAGAGGATGTTATTAATGCAAATAATGCACTTTTTGATAATAAAAATATGCTTGCTACAACAGAAAGAATTCGCATTGAACAAAGAATAAACTTAATATTGGCACTTGGAGGAGGGTTCAATTACAAGCGATGATTAAATATTTAAAACCATTACTAATTATAGGTATTTCGACGATTATTGCATCTGTGCTATACATATTAGGGCAGATATCTCCTGAACCTATACAAGAGCAAGCTCCTATAGATGTAAATGTTCAAATTTTAACACCTATTGATTATCAAATAAAAATAAAATCAACTGGAACAACAACCCCTATTACTCAGACAGTCTTAACATCTGAAGTAGGCGGAGAAGTTATTTATCGTTCTAGAAAATTTTCTGAAGGATCTTCCGTTATTAGTGGAGAGATTTTAGCTAAAATTGATGATACTGATTTACAGCTGCAGTATAAGAATGCCCTGCTTCAGTTAGCAAGCGCTGAAGTTCAATTTGCAGTTCAACAAGCAGAAGCAGAGATCGCTCAAGAAGCTTGGGAACAAATTGGTGAAGGTACTGCAAAAGATCTAACAGCTAAAAAGCCTCAGCTAAAGCAAGCAAAAGCTGCATTAGAAGTTGCAAACGCTCAAGTGCAATCAGCAGAAAAAAAGCTAAATAAAACAGAGATTACTGCACCATATACAGGACGTATTCAAAATATTAATATTGATTTAGGCTCCACTATTATTCCTGGCCAACCAGTAGGGTCTATGTATACTTCAAATGAAATTGAAGTTACCCTTTCTGTCAAAGATAGTGATTTACAATTTTTAGATATCCCAATGGATGGTAGAAAATTAAATCCTGATCAAAAGTCTATCGTAATTATTAAATCTATTTATAGGGGTGAAATGCAAGAGTGGGCTGGAAATCTAGAACGTGTTGATGGTGTTATTGATCCAATGACTCGTATGATTAAGTTAATCGCAAATTTCAAAAATAATTTTATTGAAGAGACAAAGCCTATCTTACCAATTGGTTTATTTGTAGAAGCAGAAATCAATGGAAAGCAGTTAGAAGACATTTTTATGATACCAAATACTGCATTAACTCCTAATAATGAACTCTTGGTTTTAAATCAAAATGATGCCCTAGAAATAAGAAAAGTAAAAGTCATTACTAGAATGAAAAATTATATTTTAGTAAAAGAAGGGATAAAAGCGGGTGAAAGAGTGGTTGTATCCAAACTTAGTATTATAACTAATGGAATGCTAGTCAACCCAAGATATCAATAATGAAAGGTATTGTTACTTGGTTCGTTAAGAATAGTGTCCCTGCGAACCTATTTATGTTTTTTTTAATTTTTGGTGGATTCTTTGTATCGTATCCAACAATGAAGTCTGAATTCTTTCCTATTCCAGATCTTGCAACTATTACAATCTCTGTTCCTTATCCTGGAGCATCTGCAAAAGAAGTGGAGTCTTCAATTTCTTCAAAAATAGAAGATAGACTTGAAGGAATTTCTAATATTAAAAAATTAAGATCATATTCACTTGAGGGCGCTGGATTAGTTGTTGTGCAAGTTTATAATAGCGATGAGATTGATACTACTTTAGATGATATCAACACAATCATGGATGGCATAAGTACCTTCCCACAAAATAGTGAGTCTCCCGTTGTTAGTAAGTTAGAACCTAGCGAAAAAGTGTTGGATGTTATTGTTTATGGAGATGTTGATGAACGGGTCCTATTAAATATTACCAAACAAGTGAATAAGGAAATGAAAGAGCTCAGCGAAGTTTCATTTACGGAAATAAACGGAGATAGAGACAAGGAAATTACTATAGAGGTATCTGAAAACAATCTTGAAAAGTATAACTTAAGTTTTGATCAGATATCTATGGCAATTAATGCAGGGTCAATTGATCTGCCAGGAGGATTGTTATCAAGTAAAAGTGGGGACCTATTAATTAGAACAGTGGGACAGTCATATAATGCTATTGAGTATGAAAATATTGTTATTAAAAGTCAGCCAGATGGAAGTCAATTACTTCTCAAGGACATAGCAACTATTACCGATGGATTTATAGATGTAGAAAGCTATTATCGATGGGATGGCATTCCAGCAATGTTTATTAGTGTAAATTTAGTTGGTGACCAAGATGTACTCGTTGCTGCTGACCAATTAAGAAAGTATGTTAAAAGTAAGCAGTCAGATATGCCCCCAAATGTGAGTATTGATTATTGGTATGATCAAGCTCGATATCTCCAAGATCGTATTAATCTCCTTTATAGAAATTTTGCCATTGGAATGGTTTTAGTATTACTTCTTTTAACAATGTTTTTAAGGCCGTCGGTAGCATTCTGGGTATCAATGGGTATCCCAATCTCTTTTGGGGGTGCTTTAATTATTCTTCCGCAAATCGGTGTTACTGTGAATATTTTATCAGCATTTATGTTTATTGTAGTATTAGGAATTGTTGTTGATGATGCCATTATTGTAGGAGAAAATGTTTTTAGGAGGCGCGTAAAACTAAAAGAAAATAATATGGACTCAACCATTAAAGGCACAATGGAAGTATTAATTCCTGTCTTTTTTGGAGTATTAACGACTATTGTTGTATTTGCACCTATGCTTAATCTAGCCGGACAAACAGGTGGTATCTGGAAAACATTCCCATTAACCGCTATTCCAATTTTAGTATTCTCATTGATCGAGTCGACGACAATTTTACCAGCCCACTTATACCGTGCTGGTGAATGGTTCCAAACCAGTTTTGTAGGTTTTGGTAAAAGATTAAAGGTGGTAAGAAATTATTGCTCAGAAAAACTTTATGGGTTTGTAGATAATTTCTGGATGCCTCTAGTTAAAAAATCTATTACTAATCGATATGTCACTATTTCAGCATTTATAGGAATGATGATTATGACCTTATCTTTGCTTGCTGGAGGATTAGTAAAATGGCAGTTTTTCCCTGTTCTAGAGTCTGAAGAAGTTGGAATTGTATTTGAATTACCAGAAGGCTCTCCAATAGAGAAAACCCAAGCTATTACTCAAATTATTGAAAGTGAAGCTCTAAAACTTAAACAAGAATTGAATACAACTGAGCCAGAAATAATTATTTCTCATGTATTAACAACTGTTGGACAGCACTATTTTGCAAATTCAGAATCTGAGAGTAGTCCTAGTGGAAGCGCTATTACATCTGCATCAACACCACATCTAGGAGAGGTTGTTATTGTGCTAACCCCTGCAGATAGTAGATGGGGATTAACGGGTGCATACGATGTTATCGATGAGATGCGTTCACGTATTGGAACTATACCAGGTGTAGAGCGCTTAAATTATAGTGCTAATGTTTTTACTGCTGGTAAATCAATTCACTTTGAATTTTCAGGAGATAGTTTTGAAAAATTAAATCAAGTAGTAGCTGATACAAGGGTACTACTTTCTGGCTTTTCAGGTGTCTATGATTTAACAGATACTGACACCAAAGGTAAAAATGAATTACAAATTGAACTATTACCTTCCGCTGAAGTTTATGGCATTACTACGATGGATATTGCACGTCAAGTAAGACAAGCATTCTTTGGTGAAGAGGTGCAGCGTATTCAAAGAGCAGATGATGATATTAAGGTTATGTTGAAACTCCCAAAAGACGAGCGTGAGAATCTAACAACTTTAGAAAATATGAGAATACGTACACCTCAAGGCATTAAGGTTCCACTCTATGCTGTTGCTAACATTAAAGAAGTTGAAGGAAAAGCAGCGATTGTTCGTGTTGATGGAAAGCGCGTTATTGAAGTAACATCCGATGTTGATATTTCCAAAAATACTTCTTCTATGATCTTGCAAACAATTGTATGGCCCGGAGGTCCATTTGAAGGAGAACCAATGGGTAAACTCAAACAGGTTATGGATAAAACTCCTGGAGTAGATTTCGCATTAGCCGGAGAGCCAGCTGAGCAAAGCGAACAGCTAGATGACATATTATTAAAATTTAGTTTAGCAATTTTTGTTATTTATGTACTGCTTGCGATTCCACTTAAATCATACTTTAAGCCATTGATTGTATTGTCAGCAATTCCATTTGGAGTGGTAGGAGCAATCCTTGGACACTTATTGTTTAATCAGCCTATGTCTGTACTATCTCTTCTTGGTGTTATCGCATTATCTGGTGTTGTAGTAAACGACAGTCTTCTGTTGGTTGTATTTGTAAATAGAGCCAAAGAGAAAGGTGTAGAAACTAAAAAAGCTGTGCTAGATGCAGTTCGTACAAGATTCAGACCAGTAGTATTAACCTCAATGACAACATTCTTAGGTATTGTACCATTACTATTTAATCAAAGCACGCAAGTTCTATTCCTAAAGCCTATGGCAATATCTCTAGGAATTGGAATTTTATTTGCAACTAGTATCATATTGTTACTTGTGCCAGTTGCGTATATAATCATTGATGACTTGATTATGTTTTTAGAAAGACTGTCTAAGAAAGCTAATTAAAAAAATTATGCTTCAAATTGTGAGTAGCTAGGATAAACAGATCTAGCAGGATCTTCATAGTCAATCTTGATAATTGCTTTTTTTAATATTCTTTTTAATACAATTAAACGATCGTTCTCAGATTGACTTTTCAATAGAATTTTTTTTGCTCTTTTATCAATATCTAACATAGAGGCAATTTCAAAAGAACTTTTTGGCATATCAATCTGTGGAATTTTAGAAGATGCTCCTAATTTCAATAATACCTCATACAAGAAAACATTGGCTTCTTGTAATAAATCTTGATCAATAGTATCGTCGATATCATTCCATGTTTTAACATATGCCTGCTTATAATTTTCTGAAGTATTATAACTCTTAACAATAAATCTCTCTACCCCAGATACTAAGATATCATATTCCCTACTTTCATTTTCTCCGCCAACTAATTGCTCTATAGATGCCGTACATCCAATTACTAAAGAATCATTATTTTTTGAATTTATAATACCAAATTTTTTATTGTTCTTTAGGCAATGCTCAATCATCTTTTTGTATTTTTCTTCAAAAATATGTAGAGGTAGTTTTTCGCCAGGAAGCAGTACTAAAGGTAGTGGGAAAATTGGGATTTTATCGTTCATACTACTATCAAAATACATATAGTTTTATTAATATTCACTAGCAATCTTATGAAAAAAGATATTATAGATCATTTAGCGCTTTGTACCGATGATATCGCTAAATCAGTAACTTGGTATACAGATAATTTTAGCTGTGATATCCTTTATCAGGATAAATCTTGGGCAATGCTTGAGTTTGAAAATGTCAAGCTAGCACTTGTCTTGCCAGACCAACATCCTTTCCATTTCGCAATCCTAAAAGATGATGTTGAAAGCTATGGAGAGCCAGTCACACATCGCGATGGATCAGTTTCTGTTTATATCAAAGATCGCTCAGGAAATAATATCGAAATCTTGAGATACTAATCGTTTGCTACTAGATTTATTCTGTTATAAAATTGGCCAGCCTACTAGTTAGGTTTAGCAAAAAATAATACACGGAATAGCTATATAAGCTCTTTCTAAAGGTTAAATAAGGGGAAACTATGTTTAAAAAAATATTTACAATTACATCAATCTTATTATTAATTGCATGTGGCGGTGGATCTACTGCTGAAGCAACGATAGTAAATATTGGTTCATTAGGCGCTGAAATGAAATACGATGTAGAAGAATTCACTGTTAAAGCTGGATCAAAGGTTACAATAGTGATGAAAAATAATACTCCATCTGATTTTATGGGAGCAATGCTACATAATATTGTCATCTTTAAAGATGAATCTGCGGCACCAATGATTATCGAATTAGCTGAAGGAAATGGTGGAGAGCCATATTCCGATGGAAGAATCTTAGCGATGACTCCGTTAGCAGATAAGCAAGAAGAGACATCTGTAGATTTCACAGCACCAAGTAAACCAGGTAGATATTTATATGTTTGTACTTATATCGCACATGCAGGTTCTATGCGTGGCTATATGATTGTTGAATAATTAAAGAATCTCACTACTAAAACCCTCACTTTTATTAGCGGGGGTTTTATCGAATTGACGTATAAAAAAAATATCCATATATTCATACCATAATTTATTGAGAATTAATCTCAATTGAATAATTGAAGGAAAATATATCATGGCAGAACTACTTATAACATTTAGAGAAACTCTCGAAGCTGCATTAATTGTTGGTATCTTATATACATTTATATCTAAGACTGGAAAAATGCATCTTAAAGCAAGTATTCAGGGGGGAGTAATTGCAGCGCTAGCAGCTAGTGTAATTTTTGCAATTATATTTCAATTAATACTGGGTGGATTCTCCGGAAGAGCAGAAGAAATTTTTGAAGGTACAGTAATGATCTTAGCGGCTGTATTGTTATCAACAATGATTATATGGATGGCAAGAAATAAAAATATATCTGAAAATTTAGAAAATCAGGCATCAGCAGTAATGGATAGCAATAAAAATGTTGCTCAAGGATTATTTGCACTTGCATTCTTATCTGTATTCAGAGAAGGAATAGAAACAGTATTATTTTTATATGGTATATATATTAAAGATGGAGGTCTTTCTTTTGCTACATCATTAACTGGAGTAGCGATTGCTATTGCGCTTGGCTATGCGATATTCATTCAAGGAAAAAGAGTTCCATTAAAAACATTTTTTAATGTTACGTCTATTCTATTAATCTTTGTTGCAGCAGGCTTAGTAGCTTATGGAATTCATGAATTTGAAGAAGCTGGTTTAATTTATTATCCCGGCCCTATCTGGGATGTGAATCCCGCACTTAATCCCGATGGTAGCTATCCTTTATTCCATGAAAAAGGTGGTATTGGTGTCTTTGCTAAAGGATTATTTGGTTGGAATGGAAATCCTAGCGCTATTGAAGTAATGGCTTATTTCTTAACACTGGCGAGTGTATCCTATATGTGGTCAGTAGCATCAGCAAAACAAATTGTTGTTGGAAAAGATACTGTATCAGCAATAGAAGATAAATGTCCAACTTGTTTTGAAGAAGTTGATGTAAAATCAACTAATTCATGTGGAAATTGTAATACTGAATTATAAATTTAAGCGATAGAGTCTTTTAACTCTGATAAAATCATTGCAGTTGCACCCCAAGAGGTACAGCTGTCAAACTTAAAACTAGGCACTGCTATATTTATACCTTTTATTTTGACATCTTTTGTAGATAAGGTATTGTTGTCTTGCAATTCATCAAGGTTGATATCATGTATTGACTCTACTTCATCTTCATTAATTATTGTACTTGGCCTCTTACTAGAATACCAAATATATGGATGAATCAAGAACCCAGAAACTGGAGCGTATAGCGGTGTTAATTTTCCAATAAGCTCTAGATCAATATTTATTCCAATCTCTTCATGGCTCTCACGCAAAGAAGTTTCTTTAAATGATTCACTTCCATCTTTTGCGCCACCAGGAAAAGAAATTTCTCCTTTATGATGATCTACATTTGACGTTCTTCGTGTTAAAAAAAATTTTAGCTGATTCTGTTCTTCGAATAATATAATAGCTACTGCTGCTAATTTTGCATTTGATGGCGGATAAAAAGCCAATCTTGTAATAGTGTTAATAGACATAACTGCCATTTTTTTCTGACTTTCCCAGCCAGGCAATGTTTCAGTAAGTCTTTTCTTTATTAATTTAATTTTTTTATTTAGTTTCAAATCCATGAAATATAAGCACATAATTTGGGATTGGAATGGAACTTTATTGAATGATACTTCCTTATGTACACAGATTTTAAATGCGTCTTTAAGGAAGCGTGATATCCCTGAAATAACCGTTCAACAGTATAAAGAAAAATTTCTTTTTCCGATTAAAACATTTTATGAGTCAATAGGATTTGATTTTGATAAAGAGCCTTTTGAAAATTCTAATAATGAATTTAATACGGGCTTTGTAGATCAATTTAAATCGCTAGCTCTACAGCCATTTGCAAAAGATACTATTATTAAATTTTCTGATAAAAAAATTACACAAACTATTCTTTCGGCTAGTCGTGATGACAGATTAAAAGAACAGGTCAATTTTTTTGATATAACACAATATTTACAACATGTTGTCGGTACAAATAATTTATATGCTCATGGAAAAGAATATGAAGGAGAAGATCTGCTTTTAACTTTAGATATCCCAGCAGAAGAAACAATTATTATAGGAGATACCTTATTAGACTCTGGTGTCGCTAAATACCTAAAAATTGATTGCGCTTTAGTGTCGAACGGACATAATGATATGAAAAGATTGAAGGAAACTGGAGCATTTACTTTCTCAGATATTCAAGAATTTTATAATTGGATTATAACAACTTAGGTTGTTAATCCTCCATCCACTACAAACATTGATCCTGTAATAAAATCTGAAGCATCTGAAGCTAGATATAGAGCCATACCTGATATATCCTCAGGCTCTCCCATTCTACCTTGTGGAATTGATTTAATAATTTCATTATAAACTGAGTCATCCTCCCATAACGCTTTGCTAAAATCAGTTTTAATTAATCCTGGAGCTAAAGTATTAACTTGAATATTTGACGCTGCCATCTCTTTCGCTAGTACTTTAGTTAACATCACAACCGCAGCTTTACTAATATTATATACTCCTAAACCGTCTAGTGGAGTTTTTGCTGCAATAGATGCAATATTAATAATTTTACCATACTGATTATCCTGCATAGAATCACTACATGCCTTTACAAAATTGAAGTATCCTTTTACGTTTATATCCCAGATTTTCTCCCAATGACTATCTTCTGATTTGAGAATAGGGCCATAGTATGGATTTGCTGCTGCATTATTAACTAGAATGTCGACTTTACCAAATTGATTCATAGTTTGATCAACAACATTTTTAATTGATACAATATCTCCTGTATTACATTCAATCCCGACAATATTTAACCCAGACGCCTTAGCTTCTGCCACTGCACTATCTAGATTATCTTTTTTACGACTACAAATCACAACATTTGCACTTGCTTCTGCATACTTAAATGCAATTGCTTTACCAATACCCTTCGAACCGCCAGAAATAATTGCTGTTTTACCTTTTAGATTAAACATTTATTTTTTCTTTCTTCGTTCTGCCATGGCTTTCCACATTGAATCTGGCAATTTAGTTAAATCGCTAAATTCAGCTGCTCCAGCAATCCATTCACCTCCATCGATAGTAACTACTTCACCATTGATATAGGCAGAACCATCACTCATAAGATATGATGCAAGATTTTCAAGTTCATGGCGCTCACCAAATCTTTTCATTGGAATATTATTTTTCATATTTTCTTCATAATCATCAAACCCTGGTGGCATTAAGCGTGACCAAGCTCCTTCTGTTGGAAATGGACCTGGTGCAATAGCATTAAATCTAATATTATGTTTGCCCCATTCTACAGCTAAAGATCTCGTCATTGCTAAAACGCCTGCTTTCCCTGCCGCAGAAGGAACTACAAAAGGAGAACCTGTCCATGCATATGTTGTAACAATACTAAGTACATTACCTTTTTTATTTTTAATCATTTCTTTCCCGACGGTACTAATACAATTCCATGTTCCCATAAGAACGATGTCAATAACTGTCTTGAATGCATTAGGGCTTAACATTTCTGTTGGAGAAATAAAATTACCTGCTGCATTATTTAACAATCCATCAATTGTACCAAATTTATCAATTGCCTGCGAAGTCATTAGCTCAACATCTTCTAATTTTCTTACATCGCCTGGACAAGTTAATACATTGATACCTAGCTCAGAAAATTCTTGAGCAGTTTCTTCTAATACTTCTTTTCTCCGTCCGCTAATCACAACATTAGCTCCCAGCTCTCCAAATCTTCTGGACATGCTTTTTCCTAGTCCAGTACCACCACCAGTGATAATAATTGTTTGATCTTTAAGTAGTCCATCTTTAAACATATCAATTCCTTTATTTTAAATTATTTAAATTCTCTTTTATTACATCTGTTTTTTCTTGCAAAGGCTCTAGAACATTATCTTGAATCATACTATTGACAGACTTTTCAATCTCCTGTGATTGACTTTTAATATTATCTAAGTCAGGCAAAGGCTGATCAGTAAAAATGAGGTATGCACAATATATAATGAATAATGTGAGACCTAATGTCACTAATTTGAATAAGCGTTTTATAACACTGAATGTAATCATTGCCATCAAAACAATGGCTACAGCTAGGTATGCTGGATTACTAGAAATGCTATTTAACAGATTCTCTAACATTGTAGCAATTTATACATTAGATTTCTACTTTACAAAGATGAAACAAAAATCAATAAGATTCGTTAAAGACTATATGGTTAAAAAAGGATTTGTTTTATGCTTAATGTGTTCTTTTATGTTCAGCCAAGATAAACTATTGCTGAAGCAAGCAGACACTCTCACATCTTCTACTACTGCATCTGAGACTATTACAAAATTAGATGGAAATATTATTTTTCAAAAAACAGATACTATTTTAAAAGGTAATTTTGCAAATCAATCTAATCAAAATTCAATAATCAATTTATATGGCGACGTCTCTGTTCAGCAACCTAATCAAACTATTTATTGTGATTCACTTTCATATGATAGTAATACTGAATTTTTTTCAATGTATGGTCATATCAAAATAAAAAATGGTTCGCGATTAATTAGTGCAGACAAAGCTACTCTAGATCAAATCTCTAATCAAATCACCCTACTAGAAAATTGTGAAATAAACGAAAAAAATAACAATAAAGTATATGGTGATAAAATAATATTAGACTTTGAAGATGAGTCTTTGCATGCTTTACAGGTACTTTCAAATGGTGTAATGATTTCGAAAAATTCTGGGTATAAAAAGATTGATAATCAACTATATCCAGTAGAGAATCAAGATATCTTAAAAGGTGAAACTATTATTGCCAATTTCCAAAACGATGAAATTAAAAATATAGAAATGACAGGAATGGCTTCAAGCTTAATCCATCTATATAATGATTCTCTCTATGATGGTATAAATGAAGTGTCTGGAGATAAGATTATTTTAGATATTCAAAATGATTCTGCAAGAAAATTAATAGCAGAAGGAGGAACTATTGGCCGATATATTCCAAATGCCTCCAATGAAAGTATCCAAGAAGAAATTGACTATACTGCAGATAGAGTAGAGTTTGAAGTAGAAAAAAAGATATCTGAAATGTATGGAGTGGTAAAAATTTTGCATGATAGTATGGATCTGTCTGCTGCGCATATCAATGTTGACTGGAGCACTAATGTTTTGGAGGCCTTTAGCGACAACCCATTCAATAATGAAGAAGTTAATAAACCCATACTCATAGAAAATAATCGTGAGCCAATGACTGGCGATACTATGGTCTACAATATCAAATCTAGAAAAGGTAAAGTATTGATGGGAGAAAGTCGCGTACAAGAAAATGTATATATGGGTAGTCAAATTACTAGTGTTACAGATAGTACCTTTTATATCGATGATTGCATATTCACCTCATGTGACCCATCTAAATTTTATCTTGGGAGTAAGCAAGTAAAAATTATTTATGGTGATAAAGTGATTGCTAAACCACTTAGCATCTTTATTGGTGGTGTGCCAATTATAGGAATTCCAATTGCTATTTTCCCTCACTCATCTAATGAAAGAAGGTCTGGTTGGATTATGCCTTCGTTCGGTGCATCAGAAAATCGTGGAAACTATCTAGATGGGCTAGGATATTATTTTGCTATAAACGACTATATAGGCTCTGAGAACTCTTTGATCTTTGCAGATAGGCAGGGATTAATAGTGAAGTCAAAGAATATATACAAAGATCGCTATCGCTTTAATGGAATGTTTAATTTTGAAATTCGAAAACATCTAGGCGACGGAGAAAGTGATATTGCACAAATTGGTAAAATCAATAAAACTGATTATTCATTTAATTGGAACCATAATCAAATCTTAAGAGATAACCAAACCTTTAGAGGGTCAGCTAGCTATTATAGTAATGGAGAGTATAATAGAGAGACAAGTATCGATCCAATTAAAAGACTTAACCAGCAAGCAATATCAAATATTACTTATACCAAAAGATGGAAAAAGCCTAATATATCTATCAGTGTTAACGCGTCTAATAAACAAGATTTAATGTCTAAAAGTAAGGTAGATACAAGCTCTTCTTTTTATCAAACACCTTCTAGCTTGTCTTCTATTATTACAGAAGATACTAGCACATTACCATCTATAAACCTTAGAGTAGCTAGAAGAAAATTATTTAAAAATAAATCTCAAGATTCATGGCTAGGAAATATTCAATGGGACTATAATTCTCGCATAGTAAATAATTCTAAAAATTTCTATGAAGCTGAAGAGTTGATAGATGCAGATGGAAATATAGCTTATAAATGGAAACAGAATACATCTGGTAATCCTGAGAGTTCAAATAAATTAGATGCTATGCTGAAGAATGCTTTTTCTATAAATGCCCCCTTTACTGCTTTCAAATATCTTGCTATCAATCCAAGTATTAGAATGGATTCAGACTTTGTAAATCGATATAGAGTAGCAGAGTATGACGATACAGACATATTGAGCTTTAGATATAAGGACGCGATTAAAAATAGAACTACTGGTAATTTGGGACTATCGCTCTCTACTAAGATTTATGGAATTTTACCAATACGTTTTAATAAGATTCAATCGGTCAGACATGTAATGACTCCAAGTGTGCGTTTTAATTTTTCTCCAGATTATTTAAGTAATGAAAGTTATTTTCAATCATTTAATGATGAATACTATGACTATTTTAGTAATTCTATTATTGGGTCTACTCCCACCACAAGTACTAAAAAATTAAGCGTTTCTCTAAGCAATGTTTTTCAAGCAAAAATTAAAGACAAAGATAAAGAAGAAAAAATTAATATCCTTTCATGGGGTATATCAAGTGGATATAACTTTAATGCAGAGCAATTTAAAGTATCTAATATCAGTTCGTCTATTAGAAGTAATTTGAAAAATGGTGTTTCTATAGACGCTAACCTAACACATGATTTATATAAATTTGATGACTTAACTCAAACTAGAATCAATGAGTTGGATAATTTTCCTAGACTAACAGGCGTAAGATTAGCAACTAATTTTACATTGCGAAGCAAAGCAAATAGTTCCAAAGAAGGATCTGAAAAAAAATTCTCAGATGGGACTAAAGAATTTTTAACAGATTTATCAAGCAACAGCTGGCAAAGCAAAATTGGTATTAGTTATACTGTAAATAAAATTAATCCCTCAAATACAATTGAAAATTTTTGGGTTAATACTAACACTAGTGTCAATGTAACTCAAAATTGGAAATTAAATTATAATGCACGTTTTAGTATTAGTGATAAAGATATAGTCAGACATAATATTACTCTCTACAGAGAAATAGATTGTTGGGAATTATTTATGGATTGGACTCCTACTGGTTATGCAAAAGGACTTTATTTTAGATTAAATTTAAAATCTGATATATTAAAGGATTTGAAGGTAGAACAAAAAACTGGACTATATAAGACTAGGTCAAGTTTTTAGGTGTTATTGCTCAAAAAAATTATTAATGTTGTTTTGTGAAATCTAAATATCAAAAAATTAAAGGTACCTTTGATATTCTTCCTCCTGATACACAATTGTGGAAAGAAGTTGAGAATATCCTTCATAATATAAGTGAACAATTTAGTTATAAAGAAATACGTACCCCCGCACTTGAATCTATCAATTTATTCCAACAAAATGTTGGATATGAAACTGATGTATCAAAAGAAATGTTTGCTTGGGAAGATCAGTCCAATCAACAGGTAGCATTAAAACCTGAAATGACTGCACCAGTGGTACGCGCTTATATTGAAAGTGGATTTTTCAGAAGCAACCCATTGTGTCGCTTATATTATATTGACTCTCTTTTTAGAAGAGAAAAACCTCAAAAAGGTAGGCAACGTCAGTTTAATCAATTTGGTGTTGAAGCATTTGGCTCTTCTAGTATAGAGCAAGATGTTGAAGTTATCCTTATGGCTACAACCTGCTTGAAGGCATTAAATATCAATGAAACTATATTACATATAAATAATATTGGTTCACCAGAAACGAGAATAAAATATGAGCAGCTATTAAAAAAATATTTTTCACAACATAGTAAGGTCTTATCAGGTCTTTCTCAAAGAAGGCTAGATTCAAATCCAATCCGAATTCTTGACAGTAAAGAAAAAGAAGACCAGATAATTATTCAAAATGCACCAATCATTAAAGAGCTACTAACAGCAAAAGAAAAGTCAGATTTTAGCACTCTTTTAACTAATCTTGAGATATTAAATATTCAGTATGAAGAGAGTCCTCATCTAGTACGTGGACTTGATTATTATAATGGAACGACATTTGAAATTACTACTCAAAGTAACAAATCACAAAATGCGCTATGTGGTGGTGGTCGATATGACTTTTTAGTAGAGCAAATGGGAGGTCCATCAACTCCAGCAATTGGATTTGCAGCTGGAATTGAGCGTATGATAATTGAATCAAAACACCAAATTAAACAAAATAATATTGATGTATACATTAGTTGTAATGAATCAATAAATAGTCCAAAATGTTTTTCTTTGATAAAAAATTTAGTAGAAAATAATTATAAAATATTTTTTGATACCAATAAAAAGAACCTTAAGAATCAAATCAAAGATGCAGTAAAAAGAAACGCATCATTTATATTAATAATAGATCAAAATATGACGATAAAAAATATTAAGTCTAATGAAGAAATTATTGTTTCTGACTTTCAACAATTGCTCACTTTTCTAAAAAGCCAATAATTTATATTTATTAATAAATATAAATTTTTGACAATTACTAACCAAACTATGTAAGTTGGCATCCTAATATGCCCAATCAAGAAAAACTATTAGTCATTGTTGAGTCGCCTTCTAAAACTAAGACGATTGCAAAATATATTGAAAATGCTTCTGTTATAGCAAGCGTTGGCCACTTCAAAGATTTACCGAAAAAAGAAATGGGGATTGATATCGAAAATGACTTCGCTATGAAAATTCAGACAATGCCTGATAGAAAAAAATTTATTACCCAACTAAAAGCTGAGGTTAAATTAGCTGACAGAATTCTTATTGCTACAGACCCAGATAGAGAAGGTGAGGCAATTGCAGCTGATATAGCATCAGAAATTAAGCAGGATATTGAGAGAGTAGAATTTACTGAGATTACTAAGACGGCAGTACAGTCGGCTATCCAGAATAGCAGAGATATTAATTATAATTTAGTAGACGCACAGAGAGCAAGGCGCGCTATTGATCGTATTGTAGGATTTACATTTTCTCCTGTTCTTTGGAAAACATTAAGATCTATAAAGAATACTGGCTTATCGGCAGGTAGAGTTCAATCGGTAGCTTTGAGACTATTGGTAGATCGTGAAAAAGATCGTAATAAATTTATAAAAAATACATTTTATTCAATCGAAGTTGATCTAAAAGAAGAGAGTCATAGTGAAACATTTAAAGCAAAGCTCGTTTCATACAATAACCAAACTATAGCAAAGGGTGACGATTTTGGAAAATTTGCTAGCGGATTAAAAAATGATAAGCTTCTTTTAATTGATGCAGAAAAAGCTAAAGAAATCAAAGCTGATACTGATAGCAATAACTGGGAAATAAGTGGCATTGAATCTAAGCCCACTTCTAGCTCTGCTGCACCGCCGTTTACAACAAGTACTCTCCAACAAGATGCTTCTAGAAGATTTGGATATTCACCAAAAAGAACAATGATGGTTGCACAAAAATTATATGAACAAGGATTTATTACTTATATGAGAACTGATTCTACTAATCTTTCTAAGGAAGCTTTAGCTGCATCGAAAAAATTTATTTTAGATAAATTTGGTAAAGATTTTTTACCTGAATCTTCTAATGTATACAAAAGCAAGGTGGCTAATGCACAAGAAGCACATGAAGCTATTAGACCTGCAGGTACAACATTTCAAGATCCAGCTAACATATTAAATAGTGTTGGGTCAGATGAAGCAAAATTATATGGATTAATCCTTAATAGAACGCTAGCATCTCAAATGAAGCCTGCACAATATATTAGAACAAATATTGCGCTTAAAAATGGTAAATCTATGTATAAGGCAAGTGGTAATATTACAACATTCAAAGGTTATACAGCAGTTTATGAACAAGCACTCTCTAGAAATCAGAAAGTTGCTGCCACTGCCCTACCACCAATTGAAGAAAACTCTAAAATTCTACATACTAATATAGAAACTCTTGAAAAACATACCACACCTCCAAGAAGATTTTCAGAAGCTATGCTTGTAAAAGAAATGGAAGCCAGAGGTATTGGGCGTCCATCGACTTATTCAGCTATATTAGATAAGCTGGTAAAAAAAGAATACGTAGTTAAGCAAAGTAAAACTCTTATTCCAACTTTTGTGGGAATTGCCGTTACTCAATTGTTAGAAAATCATTATTTGTCATTGTTTAATGAGCAATTTACCGCTGGTATGGAACAACAGTTAGATGCTATATCTCGATCTGAAAATACTTACTTGGGTGTTTTAGAAGAATTTTATAATGGTAAAGAAGATTATGCGGGTGTAGCTAAACTATTAGAAGAGGAAATAGATATTGCAAAAGCATGTACCGTTAATATATCTGAAAAAACTAATATTCGTATTGGAAAATTTGGACCATATGTAGAAAAAGATGGGACAAATGTCACAATACCACAAGACTTATTCCTAGGAGACTTAAATCAAGAGCGCATAGACAAGCTTAGTTCTATGCAAAAAGAAGATAATATTATTGGAAAATTTAATGATGGAGAAAATATTCTTTTAAAAGTAGGGCGCTATGGACCTTATGTGGAGTTGCAAGAAAGCAAAAAAAGAGCTTCTATTCCAAAAGGTACTTCACCTGAAGATATAACCGAAAAAATGGCTTCAGATTTATTGAGTCTACCAAAGACATTGGGGGTGCATCCTGATACTGGAGAAGATGTATTAGCTACTTTTGGTCCTTATGGACCATATGTAAAATGTGGTAAAATTAATGCCTCTATGAAATCTACTGACAGTCCTTTAACTATCAGCTTAGAAGATGCTGTTAAGCTTATTAAGGATAGAAAATTAAAATTTGAGCCAACAATTTTAGGAAGTGATCCAAAAACAAAGAAGGATATTGCTATTAAAAGGGGTCGATTTGGTCCATATGTAACAGATGGGAAAAAGAATGTATCGCTTAAAGGATATACCATTGAAGATGTTACATTAGAAGAAGCCATTAAATTATTAGCAGAAAAAAAATGACAAAAAAAGTTTTTTTAATCTTATGTACTTTTACTTTTCTTTTTAGTTTTCAGTCCTCATTAGAAGATCGTCTATACTCTTTAAACCGACAATTAATGTGTCCAATATGTGATGGTCTTACCTTAGAACAATCCCAAGCAAGTGTGGCTGTAGAAATGCGATCAGAAATTAGAAAGATGGTTATTAAGGGTATGACTGATCAAGAAATCAAAGATTATTATGTAGAAAAATATGGGCTATTTATACTAGCAAATCCTCCAAAAAATGGATTTGATTCTCTAGTTTTTATTGCTCCATTACTATTTGGATTGCTTGGATTAATAATATTGTACAAGTATTTATTTTCTTAACTACTATACTTAAATTATTTATATGAATAAACAACACTTAGATAAAATTATTTCGCTATGTAAGAGAAAAGGATTTGTATTCCCTAACTCTGAAATCTATGGCGGTCTTAAAGCTTCATATGATTATGGACCTTTAGGCGTAGAGCTTAAAAAATTAATATCAGAGTTGTGGTGGAAAGAAATGACGCAGTCTCATCAGAATATTGTAGGACTTGATAGTGCCATAATGGTACATCCAGATGTATGGGAAGCTAGTGGGCATATTGCCAATTTCAATGATCCAATGACAGATAATAAAGATAATAAAAAAAGATATCGTATAGATGATCTCTTATCTCGACAAAAATCAAAAGTAATTGATGCAATTTGTAGCGAACTAAATATAGAAAATACTAGCAATGATGATATCTATAATGATATTGCACAAACTTTATTATCTAATGGATCTAAGTCTGATGGAGTTTTAGAAAGTGCTGGAGTTATCGATCCATATTCTGGCTCAATTGGGAAATGGACTAGTGCTGTACAATTTAATCTAATGTTTAAAACAGATTCTGGTCCTTCTGAAAAAACAGGGAAAAGTATATATCTTAGACCTGAAACTGCGCAGGGAATTTTTATTAATTACTTATTGGTACAAAATACTATGAGATTAAAAGTACCGTTTGGTATCGCACAAATTGGAAAAGCATTTCGTAATGAAATTGTAGCAAGAAATTTTATTTTCCGAACTAGAGAATTTGAACAAATGGAGATGCAATATTTTGTGCATCCATCACAAGATGATAGTAGTATGGAACTATGGAAACAAAAAAGATTAGATTTTTACCTAAATCATTTAGGTGTTAAATCTGAAAATCTAAAATTTCATCAGCATAATGAAGATGCATTAGCTCATTATGCAAAAGATGCATATGATATTGAATATAATTTTCCATTTGGCTGGGGTGAAGTTGAAGGAATCCACAATAGAACAGACTTTGACCTGAAACAGCATGAAAAATTTTCGGGTAAAAATATGACTTATTTTGATACAAAGTCTCAGGAGAAATATCATCCATATATTATTGAAACTTCTACAGGATTAAACCGACTCTTTTTAATGGTCTTATGCGAATCATACTTTGAAGATACCGAAAACAATAGAGTTGTATTACAACTACCTTATGAATTAGCTCCTATCAAAGCAGTAGTTTGTCCGCTAGTCAAAAAAGATGGGTTGCCTGAAAAAGCAATGTCTGTCTTTGATACACTTAATAAAGAATTTCCTTGTGTATATGACGAACAAGGCTCTATCGGAAAACGTTATTACCGACAAGATGAGGCTGGCACACCGTTTGGCATTACACTTGATCATCAAACACTTGAAGATGAATCTGTAACAATACGTGAGCGAGATTCAATGAAACAAACACGTGTCTCTATTGATAAAATCTCTACCTTTATTCATGACAACAAATAGGAAGATTATAATATGAGATCTGCTAATCCTGCATTAAATAATAATACTTTTAGAAATACTAGACGGGTTGCTCAATCTGAAGCGATGACTATTGATGGAACAGTTAATAAAACTGCGCTAGGTCTACTGCTGCTTATGACGTCGGCTATCTATAGCTGGAATAATCCTGCAACAGCTTTGATGCTATTTTGGCCAATCACTATTTTTACTTTCATATTACTAATGATTACTATCTTTAATAAAAAAGCTGCACCATATACTGTGCCACTTTATTGTCTTGCTGAAGGAGTAGTACTTGGTGGTATATCTGCTATGGCAGACGCCATGTACCCTGGTATCGCCAATCAAGCTATTTTTTTAACATTTGGAATTTTAATAGCTCTATTGCTGTTATATAAAAGTAAACTTATTCAGGTGACAGATAATTTTAGATTGGGTGTATTTTCTGCAACTTTTGGCATTTTAATTGTTTATGTCCTAAATATGATCTTATCATTTTTTGGAGTCTCGTTTATGGGATCGCTCTTTGGGAATGGAATTACTGGTATTTTATTTTCATTATTTGTTATTGGAATCGCATCCATGAACCTAGTATTAGATTTTGATTTTATAGAGAAGGGAGCAGAAAGTGGTGCTCCTAAATATATGGAATGGTATGGTGCATTTGGGTTAATGATTACCTTAGTTTGGCTCTATATCGAAATTCTAAATCTTCTGATGAAACTGCGCAGTAGAAGATAGCAATCCTTCCTCTTTAAAAGATTGACATTAAGCTCCTCTTACAACTAAGTTACATCAACTAAGGGTAAATTCATCTCTATAGAGATAGAGGTGCGTACCAAATTTTTATTAATATGTACATAAAAAAAGGAAAAAAACAATGAGAAAGCTATATAATATGATAGCGCTAGTTATGATGTCCGGCTTTATGTTTGCACAAGGTTCAGTCTCAGGTACCGTGACTGACGGAGCAGGTAATGCTCTTTTTGGTGCAAATGTAACAGTTGAAGGAACATCATCTGGTGCTGCAACAGCAGCCGACGGGTCATATTCAGTCGACGGTGTGTCAGGTGGTGCATATACTGTAACCGCTTCATACATTGGATATGAATCTGCAAGTGTTTCTGTAAATGTAGATGGTTCTGCAACCGCAAACTTTTCACTAGCATCTAGTGCAGTTTCTGGTAATACTGTCTCAGTTCTTGGATCTCGTTTTGCAAGAAATGTAGACGAACAAGCAGTCCCAGTAGAAGTTATTACTGAGCTTGAAATTCGTGCATCTGGTTTCACAGAAACTAGTGAACTATTACAAGCCTTAATTCCATCTTATAATTCGCCTAAAGGCTATATTACAGATGGTTCTGACCATATGAGACCTGCTACTTTACGTGGTATGGCGCCAAATCAGACTCTAGTACTAGTAAATGGTAAGAGACGTCACCAAGGTGCATTAGTACACGTAAATGGTTCAGTTGGTCGTGGTTCAACTCAAGTTGATTTGAATGCTATCCCAGCAAGTGCAATCGCTAAGATTGAAGTCTTGCGTGATGGTGCTGCAGCGAAATACGGTTCTGATGCTGTCGCAGGTGTTATTAATTTAATACTAAAAGAATCAGGTGGAGCAGACATGAGCATTACTTACGGTCAAAATCATTCTTATTTTGATAGAGGTTATGCTGCAGGTGAAGGCTTAATCGACGGTCAAGATGCATCAACTTATGGTTGGGATCTTGATGATGAACATGAAGGTAATGGATACTTGCCATATTCTGCAGATCGCGGATGGGCACGTTCAGGAAATGAAACGATTTTAAAACAAGATGGACAAAGCCTAATTATTCACGCTGGTAACGGCATGGAAGTGTTTGGTGGAAATCTATACATAAGTGGTCAAATTCGTGACGGTGGTCGTTCAAACCGTGCGGGTCTTGATCCAAGAAGACAGTACTTCGCTGGTATGGATGCAGAAGAAGCTGCATTTGACAGAGAAAATCATCGTATTGGTGCTGGTGAATTTGAACAAGTAAGTATGATGTGGAATGGTAGTTTCCCTATGGAACGTGGCACTTTATACACATTTGGTGGATTTAATACACGAAATGGTGAAAGTGGATGTTACTACAGAAGAGCTCAAGATAATCGTACTCTTCGTGCATGGTATCCAGATGGATTCTTACCTTTAATTAGCCCAGAACTTTCAGACAAATCTTTTGCAGTTGGAATGAAAGGTCTTATGGGAGACTATGCTTATGATCTAAGTGTTAACACTGGATCAAATGACTTTGCATGGGGAATGCAAAATAGTCATAATGCAACTTATGGTACTGGGCCAGGACAACAGTCTGACTTTGACCTAGGAACATTAGGCTATTCACAAACTACCGTGAATTTTGACTTAACAAGACAACTCGAAATGGAAGGATTTGCTGGACCAGTAAGTCTTGCTATGGGTGCTGAAATGCGTATGGAAAACTATACTATTGAAGCCGGTGAAGAAGCAGGTTATGCTGACGGCGGTTTTGATGTATTAGATGGTCCAAATGCAGGCGCTGGCGCCGCAGTTGGTTGTCAATGTTTACCAGGATTATCTCCTACAAATGAGCAAGATCGTGACAGAGATGCGATTAGTGTCTATGTTGATGCTGAAGCAAACGTTCTTGAAAACTTATTAGTAAACGTTGCGTTAAGAACAGAAAATTATAGCGATTTTGGAGCAACAACTAATGGTAAAGTTGCTGTAAGATATGAGATACAAGATGGTGTAGCTGCTAGAGGTTCGTTTAGCACAGGATTTAGAGCACCTGCTTTACAAGAAGCTTATTTCTCATCTATTGCAACTAACTTTATCGATGGAATACCTTACGAAGTAGGAACTTTTCCAAACGATTCAGAACCAGCTATCGCTCTAGGAGCAAAAGACCTTGAGCCAGAAACATCAACAAACCTTTCAATGGGTATGACTTATAAAGATGATACCTTCACTTTAGCAGTAGATGCTTATCAAATTAAAGTAGATGATCGTATTACTATGAGTGAAACATTTAATGGTTCAGGTGCTACTTCTGATATGGCAACATTCTTTGCTGACAGAAATATCCCTGCAGTTGGTGGTAGATACTTCTTTAATGGAATTAATACTGAAACAAACGGTTTAGACATAGTTGCGACTATGACTCAAGACCTTTCAAATGGTTCACTGCTATTAAAAGCAGCTATGAACTTTAATGATACTGAAGTTACTAATAAGGGTGACCTTGTAACTCCAACACAATTAGCTGACTACACAACAGATCAGTTGTTAGGCCGTGCTAATACTGTTAGATTTGAAAGTTCTTCTCCTGCAGAGATGTTCCAATTCTCAGCAAGAGTTCAAAGACCAACTACAACATTCATGGTTAAAATGAATCGTTGGGGTGAAGTAACAATTCCTTCAGGATCTGTTGAAAGAGAACAAGTATTAAGTAGCAAATGGACTACAGACATGGAATATTCATTCCAAGCAACTAGTCAAGTACGTGTTTCATTTGGTATGAATAACGTTTTCGATGTTTACCCAGACAAGACTATTAAAAGAAATAGTTTCAATGGAATATTCCAACATTCTGGATATAGTCCATTTGGATTTAACGGACGTTACGTATATACTCGTTTAGATATGACTCTATAAGTAGTACCGTTATATATAACTGAATAAAATAAAAAGCCTCTATTTTTTCTAGAGGCTTTTTATTATCTTTCATATCATGAGAATAAACTACATCATAATAACATCCATTTTATTGCTACTTACAAGCTGTAATCAAGCTGATAATGTAAAAGGTGGAGTGTCTTCTACATCAAGCCTTGCATCCCAAGTAGGGATTGATATTTTAGAACAAGGTGGAAATGCTTTTGATGCAATTGTAGCAACAGGATTTACTCTAGCAGTAACCTCCCCTTCTAATGGCAATCTTGGTGGTGGTGGCTTTCTAGTAGCACAGACTTCTAATGGAGATGCAATTAGTTTAGATTTTCGCGAAGAAGCACCTGCATTATCCTATGAAACGATGTTCCTTGATGAAAATCAAGAATATAGTCGCGATCTTGCTCTGAATTCTCATAAATCTTCTGGCGTTCCAGGCACTGTAAATGGTTTAATACAAATTTTTAATGATTATGGTTCTGGAAAATTTACATTAGAAGAAATTTTAGCACCTGCAATTTTTTATGCTGAAAATGGTCATCATATTAATGCAACAGCTGCTCAAGGATTTGACTCTTATAAAGCCTTATTTCTTAATGACGAAGGCTCAACAAATATTTTTGTAAAAAATGTAGACCAAACTATTCTTAGTATTCAAAAAGCGTTTCAAGATGGGAATTTATCTGAAGAAGATTATACTAAACAATTAGCAGAAATTAATGAATGGTCAGAAGGAGATTTATTAATACAGACAGACCTAGCTAATACATTAAAACGTATTTCCAAACATGGTAATGCTGGATTTTATGACGGTGAAACTGCAGAACTTATTATCAGAGAAATGAATGCAAATGATGGATTCATTACTAAAGAAGATTTACTTAATTATAAATCTATCTACAGAGACCCTATAGTTGGAACATATAGAGGAAATAAAATTATTTCTATGGGACCGCCAAGCTCAGGTGGAGCCCTCTTAGTACAGATGTTAAATATGTTAGAGAATTTTGAAATTAAATCTATGGAAAGAAATTCTACAGAATTTGTACATCTTCTAACAGAAGTACAGCGACTAGCTTATGCAGATAGAGCCATACATTTAGGAGATCCAGATTTTTGGCCTAACCCTATACCAATGCTCACATCAAAAATATATGCAAAAGAACGTTTGGCTTTAATTTCTATGGATTCAGCAACACGTAGTACAGAAATTGCTGCTGGGAAAAATCTTCCTAAAGAAAGTATAGAGACAACACACTATTCTGTTATGGATCAGCAAGGTAATGTTGCAGGTATTACTACTACTCTTAATATGAGCTATGGAAGTAAAAAAGTGGTCGATGGTGCTGGCTTCTTACTAAATAATGAAATGGATGATTTTTCATCAAAACCAGGGACAGCTAATGCTTTTGGTTTAGTAGGATATAAAGCAAATGCTATCCAACCGTTTAAACGTCCATTAAGCTCTATGAGTCCTACATTAGTTATTGATACCAATGGGAATCCAATAGTAACAATAGGCGCTGCTGGTGGCTCAAGAATTATTACTGCAGTACTACAAAATATAATAAGTATTGTAGATCATGGATTAAATATACAAGAAGCTATTGATATGCCAAGAACGCACTCTCAATGGTTGCCAGATAATCTGCGATATGAAAAAGGCGCATTAACTCAGCAAACGATTAATGAGCTAGAAGAATTAAATCATATTTTTGAACATGACGGTGTCACAGAAAATGGAACATATACTCTAGCACAAACTCATGGTGTACACTTTAAGAATAAACAATTTATAACCGGCTTTGATAAACGAGGATCATACGATGAAAATGAAGGCATTACATACTAACAAACTATTAATTTTAACTTTATTATTTTTAATTAGTTGCGGTGAAAATAATCGTGCAACGCAATCTACAGTTCCGACTCCTACTGTAATATATACTCCAGGTGAATTAGTTTCAGATGGACAAGGATATATCCAATATAGAGTAGGTAACACTCCTGTTATTATCACAGTACCTCACGATGGAACACTAGTTCCTTCTAATATGGCAGATAGAATGGGAGATACAGAACGTGCAGTGAACACCAGAAAAGTTGCAGAGCAATTTGCGGTATTCTTTAATGCAAACTCTAACGGTCTTTTTCCGCATATCATTTATAATAATGTTAGTCGTACAAAACTAGACCCTGATGCAAATCTAATGGATGGTGCACAAGGCAATAGTTATGCTAACCTTTCATATGGTACCTATCATAGCTATTTACAAACGGCAATTGATTCTGTTGAAGCGCACTTTGATTCAGGGATATTATTAAATCTAGTTGGACATGATAATGCAACACAACAATTTGAACTTGGTTATCTACTTTCGGAGAGCGACTTGAATTTATCCGATGAAGTACTTAATACTGGTTATAGAACCCTATCTAGCATCAGTCAATTATCTTCTATTTCTGCGGCATCATTTGCAGAGGTATTAAGAGGATATGGTAGTTTTGGTAATTACTTATTTACAGCATCCTATAACGGTTCTTCTTACCAAGTAGTGCCAACTCTGGACAATCCAAATGCTCCTTCAGGGGGGTATACTTCAGGGGGGTATACTTTAACAACTTACGGTAAAGAGAGATTGGGTAAAATTAATGCTATTGAAGTAGCAACTCCATATGCTGGATTCAGAGATAATGCTAATGCTTATCGTGCAGTAGGGGTTGTTCTCGAAGATGCAACTTACAAATTTCATCAAGAACAACTTGGTATCTCTATATACTAATTCAGTAGTATAGAAAAAATTATTTTAGTGCATTAGCCTTATTAAGATACTCTGTAGCATCTTCCAATCTACCTTCACCAAAATAGGTACGGTATACACCATAATAGTAGCTTGCATTATTTGGATCAGAATCAATTAATTCTAAATAGTAAGTTCTAGACTTTCTCCATCTCTCTGCTTGCTCAAGTGCTTTTGCAAGTCCAAGTAATGCTTCTTTGTCATCAGGAGCTAGAAAATATGCTTCTTCAAAGTTATACTCCGCTTCTTCAAATTCATTCATTTTTAAATAGACTAAACCTCTATTAAAAAATAAATCAATCTTCTCTTTGTCGTCATTAGAATTTTCAATTGCTGCATTAAGATTTTTCAATGCAGGTTCATATTTATCCTGTGCAAGATATAATGCACCTAAGCTCTTAAGTGCAGGTACTTCAAGAGGGTTAAGTTCTAAAGCACTTTCATAATAGCTTAGACCTTTTTCAAAATCTCCTAAACGTACTGCACTTTGTCCAGCACTAACAAGCAAGGCTAATTGGACATCTTCACCAACATCTGGTAAAGCTAGTGCTTGATCAATATTTTTAAAGGCATTCTCTTTATCGTTTTTTATAGAATAATAAAGTCCGAGCAATGCATATGAACCTGGTTGCGCTGGATCTAGGACTTTTGCTTGCGTTAAAGTTTCAATTGCTTGATCTACTAAAGCATTTCGCTTGTCTGGATCTTCTACCCTATTTAATAGGCTTAAAAATCCTTGACCTCTGTAATAGATTAAATTATAGCTTTTTGCTAATGAGGCTGAAACGGCCTGTGACATTAATATTTTTTTATCATTTGCAGTAGGTCGAATTTTAGCAGTTGGTGATGCAGTACTAGCAATATCCATATACTCTTTTACTTTTGCCCATTCTTGACTTCTAGGATAGATTTTATCTCCTAGATGGAATGCTGCTTCCCATTTATCTTTTGGGTGATTTAGCGCTTTCAACAAAAATTCTTTGGCTGCGTCCCATTCTCTATCTTTTAATCTGATTTTTGCAGATTCTAAATCTTGCCCAGCAAAAAGCGTAGAAACTAGTATTAATGTAATAAAAAAGTTTTTTATAGCGTTTATAAACATATATCCTCCATTTATAGGAACAAGTTAGTAGTATTATTGTCAGATTTCAATAGGTAAGAGTAGATTTAATCCATTCTTTTCGTAATTGATATTCTGTATCAGGAACAGTGACTATACCTTCATGTGCAATATTCTCAATACAGAAAGATGCCATTGTTGCTCCAGCTATCATAGCGTCTTGAATATTTTTTCCAGCCATTGTAGATGATAATAATCCTCCTGCAAAAGCATCTCCAGCGCCAGTAGTATCCATAACAGTATTAACAGGGTATGCTCCTATAGAAAAATGAGTATTACTACTAAAAAAAGAAGCTCCATCTTCTCCCTGTTTAATAATAAGACTATCCGTACCCATACCTAGTATATATTCTGCCATTTCTTGTAAAGTAGAGTTTGATAATCCAGATAGATATACAGCTTCATTATAGTTGATGCATAATAAATTAGATTTAGAAATAATTTTTTTTAAATCATTTTTTGCTATATCCATATACAATTTAAATGTATCTAATATGATAAAAGGTTTTGATTCGATTTGGTCTAAAACGGTAAGCTGTAAACTTGGATGAGTATTCCCTAGTAGTAGAAATTCACATTGCTTGGCTTTTTCAGATAAAATAGGTATATATTTTTCTGAAACTCCTGGATCTACATATAGTGTTTCTCTTGAAGAAAAATCATGTGCATATTCACCTCCCCAAGCGAATGTTTTTCCTTCTTCTATTTTTAAATCATCTAAATTTATTGAATGATTCCCTAAAAGATTAAAGTGTTCTTTTGGAAAATCGCTTCCTACCATACCGATCAATTGGCATTCTTTTTTCTTGGTGGCTAATAAGGCATAAGAAGCAGACCCACCCAATACGTCTGAGTATGTCCCGTATCTATTAACTATCTTATCAATACTTAGGGAACCAAAAACAAGTGCTTTATGTGAGTAATTTGAAGTCATAGAATTTTTTATTAAGATAACACAACAAACTACATGAAAAAAGAAAAAATAGTATTGGGAATTAGTGGTGGAGTTGATAGCTCTGTTGCTGCACTGCTTTTGCAGAAAGATGGCTATGATGTACATGGAGTATTTATGAAAAATTGGGACGACAAACATGCAATATGTTCTGCGGAAGATGACTATGCTGATGCTTTAAGTGTATGCAAAAAACTTGATATCCCTCTAAAAAAAATTGATTATACTGCTCAATACAAAGATAAGGTATTTAAACAATTTCTAGATGATCATGTGCATGGACTTACTCCAAATCCTGATATATTATGTAATAAAGAGATCAAGTTTGAAGTTTTCCAAAATTATGCTAAAGAAATAGGGGCTACAAAAATTGCTACGGGGCATTATGCAGATAAACATACAACTGATGCTACTTGCTATCTAAAGAAAGCAACAGATGCATCAAAAGATCAGACTTACTTCCTTCATCAACTAGGGCAATCAGAATTGAAAGATACAATCTTCCCTTTAGGAAAAATTCTAAAAAAAGATGTACGAACTATTGCAAAAAAACATGCTCTTATTAATTACAATAAAAAAGATAGTACTGGAATATGTTTTATAGGAGAAAGAAAATATAATGATTTTGTAGGAAAATATTTAACCATAGAAAAAGGAACTATTCAATCAATTGATGGAGAAATTTTAGGCAACCACGATGGGCATATCTACTTTACTATTGGTCAGAGAAGAGGATTGGGTATTGGTGCAAGATTTAGCGCTGAAGATAAGCCTTGGTATGTAGTAAAAAAAGATATCCAGCGCAATATTGTATTTGTGGCGCAAGGTGAAAATCATCCAGCACTATTTAGTAAAACAATCATAGTTGAGCATATTAATTGGATCAATAACAAGCCTACAACCTTCCCAAAAGACTACTATGCCAAAGTAAGATATAGAGATGAAGATAAATTATGTACTATTTCTTCTCTAGATAATAATACATATAGTGTTGAATTTGCATCTGAACAAAAAGCTATCACTCCGGGACAATCTATTGTTCTTTATAATAAAGAAAATGTTTGTATTGGGGGTGGTATTATAGCAAAAAGAGACATACCTTTTTTAAAGGAAACTGTCTAATGAACAATAAATTACATATCGGTATTCTTGCAGCAGGTAAAGGCTCAAGAATGGATTCAGACTTGCCTAAAGTCCTTCATCAGTTAAATGGTAAAAGCTTAATTGACTATGTATTAGAAACAGCATCAGAGTTAAGGCCTAAATCAATAACGCTTGTAGTTGGATTTAAAAAAGAGCTAGTCAAAAATCATATACATGTCGATCATGTAGATTATGTATCACAAGATCAACAACTAGGTACTGGGCATGCTGTTCTTCAACTGGCTGATAAGTTGGAAAATAAAAGTGGGCATTTATTAATTTTATCGGGTGATGTTCCTAATATTACATCTACTAGTCTTACACCTATAGTTAACGAGCATATTAACAAGAATCATAACGCAACAGTCCTTACTGCTATACTTGATGACTCAACAGGATATGGTAGAATTATCAGAAAGAATACTGGACAGTTATTAAAGATTGTTGAACAGAAAGATTGTAATTCGATTGAGAAAAAAATTAAAGAAATTAATTCAGGTATATTTATCTTTAAGATCTCACAGCTATTTAAAGAATTAAGAAAAATAAAATCTAACAACGCACAAAATGAATATTATCTAACTGATGTGATAGAGTTAATTGGTAAAAAAATGCCAGTGCATGCAGAAATAATCGAAGATTCTTCAGAGGTTATGGGAATCAATACTATCAATCAGCTAAGCTCTTTGGAAAACAGCGCACAATGAAGTATTTCCTTGATTCTATTATAATCATACTGTCATTTATTATTATAGTTTTTGGATGGTCTTTATCAAAGAATTTTCTTGCCCAAAATATCACAATGAGCCCTCCCTCTTCGAATATAGAGTCAATATCAAAAATTAAACTATTCGAAAATTATGATAATCAAACTTTAAAGGTAGCTATCTTAAATGGGTGCGGAGTAAGTGGAGTAGGTAATCAATTTTCTGATTTATTAAATAGTAAATATGGATTGGTTATTGTAAGAACTGAAAACGCAGATAATTTTGATTATGAAACAACAAAAGTACTCATCATTAATGATTCTAATCCTAATATTGAAAACTTACTCACAATTCTAGGTATGAATATCAATGATGAAAATGTAAAATTTAATAGCTCTTATAACCCTGAAGAAGATATTCAAATAATCATTGGAAAAGACTACTCAGATTTTCTTAACTTCAACTCATGAAAACAAATCCATTATTAAAACAAATTGTTGGTCTTGCTGAAGAAAAAAAAGCTGAAGATCTAGTAACGCTTAATATTTCTAAAATTACTTCTTTATCTGATTATTTTGTTATTTGTTCTGCTAAAAACCTTATACAGGTAAAAGCAATTGCTGATAATATCAAAGATAACATTAAAGAAAAACCTTTTCGTACTGAGGGATACCAGAATGCTAATTGGATTATTATTGATTATGTAGATATAGTGGTACATGTCTTTTTTGAAGAAACCCGTGAATACTATGATCTAGAACGTCTCTGGTTTGATGCAAAGACTGTCAAAATATAATGATTCAAAAACAATTAGAATCTTTTATAAATAACTATTTAATAAGCAATAATCTTGAGCTTTCTAATTGGAGTGTTGCAATAAATACAAGGGAAGGTTTTGGAGATTATTCATCTAATGTTGCACTAATCTTATCAAAAAAAATTGGTAAAAATCCAATGGAGATTGCTGAAGCATTAGTAGCCTATCATAATAAAAATGAAGATCTGTTTTCTGTTTCTGCCACTAAACCTGGATTTGTCAATTTTAATATTTCAACTCATTATTACTTAGATATCATGAATAATATTCTAAATGAGGGCACTGATTTTGGAAAGCCTACAAAACATAATAAGTCAGCTAATGTAGAATTTGTAAGTAGCAACCCCACTGGGCCATTGACTGCAGGTCATGGCAGAAATACTATACTTGGCGATATGGTCTCAAGTATACTATCATGGCATGGATATAATGTGACAAGAGAGTATTATTATAATAACGCAGGAAAACAAATGCGTATGTTGGCCGAATCCTCTTATGCAAAATATGCAAAGAAAATTGGTAAAAATGTTACCGCCCCAGAAAACGGATATGTTGGAGAATATTTAGATGATATTGCAGATGAAATTATTATAAAGTTTGGAAAAGACTTAGACTCAAATAGTGAACAGTTTAGAACTTTTACAGAAGAAAAAATCTTTGATAGTATTAAGAACACTCTAAAAAATTTAAGAATCGAATTTGACCTTTTTTCTCAAGAAAAAACATTTTATGACAATGGCGCAGTAGATAACGTATTAAAAGAACTAGAAAAATTATCTTTGTTATATAAAAAAGATGGCGCTACTTGGTTTAAAACTAGTAATCTGGGGAAAAAAGAAGATAGAGTGTTAGTAAAAAGCACCGGTGAACCTACCTACCGCTTACCCGATATTGCATACCATATAGATAAAGTAGATAGGGGATTTGATTTAATTGTAGATATATTTGGTGCAGATCATATTGATGCATATCCTGACGTTTTGCTTGCATTAGAAGCTCTAGGTAAAAAAATAGATCATATTAAAGTCGTAGTGCATCAATTTGTTACTCTTAAGAAAGACAATGAAGTTGTCAAAATGTCTACTCGTAAAGGAAACTTTATTACACTAGATGATCTTATTGATCAATTGGGAGTAGATGTTGTTAGATATTTCTTCATTATGAGGGGAGCAAATAGCCATCTAGATTTTGACTTTGATTTAGCAAAAGATGAGTCTGAAAAAAACCCTGTATATTATCTACAGTATGCACATGCAAGAATTTCTAATTTGATTGTAAGGTATAATAACGATATAAAAGAAAAAACAGATCTTGATTTAAGTCTACTAGTAGAAAAAGATGAGATATTATTAATAAAAAAACTATCTACATTTCCAAAAAAAATGGATGAGATATACGAATCTTTAGAACCAAGGAAATTGGCTACTTATCTTGAAGAAGTCGCTGCATCATATCATAAATTTTATGGAAATCATAAGGTCATTAATCTTGATAATATTCCCCTATCTTATGCACGAAAAAATCTTTGTAATGCTACGCAAATTATTTTAAAAACAGGATTATCTATTTTAGGAATCACTGCTCCTGAAAAAATGTAAAGTATTATGTCCGATCTAACAAGACGAGAATTTATTCGAAGAAGTTTAATCCTTTCTGCTGGAGCATCCTTAATAATCTCCTGCGAAGACAACGATATCACACCTACTACGATTGCTAACTCTCCAGGAATGTTAGATACAAATGGTAGTAATAAAAAAATTATAGTAATAGGGGCTGGAATGTCTGGTCTAGTGGCTGGATATGAATTAGTCAGAGCAGGTCATGACGTGACCAT
>Ga0209035_10000010_pt1 | contig 91750 bp, 68 predicted proteins | sample MarorgKNORR_S2LV_6_FD_188220 | JGI IMG/M metagenome (GOLD analysis project Ga0209035, IMG submission 188220) | Marine microbial communities from the Southern Atlantic Ocean, analyzing organic carbon cycling - AAIW_A/KNORR_S2/LV (SPAdes) (version 2) | ecosystem: Environmental > Aquatic > Marine... | reverse complement strand
AAAGAAGACTTTACTAGTTTGTCTGCAGTTGCAGATGCGTTACAAGATAGAGTGGGAAGAATTATTTTTAATGGAGTTCCAACAGGAGTTGAGGTTTGTGAATCTATGACACATGGAGGCCCGTATCCAGCATCAACAGACTCAAGGTTTACAGCTGTTGGAGTAGGTTCTATCAAACGATGGGTACGACCATTTAGTTTTCAAGATTGGCCAATCGAATTGTTGCCAGAGGATTTAAAATAGTAAAAAGTTGATAGCTATATAGAAAAACAGAAGGATGAGTCGTAATATATTTTCTTGTATTGATGCACATACGTGTGGAAACCCGGTTCGGGTAATCGTTGAAGGAGGTCCAGATTTAAAAGGTGCAACCATGAGCGAAAAGCGCCAACACTTTTTAAAAGAATACGATTGGATTCGCAAAGGACTCATGTTTGAGCCTCGTGGACACGATATGATGAGTGGCTCGATTTTATTTCCACCTCACAATCCAGAAAACGATTTTTCCATTCTATTTATCGAAACTTCTGGTTGTTTACCAATGTGTGGACATGGAACGATTGGCACTATTACCATTGCAATAGAAGAAGGGTTGGTAATACCGAAAATTCCTGGAAAAATTAAAATGGAAGCGCCTGCTGGTTTGGTTGAAATTGAATATCAACAAACAGATACTAAAGTAGATTGGGTGAAGTTGACCAATGTAAAAAGTTTTTTAGCTGCAGAAAATTTAACCGTTGATTGTCCAGAATTAGGAACACTTACTTTTGATGTTGCCTATGGAGGAAATTATTATGCGATTATAGATCCGCAAAAAAACTTTACTGGAGTACACGATTTTACAGCAAGTAAAATCATTCAATATTCACAAGTCATCCGAGAGCGCATCAATGAAAAATATCCTGATCTATTTATCCATCCAGAAAATGACACCATTCGTGATGTAACACATTTGCTGTGGACAGGAAATCCGATCGATCCAACATCTTCAGGTAGAAACGCAGTGTTTTATGGCGATAAAGCCATTGATAGAAGCCCTTGCGGAACAGGAACATCAGCTAGAATTGCGCAATTATATGCAAAAGGAAAATTAAAAAAAGGAGAAAAATTCATTCACGAAAGTTTTATTGGTAGTAAATTTATAGGCTGTGTTGAAGAAGAAACAACCTTAAATGGAAAATTAGCCATTATTCCAAGCATTCAGGGTTGGGCAAAAATATTTGGGCACAATACAATCAGTATTGATACAGAAGACGATCCGTATGCGTTTGGTTTTCAGGTGATTTAAATTCAGGTTTTTAATGAGTAAGAATGTACTAGTTATTGGAGGCGGAATCATAGGGTTAAGCACGGCATATTATCTTCAAAAAGAAGGGCATCAAGTGACCGTAATTGACAAATCTGATTTTTCTAGCGGAGCATCGTATGTGAATGCGGGCTATATAACGCCGAGCCATATCATTTCTTTGGCAGCTCCTGGGATGATTACTAAAGGAATCAAATGGATGTTCAATGCGGCGAGTCCGTTTTATGTAAAACCACGATTGGATATCGATTTTTTGAAATGGGTTTGGGCTTTTAAAAAGTCAGCAAATGCTTCAAAAGTTGAAAAGGCAATTCCTGTGATTAAAGATATTAATTTGTTGAGTAGAGATCTATATGAAGAGATAAAAGCATCAAACGATTTTAATTTCCACTATGAACGAAAGGGATTGTTGATGTGTTATCAATCTGATAAAGTGGGAGAAGAAGAGTGGAGTGTTGGAAAAAGAGCCATTGAAGAAGGGTTGGAAGTTCAAAACTTATCAGCAGCAGAGGTTAAAAAATTAGAACCGAATGCTAACTTAAATATAAAAGGAGCGGTTTATTTTAATTGTGATGCCCATATGACACCAAGCGATTTTATGCCAGAAATGGTGGCCTATTTAAAATCGAAAGGAGTGGTGTTCTTCGCGAATGAGGAGGTCAAAGATATTAAAGTTTCTAATGCTATTATTTCAAAAGTAATTACGGATAAGCAAGTGTTACCTGCAGATGAGGTGGTGTTAGCAGCAGGAAGTTGGAGCCCATTGATTACAAAAAAATTAGGAATTAAAATTCCAATTCAAGCAGGAAAAGGCTATCGAATTAATGTAGCACGAGAAACCAATATTACCATTCCAGCTATTTTATGTGAAGCCAAAGTAGCAGTTACCCCAATGGATGGTTTTACGCGCTTTGCAGGAACCATGGAAGTGGCAGGAATCAACCACAGAATCAATCCAGTTCGTGTACATGCGATTGCGAATGCAGCCAAAAGCTTTTATAAGGACTTAGAAATTACCTCAGAAGAAAAAGCAGCAGCACAATGTGGTTTGCGCCCATGTTCTCCAGACGGATTGCCTTATATTGGTAAATCGTCAAAATGTAAAAACCTAACCATTGCAACAGGTCATGCTATGATGGGTTGGAGCTTAGGACCTGCAACTGGCAAATTGGTTGCCGAAGTTATTTCAGAGAAAAAGACTACATTAGATTTATATCCATTTCACCCAGATAGAACATTTTAACAAGAGGTGTCAGCAATAATTTTCCATTTTCCATTGATCTTTTTAAAGATGATCATAAATACGCCGTTAGCATCTCCAACGTTTCGAGTTAAATGGTATTCGCCCATCACAAAATAAGATTCATCATTTATTTTAGAAATATCATTGATTTTAAATTGTAAGTTCCCAGAGTGATCAGGCGTTGGGTATCCCTTTTTATAATTTGCTAAGGTTTTATTCCATCCTAATGTGACTCCATTGCTTCCATAAAATTTTAAAGAATCAGATTTCCAATACCCTTTCATAAAGCCTTCTAAATCGTGTTTAGACCATGCTTTTTGTTGTAGGTCCATGATTTCTAAGATTGCTTTTTTATCTTCTTGTTCTGTTGACGTTGAACAAGAAAGGAATAATAGACACACGGAGAAGATTAAAAGTGCTTTTTTCATGAGTTATGGTTTATTGGTTTTTAGTCGGTTGAATTGTAAATGTATAACTGTATTTTTTAGTTGCAGGAATGGTGTATTCTTGGTGTACTTGTCTTCCCCAAGAAGTATCGCCACCAACGCCCATTTGATTTAAATCGATATTCCATTGTACCGTAGTTCCTATTTTAATATCGGCGCCATGCTTTTTGGTTACGGGAACCAATCCAGAAGCAGATTCCCCCGCTTCTTCAGAATTAAAATCAAGTTCTTCCATAGTAAATGGCCAAGCACTGGCGTTTAATAATTGAGAACCTTGTACTTCTAAGCTAAGGTCATTAGAATGAACTTGCATGGAACGAACCTCTGTTTTATTTCCTGTTTCTTGCGGACGAGAATATACGTGAAAGGCCTCTTTTATTTTTTCAGAATACACACCTATTTTTTGACCTGTTTTTCGATCCCAATAGCTTTCGTCAGGACCTCTTCCGTGCCAAGAAAAAGTGGTAAAAGAGTTGCTTAATGTAACATACATTCCCAATCTTGGAATGTTTGGTAATGTATGTTGATTTGGTGTGTAAGAATAGGCAACATGAAGACTTCCGTTAGAAGCTAAGGTGTATTGTATGTGAACTGTCGCTTCATTATTTGGTAATTCGTACGCAACTTTATAGGCATATCCAATAGTGGTTTTTTTTGGTTTTTGAAGCAGTATTGCTTTGTAGGTATACGTAGCATTTTGCCAAATTTCAGCCCATTTGTCCATGCCGTTTCCTAAATCATTATCCGTTGGTGGACGCCAAAAATTTGGACGAATGGGTTGGTTGGTAATTTCTTTTCCTTCAAAGATCCAGAAATTAATTTCTCCTGAAGTGGCGTCAATTTTATATTGAGTGTTCTTGTTTTTTATGAGATAAGACGCGCCCGTTTTTTCAAGAATCAATGTGTTCTTTTTCACAATAGAATTCTGAATCAAAACCCCTTTATTTAACACAAATTGATCCCAAGCAATTTTATGCTCTTTCGGAATTAAGTCTGAAGCATTTTTTTGAACCAAACTCACTTCTAAGATAAATTCATCTTCTAAAACAAATACAGTAGGCATCTTTTTAAAGTGCATTCTTGTTGTTTGTTGTGCCTGTATGTGTAAAGGGATGTTCTTTTCAGAAAGCACTTCTTTTCCGTTTCTCAAAAGTTTCCATTGCAGTTCTTGGTTAGAAAAATCCGCAAAGAAATTTTTGTTTTCAATTTGAATCGTTCCATTTCCTAGGTACGTAAATTGAACGGGTTCGTATACTTTTTTTACTTCTGATAAATGTGGGTGTGGATTTCGATACGGATCCACCAAACCGTTGTTTAGAAAATTGCCATCGGTTGGTAAATCAGGATGATAATCATGACCATAAGCCAAGTATGGTTTCCCATTTTCATCTTTGTATTCCAAACTTTGATCCACCCAATCCCAAATAAAACCGCCTTGCAAGTTTGGGTAGGTTTCAATAATATCCCAATAGTCTTGTAAGTTTCCTACCGAATTTCCCATAGCATGCGCATATTCAATCATGATAGAAGGTTTGTCTGAATTCGACTTTCCATGCTTGATTAAATAGCCAGGTTTGGGATACATTGGGCAATATAAGTCGGTATATTCTTCTTTCCCAGCAGGCTCATATTGTACAACTCTATTCTTGTCTTGTGCTTTTAACCATTTGTAAGTGGTTCTAAAAATATCCCCTTCACCAGCTTCGTTTCCTAATGACCAAGAATAAATTGAAACATGATTTCTATCTCGGTAATACATGCGTTGTGTACGCATCATATGAGCAGGCAACCAACTCATTTCATTTCCAATCTGTGTCTTTTCATCAATTGCCAAAGGGTGACTTTCAATATTTGCTTCATCAACCACATATAAGCCGTATTTGTCGCATAAATCCAACCAATACGGATCGTTTGGGTAATGTGAAGAACGCACTGCATTGATGTTGTTTTGTTTCATCAATTGGATGTCTTTTTCCATCGATACTTTAGAAACTACATGTCCAGTAAAAGGATCTGTTTCATGTCTGTCAACACCTCGAATGTAAATCGCTTTTCCGTTGATAAGAACTTGTGCATTTTTAATTTCTACACGTTTAAAACCGATGGATTTCTTTATGAATTGATTGTCATCTAGAGAAATTCTTAAGTCATATAAATTCGGAATTTCTGCCGACCAAGAGTTGATATTTTTAACAATCTTATTTACATGAAAGTCCATCGTTGAATTGGCAGGAATCATGACTGTTTTACGGGTGTTGAATTCATTGCCAAGGGCAATCGTTATTTCTTTAGAAACATCTTTATTCATGTCGTTTGTAACCGAAACCGTTCCTTTAAAAATTCCGTTTTTATAGGAATCGTCCAACGTTGTATTGGCATGATAATCGGAAACAAAGACTTTTGGTCTTGTGTATAGATACACGTCACGTTCAATACCGCTCATTCGCAGCATATCCTGACTTTCTAAATAACTGGCATCAGACCAACGAAATAGTTGCAATGCAATGGTGTTTTTCCCTTCTTTTAGGTGTTTTGTAATATTAAATTCAGCCGGAGTTTTACTTCCTTGAGAATATCCTACGTAATTTCCATTCACATATACATACATCGCAGATTTTGCGCCTTCAAAATAAAGGATAACATCTTCGGATAAAAACTCTTTGCTGAGGGTGATTTTCTTTCTATACGTGCCAACAGGATTGTAATCTGTGGGTGCATCTGGCCATGTTGTTGCAAACGGATAGCGCTCGTCTAAATAAATGGGATGTCCGTAACCTTCTACTTCCCAGTTTGCAGGTACAGGAATTGTCTTCCAATCGGAGTCGTTAAAATGCTCATTTTGAAAAGTTGTTGGTCGTTGTTTAGGATCTTTTACCCAATTGAATTTCCAATCGCCATTCAAACTCAGAAAACGTTTGGAGTTTTCTTTTTTAGAAATATCAAGACTTTCAAAAGCAAAAAATGTTGCTCTAGGTGCTAATTTGTTCTCTTCAAATTTTTGATGGTTGTAGTGAAGTGTTTGTGCTGCAACAACATCTAAAGGTTCTTGTTTACATCCAGAAAATAGGACGGTTGCTATAAAAAGGATACTAATTTTTTTCATGTGTGTTGAATTAAAATGACTGCATAAAATCTTCGGCAGCTATTTTCCGTAAATAAAATAACAGCTCTTTGGCATTTTCTTTTGTAAACACCATTGGCGGCTTAATTTTTAAGACGTTGTGATCTAGCCCATCAGTGCTCATTAAGATTCCGTAATCTTTCATTCGGTTAGCCAGATACGCTGTTTGTGCTGCAAGCGGATTTAAATTGGCGTCTACAAATTCTATTCCAAGAAATAATCCTTGCCCGCGAACATCTCCAATAATTGGAAATTCTTTTGAAAGCGCTTTCAATTCAGTTTTTAAATATTCTCCAACTTCTAATGCATTCTCTTGTAGCTGTTCTCGTTTTACGGTTTGTAACACTGATGTTGCAATAGCGCAAGACACAGGGTTTCCTCCAAAAGTATTGAAGTATTCCATTCCGTTGGCAAATTTACCAGCCACTTCTTGTGTGCAAACTACTGCAGCAATAGGATGTCCATTTCCTAAAGGTTTACCAATTGTAATAATATCCGGAACAACATCATGTAATTGAAAACCCCAAAAGGTATTGCCCATTCTTCCGCAACCGGTTTGTACTTCGTCAGAGATACACAATCCGCCAGCTTTTCTGACATATCGATATGCTTTCTCTAAAAATCCTTTAGGCAATTCTATTTGCCCTCCACAACTGATAATAGGTTCTATGATAAACGCACCAACACCACGGTTTTTTGAATGAATTATTTCTATTTGTTTTTGTACCTCTTCCGCATAGTGTTCACCCGTATTTTCTCCTCGATATCTACCTCTGAATTTATCAGGCAACGGAAAAATATGAGTGTGCTCTGGAGCACCCTTTCCACCTTTACCATCAAATTTATACGAACTGATATCAATACACATGTTTGAATTGCCATGATAGCCAACTTCTGAGGCGATGATGTCTCGTTCACCCGTATTGGATTTTACCATTCTGATAGCCAGTTCATTGGCCTCGCTACCAGAATTTACAAAATGAAACACATTGAGTTCTGGAGGCAATGTTTCCGCCAGTTCTTTTGCCAATGCATTGATGTTTTCATGCAGGTATCTTGAATTGGTGTTGATGATTCCCATTTGCTCTTGACCTGCTTTGACCACCGTATAATGTTCATGACCAACATGGGCAACATTGTTTACAGTATCTAAATATTTTTGACCTAATTGATCTATTAAATATTGCCCCGCACCACGAACCATTTTAATAGGGATATCGTATTGCAGGCTTAAACTCTTACCCAAATGTTGTTTTCGATACTGAATTAAATCATTGTTTGAAACTGTTTTTGTAGGCTGAAGTGCTTCTGATGCAAACAATAGATTTGGATCTGGGCAGATGCTTTTCCAAACATTAAGTTGTCTGTAATAGGCAACTCCAGGAAAATCATCTACATAATTTAATGTAGATAATAGTATTTGAAAATGTAGATGAGGCGCCCAATTTCCGTTTTCAGGATAGTTGCCTAATTCGGCAATTTTTTCGCCTTTTTTAATGATTTTTCCAACGTGATGTTTTAGAACGCTATCTACAGTGTTATGTCCGTATAAGGTAAAAAAGGTCATTCCTTCTTCACAATGTTTTAAAATAATAAGACCACCGTATTCTTTATCACCAGCATCATTTACAGCAGTGACAACTTCGCCATCAAACAAGGCATGAATGGGCGTGTTTTCGGGCAGCCAATAATCGATTCCTAAATGAATGGTTCTGCTTTCTTTCCCATGGTTTCCTATTTTATCATAGGCTGTTGAGGTATACAGTGAGCGAGGTTCTAAATAACCGCCTGCAATTATTTTTTCTGGATGTTCTTTTTGAAGTTGTTCAGTTTTAAACTGAAATAGATTCAAATTAGTAGATTCTTCTTGATGTCCAATCCATTTACTAGACACACTTAAATCGATGCGATACACCCCTTTTCTGTCAATGCTTGGAAACAGATCTGAAAGAGAGAAATTATTTTGTGAAGCCCAAGTTTCAAATGGTAGTTGTGTAGGATGTGCTTGAAATCCACAAGCTTCTCTAAAACTAACGCATGCAAATTCAGGATGTATTTGAATCCATTTTTTTAGCACCTCCCAAGCTGGTTTTTCACTAATTAAAAGGTACTCATTATGAGGTTCTTTTACTTTGTTAATCGCTGATTTTGTAACAGAAATTACTAATCGCATCGCAATAGCAACATGCAAATGTGCGAGTTCTTCTTCTTGTAATTTAAATGTAGCATGATAGCCTTTTACAATTGGCAACGCTGCTTCTAAAGGATCGTTATGATGCATAATCGCATAGGCACATGCAATGGCAACATCATTGATAATTTGGGTGTGAATGGCATCACCATAATCAATAGCCGCTTTTACGGTTGGATTGATAAGATCAGCCGAAACAATTACGTTATTGTCATTCGCATCGTTGTGAACGACACTTTTTCTGAGTTTAGAATACGAATGTTGAGCTGCTTCAAATTGTTGTTGAAATGTGGACAGAATTTCTTTTTCTTCCGAAGAAAATAAATGTAAATGCTCTTTGGTCCACAATGATTGTGCAACGTCCCAAACAAAATTTCTCTGTGCTTCTTTGTGGTTAAAATCTTGTAAAGCTTGAGTTAATAAACCACATTGTTCTCCTAAACTAAATCGTAAGCTGTCTAGTTGTGGATTGACATCGCTCAAAACACGACCAGAAACCCAAGAGAGTAACCGTACATTTCGGTTGTTTCCTGAAGTATCTGTGAATGCAGAAATGGCACTTCCGTTGGTGTCGTTTATCACTTTTGGAGCGATAAGATTACTTCCGTTGGTTGCAACATGCTGTAATAGTTTTTGCTGAAAATCGAGACAGTTTTCATCCTCGTCAGGGCGTGATATTTTTAAAATATAACCTTCCTCATTTTCGACTTTAATTCTGAAATTAAAATCAACTTCTCCAGGAAGCTCAGAAGTTTTTCCTTTTATATTGAACAGTTTGAAGAGGATATCTTCTGCTTGTTGCGTTGTTATTTTTAAGGCGTCGTATTGCATGCGATTATATGAATTCAATTTGTGTTGCTATAAAGTTTGCTTAGCGCTATAAATAATTGATGTGTGCCGTTGTTAAATGGAACTAGATAAAATGTGTATGTATGTTTTTGTTGTCCTTTCAATTGATATTTTTCTTGTGGTTTTGACCACCAACTATCATCTCCAGCAAGCCCACGTTGTCTTAAATCAATATTTAATTGAACTAGGTTTTGTTCTTTTATATCGATGGTATGTTTGCTCTTGTTTGATGTTTTATAATCAATGCCATTTGTAGTGTCAAAATCTTCATTAGGCATGTGTAATGCACTAATTCCGAGTCCTTTTTTAATGCCCGAAACCACTAAAAGTCCGTTGTTATTACTGTCTGACAGTGCCACCCATTTCACATCTGTCTTATATCCATTTTCTTGTGGACGGATGTACGGCACATACTGGTCCGAAACAGTTGATGTGTATATATTTACAAATGCAGATGCCTTTCTGTCTTGATAATTTTCCCAAGGACCACGACCATGATAGGTCATGGTACTATAGTCTTTAGGCAATTGCATGCGCATTCCTATTCTTGGAATATCAGCTTTGTATGAGGTTTTGTCTAAGGTATTGTGTATTCGTACAACACCATTTCCATAAATGGTATACACGGAATGAAATTTTGTATTCACTCCTGGTAATTCAAAAGTCACATTGATTGAAATAGTCCCGTTTTCGTGAGTCTCTGTATTTAAGTTTGTTACTTTAGAAAACAACGAAGCTTTTTTCCATTCAATGTTTTTTACCTCCATATGATTCCCAAAGTCATTATCGGTCATAGCTCTCCAGAAATTAGGTTTTGGTCCTTTGCCATCTTTTAGTAACTCATTGCCTTTGAAAATATAAGAGATAAGACGTCCTTGGGTTTTATTAAAAACAACTTTTACGTTGGTGTTCGATATCGTAATAGCTTCTTTTGTTTTTTCAACATTCAATTTGGCTTGAGAAGCAATCACTTTTTCTACTGACTTATACTTGCTTTTTAGCTCAATTTGCTCGTGAGCTACTTCAAACCCTTGAGGTAATAGCCCCCATTTGGTTTTTGTTGTTGCTGATATTTCAACAAAATAGCGGGTGTTCTCTTTAAAAGTAATTCCGTCTAATGGTATTCTGATTAATTTCCCGGTATGCGTTTCTACAGAAATCGTTTTTGCAGGAATCGTTTTTAAAACCTGCCCATCTGCTTTTATTTCGGTAGTAATGTTAAATAGGTTCAAATTGGTAAAATCGTATAAATTTTCTACCAATACCCGCAATTCATTATGACGATTGATTCCTTTGTCCTTAAAGTTGATATACTCATGTGCTTTTTTTACTTCATATAATGCTGGCTGTGGTGTACGATCAGGAAATACGATGCCATTGTTTAGAAAGGTGTTATCCGTAGGCATATTTTGCCCGTAATCACCACCATAAGCATAATAGCGCTCTCCTTTATCATTTGTTTTCCAAATGGATTGATCTACCCAGTCCCAAATAAAGCCGCCTTGTAAATTGTCATATTGTTCGATAATGTCCCAATAATCCTGAAAATTCCCAGTACTATTTCCCATTGCATGAGCATATTCACTTGGAATGTATGGTCGATCTGTTTTAGATCTTCCGACTTCTTTAAAACGATTTGGAGAAGGGTATTGAGGAACAATAATATCTGTATTACTGTCCATGTCGTACAAGTTGCCATCATGTGATTTGTATGGACGTTCGTACTGTACTGGACGTTTTGTGTTGTCAGCGGCTTTGATTGCGTCATAGCCTTTAAAAAAGTTAACGCCATTCCCGGCTTCATTTCCCATAGACCAAATAATAACTGAAGGGTGGTTTTTATCGCGTTCCACCATTCGTGTCATACGTTCTACATGGGATTTTTCCCAAGTTTTGTTCTTGGCTAAAGAATACTTTCCGTAATACATGCCATGTGATTCAATATTTGCCTCATCTACCACATAGAGACCATATATGTCGCATAACTCATAGAAACGTCGTCCTCTAGGATAATGACTTAACCGTACAGCATTGATATTGTTTTCTTTCCATAAAAGAATGTCTTTCATGATCAAATCTTCAGACATTACGTGCCCAGTTTCAGGATCTGTTTCTTGGGTGTTGACTCCTTTTAACGTAATGCGTTGTCCGTTTATTAAAAGCAATCCGTTTTTAATCTCTACAGATCTAAAACCTATTTTTCTAGATGTTGCTTCTAATGTTCTTCCTTTTTTATCCTTTAAATATAAAACTAACGTGTATAAGTTAGGGTGCTCGGCACTCCATTGTTTTACATTCACAATCGTCGTTTTAAAAACAACGGAGTCGGATGTGTTTGTTCTGAGTTTTTTACTTTCTGACGCTACAATGTTGTTGTAAGAATCGTATAGTGCATAGTTAATTTCTGATCGTTGCTTTTTTGTGAAATGATTTTCTAGGTCTACAGATAATTTAAATACGCCATTGGTATAGGCACCATCTAAAATTGAAGTCACTTCAAAATTTTCAATTCTTAGTTTGGGTTGTGCATAGACATATACACTACGTTCGATACCGCTAATTCTCCAAAAATCTTGACATTCTAAATACGAGCCATCCGTCCATCTAAAGATTTGGATAGCAATTGTGTTCTTTCCGGGTTTGGCTGCTTTGGTAATGTCAAATTCAGAAGGCAATTTACTGCCTTGTGAGTAGCCGATATAGATTCCGTTAAGCCATACAAAACCACCCGATTTCATAGCGCCGATGTGTAAGAAAATCTCGTTGCCTTCCCAGTTTTTGTCGATGTTAAAATCGCGACGATACGAACCAACAGGATTGTATGCGTCTGGAACATCTCCTGGATTGGCAGGATAAATTCTATCTACCAATTCCATGTCGTCTGCTACCATTGCTTTATAATCTGTAAATTCATATTGATGATTTACATAAATAGGGACTCCATATCCTTCCACTTCCCAGTTGGATGGTACTTCAATAGTATTCCAATGGTTTAAGTTTTTAGTAGGGTTCATAAATGTAGTTGGACGATTCTTGGGATTTCGCACCCATTTAAATTTCCAATTACCGTCTAAACTTTGATAAAATTTAGCGTCCTGGGCCTTTTTTGTTAAGGCATTATTTATTGAAGTATACGATGTGAAAGAAGCATGTCCATCTAGCTTGTACTCGCCAATCATTTGATTGTTTTCAATATAATGTTGGTAATCGACAATAGGGTCTTTTATTTGACTAAAGCTATTAGTGGCTAGTAGTAACACTATAATTATGGATATGCTTTTCTTCATTTTTATAATTGTTTTATTCGTTTTCTAATAACATAATAAGATGTGCTGCACTCCAACTAAAATTTTCTGCATTGAGTCCTTCTCCTGTAATTGGATGGTAATTTTCTCGAATTGATTTTCCTTTTTCCAAAACACCTTCGGCGCCTTTGATAATTTGAACTGTTGCTTTACCTGCTTCGGTATAAAAACCGTAATTCCGCAATCCTTTGACGCCAAAATAGGCTTGATCTAGCCAGTTGGGGCCTCTCCAATAGCCTTTTAAAGGATTGAATTTTTCGTGATCTGCACTCATGGTTTGAAAAGGAACTTTGGTAAAGAATTTCTTAGGATGCATCATACGATTTTTAACCGATTCTGCTTGCTCTTGTGTTGCTGCATTCGCCCAAAGAGCTGTCCATCCCTCACTTCCTTCACCTTTGATAAATACATTTCCTTCTAAATTGGTGTCGTAAAACCAGCCGTCTTTTTTGTCATAAAATTGGGTTTGAATACGTGTTTTTAATAGACGAGCTTCCTTTCTTAGTTTTTGAGCATCCTTATTTTTGTGCAATGCTTCAGCCAATGTTGCTAAGTAGATTTTTTCAGCATATAAATACGCATTCAGATCTACGCTTTCTTGGTTTAACGAATAAGCGCCTTCGGAGTTTTTTACAATTTTAGAGTCGTCAAAACGAATGGCATTATCCATGCCGCTTTCCCATTTGGCAGCAATCAGACTACCGTCGGTAGACCCATATTCACACAATCCGTCTTGATCATGATCTCGTTTGTTGTACCACCATTCATGGTATTTTTTTAACTTTGGATACATCTCTTTTATAAAACCAAGGTCTTTATCTTTCTGGTAGATGTTGGCAACTGCCCAAGTTGACAGCGGTGGTTTTGTATCACGGTAATTGTGTTTTTCAATCAAGGTGTCTCTAAACACACAATCGACAATAAAGCCATCTTCGTTTTGAAATTCAAACATTAGTTGCACCTGCTTTTTGGCTAGTGAAGTGTCGTAGTACGACAACCCTACAGCGTGTTTCCAAGAATCCCAAGACCAAAAACCATTGAACCATTTGTAATGATAGCTAGGAAATAAACCTTCGTGTTTGATTGCTCCAGCAGCAATGCGCCAGTTGTTTTGCAGGGTAAGGTGTGCTTTTGCCAAGACTTCGGCATATGCGTTGTCTTGAAATTGTGGTTTTCGATGCGTTATAAGTGCTTTTAATTGTGCTTCCTTTTCTGTTTTTCTAGCTTTTAAAACGGCATCAAAAGTTGTGCTTTTAAGTTGCGTTTTTTCTTTTTTCCAAGAATATTCAGGAAAAATAAATGTTTGAGAAATTGTAAATTCTTTGACTTCCTTTGGTTTCAGTTCAATGGTGGCAACGTCAGAAGTATACGCGCTATTAGTAGCTGATAGTTTCGTTCCTTTTGGAAAAATAAGATGACCAATGGCCGTTGATTTTGAGGAGCTTAGGGTCACTTCATTGTGTTTGGCATTCAATTGCAATCCGTCTGCCAAAAATTGCTCCTGTTTCCAATGATATTTTAATGTGATGGATTTTGAACTAGTGTTTTTAATTTCAGTTTTTATCAATGCTGAATGCCCTGAAGAAAAAACCAATGTTTGTTTTAGTTCGATGTTTTCAGAAGTAAATAGTTGTTCTAAATGACTGTTGTATGCAGTTGTTTGTTGCTTTTTTAAAAGAACATCTTCAATGTTTAAATGAGTCAAAGAAGCGCTACTCCAAATACCATTCTGCTGTGTCATCAAAAAAGGCCCAGAAAACCCAATCGTTGTTGCGGTAGTATCCGGAAAACTATATCCAAACCAAGCACCTTGATCTGAAAACATAAGTCCGTCTTTGTCAAATTTATGCGTGGGTGTGTTTGTATAATTTAAGCTGTTTTTGCTAAAATTTAAATACGTTGTTTTCTCTTCTTTTTTACAGCTAGAAAAAAGAAGCACTACCATAAGGGAAGTAAAAATTTTAGTTTTCATTCGATGTTGATTTTAAGGAGACTTTCCATGAAGCAGAATAATTTTCATCCGGATTTAAAACACGGAGTCCTACTTTATGATTAAAGCTATTTGGTGGTGCTGTAATGGGTTCTATTGCAATCGAGTTTCTATCCGAAGGCGTAAAAATTTGCACATAATTTTTCTCTAAAGAGGAGTTGATTTGTATGTGGTAATCGGGAGTTTTAAACATCATTTCATCCGTGTTTAAAAGGTAGCAATCATCAAAAAAACGATCTTTAATTTGTAGTTCTTTCTGCATACTAGTGTCTTTTGTTATAGTGGGGGTCATTTCACTAGTTGAAAGCAGAATTCTGCTATTACTATCAAGACACAAGCTGCTGTTGTATAAATTAGAACTATAGAAATAAGGATGCCATCCTAAATTAAAAGGAAAGGGAACAATATCATTGTTTGTAATGCAGACTTTTAGTAAAAGTGCATTTTTTGTGAGGGTATATATAAGTTCTATGGTATATGTAAAGGGAAACCCTTGGGCTTTGTTTTCTTCAGAATAGACAAGTGTTATCGACGCTTGCTGTTGGGTGGTCTCCTTGTTTTTAAGGGTGAATTTTTTGTTGTATACCAAGCCGTGAATGGCATTGTTCTCTTCTTTTAAATTAACTTCGAGCGTGTATTTTTTTTCTTGAAACGAATAGGTTGCTTTGTCTATTCTGTTGGAAAATGGAAAAAGAATTGCAGAGGCATACGATATTGTATAGTCAGCAGTAGCCTCTTGTTGAATAATTTTCTTTTTTTGCAGTACTAATTCTTGTAGGCTTCCACCATCATTTAAGCAAATATGTGCGTGTGATTGATGGTGTGTGTTTTCTATTTTTAAATAGTCTTTAGCAGCTTTTTTGATGGGGTTGATTTTGAACAAAATAACAATTTTTTTATAATGAGTTTCTAACAATAAGGCGATTGGTGTTTTCTATTCTAGTGAACTCTTTGTGAAAGATGAGTGCCGCTAATTTTTCTCCCATTTCATTAAAATCTGTCGAAATGGTTGTAATGCCGCCTTCAACAATTTCTTTTAACAAGGTGTCGTTGTATGAAATGACACCAATATCTGAAGCAATGGTCAATTGCTGTTCTTTCATTTTCTTTATCACTTGAATTAAATCCCTGTCTTCAGGAATAAGGTACACTTCTCCTTTTTGTAACGTTCTATTTTCACTGTTGATGATAATCTCATGATCTATATTGTGTTTAGCGCAAAAATCATAAAACCCCTGCAGCATTTCTTGTGGCTGTTTGTTCTCATTAAAAATGAAAATAATTTTCCGGTACTTTTTAAGTTGCGTCAGGCATTGTGTTAATGCATCGCTAATGTCTTTTCTAAAGTTTTGATAAATAGTGGAGTACTTTGAAAGCTCCTCATGTGTTTGATCTAGAATGTACACGTTGTTTTCTGGTAATTTATCGATAATAATATCGGTGTCCGTTAAATTTGCGGGCATGATGATATAATGGTTGTAGTTGCCAATATTATCATAGATGTGTTTGCTGAAGACATCATAGTTGAAATGATGAAAATAGATGTCTACTTCTATAGTAGGATTTAAATTTTTTAAAAATGATTTGTATAAATTTTCTTTAAATGCATTTAATTCATCAAAAAGTAAAAATATTTTTTGTGATACGTCAATGTTTTCTCTTTTAAGATAATAGCCTTTTCCAGGAATAGATTGTATAATTCCACGAACTTTTAAATCGCCATAAGCTAACAGAACGGTGTCTCTAGATAAAGAGAATCGAAACTTAACACTGTTTATTGATGGGAGTTTATCACCTCTTTTTAATTGGCCATTTACAATGGCATCTTCTAGTGAAGCAATGATTTGTTTGTACTTAGGGACGTCTGAATTTTCTTTGACTGTAATGATGCTCATAGTGCAAACATACACTATTTAATTTAAAATAAACTGGTAGGTGCTGGTCGGTTTTGTTAAGGGTTTTGTAAATTTGAATTATGACTTTTAAGGTACTATCTTAAAATAAACCCTTCTTTCATTGGGTCATTTGGGTCAATAACAAAGGTGTGCATTCCTGTAATATAAGCGCTGCCTTCTACTTGAGGAATGACTGCTTTAAAAGAACCGTAGTCTTCTTCTGAAACAACGGAGCCAATAAATACCGAATCAGTAATGCTTTCTATCGTCATGGTTTCTCCGTAGGTAATTTCCTTTCGTGCTTTATGAATGGCCATTCTACCAGAAACACCAGAGCCTGTTGGGCAACGGTCAACTTCACCTTCGGCAAAAATGCATACATTTTTACTGTCGGAACCAGAAGGTTGTTTCTTGTTGTCTATAAAAATAGTTCCGTACAGGAAACTCAAATCGTCTTCAAAAGGATGTAAAATTTCTTTGTCGACATTCATTACGGCGTGCTTAATGTCCATCCCTTTACTGATGAGTGTTCTGTAAGAATCGGGGCTTAAGTCAAAATCAAAATTATTTTTTGCCATATCTACATAAGCGTAAAAAGCACCGCCATAGGCTAAATCGTAGGTTACTTTTCCTAAGCCTGCTACTTCTACAGTCTTGTCTAAACCTACCACAAAACTTGGTACACAGTGAAAACGGACACCTGTTAGCTTTCCGTTTTTTACATTCGCAAAAGAGGTGATTCTACCACAAGGCGCATCAATTTTTATAATATTTCCGCCTTCTTGTACAGAGATCCAATTCATTTCAACGGCCAGTGTAGAAATTGCAATAATGGCATGACCACACATGGTTGAATAGCCTTCATTGTGAAGAAAAAGAATGCCAAAATCTCCGTCATCATCATTTGGTGGCACCAAAATACAACCATACATATCAGCATGACCACGAGGTTCAAATAACAAAGCGGTACGCAAGTGATCAAGGTTTTCTTTGCAGTAACGTCTGTAGTCCAATACAGAATTTCCTTTTAATTCTGGAAATCCACTCACAATAACACGAAGTGGTTCTCCGCCTGTATGCATATCGATTGTTTTGATTTGCATCCAGTTTTTTGGTGGATTGAAATTGATTTTTGAAAGGATATTTTGGTATGTGTTACTCATGGGTAAATTTGTTATAATAATATGTTGCAGCGGTTAAATCTTCAAGCGCGTGCCCTACAGATTTAAAAACGGTGATCTCACTGTTGTTGTTTCTGCCTTGTTTTTCTCCGGATGTCAATTCAAATAAATCAGCTTTAATGTCTTCTTCTTTAAGTGTTCCATTTTGAAGCGGAATCACAATATCTCCACTTTCTTTGATGCCGCCTTGAAAAGTGTCTACATAAACAGCTGCTTTTGAAATGGTTTCATCATCAGCTTCGCGCATGTCTTTTTTATAAGCGCCCACCAAATCAATATGTTGTCCTTTTTTTAAGTGTTTTCCTAAAACCAATGGCGTTTTAGACAAGGTTGCACACGAAATAATATCGACGTCAGAAATTTTTTCTTCGATGGTTTTTACAGCTTGAATAGTGAAGTTTTCTTGTTGTAATTCAGCAGCAATTGCGGTTGCTTTTTCAAAGTTTCGCCCCCAGATAAACACCTTTTTAATAGGACGAACGGCTGCATGTGCTTTGATTAAGTTTGTTGATAAAGCTCCGGTTCCAATCATTAATAGCGAGGAAGAATTTTCACGTGATAAATAATGAGAAGCCAAGGCAGAAGCCGCTGCAGTTCTTTTAACGGTTAAGCTTTTGGCTTCTAAGAGTGCTTTTATAGTTCCTTTTACAGCGTCAAGATAAATGTATGTACCTTGAATAGAAGGCAGCTCAAATTGTCCGTTTTCTGGGCTTACAGTGACTACTTTTACGCCTGCATTTTTACTTGGGTTCCAGGCAGGCATTAGTAATAATGTAGAGTCTGCTTGCATTTCTGGATTTGGAAAATCGTGATGATGGCGCATAGGGACCAATACGTCACGATTAGAAAAAGCATCTTTTAATGCTGAAATTAGTTCCTGAAAAACAGTATTTCCCTCTATAAATTCGTCGCTGATAAGCTTGGTGTTGTTCATAGGATAAAAGTAGCTAAATCTTTAGATATAGTAGTATACAAACGAGTATTCTCGTAAAATATGCAAATACTTAGTTAAAATAGTATTAGAATAATCAAAATGGTTACTCTAATTTTATCAACTAAAAATAGTTGAGATGCCAATATTTAAAAAGTTATTTTTTTTGTTGTTGATAAGCGCAGCAGTAGTTTCTTGTAAAAAAGTGGAGTCCGATTTAGATGGATTATCATTTAAAGAGCAGTTAAAAGTCTTATTTCCATCAGCAGAAATAAGTGCGGTAAAAGTTCGTGATCACTTTACAGAAGCATATCAATTAATTTTAAAGCAATCGTTAAATCATCAAGACGCATCCGCAGGAACTTTTAACCACTATATATATGTTTCTCATACCGCATATGACAAGCCAACAGTTTTAGTTACTGAAGGGTATAATGCAAGACATCAAACCTATGAGTTGAGCAAGATGTTACAATCAAATCAAGTACAAGTTGAGTATCGTTTTTATGGAAAATCAAGGCCAGATTCAATACAATGGCAGTATTTAAAAAATGATGCAGCCGTAGAAGATTATCATAAAATAGTTACCAAATTAAAACGACTGTACACGAATAAATGGTTGTCTACTGGAATTAGTAAAGGAGGAGAGACGGTATTGATTTATAAGTCAAAATATCCAAAGGATATAGATGTAGCAGTGCCTTATGTAGCGCCACTAATTAATACTCAAGAAGATCCTAGAACCACACAATTAATCAATACTGTTGGCACAAAAGAATGTAGAGATAAGATTGTGCAATTTCAACGTGCTGTGCTATAAAAAATAGGATTAAAATTCTTCAAGAACTCAAAGAATATGCGGCTACAAAAAAGGTGTTGTTTACAAAAATGCCAGTGGAAGAGGCGTTGGAACATGCCGTGTTAGAATTTCCGTTTTCGTTTTGGCAATGGGGAAGTCGTTGTGAAGAGATTCCGAATTCCACAGCAAATTCAACAGTGTTGTTTGCTTATTTAAAAAAAGTTGCTGGGTTTTATTTGTTCAGCGATGCCGGAATTTACAATTATTTGCCTTCTTTTTATCAGCACATGACAGAGCTAGGGTATTATGGATATGACACACAACCAGTTCAGGATTTATTGGTACATATAAAGAGGTCTTCTTTAGAGTGTTTTGGACCTACAGATGTTGCACTTACATACAATGCAAACTATATAAAAGAAGTAAGAGATTTTGTAGAAAACAAAGGGCATCATATTTTGTATATATACGGAGCATACGATCCTTGGGGCGCTTGCGCTCCAACACCAAAACCTACAGTTGATGCGCTAAAAATGGTCTTAAAAGAAGGGCATCACGGAACAAGAGTTCGGCATTTTTCTAAAGATGATCAGCAAAAAATATATGCAAAGTTACAAGATTGGTTAGGAGAAGAGATTGAATTGTTTCCGATAGATTAGTGAGAAAAAAATCAAATTTCTTTGTAAATTTGTGCTAAACCCAGCATCCAAATGATTGTACAAGGAAAGATTGTAGACATACAGAATCAACGAATTTTTAAGGGAGAAGTAACCGTTGAAAACGGAAAAATTGTTGCTATCAAAGAAGTCAATCACACGGTAGAAAGCTATGTTTTACCTGGTTTTGTGGATGCTCATATCCATATTGAAAGCTCGATGTTAGTGCCGTCAGAGTTTGCAAAAATAGCGGTACTTCACGGAACTGTTGCCACGGTTTCTGACCCACATGAAATTGCCAATGTGTTGGGTGTAAAAGGAGTTGATTTTATGATTGAAAACGGAGACAAAGTGCCGTTGAAGTTCAATTTCGGAGCACCTTCTTGTGTTCCTGCAACCTCTTTTGAAAGTGCGGGTGCGATTATAGATTCAGATGATATTCAAAAAATGATGGCAAACCCTGCCATTAAGTATTTGGCAGAAATGATGAATTATCCTGGGGTGTTGTTTGATGATGAAGAAGTGCTAAAAAAGATTGCTTGGGCAAAACACTACGGAAAGCCTGTAGATGGTCATGCACCCGGTTTACGAGGTGATGATGTTAGCAAGTACATTGCAGCTGGAATTTCTACCGATCATGAATGTTTTACTTATGATGAAGCTTTAGAAAAGTTGCAAAAAGGCATGAAAGTCATCATCCGTGAAGGAAGTGCCGCGAAAAATTTTGAAGCATTGATCGATTTGCTACCAGAATATTTTGAAGAGATGCTATTTTGTTCAGATGACAAACATCCCGATGATTTGTTATTGGGCCACATCAATCAGTTGTGTGAGCGTGCGGTTGCAAAAGGAATGGATGTTTTTAAAGTGTTACAAGTGGCCTGTATAAATCCAGTAAAGCATTATAAATTAGATGTTGGTTTGTTACAAGTTGGTGATGCTGCCGATTTTATTGTTGTTGAAGATCTAAAGAAGTTTAAGGTACAAAAAACATATATTAATGGCGAATTGGTTGCTGAGAACGGGCAATCATTTGTGAAGTCTGTTGCTTTTGAAGTGTTGAACAATTTTTATACAGATACAAAGGTAGTTTCTGATTTCGAGTTTCTATCCACTGCTAAAAAAATACGCGTTATTGAAGCAAAAGACGGCGAATTGGTTACTGGTGAAATTGAAGCAGAAAGCTTGATAAAAGATGGAAATTTGGTTTCAAATATTCAAAATGATGTCTTAAAAATGACCGTTGTAAATCGCTATAAAAATGCACCACCTTCCATTGCTTTTATTAAAAATTTCGGGATTAAAGAAGGCGCTATTGCAAGTTCTGTAGGACATGATTCTCATAATATTATTGCTATTGGAGTTTCAGACGAAGCTATTTGTAGAGCAGTCAATTTATTGATTGAAAATAGTGGTGGAGTTTGTGCTGTGTCAGCTTCCGAAGAAAAAGTGGTGCCGCTTCCTGTAGCAGGAATCATGAGCGATAAGTCTGGGGAAGAAATCGGAAAAGACTATGCGGAATTAGACGCCATGGCAAAGCAAATGGGCAGCAAGTTGCGCGCGCCTTATATGAGTTTGTCGTTTATGGCATTGTTGGTAATTCCGTCGTTAAAATTAAGTGACAAAGGCCTGTTTGATGGCACTACATTTCAGTTTACGTCACTTGAAATTTTGTAATTATTTAGTGCGATATGAAGCTTGCCAAAAGAATTTAATAAATGTATTTTTGTAGTTCTTAAAAATAAAACATGAGTTTAGAAAGCGAATTAGAAATACGTAGCGGAAAACAATGTGAATTGTGTGCAGCGACCAGTGATTTAAAAATATATGAAGTAAAGCCAACGTCAACAGTTGGTGGCAGTGGAGTAGATGGGAGTTTATTAGTTTGTGAAACTTGTACAACTCAAATCGATAATCCTGAAGAAACAGATGCCAATCATTGGCGTTGTTTAAATGACAGCATGTGGAGTGAGCACAGAGCTGTAAAAGTGGTAGCATGGAGAATGCTTTCTCGTTTAAGGAAAGAAGGTTGGCCACAAGATTTGCTAGACATGTTGTATCTAGAAGATGATGATTTGCGTTTTGCTAAAGAAACAGGAGAGCATTTAGAGGAGAGCGAAAAAGTAATTCATAGAGATGCCAACGGCGTGATTTTACAAGCAGGAGATTCTGTGGTCTTAATCAAAGATTTGAAAGTAAAAGGTTCTAGTCTGGTTGCCAAACAAGGAACTGCGGTACGTAGAATTTCTTTAGACAGAGAAAATGCAAAACATATTGAAGGGAAAGTAGGACCTACACAGATAGTAATTATTACAGACTACGTAAAGAAAATGGCAGAGAAGGAGTAGCGATTTTCTGTCTGATTTAATAATAAAAAACCGCTCATTGAGCGGTTTTTTTTAGTTGGTCAATTCTGTAAAATATTTATAAAAATACGGAATGGTTTCAATACCTTTTAAGTAATTGAAGATTCCGAAATGTTCATTTGGAGAGTGAATGGCATCACTGTCTAAACCAAAGCCCATTAAAATAGTTTTGCTGTTTAGCTCTTGTTCAAACAAGGATACAATAGGGATGCTTCCGCCACTACGTTGTGGAATTGGGGTTTTTCCAAAAGTTGTTTCATAGGCTTTGCTAGCGGCCTTATAGCCGATATTGTCAGTCGGAGTTACATAACCTTGTCCGCCATGATGTGGTGTTACTTTTACTGTTGCACCTTTGGGAGCAATGCTTTCAAAATGCGTTGTAAACAATTCGGTAATGTTTTTCCAATCTTGATTCGGAACCAAGCGCATCGATATTTTTGCGTAGGCTTTAGAAGCAATCACCGTTTTTGCTCCTTCTCCGATATAGCCACCCCAAATTCCGTTGACATCTAAGGTTGGTCGGATAGCGTTGCGCTCATTTGTTGTATATCCTTTTTCGCCATACACAGCATCAATATCTAGGGCGTTTTTGTAATCATCTAAAGAAAAAGGCGCTTTGGCCATTTCATCACGTTCTTCTCTAGACAGTTCTTCTACATGGTCATAAAAACCAGGAATGGTAATGTGATTGTTTTCATCGTGTAAAGAAGCAATCATTTTGGTTAAAATATTGATAGGGTTGGCAACAGCACCTCCGTATAAACCAGAATGCAAGTCTCTATTCGGACCTGTAACTTCAACTTCTACATAACTCAAGCCACGTAATCCTGTTGTAATAGAAGGAATGTTATTGGCAATCATTCCAGTATCAGAAATTAAAATGACATCATTCGCCAATTTTTCTTTATTTCTAGGAACAAACCAGCTTAAGCTTTCAGAGCCTACTTCTTCTTCGCCTTCAATCATAAATTTTACATTACAAGGTAAGTTTCCAGTTGAGGTCATGTATTCCAATGCTTTTACATGCATGTACATTTGCCCTTTGTCGTCACAAGCGCCACGCGCAAAAATTGCTCCTTCTGGATGTGTTGCTGTTTTTTTAATGATGGGTTCAAAAGGAGGAGAATCCCAAAGATCGATAGGGTCTGCTGGTTGCACATCATAATGACCGTACACTAAAACGGTAGGAAGATTTTTGTCAATGATTTTTTCTCCATATATAATTGGATATCCTGGAGTTTCACAGATCTCTACATGGTCACACCCTGCTTCTTCTAAACGTAGTTTTACAGCTTCTGATGTACGGATTACATCTTTGTTATAGGCAGCATCTGCGCTAATTGAAGGGATTTTTAATAACTCAACGAGCTCGTTGATAAAACGATCTTTATGTTGTTCTATATATAATTTTATGTCTTGCATTTTAGGAATTTTAATGAAATCCAAAAATACTAAAATTCCTGAAGAACTTCTTTGCAATATCTAAGTATTGTTTATATTTGCATCCCGATTTATTCGGATATGCAGGCGTGGTGGAATTGGTAGACACGCTAGACTTAGGATCTAGTGCCGCAAGGTGTGAGAGTTCGAGTCTCTCCGCCTGTACAACTACAAAAACCGAGATTTTTAAATCTCGGTTTTTTCTTTAGGTACAGCAATAGAATTGATATTCAATTGATAACGAGAACTTTTAAGCATCCCTGTTTTAATCAATATTTTTTTATCAGTTAAATCTTTTAAATCTCTAGTAGCAGTAGAGGCAGAAGTCTTAGCGATTTTTGTATATTTTTCAGAACTCAATCCGCCTTTAAACCCTGTGTACCCTGTATCAAAAAGACGAAGGATAACTTTATTTTGACGTTCATTTAATTGGCTAGAATAACGGTCAAAAAACTTCGTTTTTTCTACAATAAAATCAATCCGTTTTAAAGTATCTTCTTGTGCTTCTAAAATAGTTTCACCAAAATAGAGCATCCAATCTGTAACTTCAAGCGTTGTATTGTTCGCTTCTAATGAATTATAATACGATTTTTTATGAGCTTCTATGGTGTGAGATAAAGAAATTAAAGTTGGTTGCCCAGTACTTAAAGCAATAGATTTTTCGGCAAGAGCTCTCGCTATCCTTCCGTTTCCATCTTCAAAAGGATGAATACAAACAAAATATAAATGTGTTAGGCCTGCTTTAGCAAGCGGTAACATACTACTGTTATCTGGATGATGAATTTTGTTGAACCAAATAATAAATTGTTCCATTTCTTCCTGCATCTTATTCGATGGAGGAGCTTCAAAATGTACCGTAGGTTTGTCTAATCTTCCCGAAACAACTTGCATTGGGTCTTCATAGGTTCTGTATCTTCCAATATCGGTTAAATCACGCCTGCCATTGGTAATCATTTTATGCCATTCAAAAAGGAGGTCTTGCGTTAAGGGTTTGTCGTAGTTGCGGTACAAATCAACCATCATTTCTGAAATGCCAGATTCAGCAGGAGCAACTTTTCTGTTTTTTACCGCGAACCCAAGATTTTTCTTAATAGAAGATTGTACACTCTCTCTATTTAAAATTTCACCTTCAATTTCTGAGGTTTTCAAAGCTTCATTACTAAGAATCTCTACTATTAAAGCATCTTTAGAAACACCTTGAATGTGTTTGATAGACCCAAACACAGTGCCTGTGTTTTGAGAAAATTGGAACTCTAATTTTTCTAAAACATCTTTGTTGTAAGAAAAATGAGGCCAATTTTTGAGCAACCAATTCCAAATTTTATAAGACATGAGCTGTATTTTATTACTTATCGCTCAAATTTAAGCATATTTTGAGCGATAAATCAAATTTTTATCGCTCAATTTGGTGTTTTTATTAAATAATGGTAATTAAAAATTCATGGCAGTCATTAAAAGCATCAACTAATGGCCAAGAGTAAAACTTGGTATATTTTTTGCTATATTTAGCTATTGTAATATAGATCTGAGGATCTTACACCTTAAAAAACATATATGAAAAATGTTATTGTAGTACTTATTAGCTGTTTTTTTTCTTTTCAAACATCTTTTGCAGCTATTGAAAATACGACTACCACCGAAAAAACGCTTACAATTTATTGGGATGCTTCTTTGTCTATGAATGACAAAGATCTTGACAAGGAACTTGTTTTTTTAGAAGCCTATTTTAAAAGCATTAAAAATGTAAAAGTTCGGTTGATTTCTTTTTCAAATAGTATCGATGTCAATAAAGAGTATACAATTGTAGCCGCTGATTGGGCGCTGTTAAAACAACAATTATTAGAAACGAAATACGAAGGTGTTGCTTTATTCAGTCTTTTAAAACCAATATTTGATTCTGAGGTTAATTTATTATTTACAGATGGGAATGGCATTTTTGATACGCTTTCTTTAAAAGATCATAAGTCGACCTATGTCATTTCTACACAGCCAAATTCTAATAATATTAGACTAGGCTCGGAAAGCAGAAAAACAACAGGAGATCATGTCAATTTGAACCAATTGAGTATCGAAAAAGGCTTAGCAGCCTTAGGAGTGAAAATTTCGTATAAAATAAATTACAAGAACAAGGCACGAACGCATAAAGCTTCAAAACCTGAAGGGATTGTCACAGGGAATGTATACGGTTTTGAAGGGGCTTTAGAAGGAGTCGCAATTCGAGTTAAAAACTCCAAAAAAGGAGTGGCCTCAAATGCTTCTGGAGGTTTTAGCATCAAGGCTAAAAAGGGAGATGTATTGTTGGTTAGTTTTTTAGGGAAAAGAACAGCGACTATTTCTGTTGATAGTGTAGATGATTTAAGCGTTTTTTTATAAGAAGATGAAAACATGTTGAAAGAAGTAGCGATTAAAACGGTTAAGAAAAAGGAAGAGTTGGTAACTACGGGGCATGGAAAAGTAGCCAAGAAAAAAGTAGGTTATGCAGTTAAAACTCTAGATAGTGATAGGATTAATTCTGGAGCTTCAACGACACTTTCTGAGGCAGCTGGAGGAAAATTAGGTGCAACTCAAAATGGAATTCAAAGTTTAGATAGGACTATTTTTAGAGGAGGAAACACGATTTTAGGAAATAAATTTCCGTTGATTGTTATTGATGGCATGCCAATAAGAAGAAGTCAATCAAATGGGTCTTATGGAAAAACAACAGATTTTATCGACCCAAATAATGTGGCAAATATGACAATTCTGAAAGGAATGGCTGCGACTAACAGGTATGGTAGTGAAGGGGTAAATGGTGTTATTCTGATTACCACAAAAACTTCATTAGGGGGCGTTGGAAAATCAAAGAAAAAAAACAACAGTGCATTGGCAAAAAATAACGATTACGAGGAAGAGGTTTCTTTGATGAGTAATTCAGCTAATTTAAAACATTATGCAATATTCAAAACTTGTAAAAATTTGGAAGAGGTATATGTCTTGTACCTAACAAAAAGAGAGGACAATGCCAATGATGCTCAATTTTTTATAGAGGTTTCAGATTATGTTGCACAATGGGGAGATGAACAATTAGCGCTAAGAATATTTTTAAACAGTATTGAAACGAATGCTACCAATGTGTCAATTTTAAAGTACATCGCTTACAAAGCGTCCGAAAAGGGAAGACATGCATACGCCTTGAAAATATATCAAAAAATACTTCAATTAAAACCCAAAGAATCGCAGTCGTATAGAGATGTAGCATTGGCGTATCAAAAAGTAGGGAAGTTTCAAAAAGCATTGGATGTTTACAATGGTATTTTTAATGCTACATATAGTAATGTGTCTAGTTTTTCTGGAGTATACAAAAGCATCAACAGTGAAATGAAACAATTGATTTTAAAAAATAGAAATCAATTAGACTTGGTAGGAACTCCATCACGATTCTTAAATTTAAAAAATAGTTCTATACAAGCAAGAATTGTATTTGAATGGAATAGTAATGATGCTGAGTTTGAATTGCAATTTGTAAATCCACAGAAAAAGTTCTTTAAATGGAATCATACAAAATCAGAAAATGCTTCAAGAATGTTTAAAGAAAAGGAACAAGGGTTTTATATGGAAGAATTTTTGTTAGATGGTATTGGTACAGGAGAATGGATCATTAATATCGAAAACAAAACAAAGAACATGCGCAAGCCTTTAGTGGTGCATTATACCGTATATGAAAATTACGGAGGGTCTAATGAGAAGATAGAATCAAAAATATTGATTTTAAATACGCTTAAGAAAAAAGCAATGATTTCAAAAATTGACTTCTAACAACTTTACGGTCTATAGAGAGGTACATTAAATAAATTTAACTAAAAAGAGTTACATGCGTAACTCTTTTTCTTTTTCCTGTATCTTTGCAAAAGATTAGAGATATATGATGCAATTTAAAGAGTTAGCACTAAACAAACCGATTTTAAAAGCGCTTACAGAAAAAGGCTATACAACACCAACGTTAATTCAAGAACAAACCATTCCGTTGGTATTAGATAAAAAAGATGTAATTGCTTCTGCACAAACAGGAACAGGAAAGACAGCCGCTTTTGCGTTGCCAATTCTTCAGTTGTTGTTTGACAAACAAGACGCTTCAAAAAAAGGAAAAAAAATTCGTGCGTTAGTTGTTAGTCCTACCCGTGAACTGGCAATCCAAATAGAAGAAAGTTTTAAAGCCTATAGCAGATACACAAATTTAAGAACTGCTGTCGTGTACGGTGGAACCTCTATAGAACCACAAAAAGAGATTCTTAAAAAAGGAGTAGATATTTTAGTGGCAACTCCTGGTAGATTACTGGATTTGCACAAGCAAGGTCTTGTTCATTTAGATTTTATTGAAACACTTGTTTTAGATGAGGCAGATTTGATGTTAGACATGGGTTTTATAGACGATGTTAACAAAGTAGCACGTTTGTGTCCTTCAGAAAAACAAACATTGTTGTTTTCTGCAACGATGCCTTACAAGGTTGTAGAACTTGCGAAAACCATGTTAAAAGATGCTGTAAAGGTAGAGGTAGCACCAACATCATCTACGGTAAAAAGTGTACATCAATTATTGTACTATGTACCAAAACCTAAAAAAATTGAGTTGTGTTTACATTTGTTGCGAAACACAATAAAAGGAACGGTTCTTATTTTTAGACGAACCAAATACGGGGTCGATAAATTAGAAGAAACCTTGCTGAGAAATGGCTATAAAGTAGCTACTCTTCACGGAGATAAAACTCAGAATTTACGTCAAGAAGCGCTGCAGCAATTTAAAGATAGAGAAGTGACTGTTTTAATTGCTACAGATGTGGCTGCTCGTGGAATTGATATTAAAAATATAGATGCCGTGGTTAATTTTGATCTACCCAATGTGTCTGAAACCTATGTACATCGAATTGGTAGAACAGGTAGGGCTGGAGAAAATGGAATTGCGTATTCATTCTGCTCTGCAGATGAAAAAGATTATGTGCTTGCCATTCAGAAATTGATCAATAAGCATATTGATGTAGAAGAAGAACATCCGTACCCTTTAGATCCGAAGGCAAAGCCAGAAGTGCATAAGTCACCAGGAAGTAAGTATAAAAAAGGTAGAAAATCGGCAGCTTCTAAAAAGAAAAAGAAGCGTTGGTATTGAATCATAAAAAAAAGCTTCTCGATATTCGAGAAGCTTTTTACTTTGTACTAATTAGTGGGAGTGTTAGTTTTTTATGATTTTTAATTCAGTTCTCATTTTCAATTCGCTCAACACATTCAAAGCTTCTGCAACATAGATGTCTTTGGATAAAGTTGTGTGCCAGGCCATTCTTTTGTCAGCAATAATAGAATCTTTTTCTAGCAATGGCAATTCACTTATCGGAGATGCAAAACGTAATTTTGAATCAAATTTAAAAGCAGTTTTGTATTTTTGACCACTTTTTTTGTATTTTTTAGTGTCTTTTATAAACTGTTTATAGTTCAGTGAAAAGGTAGTTTCTTCTTGCCCTTTTTTAAGCCATTTTGCATATTCATTGATTAGCTTAAATTTCGGATTGTTTAAAATTCGCTCTTTACTATCATACACAACTTCGCTAAAATTCTCATAAGAGTTCACTTCTTGATACGTGGCTTTTGCAACTTTGTCCCATTCTAAAGAGCCCTCCATGTCACGTTCTCCAAATTCCATATAACTATACCTGCTTGGCATAGCAATATCTGAATACACGCCTTCTTTTTGAGTAGATCCGCCATTGATTCTGTAAAATTTTTGAATGGTCATTTTTAAGAAACCTAAGTCTTTATCATACTTTGGATAAAACCGATTGATAGACAAAAGGTTTTGCACAGTTCCTTTACCATAGGTTTGGTTTCCGCCAAGAATAATAGCTCGGTTATAATCTTGCATTGCCGCTGCAAAAATTTCTGAAGCGGATGCTGAGAATTCATTTACCAAAATAACCAAAGGACCATTCCACTGAATTTTAGAGTCAAGATCATTTTTAATTACAGGTTGTTCACCTCTGTATTTGACTTGTACAATAGGACCTTTATTGATAAATAAGCCAGCAATTTCTATCGCTGTTTTTAAAGAGCCTCCTCCGTTATTTCGTAAGTCAATTAATAAGCCCTCTACATGTTCTTTTTTGAGGTTTTCAATTTCTTTCTCCATGTCTTTTGCGGAGTCTCTAAAGTTTTTATCCTTAAAATCAATATAAAATTGAGGCAAATGAATGACCCCATATTTTTTATTGTTTTTTAGTACGATACTAGACTTTACAAAGGTGTCATTTAGGTTTACAACATCTCTTATAATTGAAATAATTTGTATAGAACCGTCTAGTTTTTTCTTTACCGTTAATCGAACTTCTGTTCCTTTTTTTCCTTTGATAAACTTGATGGCATCGTCCAGGCGCATTCCAACAATTTCTAAGGGTTCGTCATCTGCTTGCGCAACTTTTAAAATAATATCACCCACTTCTAGTTCTCCTTGTTTCCAAGCAGGACCGCCAGAAATCAACTCAACAATATGCGTGTAAATTCCTTTTTTTTGTAAGCGAGCTCCAATTCCTTCTACTTTTCCAGACATATTCTGATCAAAACGCTCTTTGATTTTAGGAGCCATATAAGTTGAATGTGGATCGAAACCACTTACAATACTATTTAAAAAAGTAGAAAACCAATCAGAATGTTCTAACTCTTCAATGCGAAGGTATAATTCCGTCATGTTTTTAAGCACTTCTGTTCTTGCCTCCTTTTCTAAGGTTTTAAAGGGTGTTTTCTTAAATTTTTTATCTTTTTTGACTTTGCTGTTTTCTAAGTCCTGTTTTCCCTGAATTCTTCCAATGGTGTTTAGCTTTAATTGCTTGCGCCAATAATTTATCAATTCATTTTCGTTTCCTGCGAATGGAACATTCTTGTAGTTCACATCAATGATTTCTTTTTTTGAAAAGTTGAAGGGCTGTGCTAAAATCTGACCATAATATTTTTTTGCACGGTGTATTTTGTTGGTAAATCGACCGTAGACCAAATGGTAAAAAGTCAATTCAGAGTTTTTTATTTGATTGTCAATTTGATATTTATATTGAGAAAACTCTTGAATGTCTTCTTGTGTAAAATACCGCTTAGAAGGATCTAAGCCATTGATGAAATTTGTAAACACTTTTTCAGAAAAGTCATCGTCAAGTTCTTTTGGTAAATAATGTCCATTTGTAAGCATGTAATTGATGACAGAAATTAACACTTTGTCTTTTTCAGGATCAGGATCTACCGGCTCATTTTTGATATTGAAACTAGAGAGCAACAGAATAAATGCGAAAAATGGAAGGATGTATGTATAGACTCTTTTCATGTGTTTACCGTAGAAGCTTTATATTTTTTATCTCTGCAAACTACTAAAATAATGCCAATATTACTAGCGTGTAATTAATTTGTGATTTTTTTATGATTTTCTTTTCTGTCCGCAGTTGATTTTTCTCCTTATTTGTTTAAAATTGAAACAGATTAAAGACGATAAATTTATAGTACATTTGTTATATTAGATACAATAGATGGAAAAAAGACCTTTGATTTTAGTAACCAATGACGATGGAATAACAGCGCCAGGAATCCGTGCACTTATTGAAGTGATGAATGAAATTGCTGATGTTTTTGTTGTGGCGCCAGACAGTCCGCAAAGTGGAATGGGACATGCCATTACGGTAGACAGCGTATTGCATTGTAATTCAATAACAATTGATGAAGGTCCGCAAATAGAATACAGTTGCTCTGGTACGCCCGCAGATTGTGTTAAAATGGCGGTCAATGAAATTTTAAATCGTAAACCAGATCTTTGTGTTTCTGGGATCAACCACGGTTCAAATTCATCCATCAATGTAATCTATTCTGGTACCATGAGTGCCGCTGTAGAAGCAGGTATTGAAGGAGTTCCTGCAATTGGATTTTCACTGTTAGATTTTAAATGGCATGCAGACTTTGAGGCTTCAAAGAAGTATGTAAAAGAAATTGTGCTGAGTGTATTAAAAAATAAATTACCAGAAGGAACGGTGTTGAATGTGAACATTCCGAATTTGCCAAAAGAAGAACTAAAGGGAGTAAAAATTTGTAGACAGGCAAATGGCTATTGGAAAGAAGATTTTGATAAGCGTACAAGTCCGTTTGGAAAAGAGTATTATTGGTTAACGGGAGAGTTTGTTTGCAAAGACAAAGGAGAAGATACAGATGTTTGGGCTTTAGAGAATGGGTATGTTTCTGTGGTTCCTGTTCAATTTGATTTGACAGCACATCATATGATTCAAAAACTGAACACATGGGGTTTGTAAATAAAGAGATTGCCATTGGAGTATTGGTTTCGATCGTTGCTACATTGGGCGGTGGATTTATATATCTCGAATTTTTTTCTGAAGTTGATTTTGAAGCAAGCTTTGAAATAATCAAAGAAGAACATTTGTATGGAAAAATTTTAACGCTAGCAGCCATTCCAAACCTATTTGTATTCTTTGTTTTTCTTAAAAAGAAACAAGATTATAGGGCAAGAGGTGTTTTGTTAGCTACAATTTTAATTGCATTTACTACTTTTGTTTTAAAGATGTCTTACTAGGTAGCATCGACAAGGTAATTTCAAAAAAAGAAATGAAATATTATATCATAGCAGGAGAGGCTTCAGGAGATTTACATGGCTCTAATTTGATAAAAGCATTGCGCAAAGAAGATGCCCATGCAGATATCCGGTTTTGGGGTGGAGATTTGATGCAAGCTGCTGGAGGAACTTTGGTAAAGCATTATAAAGAGCTTGCTTTTATGGGCTTTGTAGAAGTGTTGGTAAACATTCCAACAATTTTTAAAAATATTTCATTTTGTAAAAAGGATATTGAGAAATTTCAGCCAGACGTAATGGTGTTTATTGATTATTCTGGATTTAATTTACGGATTGCTAAATGGGCAAAGCAACAAGGTTTTAGAACCAATTATTATATTTCTCCACAAGTTTGGGCATCAAGATCGGGCAGGGTAAAGGCCATTAAAAGAGACATCGATGCCATGCATGTGATCTTGCCTTTTGAAAAAGATTTTTACGAAAAAGAGCATCAATATCCCGTTCATTTTGTCGGACACCCATTAATTGATGCCATTGCAGATAAACCACAAGTAGATGAAGCTTCTTTTAGAAAAGAATACGATTTAGGAGACAAAGAAATCATTGCCATCTTGCCAGGAAGTAGAGAGCAAGAAATTACAAAAATGCTTTCTGTAATGCTTTCTGTAGTTGATGATTTTAAGGAATATCAGTTTGTAATTGCAGGCGCTCCAAGTCAAGAGCTTACATTTTACAAGCAGTTTATTGACACGAACAATGTGCGATTTATTGACAATAAAACATACGATTTGCTAAGTATTTCAACAGCTGCGCTGGTAACTTCTGGTACTGCAACTTTAGAAACTGCGTTGTTTAAAGTTCCGCAAGTGGTTTGCTATAAAGGAAGTACTATTTCATATCAAATTGCAAAGCGAATTATTACATTGAAGTTTATTTCTTTGGTAAACCTGATTTTGGATAGAGAAGCGGTTACAGAGCTCATTCAAAACGATTTTACAACAACCAAATTAACCGTTGAGCTTACCAAAATTTTAACGCCTGAATACAGAGAGAAAATGTTCTTAGATTATTACGAATTGGAACAAGCTTTAGGAGGGAAAGGAGCTTCAGAAAAGGCTGCGAAGAGCATTGTTGAAGGATTGAAATAACCGTCTTTATTTTTTTAGTAACTTTATCAGGCTATGAAAAAGTTGCTAAATTTTTTACCAACTCATTTTACGATATGCCTAATTGTTGGAATTGCACTTCAATTTCATTGTCAAATTTGGCAACTTTCTTTTTGGGGATCTATTTTGATGTTGCTTCTGTCTCTCATTTTGTTGATTGTGTTGAAAGCCTTGAAAAGGCAGCGTTTATTTACACTGTCTAGTTGGATTTTCTTTCTTTTTTCGGGAATGATTGCTGTTTTTTTTCAGAATGATAGAATGTATAGCAACCACTATGCACACTTTTTAAAAGAACAGAAAGAGGCTGTTTTTGTGGTTGACAAAGTGCTGAAGTCAAATAGGTATTATGACAAGTATCTAGGATCTGTTGTGAAAGTTGGCAACACAAAAACAAGAGGAAAGATCCTCTTGCATATCCAGAAAGACAGTACCGTTAACTCGTTGAAAGTTTATGATAAAATGGTGATTCCTACTGATTTTGCAGCAATTCCAGCGCCGCTAAATCCACATCAGTTTGATTATAAAAAGTATCTAGAAAAGCAAGGAGTATATCAGCAAGTCTTTATTAAAACTAACTTATTTGTAGGCCTTTCAAACCCCGGTTTTTCCATCTATAAATTGGCAGACGATGTTAGGATTACAATTCAGAAATCGCTAAAAAAATATAATTTCAAAGAAGAAGAGTTGGCGGTGATCTCTGCCTTGTTGTTGGGGCAACGGCAAGATATTTCAAAAGAATTGGTAACAGATTACACCAGAGCTGGCGCGATACACATTTTAGCCGTTTCAGGCTTGCATGTCGGGATTATCTTATTAATTCTCAGTTTTGTATTTAAACCTTTAGAGCGGTTGCGAAACGGAACGGTATTGAAAACGGTTCTTATTGTTTGCCTGTTGTGGATGTTTGCGTTTATTGCAGGATTGTCTGCATCTGTTGTACGAGCAGTTACTATGTTTACAGCGGTTGCCATAGCTATGACATTTGATAGGAAAACAATGGTCACACATTCGTTAATTACCTCCATGTTTGTCTTATTGCTTTGCAAACCGATGTTTCTATTTGAAGTTGGTTTTCAACTCAGCTATTTGGCAGTTTTTAGTATTGTTTGGATACAGCCTAAATTGTATGGTTTATGGAAACCAAGATGGAAGTTGATCGATTACTTCTGGCAATTGTTTACAGTGTCAACAGCTGCGCAATTGGGTGTTTTGCCGATTAGCTTATTTTATTTTCATCAATTCCCGGGACTCTTTATGCTTTCTAATTTGGTAATCATTCCTTTTATTGGAAGCATTTTAATTGGCGGAATTGTTGTGATTTCTTTATCGTTATTAAAAATCCTTCCGCTGTTTGTAGCCAATATATATGGAGCTGTCATTTCAGCAATGAATGCTTTTGTTAGTTGGATTTCAAAACAAGAATCTTTTTTAATAGAAGAAATTTCATTTTCTTTTTTACTGTTAATAACCACCTATGGATGCTTGGTTGTTGGTGTTCGATTTTTAACAAAAAGAACCTATAAAAACAGCTTGATAGTTTTAGGTATTATGATCGTTTTTCAATTGGGGTTATTGTATGAGAAGCACCAAGTGAGCCTTAAAAATGAGTTGGTCGTTTTTCATAAAAGTAGACACACGCTACTCCTTGAAAGAACAGGAAATCGCATAAAGGTCTACCACGATTTAGATAGCTTAAAGATACTGAAATCAAATGCTTTAAAATCGTATACAATCGCTGAGAAGATTGAAGACGTCGTTTATGAGTCGAGTCTTCCAACAGTGTTAAGATTTCAAAATACAGTTGTATTACTTATTGATAGTTTAGGGATTTATCAACTACCAGCATTGCAAAATTGTGTGGTGCTTTTATGTCAATCTCCAAAAATAAATCTAGAGCGACTATTGAAAACAATCCACCCGAAAGAAGTGATTGCCGACGGTTCTAATTACAAAAGTCAGATACAACATTGGAAAGCTATTTGTAAAAAATACCGAATTCCATTTCATTATACAGGAGTAAAAGGAGCTAAAATCATACATGATTAAACAATAAAGAGCGCCTATTAACAACTGTTAAGAGGTGCTCTTTATTAGAAATAAGGTGTTTTCTATTTTACACCGTGCATTAATTTTTTAATGACAGGGTGTAAAACCGCAGACAATACCCCAAGTCCAACTGCTACAGATGTCAGTAGCCAGAAGAAGTAACTTAAGCCTTCAGTTTGTGCAATTGATTCTGAAGCTTCCCCAAATACACCAGCCAACTTCATTCCAATAGCAACGGCTAAATACCAGATTCCGAACATCATAGCGATCATTCTTCCTGGAACTAATTTACTTACATAAGAAAGTGCTACTGGTGATACACATAATTCTCCCATAGTATGGAAAAAGTAGACTAATATCAGCCAAATCATACTTACAGAAGCTGTTTTTGCTCCAACAGGGATGTCGGCAGAACCGATGGCAACACATGCCATACCTATTCCAAGTAAGACCATTCCAATCGCATATTTCATATTGGCATTTGGGTTGTATTTGCTTTCCCACCATTTAGAAAATAATGGAGCAAAGGCAATAATATATAGTGAATTTAGGACACCAAACCATGAAGCTGGAACTTCTGCAATGTCTTTTTTAAATTCGATGTTTAACATCCAAATTGCGATTCCCCAAATAATCAAAAAACTGAATGCCAAAATAATATTTGAAAGGGCATATTTTTTAAAAGTCTTTTTAAAGAGTAATACTAATACCCATGAAATAATCCCTAATGGGATAATCGTCATTAAAGAATTGACAATTTTAAAGATAAAAGCAGCGTTCCCTTCAAGCACTCTTTGCGTGTAGTCTCTTGCAAAGATGGTTAACGAACTTGGTGCTTGTTCAAAAATTGCCCAAAAGAAAATAGTAATAAAGGCAAAGAACATCACAGCAAGCATTCTGTCTCTAGTTATTTTATCATATTTAGGTATTCGAATTACTAATAATAATACAAAAATTGCCAATGCCAAGATGATGATAAAGTTAGATCCCGATAAACCAAAGGCAGTAAAATCGAAAAGATTATAGACACCTTCAGAAATTTTTGAAACAGGATCATTTAAAATCCAAGCCAAACCTAATGTAGCTGCCACACCAATTAATAGTGTTTGAAAACCAGTAAATGGATTTAATTTTGGTTCTCCTTCAGCTAGCTCTTCAGATTGATTTTCAACTTTTGCTGGTTTTAAACCGATATTTCCAAAAATATTTTGAGCTTTCCAGAACTGTAACAATCCAAATAACATAAAGATTCCTGCCAGTCCGAATCCCCATCTCCAACCAACTCTTTCTCCAAGATAACCACACAATAATATTCCTAAAAAGGCACCAGCATTTACGCCCATATAAAAAATGGTATAAGCACCGTCTTTTTTAGACTCTCTTCCTTTGTACATTTCTGAAATGATAGACGTCATGTTGGGTTTAAAGAAACCACTACCAAACACCAAGAAGGTCAATCCAGTATAAATAAAGAAAGGTGTTTCTAATGCCATAGCTCCATGACCTAATGTCATTAATAAAGCGCCAACTACTACTGCCCATCTGAAGCCAATAATTTTATCAGCAAAATAACCACCTAATAAGGTAGATAAATAGACTAACGAGGTGTAGGTTCCGAAAATTGCAAAAGCATGTTCTCTTGGCCATCCCCAACCGCCATCCATCAAGGAGGCAGTAAAAAACATAACCAATAAGGCACGCATTCCGTAATAGGAAAAACGTTCCCACATTTCAGTGAAAAATAAAATAAATAATCCTGCCGGATGTCCTAAAACTTTGTCTTTAAAAAGATGGTCTAATTTGGTGCTCATAAAAAGGATTTTAATATTTAAAAAAAACCTAAATCATGATTAATGATTTAGGTTTGTAGTTGTTTCTTTATTCGGTTATTGAATTGCTTACATCTTCAGCTCCATGTGTCAACCTTTTAAGAGGTTTTAAAATGGCTAGGATGAGCAATCCGAAAATGGTACAGGTAATTGCAATTCCTGTAAAGATTTCAAAATCTCCTGCGTTTTCAGATAATTCTCCGATCATTCCAGCAACTTTATTTCCAAGTCCGGTGGCAGCAAAATAAGAACCCATCATAAAGGAAGCATATTTTAAGGGTGCTAATTTGGTAATAAAAGATAAGGCAACAGGTGATGCACAAAGTTCTCCAATTGTATGAAATAAGTAGGCTAAGACCAACCAGATCATTGCTGATTTTTCAGTAACAGCATCTCCATCCATCACAACTTCTGTAGCTGCTTTACTCATAAAAAAGAACCCAAATGCCATAATGATAACGCCAATGGCCATTTTAAATAATGAAGATGATTCTTTTCCTTTTTTTCTCCATTTGTGCCAAAATCCTCCAATTGCAGTTCCTAAAATAATGATAAAAAAGGCATTGATTGATTGGAAAACTGCCGCAGGAATTTCATTCCCTATAAATGGTATTGAGAAGGAAAGTATTCTATCTGTTTTTTGTTCAGTATATAAACTCATTAAGCCTCCTGCTTGTTCAAAGGCTCCCCAAAAAACAATAATGATTAAGAACGACAAGAACATAACTAACATTCTGTCGTTCTCGACTTTCGTCAACGGTGTTTTCATGACCTCTTTTTGAGCCGAATCAGCTTCTCCTAAAAAATCACCTACTCCGTGAAGGTATTTTAAACCGTACATATATACTATTTGACCCAATGCCATTCCGATACCTGCCAATCCAAACCCATAATGCCATCCGTATTTAGCGGCAACGGCTCCAACAATTAGAGCTCCTAAAAATGCACCTAAATTAATTCCAATATAAAACACATAAAAACCTCTATCTCTTCTGTCGTCACCTTGTTTGTATAGTCCTCCAACCATTGTTGAAATATTTGGTTTTAAAAATCCTACACCAAGTACAATTAGTACTAAACCGGTAAAGAAAGCCCATTGCGCATTGACGGCTAAAATTCCATGTCCAATACAGAGTAATAGACCACCAAACATCACCGCTTTTTTTTGACCAATAAATTTATCTGCGATCCATCCTCCAGGGATTGAAGTTAGATATACAAACATGGTATAGGTTCCGTAAAAAGATAAGGTTTCTGCATTTGTCCAACCATACCCAGATTGTGGATCTCCTAAAAGAATTGGAGCGGCTAAATATAAAGTCAGGATTGCTCTCATTCCATAATAAGAAAATCGTTCCCACATTTCTACAAAAAACAAGACATACAGTCCTTTTGGGTGTCCAAATATATCTTTTTCCTGTAGTTGTTTTACTCCTGAATCTTCCATAATTAATTCGTCTGTGTATTTTAGTTGTTTTGTTGTTGTGTATTTTATGAAGTTGTGTTTTTAATAAAATCTTGCCAAGTTTACGGAAAAATCAGCAAATTCAGTTCAAAAAAATTAGAAATATGAATTTGCAGTATTATTTTAACAGGATTCATTTATATTTGTGCTACTTAAAAAGAAGTATTCCATGTCCAAAATTATTTCCGGGTTTTCTAAACTGACTAAAAAAGAGAAAATTGATTGGTTGTCAAAAAACTATTTTAGCTCACAACCAGAAATTGTAGAAACCCTTAAACAATATTGGAATGTAGATGAAAAGCTACAACAATTACACGATGATTTTATAGAGAATACCATCTCTAATTTTTACATGCCTTATGGAGTTGCACCTAACTTTATCATCAATGGAAAAGAGTATGTAATTCCGATGGTGGTAGAAGAAAGTTCGGTAGTAGCGGCAGCTTCTTTAGTAGCTAAGTTTTGGAGCACTCGAGGTGGGTTTAAAACGGAGGTAATTTCTACTACTAAAATTGGTCAAGTACATTTTATGTACGCAGGAACAGAAGAAGATTTACAGGCTTATTTCAATCAACAAAAAAAGAACTTAATTGCCGCTACTGCTTCCATTACCAAAAATATGGAAAAGCGTGGTGGTGGAATTTTAGCGATTGAATTAAAAAATAAAACAGGGAAATTAGCGAACTATTATCAACTGCATGTCACGTTTGAAACGAAAGATTCAATGGGTGCAAATTTCATCAATTCTTGCTTAGAGGCTATTGCGAATGCTTTTAGGAAAGACGACATTGATATTGTGATGAGTATTTTATCTAATTATGTTCCTGAATGTGTCGTTAGGGCTGAAGTAAGTTGTGCTATTGATGATTTAGGCGGAGAAAATCCACAACAATTTGCAAGAAAATTTCATCAAGCAGTACACATTGCAAAAATTGAACCGTATAGAGCTGTAACGCATAATAAGGGCATTATGAATGGCATAGATTCGGTTGTATTGGCTACAGGAAATGATTTTAGAGCCGTTGAAGCAGGAGCACATGCCTATGCCTCAAAATCAGGAAGGTATAGCAGTTTGACACATTGTGAAATTGAAAATAACAGGTTTCGTTTTTGGATTGAAATTCCGTTGTCATTAGGAACTGTTGGAGGGTTGACCTCTTTACATCCCATGGCAAAATTGTCTTTAAAAATGTTGCAAGATCCGTCAGCAAAAGAGTTGATGCAAATTATTGCTACTGCTGGATTGGCACAAAACTTTGCAGCATTAAGAGCTTTGACAACCAATGGAATTCAAGAAGGACATATGAAAATGCATTTGATGAATGTCTTGAATCAATTAGAGGCAACGGCTAAAGAAAAAGAAATAATGGTGGCGTATTTTAAAGATAAAACAGTTACACATAGTGCTGTAGTTGAGAAATTTAACACGTTGAGAACGTAGTTGGTGGCTGAGCGTAGTCGAAGCCACATTATGAAAAAGAGATGCCAAAAGGATATGTATATATATTAAAATGTGTTGATGGGACTTTTTATACAGGAAGCACTATTGATTTGGAATTGAGAATTTTTCAACATCAAAAAGGAAGGGGAGCGAATCATACAAAAAAGAGGTTACCTGTGGAATTAATTTATGTTGAAGAGTTTCAAAGAATCGATGATGCATTTAATAGAGAAAAACAGATTCAAGGTTGGAGTAGAAATAAAAAAGAAGCATTGATTGAAGAAAATTATGAAGCTTTATCAAAATATTCAGAATGTAAAAATGAAAGTCATTACAAAATGTGGCTTCGACTACGCTCAGCCAGCAAGATTGAGAATAAAGAATGACAAGACAACATAAATTGAAGAGACATTACAGCAACGGAAAACTATTATTAACAGGAGAATATGTAGTTCTCGATGGCGCAAAATCGTTGGCAATTCCAACGAAGTTCGGACAAGACTTGGTGGTCGAAAAAATTCAAGAATCCCAATTGGTTTGGGGAAGTTTTACCGCTACTGGTACTTGTTGGTTTGAAGCGATTTTTGATTTGCCAAAACTTCGACTGGTGAATTGCACGTTCGATTCTGATACAGAAGGGAGTTCAGAAGTTATTGCAGAAACGTTACAGAACATTTTGCAAGAAGCTCGTAAATTGAATCCGAATTTTTTAAATTCTGACGAAGGATTTGAAGTAAAAACAAACCTATCATTTTTGAGAAATTGGGGCTTGGGAAGCTCTTCTACCTTAATTAATAATATTGCTTCTTGGGCAAAAGTGGATTCTTTTACATTGTTGTGGAAGGCCTTTTCTGGAAGTGGATATGATATTGCTTGTGCACAGAACAACATTCCGATTTTGTATCAATTGGAAGATCAAAAGCCAATAGTCGCAACCGTAGATTTCAATCCGAGTTTTGCTGATGAATTGTTTTTTGTGCATTTGAATAAAAAACAGAATAGTAGAGAGGGGATTCGAAAATACAAAGAGTATCAATCAAAAAGATCCTTCGATTCCGCTCAGGATGACATAGTTGAGATTTCAAAGTTAACGGATGAGTTTGTAAAGGCTTCTTCAGCAAAAGATCTAGGTTTTATCATTGAAGAGCACGAACGTATTATTAGTTCAATTATCAAATTGAACCCAATCAAAAAGGAACTGTTTCCTGATTATTTTGGAGAGGTGAAAAGTTTAGGAGCTTGGGGAGGCGATTTTGTGTTGGCAACAGGAACTGAAGATACACAGAGCTATTTCAAACAAAAAGGCTTTGAAACGGTACTTAGTTATAAGGAAATGGTTTTGTAAATAAAAAATAACGGTGGTTGAGCGTAGTCGAAACCACATATATATAGAAATGAAAAAAGTAATCATTATTGGAGGAGGAGCTGCAGGTTTTTTTACAGCCATCAACGCAAAAGAAAACAACCCAGATTTAGAAATTATCATTCTAGAAAAAGGAAAAGAAGTACTTCAGAAAGTGAAAATTTCGGGAGGTGGACGCTGCAATGTGACGCATGCTTGTTTTGATCCTAAAGAGCTTTGTGAATTTTACCCGAGAGGAAAAAAAGAATTGTTAGGGCCTTTTCATCAGTTTATGACTGGAGATACTTTTGAATGGTTTGAAAACCGAGGCGTTCCACTAAAAATAGAGGGAGATAATCGCGTGTTCCCAGAAGCGAATACGTCACAAGCAATTATAGATTGCTTTCAGAATGCTGTTGATAACTTAGGAATTACCCTGTTAAAAAACTGTGGAGTACATTCCGTTTATCAACAAAAAGAGCAGTGGGTTGTCAACACAAAGGATCAACAATTTATTGTCGATGCAGTAGTGGTTGCTGCAGGAAGTAGTAACAAAATTTGGGAATTGGTTAAAAGTTTAGACCATGCCATTGTACCTCCTGTACCTTCATTGTTTACCTTCAATATCAAAGACAAAAGAATTATTGATTTGCTAGGTATTTCTGTTCCGAATGCTACTGTAACTATTGCTGGAACAAAACTAGAATCTAGCGGACCGTTGTTGATTACGCATTGGGGAATGAGTGGACCAGCAGTGTTAAAGCTCTCTGCTTTTGGAGCACGAATACTCGCTGAGAAAAATTATCAATACAATGTGGAGGTCAATTGGCTGTCAAGACCCACAGATAAAGTATTGAATGTGTTGTTAAACTTAAAAAAGAAACAGCCTAAAAAGCAAGTGCATTTAAAATCGCCTTTTAGCGATATCCCAAGGCGATTGTGGGAACGATTGGTTGCAGCTTCTGATATTACAGAGATACTGAAATGGGCAGATTTGAGCAATGTGCAGTTAGAAAAATTAGCCAATCAATTGACAAAAGGATTGTATAACGCCAACGGGAAAAGTACGTTTAAAGAAGAGTTTGTTACGGCAGGCGGTATTGATTTAAAAGAAATCAATTTCAAACGTTTTGAAAGTAGAAAGCACAAAAACTTATTCTTTGTGGGTGAAATTTTAAATATTGATGCGGTAACGGGCGGGTTTAACTTTCAGAACGCATGGACAGGCGGATTTATTGCCGCAAAGGCAATAGCAGAACGATAGTTTTGTAACAGCTCCTAAGCCAATTCTCCTCGGTGTGGTTTTAAGGCGTCACGATATGCAATCATGTCTGATTCGTTGACAATAACAAAAGCAATGGCGTGCATCTCGTCTAATTGTGTATGATCAATTTTATGGTAGTGCAGTTTTTTGATTGCTGCAAATTCTTTTAGATGGACACAATGGTGTTTCGCAATTTCAAAGCCATCGTCGCCTTTAAAATCCCAAATCAATTTTAGTTTTCTCAAAATCACTGTCTTTATAAAAGCAAAAATACCCATTTTACATTGAAAAAGATACACTAAAAAACGCTAACTTTACCTCAAATTATTTTTGACTTGGGTACAGCACAATTTATTCCGAAGACAGTTACAAATTCAATTGATAAAGTAAGTTATACCTGGAAAACTCCAAGTAATATTGCGTTGGTAAAATATTGGGGAAAAAGCGATCCACAGATTCCTAAAAACGCTTCGATTAGCTTTACATTGAACAATTGTCATACTATTACAACCATCGATTTTTCTAAAAAAGCAGTTTCAGGAAGTGTTCAGTTTGAAGTTTTTTTTGAAGGGAAACAAAAAGAGGAATTCAAACCTAAAATTGCAGAATTCTTTGAAAGAATACAAGCGTATTGTCCGTATTTATTAGACTATAAAATGGTGATTACTTCAGAAAATTCTTTTCCACACAGTAGCGGAATTGCTTCTTCTGCAAGCGGAATGAGTGCCATTGCGATGTGCTTGATGAGTTTAGAACAAGCGTTGAGTGAAGAAAAAATGACCTTAGATTTTCTCAATAAGAAAGCTTCTTTTTTAGCTCGACTTGGCTCTGGAAGTGCCAGTAGAAGTATTGAAGGTCCGTTGGTTGTTTGGGGAGAGCATCCAGAAATTGAAGGCAGTTCAGATTTATTTGGCATACAGTTTCCATATAAAGTGCATTCGGTTTTTGAAAATTACCAAGACACTATTTTGTTGGTTGATAAAGGAGAGAAGCAGGTGAGTAGCACCGTTGGTCATAATTTAATGCACCAACATCCGTATGCAGAACAACGTTTTTTACAAGCAAATAAAAACCTTTCTAAGTTGTCTAAAATTTTACAAAACGGAGATGTAAAATCATTTGTCAGTTTGGTAGAGAGCGAAGCGTTAACCTTGCATGCGATGATGTTAACTAGCAATCCATACTTTATATTGATGAAACCAAATACGTTAGAGATCATCAATAAAATTTGGAATTTTAGAGCAGCAACCAACAGTGCGATTTGTTTTACACTTGATGCGGGTGCCAATGTTCATGTGTTGTATCCGGCGGAAGAAAAAAATAAAATTAGTCAGTTTATTGATAATGAGTTATCTAAGTATTGTCAAAAAAATCATTATATTTGTGATAACACAGGCTTTGGTGCTAAAAGTATTGACCTTTAAAACTCGAAATAATGAAAACGAACTATTTAATTCTCTTTTTAGTTACTGCTTTTTTTACAACAACCCTTACTGCACAAGAAACTGTAGTTTGGTTTGATGCAAATTGGAATCAAATTGATAAGGAAAAAGCTACCTATTACAGGCCTGTTCCTGAAATGATGAAGGATGGATTTTGGATTGTTGATTATTATATGAACGGTACAAAGCAAATGGAAGGTTTTAGTTCTAATAAGGTCGTAAATGAAGAGGAATTTCATGGGCTGATAAAGTACTATTTTGAAGACGAGACTTTATATCAAGAAGTAAACTATATTACAGGAAAGATTGATGGAGTGCGTAAGATTTATTATGAATCCGGAAACTTAAAAAGCAAGAGATCTTACGAAAAAGGAAATCTAGAAGGTGCTTTTGTTGCGTATTATGAAACCGGAGAGACACTAGAAAAGGGAAGCTATAAGAATCATTTAAAAGAAGGTCTTTGGAGAGTTTTAAATAAAAACGGAACCACCAAAGAAAGAGGGAATTATAAAAAAGGAGAGAAAAAAGGAATGTGGAAAGTCTTCTATTAAAAAGAGATGCATACTGGTATTTACTAACAGTTAAAATAATAAATAGTATTTTTGTCACTGAAAAAAGAAAAAGATGAAAGGACCCTTGTTCTATGCTAAAATATTGCTCTTCGGAGAATATGGAATTATCAAAGATTCTAAAGGATTGACAATCCCATATACTACTTACAGAGGAGCTTTAAAATCGACTTCAGATCTTTCTGGAGAAGCCAAAAAATCAAATCAAAATTTAATTCGTTTTTGCAACTACCTAGAGGACTTAGACACCACAGAAGTTTCTTTTAGCTTGGATGCATTAAAAACAGATATAGCAGCGGGAATGTACTTTGACTCTTCAATTCCGCAAGGATATGGAGTGGGAAGTTCAGGAGCTTTAGTGGCCTCTATTTATGATAAATATGCTACGGATAAAATTACAGTATTAGAGAATTTAACAAGAGATAAATTACTGAAATTGAAACAAGTTTTCGGTTTAATGGAATCTTTTTTTCATGGTAAAAGCTCAGGATTAGACCCGTTAAATAGTTATTTAAGTTTGCCGATTTTAATCAATTCTAAAACCCATATAGAACCAGCAGGAATTCCGTCTCAAAAGGAAGGGAAAGGAGCGGTGTTTTTATTAGACTCAGAAATTGCTGGAGAAACAGAACCGATGGTGAACATCTTTATGAATAAGATGAAAAAAGAAGGTTTTAGAAAAATGTTGAACGAAGAATTTGTAATGTATACAGATGCGTGTATTGATGATTTTTTACACGGAAAAGTAAAATCATTATTTGGTAATGTCAAGAAATTGTCAAAAGTGGTCTTGACAAACTTTAAACCAATGATTCCAGCTTCATTTCATAAAGTATGGGAGCAAGGTTTAAAAACAAACGATTACTACTTGAAATTATGTGGTTCTGGCGGCGGCGGATATATTCTAGGCTTTACGAAAGACTATGAAAAAGCCAAATCAATCTTGAAAGATTACAAACTAGAATTGGTCTATCGATTTTAGCAATTCCAATGCTTCAAAAATGAGTACCTCTAAACCGATTTCTATTTTCTACAAACTGTTAAGTTTGTTTTCTGTTGTAAGAGGTTATAATATTTTAGTACTTGTAGGAGCTCAGTATTTAGCAGCCGTTTTTATTTTTTCTCCACAAAAATCATTGCGGTTTGTTCTGCTAGATTTTCATCTTTTTTTTATTGTCTTTGCGTCGGTTTGTGTAGTCGCTGCGGGCTATATCATCAATAATTTTTATGATGTTAAAATAGATCAAATCAACAGGCCTATAAAGACAAACTTAGATGGTTTTGTAAAGCAACAAACAAAGTTAGAGATTTACTTTTTACTTAATTTTTTGGGATTTTTCTCCGGATGGTTGGTTTCTTTTAAAGCGGCTCTTTTTTTTGCAGTATATATTTTCTCTATTTGGTTGTATTCACACAAATTGAAAAAACATCCTTTTATAGGACTGCTATTTGTAACCGTCTTAACGATTTTACCTTTTTTTGCCGTTTTTCTATATTATAAAAACTTCTCAAAAATTATTTTTATACACGCCACCTTTTTGTTCTTAGTGCTCTTGTTACGAGGATTGATAAAAGATTTGGAAAATATAAGAGGCGCTATCGGAAATAATTATACCACGTTTCCTGTAAAATATGGAGAACGAAAAACAAGAAAATTAGGGATTGTTATTATTTTGTCAACGCTGATTCCTGCAGTTGTATTACTGCTTGATCCTTCTATTGGGTATATGAGTTACTACTTTTACTTTTCTTTGTTTACATTGATTTTTATTGCATTTTTTCTTTGGAAAGCCAACTTAAGAAATCAATATGTGTTACTTCATAATGTATTGAAGATACTGCTTTTGTTGGGTATTTTAAGCCTGTTGTTTATCGATCCATCAGTAGTTGTAGAAAGAGTGATTGATAGACTGAATTAAATCAATTAATTAACAGTATCTTTGCCGAAAATTAAGAATAATGAACTCAAGTAATAGCTCGTCGAGAGGACGACAAGATGACTCTAAGAAACCTTTTCAAGGAAGAAAGAAAAAAGAATACAAAAAAATAAAAGCGACTCCGCAAGCTGATCCTTTGGATGGAATCAGATTGAACAAATACCTTTCAAATTCAGGAGTTTCTTCACGTAGAGAAGCAGATGTATATATCGCTTCAGGAAATGTAACTGTAAATGGAAAAGTAGTAACTGAGATGGGTTTTAAAGTAAAGCCTGACGATGTAGTGCGTTTTGATGGAACATCCGTTTCTCCTGAAGAAAAAAAGTATGTGCTATTGAACAAGCCAAAAAATTACATCACTACGATGGATGATGAACGCGGCAGAAAAACAGTGATGGATTTGATTGAAAACGCGACCAAAGAGCGTGTATATCCTGTAGGGAGATTAGACCGAAACACAACTGGTTTGTTACTGTTTACCAATGATGGTGATTTGGCTAAAAAATTAACACACCCGAAGCACAATGTTCAGAAATTGTACCATGCATCTTTAGATAAGAAACTTGGTTTGAATCATTTACAACAGCTTAGAGGAGAGGTTGTCATAGAAGGCCGAAAAGTGTTTATTGATGAGATTGATTATGTAGTAGGAGAATCAAAATCTGAAGTAGGAATTAAAATACATTCTGGGCGTAATAGAATTGTTCGTAAAATATTTGAACATTTAGGTTATAAAGTGGTCAAGTTAGATCGCGTAATTTTTGCAGGATTGACGAAGAAAAATTTGCCAAGAGGGCGTTATAGAGAGTTGACAGAACAAGAAGTGAACACATTACATATGATATAAAAAAGAACCTGCGAAAGTAGGTTTTTTTATGAGAGAACTATTTTAAAATTGAGTTCATAGTACTCGTTTTTTCTTTCATCACTTTGTTGTTAACAGATGAGAATCCCATAACCAACCCTTGCTTTTTTTCTTTTGTAATGTAGTAGTTACTTAAAGGGTATGCGATTACATTCTGCTTTAGTAATGCATGAAATGCGTCAATATCATTTATGTTTTTTTTAATTTTCCCGATCAAATGTAGCCCTTCGTGTGAGACATCTGTTTGAATAGATTCTTTTGTGTATTCGACAAACAGTTCTTTGCGTTCCTTCGCTGTTTTTACTACGTTTCTTAAATGTTTGTTTAAATAATCTTTGTTTATAAATTGACTCATAATTTCTTGTGTATACGAAGGGATAAACCTACTCGATTGCTCATAAATAGCCTTAATAGGATCTATAAGGTATTTTGGTACAATCATATAACCTAGTCGTAATGAAGGCTGTAACAATAGTGATTCCTCTTCTTGTTCTGGCACTACAAGTGTTTGTGGGTCATCTGAAGCTTATAGAGTTTCTGATTTGGCACATAATACGCTTTCAGTTTTTCAAAAAACAACGGAAAATTTAATCGCAAGTATTCCCAGTTCTGTATTTGTACAATTGCATGGATTTGGAAAAAGAGCAACAGATCCCTATGTTATATTAAGTAATGGCACAAGAACAACACCAAGTATAGATTATGCGACATTATTAAAAGACGCCCTTTATGCAGAAGACAATACGTTAACCTTTAAGTTGGCTCATATAGATACTGATTGGACACGTTTAATTGGTTTTACAAATACACAAGGAAGGATGATTAATAATTCTTCGAATTTTTGTAACACTCCAGCAACCGCAGCATCTGGAAGGTTTATTCATATAGAACAAGAGAAGCTTAAATTGAGAAATAGTGTTACTGGGTGGAGTAAAATGAGGGTTGCTTTAGAGGCTGTTTTTTCGAGTACGTTGGATGTAGCAACTTTTAATCTAGAAAGTAACATCACCATTACCCCAAATCCTACAATATCAAAAATAATTATTCAAGGAAAGCAGATACAATCTGTCAACGTTTTTAATCTTTTAGGACAGCATATTCGTACGATAAACAATAAAAATAAAGAAGCTTCTTTAACTCTTGATTTAAAAAATGAAATAGACGGAATTTACTTTATTAAGGTTGTTACTTCTAAAGGGTTTTTTACTAAAAAAATAGTTTTACTAAAGTAGTAAAACACTATTGTAAGTCAGTCTGTTGTGCTAATTTCATCACAATAAAATCTATCAACTTAGCAGCTAAATTAGCCGTTACATAATCTCGATCTAAGGTTGGATTCAATTCTGCAATATCACAAGAAATCACTTTGTTGCTGTCAAACAAAAACTGAAGCATCTTAAAGACAAAATAAGGCGTAAAACCCAATGGAGAAGGAGCGCTTACGCCAGGTGCATAGGCGGATGAAAACCCATCCATGTCGATGGTGATATACAAGTAATCGTTCTTTTCAATAAAGGGAATTAATCGTTCTTTTAAATTCTGAAGTTCAGCACTTGAAGACTCACAATCATAATTGATAGCAAAATCTACTTGGTTGCTTTTGGCAATGTCAAACAATTCTTTGGTATTGGATTGCCGTTGAATGCCAATGGCAAAATAATCAACCGTTTCTTCCTGTTTCTTTAGCTCAGAAATGATTTGATTAAAAGGAGTTCCTGAATTGCTTTTGGTTTCTACAGGACGTAAATCGAAATGTGCATCAAAATTGATGATTCCAATTTTTTTCTTTTCAGTGTGTTTTATTGCATTTCGAATTCCCATAAAATGCGCATACGCCATATCATGTCCACCGCCAATTGCAATAGGAAAAATACCTTTTGTAATCAGTTGGCGAATGACCTCGCTGAAAGCTTTTTGACAACCTTCCATATCTTCATCAATACAAATTACATCGCCAAAATCAGCCACACGTTTTGTATCAAAATGAATAGGCAGTTTTGCCAACCGTTCTCTTAATACTCTGGGACCTTGTTGTGCACCGGTTCTTCCAAGATTTCTTCGAACACCCTCGTCACAAACATAACCAATCAAGCCAATATCAATAGAGGTGTCGTTATGTAGGGTGTTTATATCGGACAATTCAATTTCTTGATACCAATACTGTTTGCCAATATCTGGATTCGATTTTCTTCCTGTCCAATAAATTTGATGCGCAGGCTGATAATCAGCTTGTTTGCTGTTTTGAGTATGTTTTTTCAAATCTTTGTAATTAATTGATTTCTTCTCCTTTTATAAACACTTTTTCTAGTTGGTTTTGACCAAAAGAATACGGGATAAACCCATACGAGTTGATGGGTTTTGTGAGTAGTAAATTTGCTTGTTTCCCCACAGTAATAGAACCAACTTCTTTTTCCAATCCCATGGCATACGCGCCATTTATGGTGGCTGCATTGATGGCTTCTTCTGGAGTCATTTTCATTTTAATACAAGCGGTAGCAACTACAAAATTCATGTTTCCAGAAGGTGTTGAACCTGGATTGTAATCGGTTGCTAATGCTAGCGGCAAGCCTGCATCAATCATTTTACGAGCAGGTGTGTACGGAATGCTTAAAAAATAAGAACAACTCGGTAAGGCAACAGGCATGGTTGTAGTATTTTGGAGCGCAGCGATATCTTCATCACGCATTTCTTCTAAATGATCTACAGACAACGCGTTGAATTTAACGCCTGCTTGTACACCGCCAATGGCTGTAAATTGATTCACATGAATTTTAGGAATCAGTCCGTGTTGTTGACCAGCTTCTAAAATCAACTCCGTATCTTCAACAGAAAAGTAGCCAGTTTCACAAAAAATATCGACATATTCAGCTAATTTCCCTTCGGATATTTTTGGCATTATTTTATCAATCAACAACTGTAAATATCCTTGTTTGTTATTTTTGTAATTTGCAGGAACGGCATGTGCTCCTAAAAAAGTAGCTTTGATAGGAATGGGATAATTTTCTTTTAAGCGTTTGATGACACGGAGCATTTTGATTTCGGCATCTAGCGTTAATCCATAACCGGATTTAATTTCTACAGCGCCAGTTCCTAATTGCATTACTTCTTCTAAACGTACTTTACTTTGCTGATATAATTCTTCTTCAGAGGTTTCTTGTAATTTCTTTGCAGAGTTTAAGATTCCGCCACCTCGGTTTGCGATTTCTTCATACGATAGCCCGTTGATACGATCTACAAATTCACCTTCACGATTTCCCGCATATACAATATGTGTATGCGAATCACACCAAGAAGGTAAGATCATTTTTCCAGTGGCATCTACAGTGCTGTCGACGTCTATTGTCGGACAAGAATCCATGCTTCCAAAATCAGCAATGAGTCCATTTTCAACCAATAGATATGCGTTTTTAATTGTTGGTAGCTGTTTCATTGCTGCTCCAGCAACAAAGGAAATAGGAGCTGTTCGAACTTGAACCAATTCTTTGATATTTTTAAATAGTATACGCATTAAAAAAGGTCTTTTAAAATAGTGTCTTCAACGATGTTTGCAATCGTTACTTTTAAATTCGGAGTTCGTTCCATCTCACGTTTAATAGCAAATAAGGCTTCACCATTTCTTGCCCAACTTCTACGCGCAATGCCATTATTTACATCGTAAAACAGCATGTTTTTTAAACGGGCGTCTGCTTCTGGAGTTCCGTCCAAAACCATTCCGAATCCACCATTGATGACTTCTCCCCATCCGACACCTCCGCCATTGTGAATGGAAACCCAAGTAGCACCTCTAAAGCTGTCTCCAATTACATTGTGAATAGCCATATCTGCTGTAAATTTACTTCCATCATAAATATTAGATGTTTCTCTGTACGGAGAATCCGTTCCACTCACATCATGATGGTCTCTACCAATCACCACTGGGCCAATTTTACCTGTTGCAATGGCATTGTTAAACGCTGCTGCAATTTTAGTACGTCCTTCGGCATCGGCATATAAAATACGAGCTTGTGAGCCTACAACCATTTTATTCTTTTTAGCATCTTGTATCCACGTAATATTGTCTTGCAACTGCAATTGAATTTCTTTAGGTGAATGTACCATAATTTCTTGTAAAACATTCATGGCAATCTGATCTGTATGCTCTAGGTCTTCTGATTTCCCTGAAGTACACACCCAACGAAAAGGACCAAATCCGTAGTCAAAACACATCGGGCCTAAAATATCTTGCACATAAGAAGCGTATTTAAAATCGATGTTATTATCCGCCATTACATCAGCACCTGCACGAGAAGCTTCTAGTAAAAAAGCGTTTCCATAATCAAAGAAATAGGTGCCTTTTGCAGTGTGTTTATTGATAGAGGTAGCATGTCTACGTAAGGTTTCTTGCACTTTTTCTTTAAAGAGTGCTGGCTCTTCACGAATCAAACGATTAGATTCCTCGTACGATACATCAACAGGGTAATAGCCGCCTGTCCAAGGAATGTGCAACGAAGTTTGGTCAGAACCGACGTGAATTTGAATGTTTTCTGTATCAAAACGCTCCCAAACATCTACGATGTTTCCTATAAATGCGATGGAGATGATTTCTTTTTTTTCTTGTGCTTGTTTTGTGCGAATCAATAAGGCATCCATATCATCAATCAGTAAATCTACCCAACCTTGTTCGTGACGTTTTTTTGCTGCCTTCGGGTTTACTTCTGCGCAAATACTAATGCAGCCTGCAATATTCCCTGCTTTGGGCTGTGCACCACTCATACCTCCTACACCAGCAGTTAAAAATATTTTTCCAGCGGGAGTTTCTCCTTTCTTTAAAATTTTCCGAAAGGCATTCATCAAGGTAATCGTAGTTCCATGTACAATTCCTTGTGGACCGATATACATAAAAGAACCTGCTGTCATTTGCCCGTATTGAGTAACTCCTAAGGCGTTGAATTTTTCCCAATCATCAGGTTGTGAGTAATTCGGAATCATCATTCCGTTGGTAACAACCACTCTTGGAGCTTCTTTCGAAGAAGGGAAAATCCCCATTGGATGACCAGAATACAGGTGTAGGGTTTGTTCATTGGTCATGGTTGCCAAATACTGCATGGTTAGCAAGTATTGCGCCCAGTTTTGAAATACTGCACCATTGCCTCCGTAGGTAATTAGTTCTTCTGGGTGTTGTGCCACAGCAGGATCTAAATTATTATGCATCATAAGCATAATAGCTGCTGCTTGATTTGATATTGCTGGATATTCAGAAATAGGTCTTGCGTAAATTGCATAGTCTGGCTTAAATCGGTACATGTATATGCGTCCGAAATTTTGCAATTCTGCCGCAAATTCTACAGCCAGTTCTTGATGCCATTTTTTTGGAAAATAACGCAAGGCATTTCTGATGGCCAATTGTTTTTCATCTGTTGATAAAATATCTTTTCGCTTAGGAGCCCTGTTCCCATCTGTTGGATACACTTTTTTTATGGGTAACTCAGTCGGGATTCCTTGTGAAATTTGTTCTTTGAAGGTCATCATAGTCGTATTATTTTACCGTAATTTTTTGATTTTTAACGAGCTGTATCATCGCATTGATGTCATCTTTTAAAATTCTGTCATCTTCTAGTTTGTCTACCTTGCTTCTGATGATTTTAAAGTTTTCTTCTATGATTGTTGAAAATGTATACGGTCTTCTAAATTCTAAAGCCTGTGCTGCATACATCAACTCAATGGCTAATATTTTTTCAATATTCCCTAAAATTTGATTGAATTGCCGTCCTGAAATACTTCCCATAGAAACATGGTCTTCTTGTCCTAAAGAAGTCGGAATGCTATCCGCAGAAGGAGGGAAGCACAACGATTTGTTTTCTGTAACCAATGCAGCAGTGGTGTATTGCGGAATCATAAACCCAGAATTTAATCCGCCGGCTTCGGTTAATAAGCGAGGTAACCCAAATTTTCCTTCCAAGAGTAAGTAACAACGTCTGTCAGCAATATTTCCTAATTCTGAAGCGGCTATAGATCCATAATCTAGTGCCATTGCCAACGGTTGTCCGTGAAAATTACCACCAGAAATAGCTTCTGTTTCACTGATTATAATTGGATTGTCAGTCACTGAATTTAGTTCTATTTCTGTCAATTCATTCAAATGGTAATAGGCATTTCTTGAGGCGCCGTGTACTTGTGGAATGCAACGCATAGAATACGGATCTTGCACACGTTCACAGCTTTCATGAGAAACATTATTCTCAGACCCTTTAAACAACATTCGCATGCGTTCAGCAACTTTTAAATTTCCTTTGAACGGACGAATAATGTGTAGCGCTTCTTTAAATGGAGCAGAAGATCCTTGATAACCTTCAATACTCATTGCGCCAGCAACATCTGACAAATCAAGTAAATAGCTCATTTTGTGTAGGCCTTTTATGGCGTGTGCTAAAATAAATTGAGTTCCATTGATCAATGCCAATCCTTCTTTTGCTTGCAATTGAATTACTGGTAAATTGTGTTTGGATAACACTTCTTTGGCGGCAATAATTTCGTTATCTATCCAAAATTCACCTTCACCTAATAGCGGTAAAAACAAGTGTGATAAAGGCGCTAAATCTCCTGAAGCACCAACGGATCCTTGTTCTGGAACAACAGGCAGTAGGTTATTTTCAATACAATAGATAATGCGTTCAATAACGTGTAGTCGAATTCCAGAAAAACCTTGACACAAGGCGTGTACCTTACAAATCATCATCATTTTAGACAACTCTTTGTCGATAGGGTTTCCAACACCCACGGCATGTGTAATCAATAAATTTTCTTGTAATTTACTGGTTTCCTCTGGAGATATTTGCACATCACACAAAGGACCAAATCCGGTGTTTATTCCGTAAACAGCTTTGTCTGAGTTGGCAATTGTTTCTACCTTTCTTCTAGAGATGTTTACTTTTTCAGTAGCTTCAGAAGTTAGGATTGCTTTTAAAGTGCCTTGGGAAATGGCAATGACTTTAGAAACTGTAAGTGAGTCTATTCCGTATTTAAATGTCATTTTTTCGGTATCGTTTGTTTGTAACAAAGTTATTGGTATTTTTGATAACTAACAAGACTAATACTATTAATGATCGTAGTGTCAATTAACACATATAAATAAACCAATCCATAGAAAGGTTTTTTTATTAATATTTAGCTACAAGAGAATAGAATAGTACGTAAAAAGAAGTTTCTCAGAAATTAGATGATTAGTGTTGGAAAGGGTTATTTCTTAATAATCTTTTGAATTGCTGCGCCATGTTCATTTTTAACTTTTACAATGTACAATCCGTTCTTTAAATGAGCTACTGAAAAGGTGTCATGCGATTCAAAGTTGCCTGTGTACTCAGCTACTTTTTTTCCGATCACATCAAAAATTACCACATGTGTTGCTTTGGTATTGATTTGAAATAGGTTTTTTACGGGGTTTGGATAGATGCTCAATTTTTCTGTGTTGCTAAAATGATCGTCCAAAGAAAGTGTTGCTTGGCTACTTCCGTAAATTTTAAATGCTCCTGGTTGTAAAGTAATGGTCGTATTTACATCCATAACTGAAAGGCTTGTATTGTTGTTTAATACGTCATACCAAGTTCCTGTTTGTTGAAATGCAGGATTAATGCTTTGTACGGTAACACCGAAGTTTCCAATAATGGTGATGTGTTTAATGTCTGGGCTAGTAGCGTCATCTGTTAAATGAATCTTTTTTAAGCCGTTCGAGTTTGCAACATCCAAGGTAAAATTAGTGGTTTTGAAAATGTCGTATTTTTTCTTAAGTCCTATTAAATAAGACCATGTATTGTACAGATCTTTTCGATTGGTCTCGTCAAAATAATTCCAAAGAATGGGTTTGTTACCGACTCTTCCATTTTGATTGATACTAATATCATAGCCCAACTCGTCAAATTGCCAAATCATTTTTGGACCAGGAATTGTAAAATAAAAAGCGCCTGCTAATTCCATTCTGTCTAAAGCTGTTGCCAATGTTCTTGTGTTATATGAGCCACTAGAGTTTCCGAAAGTTATATTTTTATACATCAAACGTTCTTCATCATGGCTTTGCATATAACTAACATTTGCAGGTACAGACCAACCTCTATTTTTATAAGAGATCCATGAGAAATCAGATTTCCCTGAGCTATGAAAGCCCATGGTAGCTTCATTGTATTTTGAATTATGATTTCCCCAAACCATAATGCCTTTTCCTTCAGATAAACGATAATTTACCCATTCAGTTTCTTCGACGTTTCCACCTAAATGTTCAAAAATTACATAAAAGTCTGAATTTATTTCCCATTGATAGTCTGCATATTCTTTTAGAATAGCAACTCTATCTGCTTGGTATGAACCTGTACATCCTTCGTCTGAACTTGTGCAATTTTGTGTAAACCCTTTGGTTAAATCCCATCTAAAACCATCTATCTTGTATTCATCGATCCAATATTGTGTTGTTCTTTTTACATAATCTTGGGTGGCTTGCTGACTGTGATTAAAATCGTTGAAAACACTATATGCGTGGGTTGCTGTAGCATTGAAAAACGGATTATCGCTACTTGCTTGTCCGCCATAACCACCATTATTGGTGTTCCACATTCTATAAAAAGGATTTTGTCCTGAAGCATGATTATACACCACATCAATAATTACAGCAATGCCTCTTGAATGGCATTCGTCTATGAGTTGTTTAAATGCTGTTGGAGAACCATAGTATTTGTCTAAAGCCATATGAAATGAAGGATTGTATCCCCAAGATTCGTTTCCGTCAAATTCATTAACAGGCATCAATTCTATGGCGTTGATGCCTAGTGTTTGCAGATAATCCAATCTGGCTTTTACGGCATCAAAACTGTGTAAGGCATCAAAATCTCTAATAAGCAATTCATAAATTACAAGGTCTTTTTTTGCTGGAGCTTGAAAATTTGTTGTTTGCCAAACATAAGCGGTATCGCCAGTTCTTAATAACGTAACTGCGTGTGTGGTGCTTCCTGTTGGATAAGTAGGTAAATCAGGATAGGTTGTTGCGTTGATATATCCGTCATTAGAAGGATCTAAAATAGTAGTTGAGTACGGATCAGCAATGGTAATATTGCCATCAATTACATATTGGTACATATGATTGTTTTGAGCAGTTAACCCTGTCAATTCAATCCAAAACCGATTGTTAGGCGTGTCTTTTTTTAATAGATAGTTGTTGTCTATCAGCCAGTTGTTAAAATCGCCAATTAGATGCACTGTGTTTTTGTTAGGAGCATACAAAACTAGTGTTGCTGTTGTAGCGTCATTCGGATCTAGATTGATGCCATCTTTCATTCCACTAGGTACTGTTTGCTCAGTAATCGACACAATAGCTTGAAAAGTTTTGCTCAATGTTTCGCTGCCGTTTGTAGCCTCTAAAAGATAGCTGGTATTTTGTGTTACTGTATGATTATAACTATAAGAAGTTGTGCTGCTTGCAGTATTTATAATTGTGCCATTTGCTTTTAAAACAAAATTTGCAGCTACTGTTGTCGTTGCTGTAATCGCTAAAGATTGTCCAGAGCTCAACACCGTTATATTTTGAGTTGGAGCTGTTACCGTTAATTGAAAAAGCCCTACGTTGAAAAAGAAATCAGTATTGCCATTGTCTTTAAATTCTTGTGAACCATCTTCATTCCTAAAAACGAGTCCCATTTTTTCAATAGAATTTGCTTGAGTAGCTGTCAAACCATAATAGGTTTCTGGAGTTATTGTAATGCTCCAAGTACCATCATTATTATTGGTCATTTCTCCTACGCCATCATCTTGCCCCCAGTTTCCAATAACATATGTCCAAGGGTTTGAGCTTGGTCCAACACCAGAATGCATGTATACTTTTGTAGGGTTTGAAAAACCATTAGAATCTGTTGCTGTGCTATTGGAATCAACAGTTATGGTAATGGATTGATTGATTGCAAAAGGGTTTGGTGCTATGGTTACTTGTCCATATCCTAAAGAAGAAATAAAAATAAAAAGAAGTATGAGTTTCTTCATGTTGAGAGGTCGTATAAAAAAACAAGGGCTACTCATTGACGAGTAACCCTTGTTTCAGTTCAATGAAAACTTACTTTATTGTATAGGTAGGATTTGCGGAATCACTAAAGTCCAAAACAAAGGAGTAGGTTCCTGCTACTGCAGTAATATTTGCTCCACCTGCTTCAAGAGTTCCATCGGATCCATCATCACCATAGTTGGTTCCCCAATCGTTGTTGGCTCTAAATTTATATTCACCATCAATTAGCGTAACATCATTTAGAATCCAAACATCATCAAATGGTTGCGACCAGTCTCTTGAAAACTGAGCATCTGGTGTTGCACCCCAACTATTGTATGCGCCACCAACTAATCCCCAGACATTGGTAATACCTTCTAAGGTATATGTCAAGTCATTAAAATTAACCGTTGCTATATATATACCTGCGGTAACTGCAATATTCGCTCCATTTAATTCTAGAGTTCCATCAGCTCCATCATCACCATAATTGGTGCCCCAATCATTGTTCATTCGGAATTTCATTTCACCATCTATAAGTGTAACGATTCCTCTGAATACATCTGAATATGGGTCGTATGTCAAAGCGAAATCAGGAGAGGCTCCCCAGTTATTATAAGCACCACCAACAATACCGATAGAAAAACTTTCTATTGTATACGTAAGGTCGTTTAAATTCATCATGATTTTATAAGACCCGGCAGTTACTGCAATATTAGCACCTCCATCGTCAAGAGTTCCATCGGCTCCATTATCACCATAATTATTAGCCCAGTCACTATCTTTTCTAAATTTAATTTCACCATCAACTAAATTCACATAAGAAACAAGTACTCCAGAAACATTTGTTTTGTAAAATGGTGCATCAGGAGTTGCTCCCCAATTGTTATAACCACTACCTACAATACCCCAAGTAGTAGACAAGTCTAATATGTCTACATAAGCTGTTGCATCAAAGGTTACCGTGTTAGAAGTAATACTTGTAGTTTCGCTTAAAACCCCTTGAATAGTTACAGAAACGGTGTTTTTTACATTTCCTTCAAAACCGAGGTTCAATAAAATTTTATTCAACTCAATGGTTTCAAAAGTTTTAGACAAGTTTGTTCCTGTAGAAATTACAGCTTCTTTACCTGCTGCCGTTGATAATGTAATTTTATAACTAACAGCTGCATTGAAACCAAAATCAGGGTTTGTCCATGTTGCATTTAGTGCATCTTGTCCCGCATTATTTTTATCTAAAACAATATCAGAAGTAGATAGGGTTAGTGTTGTTGATGCTGTAGCATCTAATACTGTAAAATCTTCAACTTTCTCACATGACACAAAAAAAAGTGAAATGGATACTAAGATTAATACGTTTTTTAATAATTTTTTCATTTTTTCCTTTTTTAGATTAGTACCCAGCGTTTTGAGTTAAATTAGGATTTGCATTTAAATCTGTAGATGGTATTGGTAGTACATCTAAATGATTAGAAGTTGCTGTACCATCTTTTACACCACCTTTCCATGGCCATAGGTAGCTGCCTCCAGAAAACTTACCAAATCGAATAAGATCTGTTCTTCTGTGTGCTTCCCAAAAAAGTTCTCTAGCTCTTTCATCCAAGATGAAATCTAAATCTATTGAAGAAACAGATCCAAATCCATTGGCTCTTGTTCTTAATTGATTGATGTATGAAACAGCAGTGGCTTCACTACCTCCGCCACCTCTTAAAACAGCTTCTGCATACATTAAATATACGTCTGCAATTCTAAATAATGGAAAATCTGTATCTGTAAAGCTTCCGCTAGTATCTGCTCCAGGAGCTCCATTTTTAGTTACATTTTTAAATTTTCTTACAGCATAACCATCTGTAAATGTACTAATAGATTCAATTTCTAGTTCTTGACCGTCTGAATGAAACATGGCTCTAGGGTCTTTTTCTATTTTGTACGTATAAGTATTTAAATTCAACGTTACTTTATACAAACCTGCTTTTATTTTGATGTTAGCTCCTCCACTGTCTAAAGTGCCGTCTGCTCCATTGTCTCCATAATTAAAGCCCCAGTTGTTATCTTTTCTAAACTTCATTTCTCCATTTGCAAGGTTGAAGAAACCTTCAAATACATTTGCAGTAGAGGTTTGATGAAGTGAGGTGTCTGGACCTCCCCAGCCATTTGGTGTTGCGTCTCCAACTAATCCCCAATTAGCAGCAGCTCCGATAGCAGAATTTGCTGCATTTACATCAATTCCTGTATCGAAAAGTTTTACTAAAGAGCTTGTTACCCTTGTGCCTCCCCAGCCGCCGTTGACACCGAAGTCAGCAGGATTCATATTGCCACCAATAGCAGCGTGAATTAAGAAGGTTGTTCCACCGTAACTTTGTGTTCTTAGACCGTCAAAAGCAATTGGAAAAATAACACCGCTTGCAGTATGGTTATCAGCAAGAAATAAGTTATCGTAAGAAGCTTCTAAAGAATACCCTGCATTGATTACTTTTTCTGAGTAGGTTACACAATCTGAATATCTTCCAGCGCCTGTATATACTTCTGCGTTTAAGTATAGTTTTGCTAATAAGGTCCATGCAGCAGCTTTGTCTGCTCTGGCATATTCATTTCCTTTAGCGGCAACTAAACCTGACTCAATAGCTAACAGTTCACCTTCAATAAAGCTAAATAAATCTGCTCTTGATTTTTGTTCTGGATAGAAAAACCCAACTTCATCATCTTCTGTTACGAAAGGAAAGCTCCCGTATAAGTCGATTGCATGATAGTAGCTTAAAGCTCTTAAAAAACGTGCTTCATTTCGATACAATTCTATATCGGTAAGTAATTGACCTGACACTCCTCTCGAGCTTAATTTTTCTGCAGTGGTTTCTCTTAAGAACGCATTACATGAGGTTATTTGATATATGATTCTATCATACAAGGCTCTTACAAATTCATTGTTAGACGTCCAATCATGTTCGTGATAATCAGGTAAACTACCATCTGCCCATCCAATAACGGCTTCGTCTGTAGTTACTTCTTGTGCCAACCAGTATTGTCTTAAATACTGACTAAAACCTTCGTCGATACCTGTAATATCTGGTAAACCAGCAGGACCTTGCTGTCCGCTTATTGCTAGACCAGCATATAGTTTTGCTAATACTTGTTTGTACGCAGCAGGATCGTCAAATAATTGATCCGCTAGTACAATATCTTTATCTTGAGGAACTGTATCCAAGTCATTTAGACATGAAGTAAATGCAAACAATGTTACAAAAGCTCCTAATACTATTTTTAAAAAATATTTTTTCATTTCTTAGTTATTAAAAGTTAAGGTTTACTCCAAGGGTTATGATTCTTGGTCTTGGGTAAATATTATAATCAATACCTCCAAAAACTTCAGGATCTAATCCTTCATAATTGGTGATTGTAAGTACGTTTTGAACAGAACCTGACATAGATAATGTGGTTCCTTTTCCAATTACATCTCCAAAGTTATAGCCAATATTGATATTGTCCAGTTTTACAAAAGAAGCATCTTGTACGTAATAGTCTGATAAGTACCTTTCAGCACCACCATTTATAAATCCTGATTCTAATACATTATGTACACCATTAGAAATTACATTTGGAAATGCAGCATTTAATAATTGGTGTCTAAAACCTAAATTTGAGTCCACATTATTATATACGTAGTTTCCTAAGCTAGCTCTCCAAGCCATGTTAAAGTTCCAGTTTTTGTAATTTAATGTAGAGGTAAAACCAAAAGTTAGATCTGCAGTTGGTTTTTCAAACCGATATTTGTCTGAATTTGTAATCTTACCATCATCGTTTCTATCTACATATACGCCTTCTAGAGGTTTTCCGTTTGCGTCATATACTTGTTGGTACACAAAAAATGAATTTGGTGCATACCCAACGGTATGTCTTTGTACAGTGTTTCCAACACCACCACTAAATCCACCTGTAGGAACACCTTCATAGTCTGGTCCGTCATTGGTTGTTAGTTTGGTGATTTCAGTTTTAGCATACGTAGCATTGAAAGCGATATCCAAATTCAAATCGTCTTTAGAAATTAGGGTCGTATTTAAAGAAAGCTCTATTCCTTTATTTTCCATAGATCCAATATTGGCATTTCCAGCATTTGATAATGAGGATCCTCCAGGAAATGGAATAAAGTTTAATAAATCGGTTGTTTTTCTATAATAGCCATCTACACTAGCGTTTACAGCCCCGTTTAAAAGTCCGAAATCCAATCCAACATTTGTGGTTTCTGTTTCTTCCCATTTTAAGGTAGAGTTAAAAGGTTCTGCTCTAAACGTGGTTAAGAAAGAACTTCCAAATTGATATTGTGCAGTACTAGTACCTCCTAAATAAGTGGCAATTGCAGGATAGTAGCTGCCAACATTTTGTTGCCCAGTAATACCCCAACTTGCTCTGACTTTTAAATTGCTAACTAGAGAAGAGCCTTCCATAAAGTCTTCTTCAGAGATTTTCCACGCAAAAGCTGCTGATGGGAAATTAGCCCATCTGTTTTTCTTGCTGAATCTTGAAGAACCATCTCTTCTGTAAGTTAGTGTCAATAAGTATTTGTCATCAAAAGAATATTTCAGTCTTCCAAAGAACGATTGCAAATTCAATTCATTGAAGTAATCAAAAGTTTGAGACAAAGAAGAATCTTGTAAGTTACTTACGCTAGATCCTTGATTGATGAAGTTTTGATAAGAGTACCCTGCCATAACATCAATACTACTATTGATAGCTGCTATATCTTTTTTATAATTCAAATAGAAATCTGATAATAGATTTTTCTTGTCTTGCTCATAATGAGACCTGTTTCCTAATTGTGCCAACGCTAATGTGCTTGCAGTAGCAGAATTGGATGTACTGATATCTCCTTTACTATAAGAAAGGTCGTATCCCAAATTCAAATTTGCTCTTAATTCTGGTAAAAACGGCATGGTATAGTCAAACTGAAAATTTCCAAGAATTCTGTTTGCTCTACTCGTGTTGCTTTCTTGTTCTAACAAAGCGACAGGATTTTTAGGAGCACCCACTGTAATTGGATTTCCATTTGATTGTAACCATTGAAAATACCCACCATATGCATTGTCAGCATGTACGGGTTTTGTAGGGTCAAAGCCAATGGCATTACTAATAGCTCCACTATTTGCAAATCTGTTATCTACAAATGATGCTTTAGTACTAACATTTACTTTTAAGCGGTCATTAAGTAGTTTTGTTCCGATATTCACCGAATAGGTTGACCGTGTCAATTCAGAAGTTAATAAGGTTCCTGTTTGATTTGTACGACCAATAGAGGCTCTGTAATCTGTTTTAGAGTCTCCTCCTTTTAAACTTATATAATGATTGTTTCCATATCCAATTCTGAAAATTTCTTTTTGCCAGTCTGTTGCTGCAGACCCTAACAATGCAATATCGCTAGGAGTTCCATTTTCGGTTACATAGGTTGTAAACTCTGCTGCAGACAACGCGTCTACCGTTTCAATATTTTCATGTACTGAAAAACTTGAGTTATAAGTGGCTACTAAGCCTCCGGCATTTCCTTTCTTGGTGGTGATAATGATTACACCATTCGAAGCTCTAGAACCATAAATTGCTGTGGCAGAGGCATCTTTTAAAATGGTATATGATTCAATATCATTTGGATTGATTGAGTTTAAAGGGTTCCTCATTCCAGAAACACCTTCAGAATCCACAGGGACTCCGTCAATAATAAATAAAGGATCATTTGAAGCATTCAGAGAAGCTCCGCCTCTAATTCTAATTACAGATCCGCTTCCAGGAGCACCGCCACCTGTGGTGATACTTACTCCAGCGATTTTACCAATCAACATTTGATCTGGAGAAACCACCGTTTTATCAAGGTCTTTCGCCTTAATAGAGGTGATAGATCCAGTAGCGTCTCTAACGGTAGTTGTACCGTAACCAACAATAACTACTTCATCTAATTTTTGAGCGTCCTCATCTAAAGTGACAGTAATGTTAAAATTTGCTCCTATAGTTACTTCCTTATTTTGAAAGCCAATAGAAGTGAACATGATAACATCACCTGTTTTTACATTGCTCAATTGAAATTTTCCATCAAAATCAGTGGAGGTTCCATTTGTGGTTCCTTTAATGACCACATTAACACCAGGTAAACTATCACCCGTTGCTGTTTCTTTTACTACACCATTTAGTGTTTGCTGCGCAAACATTGTAAATGTTGATAGAATAAGAATTCCGATTAATACTATTTTATTTTTTTTCATGAATACTTTGTTAAATAATAACTGTAAATTTGGTGTTTAGATTAACAATAATTTGACATTTCACGAGGGGAATGTATAACTTAAAGAAGTACAAGGCAAATAGAAAAGTGTACGAAACCGTTTTCGTGTTGACAACTTTCGTATTTTGTTTTAGAAATTGTATCATTTTAAACCATTTTTATCTTTTTTACGAAAAAAAATGAAACAAAAAATTACACTAAAAACAATCGCAAAAGAATTTGGAGTTTCTACCTCTACTGTTTCTAAAGCTTTAAATGATAGTCATGAGATTAGCATTGAAACAAAAGAAAGAATTACTGCGTACGCGAAATTTTACAACTACAAGCCCAATAGTTTGGCATTGCAGTTGCGTACACAGAAAACAAAGGTGATAGGAGTGATTATTCCTCAAATAGTACATCATTTTTTCTCTACAGTAATTAGTGGTATAGAAGAGGTTGCGAATGAAAGAGGTTATAATGTGATGATTTGCTTTTCAAATAATTCATATAAACGAGAAGTGGAAAATGTAGAGCTGTTAGCAAATGGGAGTGTAGATGGTTTGCTTGTCTCTATTTCTAAGGAAACACTTGAAAATGATAAATTTTCGCATTTTCAGAGCTTGATAGAAGATGAAATCCCTTTGGTGATGTTTGATAGAGTGCTAGAAACAATTCATTGCGACAAAGTTGTTGTTGATGATCAAGGAGCTGGTTACAAAGCCACGAAACACTTGTTAGATAGCGGGTGTAAAAATATTGCTCTGATAACAACACCAGATCATGTAACTGTAGGAACTTTAAGGAGAGAAGGGTACGAAAGAGCTTTAAAAGAACACACTATTAAAGTTGATAAAAGCTTAATAGTTGAAGTTGATGAAAAAGAAAATTTACACACTGAAATTTCAAGTCTGTTCAATCAAAAAGTAGATGCAATTTTTGCAGTCAATGAGATTTATGCGGCTGTTGCCATCCGTATTGCCAAAGAAAAAGGGTTGAAAATTCCAGAAGATATTTCTGTTATTGGTTTTACTGACGGATTGATCTCAGAATATTCCTCACCATCAATTACAACGATAGTTCAACACGGGTTTACGATGGGAAAACAAGCCGCCGAATTATTAGTTGATAAAATTGAAGATAAAATAGGAGCTAAAGGCTTACAAACAAAGGTAATTTCTAGTAATTTAAAAATTAGAGAATCTAGTATTAGATAATCTTCTTTTTGTTAAAATATTTTCAAGAAAAAAATAATTTCTTCAATTATTCAAAAAAAAGTATATCTTTGACCCTCAAATTAACTTGTCAATAATTTTACATTTCACACTTTTAAATGTATTGATAAGTCATAGCGCTTATCGTAGTATGAACTAAAACATTACGATAAATGAAGAAGCGTAAGTTAGGTTTCTGGGAAATTTGGAACATGAGTTTCGGTTTTTTGGGAATACAGTTTGGATTCGCCTTACAGGGTGGATTTATGTCTCGAATTTTTCAAACACTTGGTGCCGCAAAAGATGAAATTCCATTGCTTTGGATTGCCGCGCCTTTAACAGGATTACTTGTGCAACCAATTGTTGGTTATATGAGTGATAGGACTTGGAGTGTGCGATGGGGACGAAGACGACCTTATTTTTTAATTGGAGCCGTTTTAAGCTCTTTAGCATTATTTTTTGTACCTCATTCACCTGCTTTATGGATTGCTGTAGGTTTCTTGTGGATTCTAGATGCCTCCATTAATATTTCAATGGAACCTTTTAGAGCATTGGTTGCTGATAAGCTTCCAGGGTCTCAACGATCTTATGGTTTTGTTATGCAAACATTAATCATTGGAATCGGGACTTGGGTGGCCAGTAATTTGCCATGGATGGTCTCAGAACTTGGCGTTAGTAACTCTGCAGAATCAGGAGTGATTCCGATGTCTGTAAAAGTAGCTTTTGCCATTGGCGCATTTGTGTTTCTAATAAGTATTCTATACACTGTTTTTACAACTTCAGAATATCCTCCAGAAGACATGGCGGAATTTGAAAAAGAGAAAGCAAAGAAGAATCAATTCATTCCAGACATTCTAAACAATATTGGCAACATGCCTTTAACGATGAAGAGGTTAGGTGTCATTCAATTTTTCTCTTGGTTTGCATTTTTTACCATGTGGAGTATGGCAAACCCGGCACTTACAGAACACGTATTTCAAACTCCAGCACCTGTTGAATCTACCTACAATATGGCAATTATAGCAGAATCCGAAGCTTTTGATATTGCCAATACGGCATTTCAAGAGTCCTCAAATTCTGTAGGGTCTGCTATGGGAGTTTATGGATTGTCATCCATGGCATTTGCATTGTTGCTTGTGTTGTATACTTCGAAAAGAAGAATCAATAGAAAATTAGTACACCTGTTTTCTTTAATTCTTGGAGGTGTAGGGTTTTTGTATATGAGTTATACATCGCCTGAAAATCTGAAATATTGTTTTGTGCTTATTGGATTTGCTTGGGGAAGTATTCTCTCCATGCCTTATGCCATGTTGTCTAGTTCTGTAGATCCTAAAAAAATGGGAGTAATTATGGGAATCTTTAACATGTTTATTGTAATCCCACAAATTATCGCAGCACTTGGAGGAATCAATTTTGTTTCTGGATTATTGGGGGATGAAGTGATCAATTCGATGACCGTTGCAGGAATAAGTTTAATCATAGCAGGTCTTTGTAATTTGTTAATTACAAACAAAAATGCAATTACATATCAAGAAGAAGAGGTTAGAGATGCATAAAAAAGGATTCATATTTGATTTGGATGGTGTCATTGTAGATACTGCTAAATATCATTTTCTGGCTTGGAAAAAGCTGGCCAATAGTATTGGTGTTGATTTTTCTGAAGCACAAAATGAACAATTAAAAGGAGTGAGTAGGGTAAAATCATTAGAAATGATTTTAGAATGGGGAAATAAAAAGATTACAGAAGAGGAGTTTTTAGAACTCCTGTCGAGAAAAAACGAAGACTATCTAAGTCATATTGCAAGCATGAATATACAAGAAGTGCTGCCAGATGTGCCTAAAGTGTTGGATTATCTAACACAAGAAAAGCAACCGATTTCTTTAGGGTCTGCAAGTAAAAACGCAAGAATGATTTTAAAAAAAGTACATCTGATTAATCAGTTTGAAGTAATTGTAGATGGGAATGATGTAATTAAAGGAAAGCCAGATCCTGAAGTGTTTTTAAAAGCAGCAACAAAAATGAATACAAGCGCAAAAGATTGCATTGTTTTTGAAGACTCTGTTGCAGGGGTTCAAGCGGCAAATACGGCAAATATGATTTCTGTAGGCATTGGAGATAAAGCTATTTTAAACGAAGCAGATTATGTCTTTAAAGATTTTACAGAGATACATATCGAATTTATAGAAGAATTGATAAACAGCTAAAACATCCTTTTTAAGTTAGATTCGTCTACCGAAGGATGCTAGTGGAAACAGAAAAAAATGAATAAAGAATATATACAACCAAACAATTGGTCAATTATAGAAGAAGGATTTGAGGCAGCTCAAGTAAAATCTTCTGAGAGCTTGTTTAGTATTGGTAATGGTGCCATGGGGCAACGTGCTAATTTTGAAGAGCAGTATTCTGGGGCAACATTTCAAGGAAGTTATATTGCAGGAGTTTACTATCCAGACAAAACAAGAGTTGGTTGGTGGAAAAATGGATATCCAGAATATTTTGCAAAGGTGCTAAATGCACCCAATTGGATAGGAATTGATGTTGTTGTTGCTGGAGAACAATTAGATTTATTTACCTGTAAATCCGTAAAAGACTTTCGCAGAGAGCTAAACATGAAAGAAGGTTGGTTGTCTCGTAGTTTTATAGCCACATTAAGAAATGGTATTGAGGTAGCTGTTAAAGCAAAACGATTTTTAAGTTTAGCGTTGGATGAAGTTGGAGCAATTAAATATGCAGTAACAGTCGTCAATTCAGACGCGAAAATTGAATTCCAACCGTATTTAGATGGAACAATTACCAATGAAGATAGCAATTGGGATGATGCATTTTGGAATCCGTTAATTGTATCTGTTGAAGAAAACACAGCATTTATTGAAGCGCATACAATGAAAACCAATTTTCATGTGTGTACATTTATGCACTCTGAATGTTTTGTAGATGAAAAAAGAATTGATCTTCAACCTGAAGTTCATCAAACAGAAAACAAGGTGCGTTTTTCGTACACCTCAGAAATTAAAAAAGGGCAATCGTTTACAATTCATAAATTAGGAGGCTATACTGTAGATAGAAATCATCATAAAGATGCGCTTCTTTCTGCGGCTAAAAAGGTATTAAAAACAGCATCTAAACTCGGTTTTTTAGGTTTGTTAGCACAGCAAAAAAATGCTTGGGCTACAATATGGGAAACCTCAGACATTACTATTGAAGGTGATGTGAAGGCGCAACAAGGAATACGGTTCAACGTTTTTCAATTAAATCAAACCTACCTTGGTAAAGATTCAGGATTAAATATTGGCCCAAAAGGGTTTACCGGTGAAAAATATGGAGGAAGTACCTATTGGGATACAGAAGCGTATTGCATTCCGTTTTACATGGCAACAAAAAGTCAGGAAGTTGCAAAAAGCTTATTAACTTACCGATATAATCATCTAGAAAAGGCTATTGAAAACGCTGAGAAATTAGGATTTACCAACGGTGCTGCATTGTATCCAATGGTGACCATGAATGGTGAAGAATGTCACAACGAATGGGAAATTACTTTCGAAGAAATACATAGAAATGGAGCGATTGCTTTTGCTATTTATAATTACCATCGCTATACAGGCGATTATAGTTATATCCCAGAAAAAGGATTGGAAGTTTTAATTGGAATAGCACGTTTTTGGCAACAAAGAGCAACGTATTCTGAAGCGAAAAAGAAATATGTGATTTTAGGAGTTACAGGTCCTAATGAGTATGAAAACAATGTGAATAATAACTGGTATACCAATTATTTAGCGCAATGGTGTATTAACTACGCGTTGGAAAACATAGACATTGTTCAAGCAGATTTTGTTTCTGATTATACTAGAATCAATCAAAAAACAAACCTTACTGCAGAAGAGCTTGACAAATGGAAAGCGGTAGCTGAAAACATGTATTATCCATATTCTGAAGAACAGGAGATTTATTTACAACAAGATGGGTTTTTAGACAAAGAGTTGATACCTGTTTCAGATCTTGACAAAAGCCAACGACCGATCAATCAAAAGTGGTCTTGGGACAGAATTTTACGTTCGCCTTATATCAAACAAGCAGATGTATTGCAAGGGTTCTACTTTTTTGAAGATCATTTTTCGACAGCAGAACTAGAACGTCACTTTGATTTTTACGAACCTCTTACAGTTCATGAAAGTTCATTGTCTCCTTGTGTGCATAGTATACAAGCATCAAAATTAGGAAGGATGGAGCAAGCATATAATTGCTATTTACGCACCTCTCGGTTAGATTTAGACGACTATAATAATGAAGTTGAAGAAGGATTGCATATTACCTCTATGGCAGGAACATGGATGAGCATTGTTGAAGGCTTTGGAGGAATGAGAATTAAAAATGATATGTTGTCTTTTGAACCTAAAATTCCGACGCAATGGAAAAACTATTCTTTTAAAATTAATTTCAGAAATCAAGTGGTAAAAGTAAGCGTTTCTCAAAGCGAAACAATATTTGAATTGTCAGGAACGAGCAATTTAGATATCTTGGTAAACGGAGTGCAAATGACCATCTCGCCAAATAAATGAATGACCTCATAAATAAAATTCAATTAGATTTTTTTAAAATGAAAACATATATACATATTCTAGGTTTGTTTTTTAGTCTTTCTCTTTTTTCTCAAGTAGAAAAAATAGAACCTCCTTTTTGGTGGGGTGGTATGCAAAACACAGAGTTGCAACTCATGTGCTATGGAAAAAACATCGCGCAATTTGATATCTCAATTTCTGATAATATTTCTATTGTAAATCGTAGAAAAACGGAGAATCCAAATTATCAGTTTATTACTATTGATACAAAAGGAATAGCGCCAGGAGAGGTGATGCTTTCTTTTTCTAAAAAAGGGAAAAGAGTCTTTTCTAGACCGTATGTATTTAAAAAGCGTAAACAAAATTCAGCATCTCGTAAAGGATTTGATTCTAGTGACGCCATGTATTTGATCATGCCAGATCGTTTTGCGAATGGAAATCCAGCCAATGATAGCACTAAGAACACAGTAGAAAAAGTAAATAGAAGTCAAAATGGAGGCAGACATGGAGGCGATATTCAAGGAGTTATTGATCACTTAGATTATATTAAAGAGTTGGGAATGACTACGCTTTGGAGCACGCCTTTGTTAGAAGATAATGAGCCGGTATATTCGTATCATACGTATGCGCAAAGCGATTTTTATAAGATAGATCCACGCTATGGGAGCAATGAAGATTACAAGCGTTTGGCAGCGGAAATGCACAAACGAAAATTGAAATTGGTCATGGATTATGTTACCAATCATTGGGGGAGTAAGCATTGGATGATTCAAGATCTGCCGACCAAAGATTGGATTCATGTTTGGGAAAATGGAGAAAAAGGCTTTCAGCGAAGTTCGTATAGAATGGAAACACAGTTTGATAGTAATGCTTCAAGTTTTGATGCAAAAGCATGTATGAACGGATGGTTTGATACGACAATGCCAGACATGAACCAAAGCAATCCTTTGGTGTTAAAGTACATGATTCAAAATGCAATTTGGTGGATAGAATATGCTGATTTAGATGGACTTCGAGTAGATACCTATTCATACAATGATAAACATGCGATTGCTAAATGGACAAAAGCAATTATGGACGAATATCCTAATTTTAATATTGTTGGAGAAGTCTGGATGCACAGTCAAGCAGAGGTCGCTTATTGGCAAAAGGATAGCAAGATAGGGGAGATAGACAACTTTAATTCGCAGTTGCCAAGTGTCATGGATTTTACCTTGTATGATGCATTGACAGGAATGTTTTATGAAGATAATGCGACTTGGGATGCCGGAATGATTAAGGCGTATAAAAATTTCGCTAATGATTTTTTGTATCCAAACATCAATAATATACTGGTGTTTGCAGGAAATCACGATACCAATAGAATCAATGAAATCTATAAAGGAGATTTGAAAAAATACAAGTTGGCAATGACTTTAATAGCAACTGTTAGAGGGATTCCACAGTTTTATTATGGCGATGAATTGGGAATGCTAGGAGATAAACATGCCAAAGGAGATGGAGATATTCGGAAGGATTTTCCTGGAGGATGGAAAGGCGATGTAAAAAATGCATTTGAAGCTTCTGGAAGAACAACAAAGCAAAACGCATATTTTAACTTTACAAAAAAACTCTTCAATTGGAGAAAAGACAACACTGCCATTCACGTTGGAAAAACCATGCAATTTTTGCCAGAAAACAATGTGTATGTGTATTTCAGATATACAGATTCAGAAAAAGTAATGGTTTTAATCAATAACAATGTAACAACACAAGAAGTTGATGTAGCACGTTTTTCTGAAATGATTCAAGATTCAAAATCAGGGAAAGAGATTCTTTCTGAAAAAGCCATAAACCTCACAGGGAAATTAGAAATAGCAGGAAAGACTTCTATGATTATAGAGCTTTTAAATTAATCTAGTATGCTTTTAAATGAATATAAGTTTATGAAAAAACACTGCATAGTATATATTGCTCTTTTGCTTTCTAGTTCTCTGCTGATTGGTCAAAATGCGGATAGGGTATTTGAAAACGCTTATTTGCATACTGATGGTTTTATAGAGGTTATGGTAAATGACGGTCAGTATCAGATTCGGTATTACAATTCAGAAATTGTAGAAACTACTTTTATTCCAACAGGAGAAACCTATAAAAAAAAATCTCATGCGATTGTTTTAAAACCTGTAAAAATTACAAAAAAAATTGTCCGTTCTAAAAATCAAATTACGATAACTACCCAAGGAATTTCTGTTCATATTCAGAAAGCACCCTTTAAGATTTTATATAGTTACAAAGAGAAAGAACTCCTTTCTGAAAAACAAGGCTATTCAAAAATTGCAACAGGAGAAAGTATTCAGTTTGCCATTACTTCTGATGAGGTATTGTATGGTGGTGGAGCAAGAGCTTTAGGAATGAATAGAAGAGGGCATCGATTGCAGTTGTATAATCGTGCTCATTATGGGTATGAAACAGAGGCTAAATTGATGAATTTTACGATGCCTATTGTGCTATCATCAAAAAAATACCTGTTACATTTTGACAATGCGCCTATTGGATATTTAGACTTAGACAGTAAAAATAGCAATACACTTACTTACGAAACGATTTCGGGAAGAAAAACCTATCAAGTAATTGTGGGAGATTCTTGGCTTGATTTGATTGATAATTATACAAATTTGACAGGAAAACAACCATTGCCACCTCGTTGGGCTCTTGGCAACTTTTCGAGTAGGTTTGGGTACCATTCTCAAAAAGAAACGGAGCAAACTATTGCAAAGTTTAAAGAAGCAAAAATTCCTGTAGATGCAGTAATCTTAGACTTGTATTGGTTTGGAAAAGACATTCAAGGTACTATGGGGAATCTAAAAGTGTATAAAGATTCTTTTCCTGATGTAAAGAAAATGATTTCTGGTTTCAAGAAAAAAGGAGTTAAAACAGTTTTTATTACAGAGCCTTTTATACTAACAACATCTGAACGTTGGCAAGAAGCTGTCGATAAAAATATTTTAGCAAAGGATAGTATAGGAAACCCTTTTACCTATGATTTTTATTTTGGAAATACGGGCTTGATAGATATCTACAATCCGAAAGGGGAATCATGGTTTTGGAATATTTACAAAGACTTAAAAGAATTAGGAGTAGAGGGAATTTGGGGAGACCTGGGAGAGCCAGAAGTACATCCTTCTAACTTAATACATCAAACTGGAACAGCAGATGAGGTGCATAATATTTATGGGCATGATTGGGCGCGTTTAATTTTTGAAGGATACCAAAGAGAATTTCCGGATGAACGACCATTTATTCTAATGCGTGCTGGTTATTCAGGATCGCAACGATTCGGGATGATTCCTTGGTCTGGAGATGTAAACAGAACTTGGGGAGGATTGCAATCGCAAACAGAAATAGCATTGCAAATGGGGATGCAGGGAATGGGATATATGCATTCTGATTTGGGTGGTTTTGCGGGCGCAAATTTAGACGATGAATTGTACATACGTTGGTTACAATATGGTGTTTTTCAACCAATTTATAGGCCACATGCGCAAGAAGAGGTGCCGAGTGAGCCTATTTTTAGAGCTGAAAAAGCAAAAGATTTAGCAAAAAAATCGATTGAATTGCGATATCAATTACTACCGTATAATTATACGTTGGCTTTTGAAAACAATCAAAAAGGAAGTCCTTTGATGCGACCGCTGTTTTTTGAAGAACCAGAAAACAAGACTTTATATACAAATGCAACAACCTATTTGTGGGGGAATGATTTTTTAATCACACCAATTACACATACTAAAGTATCAGAAAAAGAAGTGTATTTTCCTAAGGGAAGCAATTGGTTTGATTTTTATACCGATAAAAAAATAACAGGAGGGCAATCAATAATGATTGCGACCAAAGAAGGGGATATTCCCACCTATGTAAGAGCAGGAGCTTTTATACCCATGGCAAAACCAATGCAGAGTACAGAAGAATATACAGGGAATGATTTTGTATTGCATTATTACCATGATACAGCTGTCAAAAAAAGTAACGGATATGTATATAACGACGATGCAAAAATAGCCAATGCCTTTGAAAAAGGAAAATATGAGCTGTTATCATTTAAAAGTAAACTTTCTAAAAGTCGCTTGGATATTGAAATGAAAGCCCAACTAGGTGTAGCGTTTCAATCGGTAGAAAAAGAGATAGAGCTGCATATTCACAACATACAGAAAAAACCAAAACAAATCAAAATCAATCGAAAAAGAGAGAGAATTGTTTGGGACGAAAAAAGTAAAACAGTACGTGTTCTTGTAAAATGGAACCCTAATAATAAAAATAAAATAAGTGTAAAACTTTAGTATAAAATGAAAAAATTAGCATTAATTCTAGTAGTATCAGTTGCCATCGTTTCTTGTCAAACAGCAAAGAAAGAAGTTAAAACAATAATTGCTCCAGTGACTTCAGCCATGATGGAAACCGCAGTGATTTATGAAGCCAACATTCGTCAATATTCACCAGAAGGGACTTTTGATGCATTCACCAAAGACATTCCTCAATTAAAAAATTTAGGTGTAAAAGTTATTTGGTTGATGCCCATTTTTCCGATATCAGAAACCAATAGGAAAGCAACAGGAGATTTAATGGTTCATGATATTAAGGATCCTGAAGAGCGTAAAAAATACTTAGGAAGTTATTACGCAGTGTCAGATTTTACAAAAATAAACCCAGAATTTGGAACCATTGAAGATTTTAGAGAGTTGGTAACAGCAGCTCATGAAAACGGAATTTATATCATTTTAGATTGGGTGCCAAATCATACAGGATGGGATCATCCGTGGTTAACGACCAATTCAGAATTTTACACAAAAAATAGCAAAGGAGAGGTGATTCATCCTGAAGGAACTGATTGGACAGATGTTGCCGATTTAAATTATGACAATGAAGACTTGCATACAGCGATGATTGCTGATTTAAAATACTGGATTACGGAAGAAGGCGTAGATGGCTATCGATGTGATGTTGCTGGTTCTGTGCCTACAGTATTTTGGAAAAAAGCAATTCCGCAATTAAGAGCTGATAAAACTCTTTTTATGTTGGCTGAAGCTTGGGAGCCAGCATTGTTAAAAGAAGGACTGTTTGATATGGCATATGCTTGGGAAGGTCATGCTATTATGAATGCTATTGCCAAAGAAGATAAAGGAGTAAAAGAATGGGATACTTATATAAAAAAAATGAGCACAGACTATGAAGAAGATGATATTTTAATGAACTTTATTACCAACCATGATGAAAATTCTTGGAATGGAACCATCAATGAAAGAATGAAAGGAAGCGCAGAAATGCTATTGGCATTGAGCTATGTGGCTCCAGGAATGCCGTTGATTTATTCTGGACAAGAATATGACTTGAACCATCGTTTAAAGTTTTTTGAAAAAGATTCAATTCCGAAGGAAAAAGGAAGAATGTGGAGCTTATTAACGAAACTGGGGGAATTAAAAACTTCAAATCCTGCGATGCATGGAGGAAAAAATGCAGCTGATTATAATAAAATAGAAACAGGTAATGAAAATCTTTTAGTTTTCAAAAGAGAGAAAGAAGGACAATCGATAACTTTTATTGCCAATTTTTCTAGTAAAGAACAAGAGGTAAACAATGTTATAAAAGGTGAATACTTAAATTATATGATCGATGAGAAAGTAACTTTTATAGAAAAGAAAATCTCTCTAAGGCCTTGGGAATACATGATTTTGATTCATTAAAACATCTTAAAAGAAGTATATAAAAAAACCGTTCTGATAATTATCAGAACGGTTTTTTTGTGGTACCTCCAGGAATCGAACCAGGGACACATGGATTTTCAGTCCATTGCTCTACCAACTGAGCTAAGGTACCATCGCGTTAGCGGATGCAAATATAGTACTCCTTTTTTATATCTACCAAATAAAAATGTAAAAAATCTGTTGTATTTTTGAGGCGTTTATAAAGCAAGTGTATGAATTTAATTATTGATGTAGGAAATACTAGAATTAAAGCAGCTGTATTCGAGAACGATAGCCTGATAGCGTTGTTTGTTTTTGAAGAAAAAGACGTGGTTCAAAATGTTCAAAAAATTGTATCAAAGTATTCAATTCTAAAAGGAATCATCTCTTCTGTAGCTACAATCTCAAATACAACCCTTAAAAAAATAAAAGAGCTACTTCCTTTGGTGGACCTAAACGCAGCTACAAAAGTGCCATTTAACAATCTTTATAAAACGCCAAAAACATTGGGCGTAGATAGGATTGCCTTGGTGGCAAGAGCTGTAGAGAAATATCCAAATAGAAATGTGCTGATTATTGATGTAGGCACGTGTATCACCTATGACTTTGTAAATTCTGCGAAAGAATATTTAGGAGGGGCAATTTCTGTAGGTCTAAAAATGCGCTATACCGCATTGCATAAAGGCACTTCTAAATTGCCATTATTAGAACTGGAAGAGGCAGAGAATTTTATAGGAAATTCTACAGAAAGCAGCATTCATTCTGGAGTGATATATGGAGTGTTAAACGAAATAGAAGGAGTTATAGAGCAGTATAAAAGGAAAAAGAAAGATTTAACAGTAGTTTTAACAGGAGGAGATACAAATTTCTTGGCTAAACAATTAAAAAGTGGCATATTTGCCAATCCAAATTTTGTATTGGAGGGTTTAAACACAATTTTGACACATAACAACGAAGAATGTTAAAGAAAATTTTATATATATTTTTATTATTTATTTCTGTAAAGTCCATTGGACAAAGAACAAACTCGTCACCATATTCATTCTTTGGAATAGGGCAGCAATACAGTTCTCAGACCGCAGAACAAGCAAGTATGGGAGGAATGGGAATTTCTTTTAGTGATGAATATCACTTAAATTTAATCAACCCAGCAGGAAATGCTCGTTTGAGGTTTGCTACGTATACGTTTGGTTTGACGGTAAATGATTTAACAATAAAAGACTTTTCAGGGTCGCAATCATCTACTTCTACAAATTTATCTTATGTAAATATAGGATTTCCAATCGGGAAAAGAGCAGGAGCTTCTTTTGGTTTACAGCCATATACATCTGTTGGTTATTCGTTATTAAATGAAATTAAAGATGCTGATGGAGAAGTCATAGAATTAACAAGGTTTTATGGTATAGGAGGAACGAATAGAATTTATGGGTCATTTGGAATGTTTCTGGCAAAGGGACTTTCTGTTGGTGTAGAGGCTGAATACGTTTTTGGAAAAACAGAAAACAGTGTATTAAATCAACGAGCTAACGTTTCTTTAGCGACCAATAACACAGAAGAGACTATTCTTAGAGGAAGTGGATTGGAAATAGGATTGCAATATCAAAAAGAAATATCAAATAAAGTGTTGTTAAATTTTGGAGCTACAATGAAGCTCGAAAGTAAATTAAAAACCAGCGGATCAGCACACTTATATTCTTCTTTATCTGGAACTCCTAGAGATACAATTTCTAGTGTAACAATTCAAGGTAAATTTATAAATCCAATAAAAACCGGACTAGGTATTGGTTTAGGAAAGGCAGGAAAATGGTATGCTGGTTTAGATTATGAATTTCAAGATGCATTGAGTATTGAAGGTTCTTTGTTAAGTGAAAGTACTAGTTATGCGTATGGTAATTCAAATAGGTTATCTTTGGGAGGATTTTACTTGCCAAAATCGAATTCTATTTCAAATTATTGGGATAGAGTTACGTATAGAGCCGGATTTCGTTTTGAAAAAACAGGACTGTTGATAAGTAAAACAGCAACAGTTGGGAATTTTACAGAAATAAATGACTTTGGCATATCTTTTGGATTGGGTTTGCCAATGGGAAAGAAAATATCTAATTTAAACTTAGGTATCGAATACGGAAAAAAAGGTACCACAGCGAATAACTTGGTACAAGAAAACTATTTTAATTTTAGATTGAGTTTGTCTTTGAACGACAGCTGGTTTATCAAAAGAAAAATTGATTAATATAAACGGATAGATGATGAGAAAAAATGCTTTTATACTCGTAGCAATTGCATTGTTATTAAATGCAACTGCAGTTAATGCTCAAATTAATTGTAATCATACATACAATTTGTTTAAAGGAGAAGTTCAAACTAAAAAATTTGATGGAGCATACATAAAGTTGATTTCATTGATGGAAGAGTGTCCTAGGCTTTCAATCAATATTTATAAATACGGAGATAAGGTTGCTAAGAGTAGGTACAAAACAGCAAGTGATAAAATCGCCGCTGCTGCTTTTGTGAAAAGAGTTTTTGAGCAAAGAATGCAATACTTTCCAACGAAAGGTGCTGCGAAAGCAATTAGTGACTATGCAACATTTTTGAAGCGTAACAAATTGACTTCTGATGCTGAAATTTTCGGCTATTTGGAAAAAGCATATGCAATAGACCCTACAAAAATGGGAGTAAAAAATATTTTTGTTTATTTTCAAGGGGTTATGGATCGAAACAAAGACACAAATGTGCAGTTGGTTTTTGATACCTATGATGATGTTATAGAAGCTGTAGGAAGAAAGTTACAAGACTATTCTAAAAAATTAAAACCGTTATTGGACGCAAAAGAAAGAGAAGAAGCGTTAAGTAAAAAAGATAAAAAGAACTTAAGAGCTTTTACCATAAACTCAAAAGCCCTAGGAGCAGTTGAATCTGGATTGGATAGAATTATTATAAAACTATCTACCTGTGATCGTTTAATTTCTTTATATACTAGAGATTTTGAGGCAAATAAAACAAATGCCAAATGGCTTAGTAGAGCAGTTTCAAGAATGTATAACAAAGAATGTACTGATGATGCATTGTATGATAAATTAGTAGAAGCTTGGGTTGCTGCAGATCCTTCTCCAAAAACAACCGTTTATTATGCGGGTATTCTTTACAAAAGAGGAAAAGAGGCTGAAGCAATGGAATACTACAAGAAAGCTGTAGACCAAGAGCCAGATACTTTTGAGAAAGCAAAAAGTTTGTATAAAATTGCTCAATTGTTTGCTAAAAAAAGACAAAAAAGTAAAGCGAGAAGTTATGCAAGAAAAGCATTGAAAAACAACCCAAATATGGGGAAAGCTTATTTGTTAATTGCAGGCTTATATGCATCAAGTGCAAATTCATGTGGTAGTACAGAATTTGAAAAAAGAATGGTGTATACAGCGGCATTAAGAAAAGCACAAAGAGCAGCTTCTGTAGATCCAAGTATCGCTTCAAAAGCAGGAAAATATATTAGAAATTACAGATCTCAAGAGCCATCAAGAACATTATTATTTACACAGACAATTTCAGAAGGTTCTTCACATACTATTAAATGTTGGATAGGAGAAACGGTTCGGGTTTCTAAAAAATAAGAATGAAAAGTAAGTATACAGAAATATTTAAAAGCATTGTTGCCGTTTGTCTGGTAACAATGCTTTTTTCTTGTGCTAACAATTCAAAAAAAGTGAGTGATTTTTTAGCCGCAAAGAACTTGCCAATAGGAGAGGTAAAAAACATTCATCATGTGTATAAAGATTCAGGTAGAATTACCTCTAAATTAATCGCACCGTTTTTAAAAGATTATAGCAATAGAACTTCACATCCTTATAATGAGTTTCCTGAAGGGATTAAAATAATATCATTTGAAAACAACGGTAAAGATTCTGTGACAATTATTGGAGATTATGCGTTGACCTATGCGAAAACTCAAATTTCTGAGATACAGGGAAATGTTGTAGTGACCAATCATACAGAAAAATCTGTATTAGAAACAGACCAATTATTTTGGGATCAAAACACGGACTACTTTTATTCAGAAAAAAGATTTAAATTAACAACGTTAACAGACACTGTAAATGGTGTTGGTTTTGAATCAAAAAAAGACTTGTCAAAGCATTTGGCAAAACAAGTTACAGGAAATTTTTTAGCAACTGATAATTAAACAAATGAACAAACTTTGGAAATTTTTGCAATATGGGTATCTAGTTATAGCCATTTTACTTTTTATTGAGGCAATCTTAAGTTGGAGCGTAGATAGAGAAAAAGCGTATATATATGTAGGTTTTTCAATTTTCATTACCTTAGTGTTTTTCTTTAAAAGACATTTTAGAAAAAAAATTGAGTCTAGAAATAAACAGTAACACTTTTCATGGAAACTCAAATAGCAATTATTGTTATTTCAATTTTACTTTCAGCCTTTTTTTCAGGAATGGAAATCGCTTTCGTTTCTGCAAATAAGTTGCATTTAGAGCTTGAAAAAAAGAAAGATGGAGTCATAGCAAAAGTGTTGAGAAACCTCACGAATACATCTTCAAAGTTTATTACCACAATGTTGGTTGGTAATAATATTTCCTTGGTAATTTATAGTTATTTTATGGGCAAGCTCATTGTAGGGTTTTTGCCAGTAGCGACTTTTAATGAGTTTTCGGTTTTATTAATTCAGACAGTAATTTCTACGCTATTGATTTTAGTGAGTGCAGAATTCTTGCCCAAAGCTATTTTTAGAATTTATGCCAATGAAGCATTAAAGTTTTTTGCGGTTCCCGCATATTTCTTTTTTATCCTCTTTTATTATTTCTCTTCGTTTATATCTTCAATTTCTGATTTTTTATTACGTGTTTTTTTGAAAACAGCTACTGATGAGCAGCAAACCGAATTTAGCAAAGAAGAGCTAGGGAATTATATCACAGAGCAATTAGAAACGAGTAGTGTAGAAGAGTATATGGATTCTGAGATTCAAATATTTCAAAACGCCTTAGAGTTTCATAAGGTAAAAGCACGTGAGATAATGGTGCCAAGAACCGAAATGATGGCGGTAGATATTCATGAAAGTATTGCTACCTTAAAGCAAACGTTTATTGATTCGGGTTTTTCAAAAATATTGGTATACAAAAATTCTTTGGATGATATTGTTGGGTATATCAGCGCATTTGAACTGTTTAAAAATCCAAAAACGATTCGGTCTATTTTATTGCCCGTAGAAATTGTTCCTGAATCGATGATTATAAATGATGTTTTAAATACGTTGATCAAAAAAAGAAAAAGTATTGCCATCGTTTTAGATGAATATGGAGGAACTTCTGGAATGATAACGGTAGAAGATGTTGTAGAAGAATTGTTTGGGGAAATTGAAGACGAACACGATTCACAAACGTTGACGGAAGAAAAAACTGGAGACGAAGAATATCTTTTTTCTGCAAGATTAGAAGTCGATTATTTGAATGACGAATATAGTCTGAATATCCCAAAAGAAGAGGCTTACGAAACTTTAGGAGGCTTTATCATCAACCATACTGAAAATATACCAGCGCTGGGTGAGGAGTTAGAAATCGAACATTTTTTAATAAAAGTCGTAAAAGTTAGCTCCTCTAAAATAGAGGAGATCCGCATCAAATTAATCAACAAAGAAGTATAAATAGAAGTAAAGGACAGTATCTGAAAAAGGAGTTAAATAATTGTGCCCAAGCGGTTGCATTATTAACTTCGAAATTGTATTTTCGCTGACTGTAAATTAAATAAATGACGTATGGCAATTTTATCTAAAATTAGAGATCGTTCTCTCGCATTAATCCTAGTAATTGGATTAGCATTGTTCGCTTTTGTATTAGACCCCTCAACTATTGGAGATTTTTTAAGTTCATCTAAAATAAACACTGTTGGAGAGGTCAGTGGAGAAACAATATCTAGAAAAGAATTTAGTGAAGCACTAGAAGCGTATAAAACGCAGGTAGGAAATGGAGTTACTGAAATGCAAGCTTCTACTACTGTGTGGAATAGTTTAGTAAGACAAAAAGTGTATCAATCACAATTGCTAGAGGCAGGGATTACTGTGGGTGAATCTGATGTTTGGAATGCACTTATTGAAACACCATCTATAAAAAACAATCCACAATACTTAAACGAAGTTGGCTTGTTTGATCAAGAAAAATTAAAAGAGTTTTTGGCAACCATTAAAAATGATGAGAGTCAAAAAGCTACTTGGATTGCGTGGACCAACTACATGTCTCAAATCAAAGAGAATCTAGAAACTAGCACTTATAATACTTTAATTACTTCAGGTTTAGGAGCTTCTTTAAAAGAAGGAGAAAACCAGTATTTTAATGACAATACGAAAGTGACTTCACAATTCGTGTATGTTCCTTATACAACGGTTGCAGATAGTTTGATTAAAGTAACAAAATCTGAAATTGATACGTATATCAAAGCACATGCATCTACTTATAAAGTAGCTGCATCTAGAGATCTTAAAATTGTAAAATTTGACATCCTTCCAACAGCAGAAGACGAAGCGGCAATTAAAAATGAAGTAGCCGAGTTGTTAAATGATAAAGGAGCATACAGAGGATTGAAAAACACGACAGATCTTGAAGAGTTTTTTGGAGATTCAGACATTCCTCAGGATAAAACCTACAATTTTAAAAGCACTGTTTCTGTTGAAATTGCGGATGCAGTTTTTAATGGGAAAAAAGGAGATGTTTTCGGACCGTATAAAGATAGAGGATATTTTAAAATATCGAAATTGACGGAGGTTACTAAAATGCCAGATTCTGTAAAGGGAGCTCATATTTTAATTCCTTTTATTGGTTCAATTTCTGCAAGTCAAGAAACAACTAAAACAGAAGCACAAGCTAAGAAAAGCGCAGATAGTATTTTATCTCTTGTAAGAAGAAATAAAAAGAAATTCGCTGCTATTGCAGATAAAATCAATCCTGATGGAACAAAAGGGAAAGGTGGAGATATTGGATGGATTACCAAAAATGTAGCTTATTCTGAAAACTTTGATGCTGATTTTGCAGGGTATTTGTTCTTTAATAAAAGAAGAACCATTCGTGTTGTTAAAACAAAATTCGGATATCACATTATTCGTATTGACGCACTGAAGAATAAGCAAAAAGCAGTAAAACTGGCAACTTTCGCAAGAAGGATAGACGCATCAGTAGCAACTGAAAATACGATATTCCAAAATGCAGAAACTCTTGCTTTGGAATTGTCAAATGGAAAGAATTTTGATGACGTTGTTAAAGAGAGAAAATTAACACCTCATACAGCAATTGGATTGAGGGTGCTAGATGAGAATGTTCCTGGAGTTGGAAATCAAAGAGATATTATCGCTTGGGCTTTTAATAGCGAGAACGAAGTAGGCGATTTTAAGAGGTTTGATACAGAGAAAGGTCACGTTGTAGTAGTTATTACAAATCAAACGAAAGAAGGCCTAATGTCTGCTAAAAAAGCATTAAGCGGTGTTAGACCAATATTAGCAAATCAAAAGAAAGCAGCAATTATTAGTGAGAAAATGAACGCTTCTACTTTAGAGGATATCGCGAAGGATAATAATACGTCAATACAAAACTCTTCTGCAATTACAATGAATGCTCCTGTAATTTCTGGAGTTGGATTTGAACCTAAAATAGTTGGAGCAATGTCTTCTGCAAAAGAAAATGAATTGTTTTCTAAAGTTGAAGGAAATAAAGGTGTTTTTGCTTTTGTAGTAACAAAAAAGGAGATTCCTGCAACATTACCGAACTACGATTCTTATAGGAAAAAAATTGCAGGTCAACGAAAAAAACAAACTAGAAATATGTATGAGGCTATTAAAAAAGCAGCGAACATAAAAGATGATAGAAGTGCTTTTTACGGTATCAACTAAGAAGTAGTTATAAGTATACTAAAAACCCGTTTCGATACATGTCGAAACGGGTTTTTTATGTTTTAGAAAATGTGCTTTGATGCTTAAAGACGTCAGATCTGAACATAAAAAAAGCCTCGTTGTGTACAACGAGGCTTTTGATATATATAAGAAGTTTACTATCCGTTCATAGAAATTAAAAACTCATCATTGTTCTTAGAGTATTTAATTTTTTCGTTGATAAATTCCATTGCCTCAACAGGATTCATGTCTGCTAAATACTTACGCAACACCCATAAACGTTGTACGGTTTTAGGATCTAGTAATAAGTCATCACGTCTTGTACTAGATTTAATCAAGTCAATTGCAGGATAAATTCTACGGTTAGAAATATTACGTTCTAGTTGTAGTTCCATGTTTCCAGTTCCTTTAAATTCTTCGAAAATAACTTCGTCCATTTTAGAACCTGTTTCTGTTAAAGCAGTTGCTATAATTGTCAGAGAACCTCCATTTTCAATTTTACGAGCAGCACCAAAGAAGCGTTTTGGTTTGTGCAATGCGTTTGCGTCAATACCTCCAGATAGTATTTTTCCAGAAGCAGGGGCTACCGTATTGTATGCTCTTGCCAAACGAGTAATAGAATCTAATAAAATAACAACATCATGACCACATTCTACCAAACGTTTTGCTTTTTCTAAAACAATGTTTGCTACACGAACATGTTTGTCTGCTGGTTCATCAAAAGTAGAAGCAACTACTTCTCCACGCACACTACGTTGCATGTCTGTAACTTCTTCTGGTCGTTCGTCAATTAATAAAATAATTTGATACACCTCAGGATGATTTGCTGCAATAGCATTTGCAATGTCTTTTAACAACATTGTTTTACCTGTTTTAGGTTGCGCTACAATCATACCACGTTGTCCTTTTCCTATAGGAGAAAACAAATCAATAATTCTAGTAGATAAAGAGCTTCCTTTTTCAGCTAAGTTAAATTTTTCCTGTGGGAATAAAGGCGTTAAATGTTCAAAAGAAACACGGTCTCTAACAATATTTGGATTCAGTCCATTGATTTTTGAAACACGAATTAAAGGAAAGTATTTTTCTCCTTCTTTTGGTGGTCGAACATTTCCTTTTACGGTATCTCCGGTTTTTAAACCAAATAATTTAATTTGAGATTGTGATACATAAATATCATCTGGTGATGATAAATAGTTGTAATCAGAAGAACGTAAGAAACCATAACCATCAGGCATCATTTCTAATACTCCTTCACTTTCTATAATTCCATCAAACTCAAAATCAGGGTCTTTATAACGGGTGTTGCTTTTGTTTCCTTTAGCAACGCGATCTCTATTTTGATTGGAATTTCTGTTTTTTTGTTGTTGAGGAGCGCTTTTCTGTTTTTGATTTGTATGAACAGGTTTTTTATCTTCAACTTTTTTCTCAGTCGGCTCTTTAGCATCTTGTGTAGCCTCTTTACTGTCTTCTGTAGCAGGAGTTGAATCTGAGTTTGTTGTAACCTCTTTACTGTCTTCTGTCGCAGAAGTTGAATCTGAGTTTGTTGCAACCTCTTGCTTTTGAACAGGTCTTGGCCTTACAACCTTATTTGGTTTGTGAGTAGGAGTTGGTGTTTTCTTAGTGTCTTCAGAAGAAACAGGAGTTTCTTTGTTTTCATTTTGCACCACCTTTTTAACAACTCTTCTTCTTTTTGGTTTTGAGTCTCTTGGTTTCTCTTTGTTTGAAAGAGTTGCAGCTTGTAAGTCTAAAATTTGATATACAAGATCTAATTTTTTTAACTGACTGACTTTAGATAAACCAGCAGATTTTGCAATTTCTTGAAGTTCAACAAGAGTTTTTGCTTTTAGTCCAGAAATTTCGAACATTTTTGAATGATTAAATTAATTATATGAGGATTCTTAAAGTTTTAAGAATTTTTGTTAAATTTTTTTTGATTTAATATTGTAACGTGCTGAACAATACTATTGTGTAGGTTGAATTATAGAAGCAAATATATGTAATTATTTTTAACTACAAAGTTTCTTTTTGAAAAAAGAAAGTTTTACTTTTGCTAACCAACTTTAGGGAATGATTCAAAGAATACAAACTATTTATTTACTACTGGCCGCTATGATTTCTGGTGGACTAATTTTTGTAGTTCGTTTGTGGACAGAAATCTCTGGAACGGAAGTGCTTGTTGGAGACTTACTATTAAGCCCAAGTGTTTTAATTAAAACAATAGTACTTTCATTTTTACTATCGTCATTGTTATCGCTATTTGCTATTTTTCTGTTTAAAAACAGACAAAAGCAATTCGTAATCGGACGAATTAATATGTTAATTAACTTCTATTTATTAGGTGTGCTTATATATGTGTCACAAACCATATCTGGAGAAACAGCAGTTTCTGAGAAGGGTATTGGGATGTTCTTTCCTATTATTGTTGTTGTGCTACTAGTTATGGCAAACAAGGCAATTAAGAAGGATGAAGATCTTGTAAAATCTGTAGACAGATTAAGGTAAACCTAACATCTTAGTATATTTAGTGCGAAAAAGACCGAGGATATTCCTCGGTCTTTTGTTTTTAATAAATTGAATACCAATCCTATCCGCGGGTAGCCAATTCAATAATTTCTAAATCTTTGATGTTGTCTTTGTCAATTACAAATCGAAGCATGGTTCTTACCTTATGAAACCCATGATTTCCAGCAGCCCCAGGATTTAAATGCAAAAGATTCAGCTTTTTATCAAATTGCACTTTTAAAATATGAGAATGTCCACTAATAAACAGCGTTGGTGGTTTTTTCTTGATTTCTTCTTTAATCCGAATGTTATATCTATTGGGGTAACCTCCAATATGTGTCATCCAAACTGACACGTTTTCTATCGTAAATTTATTGTCTAAAGGGAATTCTAACCGAGCGTCTGCATCATCAATATTCCCGTATACAGCACGTAAAGGTTTTAATTTTTGGAGCGTGTCAGTAATATTTAAACTTCCAATATCACCAACATGCCAAACTTCGTCAGCTTGTTTTACAAACTTTATGATTTGAGCATCTATATAACTATGTGTATCTGAAAGTAAGAGTATCTTTTTCACGTTTTAATTGTATAACTAACAAAATAAATTTGTGTAATTTTGATGTACACAAAAGTAAGAATTTTTGAGATATTTTATAGAATTATCATACAACGGAAAAAACTACCACGGATGGCAAGTTCAGCCAGATGCTATTTCGGTTCAAGAAAAAATTAATAGTGCAATCAGCACTGTTTTACAGAAGGAAATACTTGTGGTTGGAGCAGGAAGAACGGATACCGGAGTTCATGCAAAGCAAATGTTTGCTCATTTTGATGTTGATAAAAAATTAGATGCTCAATACATCTACAAGTTCAACTCAATATTGCCAGAAGATATTGTTATTTCTGATTTGCAAGTTGTAGCAGATGATAAACATGCGCGTTTTAATGCGTTGAGCAGAACGTATGAATACCGGATTTGGTTGGGGAGAAACCCTTTTTTGTTAGAGGAAACTTGGCAATTACACTATCAAAAATTGTCAATAGATAGCATGAACAAAGCGGCTTCTATGTTGTTAGAATATGAAAATTTTCAATCTTTTTCGAAAGTAAGAACCGAAGTAAAAACCTTTAATTGCATTGTAACAAATGCAGTGTGGAGGCAAGAAGGAAATTTATTGGTATTTCATATTTCTGCCAATCGATTTTTGAGAAATATGGTGCGAGCTATTGTAGGAACCTTGATTGATGTTGGTTCTGGCGCCATTTCTGTAGAAGATTTTAGAACAATTATTTTAAGTAAAAATCGATCAAATGCTGGGCTTTCTGTTCCTGCAAAAGGCTTGTTTTTAACAGCGATAAAATATGAAGAATGAGTAAAAAAGCATCAGGTAAAGCGTTCGATATAAAGGTGTTTACACGCATAGTGAGTTTTGCTAAAATATATAAAAAGCACTTTCTAATCACAATTATCTCGCTAGTAGCTGCGGCTTTATTATCTGCTTTTAGACCTTATTTATTAATAGAAGCAGTAAATAATTTTACAGAAACAAAAAATGAAGAAGGTTTATTGAACTTTATAATGTTAATGCTAGCGGCACTAATTGCAGAAGTTTTACTAAAAATTGTATTCATTTATTTTGCGAATTGGATTGGTCAACATATCATTAGGGATATTAGAAAGAAAATATTTCGACATATCTTACAATTTAAAATGTCTTATTTCGATACAACTTCTGTTGGAAAACTAGTCACTAGAGTAGTTTCTGATATCGAAACCATTGCAAGTTTTTTTAGCCAAGGGCTGTTTATGATTATCAGCGATTTATTGACAATGCTTGTTGTAACCACTGTAATGTTAGTAATCAATTGGAAGCTTGCATTGATTGCCTTGGTGATTTTATCCGTACTAGTCTATGCAACCAAATTATTTCAGATCGCCATAAAAGCAACATTTCAAGAAATAAGAACTCAAGTAGCAAATCTCAATGGATTTGTGCAAGAAAGAGTTACAGGAATGAAAATTGTACAACTATTTAATAGAGAAAAAATAGAGTACAAAAAATTCATGGAAATTAATAACAAGCATAAAAAAGCACATGTCAAAGCAGTTTGGTACTATTCCATTTTCTTTCCAGTAGCTGAGATTTTATCATCAATTGCTGTTGGCTTGATCGTTTGGTATGGTGGTTTGCAAATGATAGAAAACAGCACTGTAGCATTGGGTGATATTATGGGCTTTATTATGATGACACAAATGTTGTTTAGACCTTTGCGCCAAATTGCAGATAAATTCAACATACTACAAATGGGTATTGTTGCTGGAGAGCGCGTTTTTAATGTGATAGACACAGAAAGCAGCATTGATAAAAACGGGTCTGTTAAAGCCGTACATCTAAAAGGTGACATCGAATTTAAAGAAGTTCATTTCAGTTATATATCCGGAGAAGAAGTTCTAAAAGGCATTAGTTTTAAGGTAGAAAAAGGACAAACTGTTGCCATTGTAGGAGCAACAGGAGCAGGAAAATCAACCATAATAAATTTAATAAATCGATTCTACGAAATTAATTCTGGAGACATCTGTATAGACGGAATATCTGTGAATGACTATAAAATCACCTCTCTTAGAAGTCAGATTGCAATTGTCTTACAAGATGTGTTTTTGTTTTCGGATACGATTTTAAACAATATTACCTTAAAAAATGAAAGTATCACACTAGAAGAAGTGCAATTGGCAGCAAAACAAATAGGGATTCATGATTTTATCATGAGTTTGCCAAAAGGCTATGATTACAATGTTAAAGAAAGAGGTGCCATGCTTTCCTCTGGACAACGGCAATTGATTGCCTTTTTAAGAGCTTATGTGAGTAAACCTAGTATTTTAATTTTGGATGAAGCCACATCGTCTGTAGATTCTCATGCAGAGCAAATGATTCAGTTTGCAACCGATACAATCACAGAAGGAAGAACTTCTATTGTCATTGCACATCGATTGGCAACAATTAAAAAAGCGGATAAAATTATTGTAATGGACAAAGGGATGATTGTAGAAGAAGGTAAACACCAAGAGCTTTTGTTAAAAACAGCAGGCTATTACAGAAATTTATACGACAAGCAATTTAGTTTAGAAGTTGTTTAAGAGCAGGCTTTACTCCATGTCTTTTTTTATTCTTTCGATAAGTTCTGCATAGTCTGTATATAGTTCAAAAGTTCCGTTTTTCAGGTAAGAAATCTCTCCAGTTTCTTCAGATACTAATAAGCACAATGCATCTGTTTTTTCGGTAATTCCCATACCAGCTTTATGCCGAAGTCCAAATCTTGCAGGAATTTTACTGTCAGAAACAGGTAAAACAACACGAGTAGCAATAATAAAATTATCTCTAATAATGGTAGCACCATCGTGCAACGGACTGTTTTTGTAAAAAATACTTTCTAGAATTGCCTCATTCATATGTGCATTCATTGTGTCGCCAGTATTGATTAAAAAATCTAAATTATTTGTGCGTTCAATGACAATTAAAGCGCCTGTTTTTGTTTCTGATAAATTTTTACAAGCACCTATTAAAGTTTCGGAATCTATTTTAGTAACTATTTCTGATTGTAAAAATTTTAGTTGTTTTAAGAAGTTTCGTTTTGTAGAAAAGTTGGTTGTACCAATCATCAGTAAAAATTTTCTAATCTCTTGTTGAAAAACAATGATTAAAGCAATCACTCCACCACTTAACAAATAGCCAAGAATTCCGCTTAGCATTTCCATTTTTAGAGCCTGAGTAATTTTCCAAATAAGGAAGATAAACGCAATGCCTAAAAAAATATTAATGGCAACCGTACCTTTTAAAAGTTTGTATGTGTAGTATAAAAGAATGGCAACTAGTAAAATATCTAGTGCATCTAAAAAAGTAAAGTTGATAAAATCTAACATTAAATGAAATTGCTTTTTGTAAAAATACTAATAATTATTTAACATTCAATTGCCCTACAATTTTTATAGCTTCCATGGCTTCTTTTACATCATGAACTCTCAGTAATGTTGCGCCATTTAATAAAGCAATGGTATTTGCAGAAGTGGTTGCATTTAACGCCTCTTTGGGAGAAATGCTCAATGGTTTGTAAAGCATTGATTTTCTTGAAACTCCTGCCAAAACAGGAACGTCTAAGCGTTGAAAGAGGGTTAAATTTTTAAGCAATTCAAAATTATGTGCTGTGGTTTTTCCAAAACCAAAACCGACATCAATAATGATGTCATTGACGTGTAATTGACGTAATTTAAATAGTTGTTTTGAAAAAAAAGAAATCAATTCTGTGGTTATGTTTTCGTACTTCGGATTTTCTTGCATGCTTTGAGGGGTTCCCAACATGTGCATTAAAACATACGGAACTTGTAATTTTGCAACTGTTTTAAACATCGTTGAATCCATTGTTCCTCCAGAAATATCGTTGATCATTGCTGCGCCAGCTTCAATTGTTTTTTGTGCAATGGCACTTCTAAACGTATCTACAGAAATAATAATTTCAGGAAACTTTTTTACCAGTAATTTGATAACAGGAATGATTCGTTGCAACTCTTCCTCTTCTGAAATAATTGCAGCACCCGGACGAGAAGAATAGGTTCCAACATCAATAAAAGTAGCTCCATCAGCTAGCATTTTTTCTACCTGATGTAGCAGCTCTTTCTCGGTTGAATACTTACCGCCGTCAAAAAAAGAATCGGGAGTGCTATTTAGGATACCCATTACTTTTGGTGTAGAAAAATCGATCAATGTACCTTTGCAGTTGATGGTTGTCATTAGTGAACTACTTTATTAATTATGTGGGTTATTTCTGGAGCAGTATACAATTGCATTTGTTCCATCAATCCATTGACGCTAGTATCTACCAATAATAATTTTCTGTTTTCTTGTTTCAAATAGCCTTCTTTAACCATTACATCTAATTGTTTCAATGTGTGATCAAAAAAACCATTTATATTTAACAAACCAACAGGTTTTTTTTCAATATGCAATTGATTTAAGGTCAATGCTTCAAAAAGTTCATCTAAGGTGCCAAATCCGCCAGGTAAGGTAATATAAGCATCAATTAGTTTGCTCATAATTACTTTACGTTCACTCATTTTTTTGGTAATGATAACTTTAGAAATCTCCGCATGAACAATTTCTTCATGACGTAACAATTCTGGAATAACACCAATAACTTCACCTTTCTGTTGTAGGATTGTGTCAGCCAAAACGCCCATCATTCCAATTTTTCCGCCACCATACACCAATCCAATGTTGTTTTCTGCAAAGTAATTAGCCAATTCTATGGCGGTGTTTTTGTAAACAGAATTAAAGCCTAAGCTAGAACCGCAAAACACCACAATTTTTTTCATTTTTGAAAACCTTAAAATTTCTTCTGTAAAAATAAATGAAAAGCTTATAAGATTTACTATTTTTGAAGAAATAGTTTTAAATAAAAAAGATGCAAAATACGTCCAAACAATACGATACAGTTATCGCATCGTGTAGAAGTTTGTTTATTAAAAAAATGAGTGACTATGGTAGTGCGTGGCGTATTCTACGTTTGCCATCGTTAACCGATCAAATATTTATCAAAGCACAACGTATTCGACAATTGCAAGAAAACACGGTTCGTAAGGTTGACGAAGGAGAAAAATCGGAGTTTATAGGAATTATAAATTACTCGATTATGGCCTTGATTCAGTTAGAAAAAGGAATTGTAGAAATACCAGACTTGTCTGTAGAAGAGGCAGTTGAATTGTATGACAACCATATCAGCATTACCAAAGAATTGATGGAAAATAAAAATCACGATTATGGTGAGGCATGGCGAGAAATGCGAATTAGCTCTTTGACAGATTTAATTTTACAGAAATTATTGCGTGTAAAACAAATTGAAGACAACGAAGGAAAAACGATTGTTTCAGAAGGAATTGATGCCAATTACCAAGACATGATCAATTATGCGGTGTTTGCAATGATTCATTTTGATG
>Ga0209035_10000009_pt1 | contig 92079 bp, 79 predicted proteins | sample MarorgKNORR_S2LV_6_FD_188220 | JGI IMG/M metagenome (GOLD analysis project Ga0209035, IMG submission 188220) | Marine microbial communities from the Southern Atlantic Ocean, analyzing organic carbon cycling - AAIW_A/KNORR_S2/LV (SPAdes) (version 2) | ecosystem: Environmental > Aquatic > Marine... | reverse complement strand
ATCTAAAATTGATAATGTAGAAATAAGGGAATATTCTCCTACAATTTATGCATCAGTTACTATAGAAAATGAAAAAAAAGATCAAAATTCCTCATTTAGAATACTTGCTGGATATATTTTTGGGGGGAATGAAGAAAATCAAAAAATTTCTATGACGGCTCCTGTTCATATGCAAGAAAATAACATTGATGGTAGAAAATCTTCAACAATGAAATTTGTCATGCCTGAAAAGTATCAAATAAAAGATTTAGCAAAACCAAATGACTCTAGGATTGAAATAATCAAAAGTAATAAAAAAAAGTATGCTGCAATTAAATTCTCAGGATATAGCAATGATTCAAAAATCAATAATTTTTCAGAAAAATTAAAAAATATCCTTAAAAGAAAAAGTATCTCCTTTATAGATTCTCCAATTTATTTAGGATATGATCCTCCATATAAATTTTGGAATAGGAAGAACGAAGTTCTTTTTGAAATAAACTAATTTAAAAATAACCAAATAAAAAAATCAAATGAAATATTTAAAATACACTCTTTTTTCTATTCTTATTGTTATAGTAATATTTGTAATAAATACTTTAAACAATCCAACCAGTCCATTTGAAACTGTAACATTCACTAAAGGAGATTTAAAACTTGAGGTTGAATACAGTAGACCATATAAAAAAAATAGATTAATATTTGGAAATAAAAATGAAAATGCGCTAGTTCCTTTTAATGAATATTGGAGAACAGGAGCTAATTCAGCTACCATATTTAATACTAATAAAGAAATTCAATTTGGTGATAAAAGCCTTCCTGCTGGAAAATACAAACTTTATACAATTCCAAACCAACAAACTTGGAAAGTAAATATTAATTCTGAATCATCAACATTTTTTGCAATATCTGAACCTGACTATGCAAAAGATTTAATCAGTATTGAAATAGAAAGCACTAAAAATGAAAATTCATTGGAGCAGTTTACTATAGACTTTATAAACACTGATTCAACACAATCTCTAAGAATGCGATGGGATAAAGTTGAAGTTCTAATTCCAATAAAATAATCATATAAATGATTCAAAATTATTTTTTTATATTAATCCTTAATTTTTTGAATGTTGACTTCAGTGAAATTCAAGGAAAATGGATGCAAAGTAATGATGAAGGTGTAGCAAAATCAGTTCTTGATTTATTTATAGATAATAATAAATTATATGCTCAAGTTTATGAAATAATAGATATAAATAATAAAAAAGCAGTTTGTGAAGAATGTGTTGGAGAAAATAAAAATAAGCCTATAGAAGGTATGACAATTGTTGATGGCCTTACTTTTAAAGATGATTACTGGCAGAATGGAAAAATATTGGATCCTAATAATGGTAAATATTATAAATGTTATATAGAAATAATTGATAAAAACACAATCAGTGTAAGAGGATATATTGGAATTTCCTTATTTGGAAGATCACAAATATGGAGAAGGGTTACTAAGAACTAATTTGTTTACTTAATCTTTTTCTATCATTTTCGTCTAATAAAACCTTTCTTAATCGTATACTATTTGGGGTAACTTCTACATATTCATCCTTTTGAATATATTCAATAGCTTCTTCCAAAGTAAATTTTAATGGAGGAGCAAGCTTCACTTTTTCATCAGTACCAGAAGAACGCACATTAGATAGTTTTTTTGTTTTAGTAACATTTACAACTAAATCATCGCCTCTAGAATTTTCACCAATAACTTGACCTGTATAAATACTTTCTCCGTGGTTAATAAAAAACTTACCTCTATCTTTTAACTTATCAAGCGAGTATGGAATTGATGTTCCATTTTCCATAGAAATTAAAGATCCACTATTTCTTCCTGAAATTTCACCTTTATATGGTTGAAATTCAATAAACCTATGATTAATAATTGCCTCTCCTGCTGTAGTTGTAAGTAATTGGTTTCTTAACCCTATAAGACCTCTTGAAGGAATCATGAATTTACAAATCATTCTAGAACCTTTTACCTCCATAGATAATACTTCTCCTTTTCTAATTGCTACCATTTCAACAGCTTTTCCTGAAACATCTTCAGGTAAATCAATTGTCAGCTCTTCAATTGGTTCACACTTCTTCCCATCTATCTCCTTAATTATGACTTGAGGCTGACCAATTTGCAGCTCATAACCTTCTCTTCTCATTGTTTCTATTAAAACAGAAAGATGTAGTACTCCTCTACCATAAACAACAAATTTATCTCCTGAATCACCTTTTTCTTCTAACTGCATAGCTAAATTTTTCTCTAATTCTTTCTGTAACCTTTCCTTAATATGTCTTGATGTAACATATTTACCTTCTTTACCAAAAAATGGAGAATTATTTATAGTAAATAGCATACTCATTGTAGGTTCATCAATAGCAATTGTTGGTAATGCTTCTGGATTTTCAAAATCAGCAATAGTATCTCCAATTTCAAAATTTTCCAAACCTACTAAAGCACAAATATCCCCAGCATTAATTGAATCAACTTTTTTCTTACCTAAACCATCAAAAGTATTTAATTCTTTAATTCTAGATTTTAAAATTTCACCGTTTCTTTTAACAAGACTAACCTGTTGATTTATAAATAATTTCCCTCTTTGAAGCCTTCCAATAGCAATCCTACCTGTAAAAGATGAATAATCTAGGGAAGTAATTAACATTTGAGTTGATCCTTGATCTATTTTTGGTTCAGGAATGTGTTCTATTACAACATCTAATAATGGGGATATTGAGTCAGATGGATTCTTCCAATCAAATGCCATCCAGTTATTTTTAGCAGATCCATAAACAACTGGAAAATCTAATTGCCATTCCTCAGCATCTAATTCAAACATCAAATCAAATACAGATTCATATACTTCTTCAGGAGTACAATTTTTTTTATCAACTTTATTTATAACAACAATTGGCTTTAACTTTAAATCAAGAGCTTTTTGTAAAACAAAGCGTGTCTGAGGCATAGGGCCTTCAAAAGCATCTACTAAAAGTAGTACTCCATCAGCCATATTTAATACTCTTTCTACCTCACCTCCAAAATCAGAGTGACCTGGAGTATCAATCAAATTGATTTTTATATTTTTATATTCAACAGATACGTTTTTTGATAAAATTGTAATTCCTCTTTCTCTCTCTATATCATTACTATCAAGTATAAGGTCTCCAGTTTCTTGATTATCTCTAAATAGATTACAATGATGTAATATTTTATCAACCAAAGTAGTTTTGCCATGATCAACATGAGCAATTATTGCTATATTTCTAATCTTATTCATTTATAAAAACTATCAATTTCGCGCAAATGTAATATCTTTTATTGGAATCCAAATTTTTAAAGTTTTACTTTTTAAAATATTTTAATTTGTATGAATAATTAAAAATCGTATATAATAATATTATAGATTATAATTGTTTTATAAAATGAATAAAAAAACAAAAATAATAGTACTTATGGGAGTATCAGGTTGTGGAAAAACAACAATTGGTAAAATTTTATCCAAAGAACAAAAGATTCCATTTTTTGATGCTGATGATTATCATCCAAAAAATAATATAAAAAAGATGACAAAAGGGAAATCTCTTAATGATAAAGATAGATTTCCATGGTTAATGAATATAAATAAAGTAATAAAAAAAAACTCAAAATTATATAGCTGTATTCTTGCATGCTCATCTTTAAAAAAGATTTATAGAAAAATTATTAAAAAAAATATCAAAAATCCTATATATTTTGTTTGGTTAAAAGGATCAGAAAAAATTATTATTAAAAGACTAAAAAATAGAAAAAATCATTTTATGAAAGATACATTACTCAATTCACAATTTAAACTTTTAGAAAGAACCTTCTAAAAGTTTAATTGTAGATATTAGTAAAACAAAGAATGAAATCACAAAAATTATTACAAAAGAATATTTTTAATTAATTTAATGTTTTTTAAAATAAAAAAATATTTAAAAAAAAAATTATGAGAAATTATTTACTTAATTCAACCTATATACTTTTTGTTTCTATATTCTTTTCATGTAATGAAGAAGAAGCTCCTTATATTGGTAAAGGACTTATAATTAATGAATTTTTAGCAAGTAATGATGCCACCTATGCTGATGAACAAGGTGATTTTGATGATTGGGTGGAACTATATAATGATTCCAGTGAACCTATAAATATTGGGGGAATGTACTTTACAGATACTCCAAATGATGATAAAGCATATCTAATTCCAAATACTGAACCTTCAAAAACTACAATTCCTGCTGGAGGATATTTGATTATATGGTGTGATGATGATCAAGAACAAGGAGTACTTCATGTAAGTAAGAAACTTAAAGGCGGTGGAGAATCTGTCATTTTAATAAACTCTGATGGCACTACTATTATAGATTCATATACATATGATTCTCAAACAACTGATATATCAATGGGTAGAAACATTGATAATATGGATGAATGGATTTTTTATAATAATCCCACTCCTGGAGCGTCCAATACTCTATAAGATATTATAACGTGTCTATAAAAATTATATCAATATTAATACTGATTCAATTTTCGGTAGTTACTTGCAAAAATAAAAATACATATCAAAACCTAGAAAAAACGATCTTATCTAAGTTTGAAAAAATTGATGGTGATTTCGCATTAGCATTTAAAAATTTAGATGACAATAAATTAATTCTAATTAATGAAAATGAAATTTTTCATGCTGCCAGTACTATAAAAACACCTGTAATGATTGAATTATTTAAACAATCAAAACTTGGTAAAATTTCACTAAAAGATACATTGTTAATTAAAAATCAATTTAAAAGTATTGTTGATGGAAGTTTTTTTGAATTATCAGAATTTGAAGATAGTGATGCCAATATTTATAAAAAAATTGGTAAATACCATACAATATATGATCTGATATATGATATGATAACCATCAGTAGCAATTTTGCTACAAATATTCTAATAGATTATATTGGTGCTAAAAATATTACAAAATCAATGAAAGAAATTGGCGCTAAAAATATTAATATATTAAGAGGCGTGGAAGATATAAAAGCATATGATTTAGGATTAAGTAATTCTACTTCTGCATTAGATTTATTAATAATTTATGAGGGTTTAGCAAAAGGAGAAATTATAGATTATAATTCCTCATTAGAAATGGTGAGGATTTTAAAAAATCAAAAATATGATGACATAATACCAAAATATTTACCTAAAAAAATTGAAGTAGCAAATAAAACTGGTATGATAACAGGGGTTCATCATGATTCAGGTATTATATATTTAAAAGATGGAAGGAAATACATCCTAGTTATATTATCTAAAAATATGAAAAATATGGAAAATGGAACTGAAATGATGGCGAGACTTTCTGAACTTATATATAAAAGTTTGAATTAAAGACTTGAAATTGGAACCTTAAAAGTTTTTATTTTTTTTAACCCATCATTTTCATCTGTAAAAGATAAAATTAAATGGTTATCAAGTTTCTCTATTTGTGGAAACCCTGTTGCTCTACTATCTGAAATATTAGATAAACTAATTATATCTCCAGTTACTCCATCAATGCCTATTTTTCTTAAATTTATTGAACCAATTCCATTATTTGTAGACATCCAACTAATTACAGCTTGTTTATTGTCAATAAAATCTATATCAACTCTACCTAATGGTAAAACCTCTGAAGTATTAATTAATATTTTTTTACCAAATGATTTTCCTTGATTATTTGAAAATTTTACATTAACCTCTGGTTTTCCATTAGCTGCTGAAAACCAAGCAACTACAACATGTCTACCATTTGATTTAATACTTGGTCCATTAACAGGACAACCATTGATTTTCCATTTATCATCATTTAAAGAATATGGTTTACTCCAAGAAGAATTTATAAATCTAGAAACAGATATATCTCTAATTTCATTTTGTGATCTATCTCTATAAACAACTATTGGAATATCATTTGATACAGCTATTGAAGTTTGACAGCAATCACAAACCATATCATCAATCTCAATTTCTTTAATAACTTTACCTTGAGAATTTATAATTGCTGACCTTAGAGACATTGGACCGGATGCATGCCCTATATCCTTATTATTATGACTTGTATTTCTCCCATCTAACCAAGATGATATAAAACCATCATTAAAAGGTTGAATAGATACAAAACCATGTTCAGATAAAGTCTTATCACTATGCATTTTTTGTTCTAACTGCCAAGAATCTGAAGTATTTACCAAAAAATTTACATCATAAGAAAAAGTCTTAATAGAACTTTTTTTAAGATAATGAGCAATTTTTAAACCATTAATTTTATTGATAGATATAGATGGAAAATCAGCCCAATTAACAAACCAATCTTTCCCTTTAACTATAAGTTCTTTATCATTCCATTTATTATCAACAAGTTTACTCATATAAAGAAAATTTGAATCAATCTTTTCTTCAATCCATGAAATAAATAATTCATTATCAGAAACCGTTAAATAAGGTTCCCCTGTTTTATTTGAATTATAAGGAAAGTGAATCTCTTCCAATTTCATTTTTTCTTCACAAGAAAAAATCATTAAACAAAAAGAAAAAGATAAAATTTTATACAAAATATTTTTTTTTTAATAAAAGGAAATTATTTCAAAAAAAAAGTTACAGTTTTATTTTTAAATAATAAAACTTAAAATTGAGTATTATATGAAAAAAAAATTTAACATAAAGTATTCAATAGCAATATCAACTTTAATTATTTCTATATGGACATCTATTTCAACAAATTATTTTAATATTTCTGAATTTTCATTCTTAATTATATTAATTATTTTATCAATTATTTTCTACTTTTCTTATAAAATATTTGATTTTATTTCTAATCATAGCCTAATTATTTCAAGTATTATTATTTTAATAATTATTAAAAAAACTTTTTTATCATCAATCCCTACGGTTCCATTCTTTATTTTATTTATTCTTTTTATAACTACGCTACATAATGTATTATTAAAATCATATTTTAAAGCTATTATCTGTTCTTTAATTTTAATTCCTTCTTTAATAGGATTATTTTTTGAACAAACTATAGAAATAGATAAATCAAATGAAGTATTTAAAAAAAATAATGGTAAAATAGAATATAACTTATTTACCTATGGATCAGGAGATGATAAAAGAAAAGAATATAACAATCCAAAAATCATATCACCATTTCTAGATGTTAAAGAAATATTAAATGTTGACTGGAATCAATCAAAATTTAAATGGAGAAAAAATTTTTGGGGATTCAGCAAAGATAAAATTCCAATAAATGGAAAAATATGGGTTCCTAAAGAAAAAAATAAGGTTCCACTTGTTATAATAATTCATGGAAATCATGATATGCAAGATTTTTCAGAAAATGGATACGATTATCTTGGTGAATTTCTTTCCAGTTATGGGATCGGATTTGTTTCTATAGATCAAAACTTTTTAAATGGTTCATGGGAAGGTGATTTTAGAGGAAAAGAAATGACCACAAGAGCAGTACATTTATTAGAAACTATTTGTTTTTTAAAAACACAGAATACTAATGAAAAATCAATACTTTTCGATAAAATAGATTTTAATAAAATAATTATAGCTGGTCATTCAAGAGGTGGAGAAGCTGTAAATATTGCTGCAAAATTTAATAAAATATCATCACTACCAGAAAATGGTAATTTTAAATTTAATTATAATCATAAAATAGAAGGAATAATAACCATTGCTCCTACTGATTATAGATACAGTAGAAATTATCAGTTAAATGATTTAAACTATATGAGTATACATGGATCTATGGATTCTGATGAAGAAAGTTTTTTTGGTTTAAGACAATCAAACAGATTAAATATAAAAAATAAGAATATGAAAGTAAATATTCTTATTGAAGGTGCAAATCATTCTCAATTCAACTCATCATGGGGTACTAGTGATGTTGGTTTTCCATCTAAATACTTAATAAAAAGATCTAAAATATTACCAGATTGGTATCAAAGAAATATATTAAAATATTATATGTTTAATTTTATTAATGCAATTTTTTATAAAAATGAAATTTCAAAACAAAAATTAAAAAAGAGTTTTTCTTATAAGGTATCGGAGAAAAAAGAACTGAAAATTCTATCAAATTTCCAAGATGGAAGTTTTAATAATATTATTGATTTTGAACAAGATGATATTTTTTTAAATAAGATTTCTGAAATTAGTGGAGATCATATAAAAGAATTTTCTTCAGAAGATTTAAATTTTAGAGGTGGAAAAAAACAACAAAATAAAGTCCTTAAAATTAAAACTGACTCTCTATCTACACTTAAAATAAAACTATTAAATGAAAATAAAATAAAATTTAAAAATCTTTATCTAAATATCTCAAATCAAGAATCATCTTCATTGATGAAAATAAAATATTATAATTTGGAAAATAAAATTATTGGTCAAAATGAAATAAAATTAATAAATAGTAAAATTGACTTACGTAATTATAAATTTGATTTTTTAACAATTAATAGATTTAAAAAAATGAATGATATAAATTTTTATACAGTATCTATAAAAATTCCTAATTTAGAAGTAGATAATTTTGAAATTTCATTTTCAAAAAAAGGAATATATTATCTAGATAATATTTATTTTAAATAGTTATGCAAAAAAATGTTTTTGGAGAAAATTTAATTTCTTGTTGTAAAAGTCCAATTACAGGATTTTATAGAGATGGTTTATGTAAAACTAATCAAGAAGATATAGGTAATCATGTAATATGTTCTGTAGTAACAACCAAATTTTTAGAATTTTCAAAAAAAATGGGGAATGACCTTTCTACTCCAATACCATACTATAATTTTCCAGGATTAAAAAATGGTGATAAATGGTGTTTATGCGCTCTTAGATGGAAAGAAGCTTTTAATAATAAGTGTGCACCAAAGGTAATTCTTGAAGCAACTAATATTAAAGCACTTGAATACATTAACATTGATGATTTAATACTTCATCAGTTTTAATTTTATTTAAAAAAAAATATTTAAATTAATCTTATAATTTTCTATTAAAACCCAAAATCATGAAAAAAATATTTATATATATACTAGTTTCATTCTTATTCTTAGATGTTTATTCACAAAGAAAAAGAAGTAATTCTAATCCAGATAATACAAAAAAAGAAGATAAAATTTCATTATCAGCAATGAAATTAAGAAATGTTGGCCCTGCCTTTCTTTCTGGAAGAATAGCAGATATAGCTATTCATCCAAAAAATGAAAATGTATGGTATGTTGCCACAGGATCAAGTGGAGTATGGAAAACTGAAAATTCTGGAACCACTTGGAAACCTATTTTTGATAGAGAAGCATCTTATTCAACAGGTTGTGTTACTATCGATCCTAATGATAATTCAATAATTTGGATTGGTACAGGTGAAAATGTTGGAGGAAGACATGTTGCGTATGGTGATGGAATATATAAGAGTACAAATGGTGGTAAATCATGGACAAATATGGGCCTTAAAAAATCAGAACATATATCTAAAATAATTGTTCATCCAAATAATTCAGATATAGTATGGGTAGCTTCCCAAGGACCACTATGGAGCTCTGGAGGCGAAAGAGGTTTATATAAAACTATAGATGGTGGAAAAAATTGGAAAAAAGTTCTTGGTGGAAATGAATGGACTGGTGTTACTGAATTAGTAATTGATCCTAGAAATCCTAATAATCTTTATGCTGCTACATGGCAAAGACATAGAACTGTTGCTGCATTAATGGGTGGTGGTCCAGATTCAGGATTACATAGATCTATTGATGGAGGTGAAACATGGGAAAAACTTAAAACTGGTCTTCCTAAATCAAACATAGGTAAGATTGGACTTGCTATTTCTCCGCAAAAACCTGATGTTTTATATGCAGCATTAGAATTAGAGAGAACAAAAGGAGCTGTATATAAATCTGAAGATAGAGGATCATCATGGACTAAAATGTCAAATACTGTTTCTGGAGGAACAGGGCCTCATTATTATCAAGAACTTTATACAAGTCCACATAAATTTGACAGATTATATCTAATGAATGTTAGAATTTTAACATCAGAAGATGGTGGAAAAACATTCAATCAATTAAAAGAAAGAGAAAAACATAGCGATAATCATTCAATAGCATTTAGAAAAAATGATCCTAACTATTTATTAATTGGAACTGACGCTGGTATATATGAATCATTTGACCTTGCTGAAAATTGGAAATACCTTAAAAATTTACCGATTACTCAATTTTATAAAGTAGCAGTAAATAATGCATTTCCATTTTATCATATTTTTGGAGGAACACAAGATAATGGTTCAGCTGGAGGTCCTTCAAGAACTGATGAAAGACAAGGAATTAGAAATGCCAACTGGTACAAAATATTAGGTGCAGATGGACATCAAACTGCTACTGATCCAGTATATGATGATATTGTATATGGTGAATTTCAACAAGGTGTTCTTCATAGAGTTGATTTAAAAACTGGAGAAGCAGTTTTAATTCAACCACAACCAAGAGAAGGAGAAAGTTACGAAAGATATAACTGGGATTCTCCAATCCTAGTTAGTCCTCATAAACCTGAAAGATTATATTTTGCTTCTTACCGAGTTTGGAAATCTGAAAATAGAGGTGATAGTTGGGAACCTATTTCAGAAGACTTAACAAGAAATGAAGAAAGAATAGATTTATCAATAATGGGCAAGAGACAAGGTTGGGATAATGCATGGGATGTTGGTGCAATGTCTAATTATAATACAATAACATCTATTTCAGAATCCCCTGTTCAAGAAGGTATTATATATGCTGGAACTGATGATGGATTTATTCAAGTTACATCTAACGGAGGATCTACATGGAAAAAAATTCCTGTAACAGCTTTAGGATTACCAGAAAGAACGTTTGTTAATGATATTAAAGCTGATTTATATGATGCAAATACTGTTTATGTGTCACTTGATAATCATAAAGAGGGAGATTATTCTTCTTATTTATTTAAAAGTTCTGATTTAGGAGTTACATGGACATCAATCAGTAATAATATTCCTGAAAATACAATTATATGGAGACTAGTTCAAGATCATATTTCAAAAGATTTATTATTTACAGCAACCGAATATGGCATTTACGTTTCTATGAATGGTGGTGAAAAATGGCAAAAATTACCTGGTTCTCCAACCATATCATTTAGAGATATAACTATTCAAAAAAGAGAAAATGATCTAGTTGGAGCTTCATTTGGAAGAGGTTTTTATGTACTAGATGATTACTCAGCACTTAGAGAAATGTCTAAAGAAAGATTAGCACAAGAAGGAGCATTATTCTCAACTAGAGATGCATTATGGTATATACCTAGGAGTATTATCGGTAATACTGGAGCTGATTACTATTTTGCAGACAATCCAGAATTTGGAGCTACTTTCACTTATCATCTTTCTAAATCATATTCAACTATGAAAAAAGAAAGAATAAAAAATGAGAAAGAATTAGATAAGAAAGGACAAAGTATTCCAAAAATTGATTGGAAAGCTATTAATGATGAAAGTAGAGATGAAGGTACAAAAATATGGGTTTCTATAAAAAATCTAGATGGTGAAGTTATCAATAAAGTAAATGCATCAAATAGAAAAGGTTTAAATAGAGTTACATGGAATTTACGTTATCCGAATGAGAGACCAATTAACCCTGATGCAATGAGAGGTAGAAGTGGTAGAGGTGGAGGTTGGTATAATATGGGGGCACTTGCAGCACCAGGACAATATACGGCTACACTTTACAAAGAAGCTAAAGGAATTATTTCAATGCTTGATGGACCAATTAACTTTAATGTTGTTGATTTACAAAGAGGTACACTTAAAGGAGTATCTTATGAAGAATATAGAAATCATACTGAAAATATAATTTCTACCCAAAATAGACTTTCAGATATAAGCAATAAGTTAAGTGAAAGTATTAATAGTGTAAAAGCTATGAGATTAGCATTATCAAGATCAAAAGTTGAAATTAGTGAATTATCCAAACAATTATATGATATTGATAATGAGCTTAATAATTTAAATATATTAATGTATGGTAATTCTGCTAAATCAGAAATTGGAGAAAGAAATAATCCAAGCATTAACAATTATATTGGAAATGCCATGAGGGGATTATCTTCAACTTATGGACCAACAGGACAACATAAACAAAGTCTTAATATTGCTGAAAGTATGTTAAATAAAATGTCTGTTGAAATAGAAAAAGTTATTTCGAAAATTGAACCTTTAAAAATTGAGCTTTCAAAAATTGATGCTCCATACATAATAGGTAATTAAAAACAATTAATTTATGAGAACTAAATCATTTTTATTTAGTTTAATCATATTAATAATTACAGTTATTTTTTTCTATTATAAGTAATTTTAAATACGGTTTATTTTTAATTATACCTTTAATTTATTTTAGTTTTAAAAATAACTAACTAATCAAGTTTTAATATTTTAATATTTTTAAACCATATGGGGCTATCATGATCTTGAAGTCCTATATAACCTTTTTTAAAAGAACCGTATTTCTCTGAATTTTTCCATTTTCCAGCTGACTTTCTTTTGTACCAATCATCTGACCAAGGAACAAAAGAAAGAACTTTTTTATCATTAAGCCAATGTTCTACTAAACTAGAGGTAAATCGTATTTTACTAGTGTTCCACTCACCTATTGGATTAAGAATTTTTTTTAATGTATCAGGAGTATACATAGCATAATCAGCTGCAGTTTTTTGCCACTCTTGTAAATCATATTTATAAATCTTTGAATAATTTATATCATCTATTAATTGATACTCAGGAGAAATTTCAGCAATTCCATTAAAACCTTCTTTTACATGATAAAAAATCCCACTATTTCCTCCAGGAGGAAGTTTCCATTCCATATAAAGTTCAAAATTTTCAAATTCTTCAAGACTATAAATAATATCTCCTCCACTAGACTTATCATTTTTATTAAATGTCAAAGCGCCATCATTATCAATTATCCATCCAGAAGGTAATGAATCATTATTATAAGCCCTCCAACCATTAGTAGTTGTACCATCAAAGAGATATAACCAATCATTACTTTCTTTCTTTATATTATTACAAGAAAAAACAATCATTATAAAAAGTAAGTTGTATTTCATATTATTATTCATAATTAAAAATTTCTATATTTCACATCTAAAAATTCATTAGCTTCTTTTTCAGAAAATTTTGCATCCTTATTATTCCAATGTAAAACCTTATTTGGAAATCTACCAGCTATTACACCTAAAAGTATTGTCTCTGTTAATCTAGAAGCATAAGAAAATGGAGTACTACACTCATCTTTACCAAGACATGCATCTACAAATTGATGATAATGATCTGATTTATCTAATTTTGGATAATCTAATTTTTCATATTTTCCATTTATAATAAGCTTTGGAAAATCCCAATGAGGTAAAAGTAATCTCCCTTTTTCACCTATAAAAATAGCTCCTTGTTCTGGTAATTTTTCATCCTTTGGAAGTAATAAATCCTTATGTTTTGATGGTGCTCCTTCACCATCATACCATACCCACTTTAATTTTTCTGTTGTATATTTTGTTCCAGGAAATACATAATTAACTTTATTTTTTTCGGGATGTCCAAATCCATTTGATTCTCTACAATTATTCATTACAGTTTCAGGAACATCTAAATTCAATGCTGAATATGGTGTATCAAAAATATGAACTCCCATATCTCCTAATGTTCCACATCCATAGTCTAATAATTTTCTCCATTGACCAGGGTGATATATTTTATCTTTATATAGTCTCTTTTTTGATGTTCCTAACCAAAGATTCCAATTTAAATTTTTAGGAATTGGATCACTACCTTCAGGTTCTATACCATCATATCCCCAATTTTTAGGAGACCATGCCCTTACTGTATGAACCTTTCCTATAATTCCAGATTGTATCAAAATAACAGCAGATTTATATTCATCAAATGAATGAATCTGTACACCCATCTGTGTAACTAAATTCTTTTCTTCAGCTAATTTCATCATTTCTCTAGCTTCTGATACATGATGAGTTAATGGTTTTTGACAATATACAGACTTACCCTTTTTCATTGCCATAATAGAAGCTGGTGCATGAGTATGATCGGGAGTAGATACAATCACAGCATCTATAGAATTAGATGCTTTATTAAAAAGTTTTCTATAGTCAGAAAATAACTCAGCATTTGGATAAAGTTTTTTTGCTTTATTTAAAGCATTTAAATCCACATCACATAAAGCTACAACATCAACCATATTATGTGATGCAATAGAATTAAGATCTGCTCCACCCATCCCTCCTACACCAACATGTGCTGTTCTCAACCTTCCATTATTATACTTTGATACTAATGAAGATGGGAAAAAAGATAAGGATGCAAATGCAGCACTTTTTTTTAAAAAATTTCTACGATTACTCATTTTTGTTATTTTAATTATAATAAATAAAAAGTATTTGTAAAATCATGAAATAATTTTTAGAGGATTAGTAGATTTCCAATTTCCTCTTGTAAAATCAGGGAATTTTTGTGGAGCTCCCCCATATGTAATGGATTTAGCACTTAAGGGTGTTACAGCACTCCAAAAACATCCTTCATACATATTTTGATCAAGTTTTTCACCTTTTCTCAAACATTCAATTATTCTATATCTCATCATAAAATCCATACCTCCATGACCTCCCATTTTTTTAGCTTCAGCTCCTAATCTTTTATAAAGAGGATGATCAAATTTTTCATATAAAGTTTCTAAATCTTCACCTTGAACCCAAGAATGGTGGTTTTTTGTTATACCTTCTACTCCACCTTCAAGAGCTACTCGAGTAGGAAAACCAGCTAGAATACCTTTAGTTCCTTGAATTAAATTATGTCTTGAATAAGGTCTAGGACTAGTTTCATCCCATTGAACCATAATCGTTCTACCAACATTTGTTTTAATAATTGAAGTATTTAAATCACCATTATTATAATCTAGATTATTCCACTTATGATCATTCGAATAGTTTTTTTTAGCATAAAATTTTCTACCAAGAGCTGGTGTGGAATAAGAAACTAAACTATTAAAATTATCATCTGTTCTAGAAAGATTCATATACTGTGCTACTGGACCAAGTCCATGAGTAGGATATAAATTACCTTTTCCTTTAGCATAATGGTATGTTCTCCATGATCCAGTACCCCTTATTTGTTCTTCCATTTGAAATCTTAACTCATGAATATATGCTGCTTCAGCATGTAAAAAATCTCCTATTATACCCTTTCTACACATATTCAAATACATAAGTTCATCCCTTCCATAATTTACATTTTCCATCATCATACAATGCTTTTTTGTTCTCTCAGACGTATTTATAATTTTCCAAATATCTTGAATAGTAGTTGCAATAGGGACTTCTACAAAAGCGTGAGCACCATTATTCATAGCTTCAATTACCATAGGAGCATGATTATTCCAATTAGTAGCTATAAAAACAATATCAGGTTTTACTTCTTTAAGCATTGTTTTCCATTTATTTTCATCTCCGTAATAAAGTGCTATATCATTGTGTCTTTGTCCATTACCAATCTCTTTACAATTATCTTTAGATCTTTGAGCTAAATCTTGATATAAATCACTAATTGCAACTACCTCAGTTCCTTCTATACTTGCTATTTGTCTTGCATGACCGGTTCCCCTAGCTCCTACACCAATAAATGCAGCACGAACTACTTCAAGTTTTGGAGCAGCATAATCCCCCATATATCTAGAATAAGAATCCCTCTTATTTACATTTTTTGATCCAGTTAAGATTGATGCTGTCGCTATTGCAGCACCAGATAATGATGTTTTTTTTAAAAAATCTCTTCTATCTAAATTTTTCATAATAGGAATTTATTTTATTTAAAGGTTTAATTTAAATTATTCTTTTCTATTCATCAATATAACCCAATTGAAACCTTTCAATTTCAGATTTAGAATGTTCAACATTAAAGATTTTCTTTACTTTTTTAACTATCTCTGGATAATCATTAGATACATCATTTATCTCTTTAATATCATTACTCAAATCATATAATTCAATTTCTTTATTCCCATTAAAAATATTATTCAATATTGCTTTCCATTTACCTAACCTTAAAGCTTGTTGTCCAGAATAAGCAGGAAATTCCCAATAAATATATTCTCGTTCTAAGGGTTTATTTATACCTAAAATTGAATTAATTAAGCTCTTACCATCAACAACATAATTAGATTTAACTCCAGCTAAGTCACAAATAGTTGGGAAAAAATCATAAGAAACTGATATAGTATTGTCAACCCTTGCTTCTTTTATTTTATTTGGCCACGAAATTATTAAAGGTACTCTAACTCCTCCCTCATAAGTATATCCCTTCATTTTTTTAGGATTATTATCAAAAATTCCAGTACTATTAAAATATTTAAAATCTACACCACCAGCATAAGTTGGTCCATTATCACTTGAAATCATTATAATAGTATTTTCATAAATTTTCATAGATTTAAGCTGGTCAACAATATCTCCAACTTGAATATCTATATACTCTATCATTGCAGCATAAGTAGCTCTAGGATATCTTGTAGGAAAATACCCTTTATTTCCAAGATATGGTTCTTCATCACCAATAATATTTTTATATTTTTCAATTAAAGAATCGGGAGCTTGTAATGGCACATGAGGTAAAGGGCTAGCATAATATAAGAAAAAAGGAGTTTTATTATTTTCATAAATAAATTTTTTAGCTTTTTCGTGCATCAATTCTGGAGCATAATCATTTTGATTAAAAACCAAATAATTATTTTCATCATATGGATCAACATCTACTTTTAATTTCGTTGAAGGTGATACTACTAGATTATTTAATTTAATCTTACTTTTATTTTCCCATAAATGAGGAGGATAAAGATTATGAGCCATTCTTTGACAATTATAACCGTAAAAATAATCGAAACCCATACTAGTTGGAATAGAAGTTGAATTTGGAGGTCCCAAACCCCATTTACCCACCATAGCAGTGTTATATCCTTCTCCTTTTAATAGTTTGGGAAAAAGTAATTTATCTTCACCAATCGGATATTGACCTTCTAGATTTGGATCTTTTGACATTTCTTCATAACTCCAAACATTACCTCTGCTACCATATTCATGGTTTCCTCTAATTGTAGTATTTCCAGCATGAAGGCCAGTTAAAAAAATACTTCTAGATGGAGCACAAACTGGAGATCCTGAATAAAACTGATTATATTTTATACCTTGAGATGCTAATTTATCTATATTTTTTGTCTGAATTATTTTTTGTCCATATGCTCCAAGTTCTCCATATCCTAAATCGTCAAAAAAAAATACAATGATATTTGGTTTTATTTCTTTGACATTATTATCACATCCTAGTAGTAAAAATGATAAGAATAAAAACATTAAATTGTAAGACATCAATTCAATATAATTATTATTTTCAAAAAAATATAAAATATGATTAAATAGAAATAAAAACTATAATGTTTTTAGTTCAGAAGATAACCTATTAAGACTTTCTTTAGCATCTCCAAAATACATTTTATTATTACTTCTAAAAAATAATGGATTTTGAACACCAGCATATCCAGCTGACATACTTCTTTTTAATACAATTGTTTGTTTTGCTTCCCAAACTTTAAGTATTGGCATACCAAATAATGGACTAGAGCTATCATCAATAGCATCAGGATTAACAACATCATTAGCACCAACAATTACTGCAACATCTGTAGATTTAAATTCATCATTAGCCTGTTCTAACTCTATAAGTTTAGAATAATCAACATCAGCTTCTGCAAGTAAGACATTCATATGACCAGGCATTCTTCCAGCAACTGGATGAATAGCATATTTTACGTCCACATCATTACCCTCTAATATCTCTTGAATTTCTTTACATAACTTTTGAGCTTGTGCTACTGCCAACCCATACCCAGGAATAATAATGACATTTTTTGAATAATAAAGTTGAATAGCAAAATCAGAATCATTAATTTCTTTAACATCACCCTGAGCTCCTTTTGATTTTTTATTTCCTGAAGATGAAAAACCACCAATGATAACATTGAAAATAGATCTATTCATTGCATTACACATTAATACTGTTAGTATAGTACCAGCAGCTCCAACAAGTATGCCACCTAAAAGCATTACTTTATTATCAAAAATTATACCAGTTAGAGCAGCAGTTAATCCAGTAAATGAATTGAGCAAAGATATTACAACTGGCATATCTGCTCCTCCTATAGGAGCAACAAAGAAAACTCCATAAATCAGTGATAAAAAAAGAATAATATATACATATTCAAAAGCTGGATTGAATGATAGATAATAATAAATAAGAAAAAATATAATAATAAGCAGTAATTGATTAAAAATATGTTGAAAACTAAAAGCAATTTTTTCAGACCATTTATATCCATCTAGTTTTGCAAAAGCTAATAAACTACCGGTAAATGCTACAGAACCTATAAAAAGACTTATAAAAAGTATTATTTTATAATAAAAGTCAGGTGATGGAGTAATTGAAAGTTTATAAATTTCAACAAATGAAAGAACTACAGCACTTAAACCACCTAAACCATTAAAAATAGAAACCATCTGCGGCATTGAAGTCATCTCTATTTTTTTTGCAATAAAAAATCCTATCACTGATGAAATTAATAATGGAACAATTATCCATAAAAAATTATTTAAAATCGGATAATCCGAAGGCATAATAATTGCCCCTAAAACAGATAAAAACATTCCAAGAGCTGCATAGTTATTTCCTTTACTAGCAGATTCAGGATTACTCTGAAGTTTAAGTCCCCATACAAGAAAAAAAGCTGCAAAAAGAAATATTATTTTTTCCACTATTTTTTATTTTTTTTATTAAACATCTTAAGCATTCTATCTGTAACAAAAAAACCTCCAAATACATTTATAGAACCTACCAATAGAGCAATAGAAGCTAAAAAAAGTACAATATAATTATCAGGATTAGTATTTTTTATTAGAATTATGGCTCCTAGAATTACAATTCCACTGATTGCATTAGCTCCTGACATTAATGGAGTATGAAGAATTGAAGGAACTTTAGAAATGACTTCAAAACCAAGTAATACAGTAAATAATAAAAGATATATTAGAACTTCATTACTTATTAAAAAATCTAAAATATTTTCCATATAGTTTAATTTATAATCCTACAGCTTGAAAGTATCGAATCCTTATTATCATTTATTATTTTTCCTTCTTTAATAATATGATTTAAAAAATTAAATACATTATTTGAAAAAAGATTACTAGAATCAAATGATAATTCTGAAGCTAATAATGAATTACCAAGAATTTTAACACCATTTGAATCAATGATTTTAGAATCAATAGTAAGTTCACAATTACCTCCAGATGAGGATGCTAAATCAATTATAACAGAGCCTTTTTTCATTCTTCCTACAAGATCTTTAGAAATTAAAATTGGAGATTTTCCACCAAATACTTGAGCTGTAGTTATTACAACATCTGCAGACTCTATTCTCTTAGAAACTTCTATTTTTTGTTTATCTAAATAATCCTTAGATTGTTTTACAGCATATCCACCAGCTGATAAATCTTCTTTAGCACCTCCTACCTCAATAAACTTTGCACCTAAACTTAAAACTTCTTCTTTAGCAGCTTGCCTTGGATCAGATGCCTCAACTATAGCTCCAAGTCTTTTTGCGGTAGCAATAGCTTGCAAACCAGCAACACCAGCACCTAACACAACAACTTTAGCTGGTTTTATACTTCCAGCTGCAGTAATAATCATTGGAAACATTCTAGGTAATAATTCAGCTGCTTTAATAACAGCTTTATAGCCAGATAAGTTAGCCATAGAAGATAATATATCCATACTTTGTGCAATTGATGTTCTTGGAATTAATGAAAGATCATAAGCATTGATATTATATTTTTTTAAATCATTAATTAAATCTTTTTTATTAGACTCTCCACTAAAATTAGAAACTAAAATTTTGTTTTTAAATGAATCAAAAGGTCTAAAAGTATCAGAACTAACTGAAATTATAATATCAGAATTTTTTATTAGACTTTTTTTATCTAATACATTTATTTGATTTGAAAAACTATTTACGTCAATACTAGAATTCTCTCCTATTCCATTCTCTATATTTAATTCTAAATCTATTTTTTTATACTTTGGAACAGTTAATGGAGTAATTGATACTCTTAAGTCAGTACGTTCTTTTAAAAAACCTATCTTCATATTTTATTAAATATTACGCAATATAAAAACTTAGTTTTTTAAAAATGAAAGTTTAAACAGTGAATAAGTAAAAAATAATAAAAAGAATATAAAAAGTTCTAAATAAAAAAGATAATATGGCCATTCACCTGTAACTAGTGGATGATTAATAGGAGGAGGATCTACCAAATACATATAATTTGCATCTAATAAAAAATCCAAAGGCATTATAAAAATCAAAAGTAAATTCAATAAAAGAAATGATTTTAACCAAGAATATTTTGTTAAACGCATATCCATAAAATAAAAAAGATAAAGAGGAAAAATTATTATTGATGAATGGCTATAATAATATTCTATATAAAAGAAATTAGTCCCAGTATAATTATCGATTAAAGGTGTTAATAAAGCATTAATACCACCTAATATCCCACAGTAAAAAAGAAACTCAAAAGCTAATTGTTGCTTTTTTAAGAACATAATAATACACACTAAAACAGATGAAATTCCACATAAATGAAAAGGTAATCTTTTTGATAAAGACCAGGTACCTTCAATAAAATGCATAATATGATAAACAATGTAAATTCCAATAAACACATAAACAAAAGCATATGCTAACAATAATTTTTGATCTTTATTAACATATTTACCAAGAAGTAAAAATGCAATAATATAAATCAATGAAAAAAAATTATTTAAAATCCATTCATCAGATAAAAACGGAATTGCATAATTTATATCCATATTAATTATTCATTTTTTACAAAATCCTTCATAATAAAAACATGAGGAAGGGTTAGGCTTGAAATTATAATAAAAATAAATAGAATTAAATTATCAGTGGTTAAAAGATTACTATTGAAATAATATAAAAAAATACCAAATCCTATAGATAATAAGGTAAAGGGTAATGTCTTAATATAAAATTTAAAGAAATTATTTTCTTTCATTTCTTTAAATTCAATAAATAACATTGGAAGTGCATGGGAAAAACCAAAAAATAATGAAAAAGAAGTTAATAAATCTGTATGATAAAAAATCATATATAAAATACTCATCTCAGCATATAGCGGAATAGGTCTTTTAATTTCAGAAAGAATAACACTTAACATTAAAATAGCAATCGACAATAGTAAAAAAAAAATACCATTATAATCACTTAAATCTAGGTTACTAAATACTGAAAAAGAAGATAAAATTTCCTGAAGCTCAAAAACATTATTCAAAAACATTGAAAGCAATAAATTTGCACCAATCACAAAATTTAAAACTTTATTTTTTGTTGAATTAAATCCTATAACCTGTGTTTCTCCAAAATGATAGCATGAAATTATAAGAAATAGAAAAAGTCCTATATAAGGAGATAAAACCCAAATTAAAATATTAAATATTATTAATGATATATAAATAATAAAGAAATGGAGTTTGTTTTTAAATTTTCTAGCATTAGGATTTATAAAAGCAATTAAATGATCAATAGAACCATGAGGAATACCTATAGTCAACATTATTAAAAGAAAAAATATTAATGAGTAAGAACTTCCTATATCAAAAAAAATAAAAGAAAGAGAAAAAATTAACCCTATAATTTTTGAAGTATTAATATATTTTAAATTAGATAACATAATAAAAAGATAAAAAAAAAAGGTGAGGAAAACCTCACCTTTAATATTAAGATTGCAAAAAATTAGTCTCTTGCAGCTGACCAAACAGCTAATCCAAAACCAATTTTATTGATCGCATCACCAATGTTATATACAATATCCATATTTAATGGAAGAATAGAACCAAGACCAGAATACCAGCCATCAGTTCCTAACATATAACCTATTGGATAAATAGACCATCCAACAAGGACGAACCATTGTAACATTCTACCTGCTGAAGGAATTTTACCAGAAGCTTTAGCTAATGCATTTCCTACATCACCAGATGGTCCACCAAAAATAGTAAGACATCCTACTTCATAAGCCATCCAAAAGTAAGCTAAACCAGCAATACCACCCCACATTGAAGCATCCATTACAGGCCAAATACCTGATTCTCCTAGGTATCCAGTAACTAACATTATTACAGAAGCCCATAATAATTTTTTCATTCCAACTCCAGTTAATAAAGCAAACTCTACAACCATTAAGGGAACTGTTAAGATCCAATCAATATATCTAAGTTCAGTTGGTGAAGTACCCATTTCAGCCCACTGATCTCTCATATAATAATAGTGTACAGCTGCAATACCAGTAATTAAAGCAGCAACAAGCATTGAATCTTTGTGTTTTTTATCAACTTGACCATGCTGTACTAAAAAAAATACAGTAGCGGCTAACATTGAAACAGATCCAATAAAAAAAGTAAAGCCAGTAAAATCTCCTGGAGCTAAACTTGCACCTAATATAAAATTTAACATATTCATATAGTTTGGTTAAACATAAATTTTTATATAAAAATTTAAAAGGATTTAAAAAAATCCATAGGCAATATAGTAAAAAAAATTAGATTTTTTATTTAGAAATATTCTAAACAAAGATTTGATTTTTTATTTACTTAAAGTTCTATTTAATTTAAATGCTGAAAAAAGAACTATTAAGAATAAAATTAAACTATATAAAGTATTCCCATATAATAAAAAACCTACTGAAAATAATCCAGAATAAACAAGTAAAATTCCTAGAAACATAGATATCAAATCTTCCATGGGGGATTGATATTTTACTTTATCAGTAATAACAATATTATTTTTTTTTAAAAAACTGTTCCATCCAATACCATAAGGTTTGATTTTATTATAAAAATCTAATAATCTACTATTTTCAGTGGGTTTAGTTAGTAATGTTACAATTAACCATGAAATAGTAGTTATAAAAATACTAAGCAATAATTCAATATGACTTTCATAAGCAAATCCAAAAATTCTTTCATGAAAAGAATGAAAATAAATAGCAATTAAAAAAGATACTGACATTCCAGTTATTTCACTGTATGCATTTACTCTCCACCAAAACCATCTAAGTAAAAAAATTGATCCAGTACCTGCACCAATCTGTAATAATATATCAAATGCATCTAATGCATCATTTAACTCTAAAGCAACAAATCCTGCTAAAAGCATTAAAAAAACTGTTGAAACTCTTCCTACTAACACTACATTTTTTTCGTTAGTATCCGACTGAATAAATCGTTTATAAAAATCAATTGATATATATGATGCTCCCCAATTTAAATGACTAGAAATTGTACTCATAAAAGCAGCAATCAAAGAAGCTAAAACTATACCAAGTAAACCAGAGGGAAGCAATGAAAGCATTGCAGGGTACGCTATATCATTTCCAATTATAGAACTGTCAATATTAGGAAAAGCTAATTCTATATCGGAAAGGCTAGGAAAAATAATTATTGAAGCTAATGCTATTAAAATCCAAGGCCAAGGTCTAATTGCATAATGTGCAATATTAAAAAGTAAAGTTGCATTTATTGCATTTTTCTCATCTTTTGCTGACAACATTCTTTGAGCTATATATCCTCCTCCACCTGGTTCTGCACCAGGATACCATACAGCCCACCATTGAACAGCAATAGGTATAATTAATACAGTTATTAATGTTTCATAATCATTAAAATTTGGTAAAAAATTTAACTTATCAGAAATTAATTCATTAGAAACCAATTCATTTAATCCTCCTATTTCAGGTAAATTTATTAAATAAACACATGCCCAGATTGAACCTACCATTGCTAAAATAAATTGTATCAAATCAGTTATTATGACACTTCTTAACCCACCTAAAGAACTATAAAAAACAGTAATAATAGAGGAATAAAAAATACACTCAAATGGAGATAAACCTAATAAAATCCCACCAATTTTAATACCAGCTAAGCAAACGGTTGCCATTATCATGACATTAAAAAATACACCTAGATACAAAGCTCTAAATGCTCTAAGAAAAGTTGCTTCTTTACCACTATATCGAAGTTCATAAAATTCTAAATCTGTTAGTACTTTTGAACGTCTCCAAAGTCTAGCATAAAAAAATACTGTCATCATACCGGTAATTAAAAAAGCCCACCACTTCCAATTACCAGAGACACCATCTTCTCTAACTATATTAGCTACTAAATTTGGAGTATCTGCAGAAAAAGTGGTAGCAACCATAGATATTCCAAGCAACCACCAAGGCATATTTCTTCCTGATAAAAAAAACTCTTTAGAATTTTCACCAGACTTTTTAGAAAAAAATATTCCAACAAATATAAAAATGGAAAAAAAAGAAAAAATAATAATCCAATCAATTAATGATAATTCCATTAAAATAAATTTGTATTTTTCTAAAGTTAACTAAATTTTTAATTTAATAATTATCAAAATTTTTTATAATAAGATTTGAATACAAATCTTCTTTTATTAATCGTATTTTATTACTTTTGTGGTATGAAAATATCAGCCTTCTTTTTATTTATTCTTTTAGCGAACACAACATTTAGATGTGCTGAAGAAGAAAATACCATTAATTGCAACGATGCTTCAAATGATATGATTGGTAGATGGGAAGGTACCTCTAGCTACACTCAACCATCAAGTGCAAGTGGAGTAATGCAAAAATTTGCTATAGATATTGTTACTACTGATGGATGTTTATTTTATGGAATCTCTTCTTTTGAAGACTCTAATACTACTTTCAGTGTAACAGGGACAATAGATAAATATGGATGGGTTGTATTTAGAGAAACTGAATTTGCAAATGATGGTGGTGAATACACAGGGTGTACCTCTAATGGAAGTAGTTGGAATAATCCATGTAACAGATGGCCATATATCAGATATAAACCCGGCAATAAATTTGAAGATGCTCGTTTTAGAGCTAATCCATATATATTAAATGGAACATTTAGAATGCAAGGTGGATGGAGTGGTTCTGTTGGAGGAAATTATATTCTGACAAAAATCTAAATTGAATACATCAATTATTATTTTAGCTGGAGGAATAGGAAGCCGGTATGGTGGATTAAAACAGGTAGATAGTTTTGGACCTAATAAGGAATCTATTCTTGACTACTCAATTTATGACGCAATCCATTCAGGATTTAATAAAATAGTAATATTAACTACTAATGAACTTAAGGATTATTTTCAAAAAAAATTTGATAATTATTTTAAAAGTTTCCCTAATGTTTCTTATCATATAGTAAATCAAGATCCTAAATACGGATTAAAAAAATTCAGTTATCCAAAAAATAGAATTAAACCATGGGGAACAGGACATGCTGTTCTATGCTGTGAAAATATTATCAATGAATCTTTTGCTATTATTAATGCTGATGATTTTTATGGAAAGGAAGCATTCAAAAAAATGTATTCTATACTAGAAAAAATTGATCATAATAATTATGAAGCTTGCATTATTTCATATTTATTAAATAATACCTTATCAAAAAATGGCAATGTTTCTAGAGGAGTTTGCAAAACCGAAAAAAATCTACTTTTAGAAATAAGTGAAACACATAAAATTAGCGCTAATAAAAATATAATTGAAGGTATTACTGAAGAAGGAGAAAATGTAATACTTCAAAAGAATACTGAAGTATCCATGAATTTAATTGGTTTTAAAAATGACTTTTTCAATATTTTAAATAAAGAATTTGATAAATTTTTATCTTTAAACATCAATCATTCTACAAAAGAATTTTTAATACCAAACATAGTAAATAAACTAATTTTAAATAATAAAAAAATTTATATAGATACTACAAATGAAAAATGGTTTGGAATAACATATAAAGAAGACAAATCGTCTGTAAAAGAAAAAATAAAAAATCTAATAAAAGAAAAAATTTACCCATCTCCCCTATGGAAATAAGTAAAAAAAAATTAATATTGAAAAAAAATGTAACCTTATGAAAAATATATCACTAACAACATTATTATTATTTATTACTATTTCATCATTTTCACAAACAGCTACTACATATTTAAGTCCTGTAGCCAGTCCTCAAGCATCTGTTAGTCAAAATGTTGGTATGACAAATATTTCTATTAATTATTCTTCACCTGGAGTTAAAGAAAGAAAAATTTTTGGGGATCTTGTTCCTTATAATCAATTATGGAGAGCTGGAGCAAATAGTCCTACTAAAATAAAATTTTCAACAAGTGTAATTATTGGTGATAAAACACTAAGGTCTGGAGAATATGCTATTGCTATAACTCCAAGAACAGAAGGAAAATGGACAATAGATTTAAACTCTGCTGGAAAATATCCTTTTGCATATATGAATGGTGGAAAACTTGATAGAGAAGCATATGATAAAGATCTAGCCGTAAGTATAGATGTTAATCCAGAATATTGGGATGATGATACTAGCATTGAAAGATTAAAATATATAATTGATGCAAATGATAATAAAAAAGCTTTTGTAACTCTATTATGGGATAATGTAATGATTCGATTTCAAGTAGATACAATGCCTGAAAAACATCTTGAAAATTTTTCTAAATCATTAAAATAATCTTTTAAGATTATGACATCTGATAAGATTTTAAATTTTATTTTTAATCTTAAAAAGTTAAAAACACCCTCTTCAATAGAAGTATTAGATCCTTATATAAACAAAGAGACTATAGAAATTGTTAATAATTTTTATAAAAAATTCTATAGTGATAATAAGAAAAGAATAATTTGTTTTGGAATAAATCCTGGAAGGTTTGGTGGTGGAATTACTGGAATTCCTTTTACTGATCCATTTTATCTAGAAAAAAATTGTAATATCATATCAAGTTTTAGAAAGAAGAAAGAAATAAGTTCTTCATTTATTTACGAAATGATTGACTCATATGGAGGAGTTAAAAAATTTTATAAAAAATTCTTTATATCTAGTATATGTCCATATGGATTTGTTGAAGATGGAAAAAATTTTAACTATTATGACAATAAAGTTCTTCTTAAGAATTGGAAAAAATCTATTATAAAATGGATAGAAATACAATTAAATAATTTTGGAGACTCAGATCAATGTATCATTATAGGAAAAGGAAAAAATCAAAATTTTTTTGAATTGATAAACAAAGAGTATAAATTCTTTGATAAAATTATAACTTTACCCCATCCAAGATGGATAATGCAGTATAAATTAAAAGAAAAAGAAAAACATATTAATAACTACATAACAACACTAAAAAATATTTAAAATGAGTTCAAGAAGAAAATTTATTAAAAAAATTGCTGCTGTAGGAGCTTCAGCACCTTTTGTTTCCACTATAAATGCTAAAGAAAATAAAACAAATTCTCCAATTATTATTTGTAGTAGAGGAGAAATTTGGGGGGAGAAAGTTTTAAAGCCAGGGTGGGATATACTTTCAAAAAATGGCCCACTTTTAGATGCTATAGAAAAGTCTGCAAATGTTACTGAACTAGATCCTGAAGACACATCTGTAGGGTACGGTGGGTTACCTAATGAACATGGTATAGTTCAGCTAGATGCATCAATAATGTATGGACCAACTCATAATTGTGGTTCAGTTGCAGCAATCGAAGGAATAAAAACACCATGTTCAGTAGCTAGACTCGTTATGGAAAGGACTGATCATATTCATATAGTAGGAAAGGGAGCACAAAATTTTGCTAAAGCACATGGATATAAAGTAGAAAATTTATTGACTGAAAAAGCTAGAAAAATATGGTTAAGATGGAAAGAAAATTTATCCAATCGAGACGATTGGTTTCCACCATCTGATGGTGACTATAATGATAAAAGAACTACAGGAACAATAAATGTTCTTGGTTTAGACTCAAATAATAATATAGCTGGAATTACAACTACAAGTGGCCTTGCATATAAAATACCTGGTAGAGTTGGAGATTCTCCTATAATTGGTGCTGGTTTATATGTAGATAATGAGGTTGGTGCTGCAGGTGCTACAGGAAGAGGTGAAGAAATTTTGAGAACCTGTGGATCATTTTATGTTGTCGAACAGATGAGAAATGGAAAATCACCTCAACAGGCTTGTGAAGCACTTTGTAAGCGTATCGTAGACATAAACGGTGGAACTAAAAATATTAATTTTAATGATAAAATAGTAGCTCTTGGAAAAGATGGTTCAGTTGGATGCGCATCAATCAAAGAGAAGAAAGGTAATGAACCTAAGCTAGCTTATTGGTCAAATAAAGGATTTAATGTATATAAGGGTACTTATCTTATTGAAGAATAGTTAGTATATTATATAGGTTAACTTCATAATAAATTCATTAGGCATTTCATTGCCTCTGATTTTATAACTAAAATCCAGCCTTGACCTTGACATTATAATAAATTGAATGCCAGGAGCAAATGTTGACATAAACTTATTATACCTAAAGGGATAATTCTTACTTAAAATTGTACTAGTTAAATATTCAAGATAAATATTAAAGTTTGTTTGTTTATAAGACTTATATTTTCTGGGAAATAATAAATAACCAGCAGAAATTGAGTTATGGATAGAATTAAAGTTTTTATCATCATAAGCACCGTCAGCAGTAGTATTTGAAATAATCCCAAAACCAGACGTTACTGAAATAGCAAGTTTATTCACCAACTGAGTGGCAATTAATCCAACTTCAACTCCTGTATCTTGAAAATCTAAATTATAATTATTAATAATAAATTTATAATTAGGAAGGTTCCATTTTCCATGATTAGCATATTTTATAAATGACGATACTCGAGTATGATACTTTTTCTTATCAGTTGAAATCAGCCTTTGTTTAGAATATATTTTAAATCCATTAAAACCAAAGTTGGGTGTTGGATTAAATGGGTTATTTGAAAATTGAAAACTAGCACTAATCATTATTTTTTTAGATATACCATATGAAATTGAAGGTATAAGGAGTCTAGCTAAATTAACAGAACCAGGTTCATTAATTTCATTTAAAAATATTGTGTGATGATGAAGTCTAACTACTTTAGTGCCTTTAGGAATAAGGCTGGCTGGTTCAGTATTAATATATAGTTCTTGTGATAAAGCAATGTTACCTATAAATAAAAAAAAAAATAAAATAAAATTTTTCAACTATTCGGAATCAGGCTCTAAATGAAATACCTTTTTAGATACTAAATTTTCATGATTAGAACAACAAGATTCATTATGGGAACCGGTCAGATAACAAGCATGAGATGTAAACTCACTAAATGATTCAAAATCATTTTCAGAAATAAAATTTTTATCAATTAAATTATATGTACTTGAATTTTTATTATCAGCCATAATAAAATGAAAAAGGTTATTATTATAAACAGCATGATCATTATTACTTGTGTTCAGCTTTTCATCAAAATTTATTTTAATATTTCCAATAAAAAACCCAGCATCTTCAACTTTTTCTTGAATCATATCAAAATCAATAAATTTAGTATCATCAAAAACTATTTCAAATGAAGTTTTCTCTAAATCAGGAGTTATTTGTTTTATAAAATCTAACTTTTCTAAACTCTTTTGAGTTGAAAATGAACACATTGCACAAGTAAGTCCATTTACAGTTATAGTAGAGTTAAAAGATTGAGAATATGAAAACAATGAGATAAATAAAAATGAAAGAATGAATAAATATTGTTTTTTCATATTGTCTAAAAATAATTTATTTTTACAAAAATACGAATAATTGAGAAAAATAATAAGATATATATCTTTTTTAACATTAATTATATTTTTATCGTGTGAAAATAAAAAAGAGGTAAATAAAATCAAAAAATTAAAACCTTTAACCACTTTAAAAAATGAGGAATTTAAATTAGAAGAATTAAAAGGGAATGTTGTTATTGTTAACCTTTGGGCTACATGGTGTAAACCATGTATCGCTGAATTCAAAAGTCTAGAAAAATCTAAAGAAATATTTAAAGAAAAAAATATTAAAATAATAGCAATATCTAATGAATCATTAGAAAAAATATCTAATTTTTTGTCTAAAAGAACTATTGATTTAGACTTTATAAAATTAAATGGAGATTTGAGTTATTTTAATGCTTATAGTCTACCAACAACTATTGTTCTTAATAAAGACGGGAATGAAAGTTTTAGAATAACAAATAGTATAAATTTTACAAGTAATGATTTTACAAAAAAAATATTAAATTTAGAGGCTTTATAATTCCTTTATACCTGAAGTAATATTTCCAAAGATTCTTCTTGATTCCATGTATTTTTCCATATGATATTTATCATAATCTGATCTATTAGAATAAACAGAGTTTATCCTAACATTTTTAGAAGCTTGAATAAAATAGCCATCTCCTAACCAAATAGCAACATGATCAATTCTACGTTTTTCTTCTTTATAATAACCAAAAAACATTAAGTCACCAGTTTGAAGATTACTCCAATCTTTTTTATCATCAACAAGAATTCCTTCTTTTACCTGTTGAGAAGCATCCCTTGGTAAAATATATCCATTCATAAAATAAACAGATTTAGTATAACCTGAACAATCAAAACCTTTAGATGAAGTCCCCCCCCATAAATATGGTATTCCTATTAAACTATGAGCATTTTTAAGTAAATTTTTAATTGAAAAATTCTTATCTCTTACAGAAGAGATAGAATTTAATAAAGAACTTTCTACCCATCCTACCCTGCCATCAGGATATTTAACTTTGGATAGTTTAGAAGAATTTTCAATTACTTTAAATGAAGAACCTAAGACTAAATCTGATATAACTCTAACCTTATCTTTTGTCTCATATGAAAATCCATAAGGTTTATTAAAATAAACTATATCATCAGAAAAGTAATCATTAAAATTATCCTTAGAAATAGGATGTATTCCTCCATGATCAACCCATGAAATATAATCATCTGGAGTTTGAACTAAATACCATTCTCCTTTCTTTGTTAATATTTTTACTCTGGTTCCTAAAATTACTTGAGAAACTAATTCAGAAGAATGAGATGGATTTTTTCTAAGATTAGCAACTGAATTATTTATAATACCATCGGTTATTTCATAATTTGGATATAATATTATATTATCTTCAAAAGGTATTTTTTCAGTTATCAAAAATTGAAGAAATTCTTTTTTTGCTTCAAGCAAATCAGTTTGACCTATTAGTTTAATAGGATTTTTTGAGTAGTCAATATCAACATTCCAAATGGCAACTCTTGAATCAGGTGCATATTTTTCAGTTAAAAAATCTATTTTTTCTTCTACTAACTCTTCATAATTATTATTAGAACATGATATAATAAAAACTAAAATTATTAAAAAATAAAAATTCCTCATTAAACTTATTTAAGAGCTTCAAATTTATCAAAAATATCAAGAATATAAGGTAATGCACCAGTTGAATGAGTTTTTGATTGTAGTGGAATAAATTCTACAAGAGAAGGATTCACACCATTTGAAATAAAATTATCATATACATCTACAGAATTTTGATAAGGAACAGTTATATCACTAGTTCCATGATACATAAACATTTTTGTTTTTGGTATCCACTGATTAAAACTATTTTCATTAAATGCTTCTGCTATAAGATTAAGTGATGGATCTGTAAAAACATTATTTCTAAAATTCTCAGTAAACAAAACATTAACAGTGTCATTTAATACATCATTTATTTGTCCTCCTGAGTATTGTCCATTAAAATACTGTGGGATTAATGAAGCATATGGTTCATTAAAAATTTGATTTAAAGATAAATCCCAGTCATATGAAGTCTTATAAGAAATAGCAACATATGCCATATAATATGGAACATGGTATGTTTCAAGAGATAAAAAATAATTTAATACACCAGTTATATCATAACCTCCAGCTGCTGGAGCAGAAGCTATTAGTTTAAGTCCACTAATATTATTTTCTTCTAAATTTTTATGAGCAGACATAGTAGCAAAGCCACCTTCAGAATAACCAGATAAAAAAACATTTCCATTAAAATTATATCCTTCAATTTCTGCAAGTTCTTTTGTTGCTTTTATCATATCAACAATAGTACTACCAGTTATATCAGATCTATAATATGGATGAACAATATTATCTGACACTCCAAAGCCTAAATAGTCTGGAATAACAAATATATAACCTGCACTTGCAGCATTTGCAAAGAAACTATATTGAATTAAATCTTCAGATGGAGCATCTCTATGAAGAGAAGTTGTACCATGATTAAAATTCAAAATAGGAACATTATCTGTTGTTTCGGGAAAAGCAACAATACCTGAAGCTTTAATCGTTTCACCTTTATAAGTTGTTTTATATGTAATTGTGTATAAGCTTACACCATAATTAACATATTTAGTGATATCTTCAAATTGTGAACTTTGAACCGCATTCAGCACCATTTCTTTATCTTGAGTATATAGTCTTAAATAAGAATCTAAATGAACTATTGGTATAGTATCAGAGTTATTACAAGAAACTAAAAATGAAAAGAAAAATATAAAAAATAAATACTTTGTATGTCTCATTATATATTTGAATTTAATATTACAATTATCTTACACAAATTTAGTTAATATTGATTTATGGATAACTATGGTATTCTATCTTTACTTCCTCCTGTTATAGCAATTTTTCTTGCTATTAGAACTAAACAGGTTTTTATTTCACTAATTACAGGAATATTTATTGGATGGTTAATTGTTGGAGAATGGAATCCTCTTAAGGGTTTCTTACTAACAATTGATGGAATTGTCAACGTATTTAGTGACATAGGGAATACAAGAGTAGTTTTATTTACATTTTTAGTTGGTTCAATAATAACATTTATTCAAATATCTGGTGGGGTTGCTGGCTTTATAAACGATGCAAAAAAATACATTAGTACAAATGAAAATGAAATACAAAAAAGCAGAAAGAAAGCTCAAATATTTGCTGCATTAACTGGAATTATAATTTTTGTTGAATCTAATATTTCTGCTCTTACTGTTGGAACAATATTCAGACCAATATTTGATAAATTAAAAATATCAAGAGAAAAATTAGCATTTATAGCTGACTCTACATCAGCACCTTCTAAATTATTAATTCCTTTTAATGGATGGGGAGCATTTATTATGGGTCTTCTAGTAACTCAAGGTGTCGATAATCCTTTCATGGGTTTAATATCAGCGCTGCCTTATAACTTTTACCCTATTTTAGTTATTACTTTTTTATTTTTTTTAATCATATCAGGAAAAGATTTTGGCCCTATGAAGTCAGCAGAAATTAGAGTAAGGGAAGGAAAAATGTTTAATGAAGGATCAAGACCAATGGTTTCTGAAGAAATAACAATCATAAAAACTAAAAAGGGAGTAAAAGAAAATTCTTTAAATATGTTTATTCCATTATTTTCAATGGTTATAACTATGCCCCTTATGTTATTTTATACAGGATATAGTAAAGAATTAATAGATAATAATATTTTAAACTCATTTTTTTCTATCATAGGAAATGCTTCTGGATCTGCTTCAGTATTATACTCAGTTTTAACTGCACTTTTTATTTCTTCTTTTTATTATTTTATTAAAAAAATAATGACAATAAGAGAGATTATTGATTATTCGATAAAAGGAATGTCTGGAATGATTTCTCTAGCACTCTTAATTATTCTTGCATTTGCAATTGGAAATCTATGTAATGAATTAGGAACAGGGCTTTATGTATCAAATGCATTAAAAGATATACTATCTCCAAAAGTAGTTCCTGTACTTTTATTTATTACAAGCTGTTTTATTTCCTTTTCTACTGGAACTTCATGGGGTACTTTTGCTATAATGGTTGCTATTGCTATTCCAATATCTAATGAAATGGGAATAAATTCTTCAGTTGCTTTAGCTGCTGCTCTAGGTGGTGGATTATTTGGAGACCACTGCTCTCCAATTTCTGATACATCTGTAATATCATCTATGGCTTCTTCAAGTGATCATATTGATCATGTAAAGACCCAAATCCCATATGCACTTATCTCTGGCTCAATAACAGCAATATTATATTTAGTTATAGGATTTAGCTATTAAAATATTAATTTCAATCCTCTTTATATATTTCCTTTCTAACCTCTACCCTAATTTCTTTCTTACAATCCTTTAAAGTACTATCCATTTTAATATTACTTTTTATTTACTGACTTAAATGAAGCAGCAGATGATAAATCTATTTAAATAAATACCTTTAATCTAATTTTGATAAATCCATAAATACTAAAATCTATTTTATTCTTTTTGCCTTGAAAATACCATTAGGTTGAATAAAGGAAACGTCTAATACTTTACCTTTATCATTAACTTCAAATTCTAACTTATATCCGTCTAAAATTTTAATTGCAAATATATGTTCGTCAATAGGATATAATTCATAATCTGACTGATCTGGAATAAAAGCATAAAGTATATCACCTTTAAAAAATATCTTAACTATTACATCAGAAGAAAGGCTGTATTCACCAACATATTTTTCTAATATTTTTTTGTCAACATCTAACTTATTAGGCTTTCTTTCAAAAACTATAGGATTTTCAATAGCTGGTTCTAGTTGTGAGCTTAATGAATTAATATCTCCCAGACTATTTGTTGAAAAATTAAACAAAAAATTTATTATACCTTTTTTATTTATATCAACTTTTCCATCAACAATCATCACCGGTTGAAAAGTATCATAATGATAATGATTTAACCACATTTTAATATATGGTGTAATTGCAAATAAAGAATCGTTTGTTACAAATAATTCTATTTTTCCATACCCTAAATTTGTATAAGTTCCACTATATTCTTGGAGTAAATGTGAAGGCTTTGTTCCTTCTTTTTTATTGGAAATGAATATTTTTTTAACTTCTTTCTGATTTTTCTTAACTTCTTTGAGTTCATCTAAAACTACTTTAAGCCATTCTGTTTTTTTAACACCAAGCATTCGATCAGAAATAATATTTCTTACTGCTGTAGGAATATTTGATCCACCCTGATTAGCTAAAACTACAATTCCTATACTGTCGGCAGGAAAAAAACTAGTGCTAGCCCTAAATCCATCAATAGCTCCTCCATGTTCTACTCTATAGTGACCTTTATATGAAGAAAGTGACCATCCAAAACCATAATTTGCTAAGTGTATATCAGGTCTTTCTTTAGTTGGAAGATTTCCACCAATTACATTTTGGGAACTTATTGCTTCTGTAACATAAGAAGAAGGTAAAATTTCTTTTTCTTCAAATTTTCCTCCATTTATCCATGCTATCAACCAGTTAGACATTTCATTAACACTACTATTGATACTACCTGCAGGTCTCATTCCTGCAATTTTATAATAATCTGTCTTTTCATGACCTTCCATATATCCAATTGCAGCATTATCGGCCTCTTCCATTTCAGCGATAGATACATTTGACCTATTCATGCCCAAGGGTTCAAAAAACATAGTTTTTATATTATCTTCCCATAAATTTCCAGTTACCCTTTCACCTATTACACCTTGAAGTAAAAACATAAAATTGTTATAATAATATTTATTTCTTACTGATGTAAATGGTTCATGGTACTTTATTCTTGAAATCAGACTATCCTTAGAAAAAGTAGGGAAAAAATACCAAGAAACATCATGTCTAGGTATCCCTGTCCTATGGCTCATTAAATCTCTTATTGTAATAATATCATTCATCTGATCATCATAAAAACTTAACTCTTTAACATAATCAATTGGACTATCTTCAAAATCAATTTTCCCATCATTTCTCAATAAGCCTAAGATTGAAGAAGTGAATGCTTTTGTACAAGACCCAATAGCAAATAATGTATTAGCATCTACCTTTAGTTTATTTTTATAATCTCTATACCCAAAGCCTTTTGAATATAAAATTTTATCTTTTTCAACAATTGCTACAGCAAACCCAGTCTCATCTAATGATTTTAAAGCTTTTTCTAATTCTATATCAATACCTTTTAACCTTTCATCTAATTGAGAAAAAATACTAGTAAAAGGAATAATTATAAATAATGATATTATAAGTATTATTTTCATTTTGGTGAATTAAATTAATTAAATATTTTTATTTGATATTTATCTTTAGATGTTTTAAATACCAATTTTTAAGATTTTCAAGTCCCGCCTCCATTGTCGATAATGGTCCAGGAACATATTTTTTTGATAGTACACCCTTTTGATTATTTTCAATTATTTTTTTATCAGCAACCGTAGTTTTATCCCACATCCATATCAAATCATCTATATTATAATCAATACCTTCAATAGCTTTTTTATCTACTAACCACATAATTTCAACATCTGTTTCCATTGGACTTTTTGGAATAAAAGTAAATAATGTAGCAAAATCATTAGATAATAATAAGCTATTAAAAGGAGAGATTCCAATAGTTGTATATCCTCCATCAAACTCTTTAAATTTTCCCATAAGAATAGAAGCTGGTTTACCACTTCTTGTTTCTGATAATCTATCTTTTGAAAATGGGGTTCTTTCAGCACTTCTATAAAAATTAGAAAATTCTTTTTCACTAAATTCACCATAATGATGACCTAATTTTTTTGCTTTTTTATTCCAACTATTAAGTTCATTCATAAAGACTTCTGAAGAAGGTCCCGTATTACTACCAGCACCATATGCTTGAATATAAGAAGCACTATGGACTTCACAATATTCAGGATGAGCAACTGAACAATGATAACATTCATGAAAATTATCAAGAGCTAATTTCCAATTACCTGATGTAGGATATGTTTTTCTAAATGCAATTTTAGAATTAGATAAACCATGCATTTCAATAAATGGTTTTAATGGAGTAATAAAATTTTTAAAACTATCAGGTTTATCAGAAAAATTTATAAAAATAAGTCCTTCATATACTTTAGAATTACATGTATGTAAGCTCCAATTTTTAGGATCAAAATTTTCATCCATCATACTTGCGTTTTTTAATTTACCATCTAATGAATATCCCCAAGCATGGTATGGACAAACAAATAATCTTTTTTTTCCTTCATTTTCTAAACATATTCTAGAACCCCTATGTCTACATACGTTATAAAAACAATTTATTTTATTATCATCTCCTCTAACAACAATTATAGACTCATCTCCAACATTTGATAAAAAATATTCTCCCCTTTTTTTTATTCTTGACTCATGGCCAACAATTATCCACTGATTAAAAAAAAAGGTTTTGAGATCCAAATCAAAAATCTTTTGATCTTTAAAAAAAACTTGATCTAGTGGAAAATTTGTTTTTTGTTTATTAATTATTCCTTTAAGGGCTTTCACTATTATATATATCTATTAATTATAATTTCAAATATACAAGAATATTACATTTCTTAATTAGTTTCATTTCTTAAATATTATTTAAAAATAGTTAGATTTCCTTTGTACTCAGAAATAGTATATTTAATTAAATAGAAATAAATTCCAGCAGAAAAATCACCACCATCCCACTCAAAATTTCTATCATAAGATCTATATAATTCTTTACCATTTCTATCTAGAATAGATATAAACTGAAAATTATCATTACAAACATCAATAGGTAAATTTTGAGATAAATCTATCAAATTTGATAAAACATAGGTATCATTAATACCATCTCCATTTGGACTAAAAGCGTTAGGAGGTTCAAACTGATATTGAAATATAATTTTATTATTTAATAAATTTAGTTCTACCAAAACAGCAAGCCTATCTTCACTCTCACATCCATCAATACTTTGTGAAGCATAATAAAGTTGACCATTTTTTAAAATTATAGATAAAGGCAATTCATCACCTCCAATTAATGAGTTATACCATTTAATATCATAACCAAGAACATCTAAAGATGATAGATTGCTTCCACAAAATGCAACCTGTTTTGACTCCCCCAAAGGAGCTTTTGGAATACCAAAAATTACATCTATAGTATCAGAATCTTTACAAGAAGATATATCTTCATTCGAATCAATTAGAAAGCTTGAAACCAAAACTGAATATTTACCCGATTTATTAACAATTATTGATTGAGAAGTATCTCCTGTATTCCATAAATAATTATTATAACCTAAGCCTGCATCAAGTGTAACAACTTCTCCTAGACATTTTTCAACATCCGTACCCAAATCAATTGGTTGAATACAAAGTATATCAAAGAAAGCTTTTCCCTCTATACAAATAGAATCACAATCTATACAATTTCCTTTTACTGAATATGTAATACTATCTAGTAAGTTATAAGAACCATTATGGTCATAAATAAAAGAACCATCATAATTTAAAGCTATTTCCCCCTGTTCTGGACCATTTATTAACTCAACGTACAAATAATCATTTTCTATATTTATATCATTTGATAATAGTCCATCTATAGCATTAACTATAATTGAATCACCAACCTTTAAATTATAATTGTCATTAACTGGTAATGGTAATGTATTAAAAGCACAAGAATCAATTCCAGAAATATAGAAAACTCTTACATGACCAGCATTTTCTCCGTTTCCATCATTTGCATATGCTCCAATAGCAACTTTATAACCATCACTACTTAAAGAGACTGATGCGCCACTTCCATCTCCTACTGTCTCACCATCTATATCAGATCCTAATTGTTCCCACACTTCATTATAAAACTTATAAACTCTAACATGGCCTGACCCCAAACCATTTCCATCATTAAGATATGCACCAATCGCAACTATAGATCCATCACTGTTAAGTGAAATAGAATATCCACTCTGATCATTAATATCTTCTCCATCTATATCTTCTCCAATTCTTTTCCAAGTATCATTTAAATATTTATAAACTCTTACATGACCTGAATTAACACCATTTCCATCATTATAATTAGCTCCAATAGCAACTATAAATCCATCCCTACTTAAAGAAACTGAATTTCCGCTATAATCATCTTCTGCCTCACCATCAATATCTTCTCCCACCTGAAACCATGAATCTCCCAAATACTGATAAACCCTAACATGACCTGAAGAAATTCCATTCCCATCATTAGAAAAAGCACCAATAGCAACTCTAAAACCATCACCACTAAGAGAAATAGAATGCCCACTACCATCTCCTGCTGCCTCTCCAAAAATATCTTCTCCCATCTGTACCCATCCACTATCTTCATACTGATAAATTCTCACTTGTCCTGCATCAATACCATTTCCATCATTATAATTAGCTCCAATAGCAAGAATAAAACCATCATCACTCAAAGAAACAGACTGACCACTATAATCACCTTCTGCATCACCATCTATATCATTTCCCATCTGCATCCAAATACCACTGGTGTACTCATAGACCCTAACATGACCTGAAGAAATTCCATTCCCATCATTTGCAGGAGTACCAATTGCTAATCTTGTTCCAACACTAGAGAGTGACACTGAACTTCCACTATAATCATCTCTTGCCTCCCCATCTATATCTTCTCCCATCTGTATTCAAGTGCCATCAATATTCTTATAAACCCTAACATGACCCCTATCATCGGTGATATCAAAAGTAGCTCCATCATTTTCTCTTGCTCCAATAGCTACTATTGTTCCATCACTACTCAAAGACAAAGAAAAACCACTCTTATCAATTATTGATTCACCATTGATATCTTGACCAAATTGTTTCCATTCTTGAGAAAAAGAGGATGTTTGGATTAATATTAAAATAAAAATAATCAACTTTTTCATCCTTATAATCTAGACTTATCTATAAATAAATCAAAGTTTAGATAATATTTTTAATTCCTCTTAGATATTTTTAGATTGTATTTATAACCCAAACTAAAATTTAAATAATATGAAATATTTTTTTATATATATCTATTAATTATATTTTCAAATAATTCTTGTTTTCCAGAAACTAGCTTAGCTTCTTCCAAGTTCGAAGCATAAAAATGCAGACCATCTAAAGAAATTTTTCCATCTTCAAAATCTTTTCCTTTACCGGAATCGAAGGAGGAATACCTCTCTTCTATTAAACTAGAGTATTCAGAGTTATCTAACATTTTTTCAGTGATAATTAGACTCCTAGCAAAAAGATCAATTGCACCAATATGTGAATAAAATAAGTCGTTTAAATCAGTAGAATTTCTTCTCGTTTTAGCATCAAAATTTATGCCTCCACCCTGTAAACCACCAGATCTCATTATAACCAAAAGAGATTCAACTATTTCGTATATATTATTTGGAAATTGATCTGTATCCCATCCGTTCTGGTAATCTCCCCTATTCGCATCCATACTACCAAGCATATTGGCATTGGCAGCAACCTGAAGTTCATGTTGAAAAGTATGGTTGGCAAGTGTAGCGTGGTTTACCTCTATATTTAATTTAAAATCATTCTCAAGACCATAATGCTCTAAAAAACCAACTACTGTAGCAGCATCAAAATCATATTGATGTTTAGAAGGCTCCATTGGTTTAGGCTCAATAAAAAACCATCCTTCAAATCCCTGACCTCTAGCATAATCCTTGGCTAAATGAAGAAATTTAGCCATATGATCAAGTTCCCTTTTCATATCTGTATTAAGAAGTGTCATATAACCTTCTCTTCCTCCCCAAAACACATAATTCTTACCGCCAAGTTCTATTGTTACATCGAGTGCATTTTTTACCTGAGCACCTGCCATGGAAAGGATATCAAAATTTGGATTGGTAGCCGCACCATTCATATACCTTGGATTAGAAAAAAGATTTGCTGTACCCCAAAGAACTTTAATATCAGAAGACTTAATTTTTTCTTTAGCATAACTAGTTATTTTATTTAACCTATTTTCAGATTCCCTAATTGAATCTCCCTCATCAATTAAATCAAAATCGTGGAAACAGAAATGATTTATACCGAGCTTAGAAATAAATTCAAATGCAGCATCCATCTTATCATATGCGTTCTGATAGGGATCGGATGAAGATGCCCAAGGAAAAGTCTTTGTACCAACTCCAAAGGGATCATTTCCTGTATTTACAAATGAGTGCCAGTACGCAACAGCAAAATTGAAATGGTCTTTCATAGGTTTTCCAAGAACCATTTTATTTTCATCATAAAATTTATAAGAAAAAGGATTATCAGAACCTCTTCCCTCAAATTCTACCTTTTTTACATCTTTAAAGTATTCTTGTTGACCTATTATTATTGACATATATTTTAATAAAAATTAGGTAAGAAATTTTTCCATTCATCATAATGGCTAGTATATCTAGCTACTAATTCCTTATCTGGTTTTAATTTAGTAATTAATTTTAAATTATTAAAAGCTTCTCCCTCATTAGAATAATAACCTATCCCTAAAGCAGCAGCTCTAGCAGCTCCCTGGGCACCATCAGTATCATAGATTTCTAAATCTATTCCAGAGGTATTTACAAATGCTTCTCTAAATAACATACTTAAAAATAAATTTGCATTTCCTACCCTAATAGTTTTTACCTTAACACCTAAATCTTTGAGCATCTCTATTCCATAACACATAGAAAAAGCTATTCCTTCTTGAACTGATCTAATTAAATGGGTATCATTATGAACATTAAAATTTAAATTGATGAAATGAGATCCAAGCTCTTTATTATTAAACAACCTTTCAGAACCATTACCAAAGGGATAAAATTTAAGGTTATCAGAACCTACTGAAGTATTCATTGCTGATAAATTTAAATTATTATAATCTCTTTCTTTAAGTAATTTTCTTAACCATGAAAATGCTATTCCACAGCCATTAATACAAAGAAGCAATCCGTTTCTAGTTTTACTTTTTGAGTTATTACAATGTAAAAAAGTATTTATCCTATTATTCTTATCATAAATATTTTTATCTGTAACAGAATAGATTACAGCTGAAGTACCAGCAGTAGCCGCAATCTCACCAGGGTTGAGCGCATTCAAAGAGAATGCATTGTTTGGTTGATCTCCTGCTCTATACGTTAATTTTATATCTTTTCTAAAACCAAATAAATTAGATATATCATCTTTAACATTGCCATGAATTCCAAAAGAAGAGACAACTTCAGGAATCATTTTTTCATCAATATCATAATATCTAAGTAAGTCCTTTGAAAGTTCTCCTCTATTAAAATCCCATAGAATTGCCTCTGAAAGACCACTTTCAGTAGTAGTTATCATTCCTGTAAACTTATAAGCTATATAATCACCAGGTAACATGATTTTATGTATGGAATTATAAATTTCCGGTTCATTATCTTTTACCCACTTTAATTTAGAGGCTGTAAAATTTCCAGGTGAATTTAGTAGATGCTTAGAAATAATTTTTGAATCAATATCATCATGTGTCTTCAAACCAATTTCAACAGCCCTAGAATCACACCATATAATTGATGGTCTTACAGGTTTTCCTTTAATATCTAATGCAACAAGCCCATGCATCTGATATGATATTCCTATTGCATCAATAAGCTTAAAATCTATTTTTTTGTTTAAAATATTTATACACTTAATGACACAATCCCACCAATAAAGTGGGTCTTGTTCCGCCCATCCAATTTTTGTACTTTCTATAGACATTTCATTTTTAGGAAAACTAACTGATTCAATGCAATTAGAATCACTCCCATCAAGTATCGAAATTTTTACTGAAGAGCTACCTAAGTCTATACCTAAAAAATAGTTTTTACGCTCCATTAATTAAGTTATTTAATGGTAATAATAAAAATAAAAAAGAATAAAAAATGTGTTTTAAAAAGTTTAAATCTTTCATATACATAAAGATAAAATGTTAAATTGTAATTCTTATATGGGTGATAAAAATAATAAAAAATTAGGTTTAAAAGAGTCTATAAGCCTTGTCGTTGGAAATATGATAGGTGCTGGAATTTTTATGTTACCCTCATCCCTCGCAAAATTTGGTTCAATAAGTGTTTTTGGATGGATAATATCTGGTTTTGGAGCAATAGTAATTGCTCTAATTTTTAAACGATTAAGTCAAAAATTTCCTGGAAAAAGTGGACCTTTTCACTATACAAAAGAAGGGTTTGGTGAATTTTCAGGTTTTTTTGTGGTATGGGGTTACTGGGTATCCATACTACTAACAAATGCAGGACTAGCAATAGCAATTACAAGTTATTCTGGAGTACTTTTCCCAATATTACAAAACAGTATACAAAGTACTATATTCTCAATATTCGTTATTATTATAATTACTACAATTAATACTTATGGAATTAAAACTGCAGGAAGATTTCAACTGGTAACATCTATTTTAAAAATACTACCACTATTACTAACTATAGTTATAGGTTTTTTTGTCTTTAATCCTGAACATTTTACAATATTAAATACAAGTGGAGAATCAAATTTTAATGCTTTGACAGCAACTGCTGCTCTAACATTTTTTGCTTTTCTAGGAGTTGAGTCTGCTACAATTCCTGCTGAAGGAACACATAATCCTTCTTATACTATACCCAAGGCAACAATGATAGGAACAATAATTACAATTTGTATATACCTATTTTCTTCTATTGCACTTATGGGAATAATTTCTCCTGTAGAACTTGCTAATTCAACTGCTCCATTTGCAGATGCAACAGGAATAGTTCTTGGAAATATAGGAAAAAATACCATAGCAATTTTTGCAATAATTGCCGCTGTAGGTGCGCTAAATGGATGGACGCTTTTACAGGCTGAAATACCAAAATCTTTAGCTCAAGAAGGACTTCTTGGTAGTTCTTTTAAAGAATTAAACAATAAAAATGTTCCTAGCAAAGGACTTTTTATAACTAGCTCTATTGTCTGCTTATTAATTATTATAAACTACTCTAAGGGCTTAGTTGATATTTTTACTTTCTTAATTCTAACTGGAACATTTTGTGCTCTTATTCTATATTTATTTACATCTCTTTCTGAAATATTTATTCTTATAAAACAAAAACAACCAATGATTAATCTTATTCAACCTATAATTCTTGCAGTTCCAGCATTTGGATTTACATTGTGGATGATTATTGGAACTGGTGGTGAATCAATTTTTTATGGCATATTACTTTTATCAATATCTATACCTATTTATATTTATTATAAAAAAAAACATGATTGATTCTAAATACATTAGAAAACATTTTCCTTCATTAAATAGATTTGATGATAATGATAATAAAATAATATATCTAGATGGACCTGCAGGTACGCAAGTTCCTCAAATTGTTATTGATGGGATATCTGATTATTATATAAACAGTAATGCTAATACTCACGGGGAATTTATAACTAGCCAAGAGACTGATATTACAATGGATTCCATGAGAACAAAAGCTGCAGAATTACTAGGAGCTGAAAATAAAAATTGTATTTCTATTGGTCAGAATATGACATCTTTATGCTTTAGTCTAGCTAGAGCGTTATCAAAAAAATTTAAAGCAGGTGATGAAGTAATTATAACTGAATTAGATCATGAAGCTAATAGAGGACCATGGAAAACACTTAAAGAAATAGGTGTTAAACTAGTAGAAATAAATCTTTTAGATAATGGAACTCTCGACTATGAAGATTTTGAAAATAAAATAACAGATAAAACGGTACTTGTTGCTATGGGAATGTCATCAAATGCAATTGGAACACTTAATGACTTTAAAAGAGTAAGAAATTTTATAAAAAATAAAAAATGTTATTTTTTATTAGATGCGGTACACTATGCTCCACATTTTTCAATAGACGTCAAAGAATTTGGTTGTGATTTTCTTCTCTGCTCGGCATATAAATTCTATGGTCCACATATAGGTATATTATATTCAAAACCTTCACTTCTAGATAAATTAGATACCGATAATTTAATTGCTCAGGATCAAAAATCACCCTATAAAATAGAAACCGGAACACTTAATCACGCATCATGTAATGGTGTATCAAAAGCAATAGATTTTATTTCTAATTTAGGAGAAGGTAATAATTATAGAGAAAAAATTATTGATGCTTATAATAAATTAGGAGTTCATGAACATAATATTGCTTCATATCTTTATAAGGAAATTAATAAAATAGAAAATTTAACAGTTATTGGACCTGATTTTTCTACAAAAAGAAGAACTCCTACGGTTTCTTTTATTCATAAACATATGACGGCTAATGAAGTATGCAAAATATTAGGAAAAAATAATATATGTGCCTGGGATGGTCACTTTTATGCAATAAAGGCAATTCAAAAATTAAATCTTGAAAAAATTGGTGGAGTAACAAGACTTGGAATATCAGCATACAATACTATGGGTGAAATAGATACAACTATAAAAGTTCTTTCAAAGATTTAACTATATTTAGTTTTTACAAATTAAATATAAACACTATGAATTTAAATAACTTATTTAAAATTTCAGCTGCATTATTACTTATAAATGGTGTATTAGCTACTTTTATGCCACATATATTTATAGGTCAAGCCGGGATGACACTAACTGATGATGTAACAACTATTACTCAAGCATTTGGAACTTCATTATTGGTACTATCCTATATAATTTATAGAATGCCAAGTATTTCAAGTGATATTAAAGATGCAGGAATGATAGCTGTTATCGTTTATTTAGCTTTTATTATACTTATATCTGTTCATTTATATACTGGACAAGCAAGTGGATTAACTCCAATGGTAAATCTTGGATTAAATATTGTTATGGGAGCTTTATTTTATTTAAAAAGCAAATAAAATTTACTTTTTATAATACTCACTCATAACATGATTTAGAGTCTTATAAGAATTTAAGAGAATTTCTTTAATTGTTGAATTTTTCATCCATTCAACTTTTTCGATATTCTCTTTTTTTTGAGGTTTCATTTTACTTGAGTCTAAAGAATACATTTTATACCAAGTAGTCTTTTTTAAAATAAATTTTTTTTTAGATGTATACGTGTGCCATGTAGAAGTTATTTTTTTTTCTAATTTAACTTTAACTTTAGTTTCTTCTTCAACTTCTCTTTTTGCACATTGTTTAATACTCTCTCCTTTATCAAGTTTTCCTTTTGGAAGATCCCACTTTTTTAATCTATAAATAAATAAAATTTCTTCTTTATTATTCTTAACTACTCCACCACCAGCTTTAATAATTTTAAACATTTTTTTTACTTTATTAATAACTCTACTGTAATCTTTTAATGTTATTGTAATAGAATATATTTTGATAAATTTTTTTATTGTCATCTTTTTTAACAAATCGGTAATTGTTAAAAAATTTGAATCGTAAATAAGGACTCTAGAAAATAATTTTAAAGGTACTATACCTGAAGAACCATCAATATGAGTATCATAGTCTTCTTTCTTTAAATTAGAATTATCTAATTTTTTAAAATAAATAGGAATGTCATTAACAAAAATTGTTTTCATCTAAATCTATTAATAATCTAAGCAAAATATAAAAATTAAATCTTAATTTTGTTAAAATGAGCTCTAAAGAATTATTAAGAAATTTATTAGAAATAAATTCAATTAAGATTAATTTAAAAAATCCATTTAATTGGGCTTCTGGATGGAAATCTCCTTTTTATTTTGATAACAGAATTTCATTATCATATCCATCAATAAGAAATAAAATAACACTTTCTTTAGTGGAATTATGTAATAAATATTATTCTGACGCAGAAGTAATAGCTGGAGTAGCTACTGCAGGAATTCCGCAAGGATCTCTTATTTCTAATGAGTTAAATAAACCTTTCGTTTATATAAGATCAAAACCAAAATCACATGGAATGGAAAACCTTATTGAAGGTAGACTTGAAAAAAATAAAAAAGTTATCGTAATTGAAGACCTTATATCTACTGGAGGAAGCTCCATAAAAGCTGTTGAAGCAATAAGAAACAATGATTGTAACGTAGAATGTGTACTATCAATATTTGATTATGGATTTGATATTTCAAAATCCAATTTTTCAAATATTAATTGTAAACACAAAAGCCTTTATAATTACGATGATCTTCTAACTGTAGCTCTACAAAATAACTATATCACACAAGATGAGATACAAGAACTCAAAAAATGGAGAAATAATCCTGGAGAGTGGAATTAGAAGAATATCTATCGTATAAAATTAACGGTAATAACTAAGAAACTTTTTTAACTTCTCCAGCTATCATACCTTTTCTTCCTTCAACTAATTCAAATTCCACAGAATCACCTTCATCTATGTTATCTATTAAACCTGTTGAATGAACAAAATATTCAGTATTTGAATCATCTTCTATGATAAATCCAAATCCTTTTGTTTGATTGAAAAATTTTACTTTACCTGTACTCATAATGTAATGTTTATTAAATTTAGGTTGCAAGATAACCCTAAAAGTCAAATAAACGAACTTATTATAAAATAAATTCAGAGTTTTTATTTAACATAAGTTAATTCCACTGGTATGGTAGTGTCTTTTGCATCAAGTTTCTCAAAAGCTATAGAAGATAATCGTATAGAAATCTTAGCATTTATTCCAGTATCAGGTAGTTTTCCAACTACTCTAACTATAACAACATTTCCATTCATTTGATTTTTTACAAAAATAATTACTCCAACTTCTGCAGTTTTATGAAGAGCTAAATACTTATCAGATTCAATAAATTCATCTATGGTTGCAGCAAAACCTTCTTCTTTTTTAGTTTTCTTTTCTAAATCAGAAGAATTTTTACTGTTAATATTATTTTTTTTAATAAATATTTTTTGATTTAAAGAGAGCTCATTTGATGATAAGTAATTTTGCTTTTTTAATAATTTAACTTCAACATCATAAACTTTTGAAATTGAATAAAGTGTTTCTCCTTTTTTTACAATATGAAAAGTAGTATCCTGAGAAAAAGATGGGTTATATGAAATAAATAATACTATTATCTTAATAATTATGGACTTAAATAATTTTAACTTTGTTTTCATGATTTCAAATATATGTAAGGTTTTATTGATTTATTTAATGCCAGTATTATTTATTAATGCTCAAGAAAAAAAAACTAAAATTTTAATCGGAGAAATTAAACAAAATATAGATCCTAGAATAAATAGATATACAAAATTATTTTTAGAAGAAGCATTAGAAAAAGATATAGACATAATTATTATTGAGATGGATACTTATGGTGGAGCAGTAAATGATGCTGATGATATAAGAACTATGATTTTAGATTATAAAAAACCTATATATGTATGGATCAATAAAGATGCAGCATCTGCAGGTGCTCTCATCTCAATTGCTTGTGACAGTATTTATATGAGTAGTGGAGCAAGTATTGGTGCAGCAACAGTAGTAACTGCAGATGGTGCAAAAGCTCCAGATAAATACCAATCATATATGAGATCTATAATGAGATCTACAGCAGAAGCTAAAAATAGAGATCCTCAAATAGCTGAAGCCATGGTAGATGAGGATATCCAAGTTGATAGTATATCTAAAGAAGGAAAAGTAATTACATTTTCTACAAATGAAGCAATTGAATTTGGGTTTTGTGAAGCTGAACTAAATTCAATTGAAGAAATACTTAAAAGAAATAAAATAGAAAATTATAATATCGAAAAATTTGAACTTGGATCAACAGAAAATATAATTTCTTTATTCTTAAATCCTATTGTAAGCAGCGTTCTTATTCTACTTATAATTGGAGGGCTTTACTTTGAGTTGCAAACACCTGGAATTGGATTTCCTTTAATAGCATCAATTCTAGGTTTAATTTTATATTTAACTCCATACTATTTAAATGGACTTGCAGAAAATTGGGAAATATTTTTATTTTTAATAGGTATAATATTTATTGTTTTAGAAGTTTTTATTATTCCTGGATTTGGAATTGCAGGAATATTTGGATTAACACTTACTATTAGTTCATTAATGCTTTTGATGCTCAATAATGATATATTTGATTTTACATTTGTAGTATCTAAAGATATATTAAATGCTAGTGGAGCTATTTTAATTGCCGTTTTAGGATTTGGTCTATTATTATTTTTTGGTGGAATAAAATTTACAGAATCTTATGCTTTTAAAAAAGTTATGTTACAAGAAACACAAGATTTAGAAAAAGGATATACATCAAAAAAATATTCAGATAAACTAATTGGCCAAAATGGTGTAACTATGACAATTTTAAAACCAAGTGGAAAAATCATAGTATCAAATAAAATCTATGATGCAACTACATCAGGAGAATTTATTGAAAAAAATTCTAAAATTACAGTACTAAATAATGAGGGTTCTACATTAAAGGTAAAAAAGTCCTAAATGAAAATAGTTGGAATTATTCCCTCTAGAATGGAATCAAAAAGATTACCAGGAAAACCATTATTAAAAATAGGTAAAAAATCTATGATTCAGAGAGTTTATGAATCATCAATAAAATGCAATAAATTAAATGATGTTTATGTTGCTTCTGATAATGAAGATATTATTAATCATGTAAAGTTATTTGGAAATGTTATCAAAACATCTTCAAAGCCTATAAATGGTACAGAAAGAGTGTATGAAGCATATTTAAAGTTGCAAAAAAAATATGATTTTATAATAAATATTCAAGGTGATGAACCCTTTATAGATCCAAATCAAATTAATGATCTAATTAAAATTTGCAACAAAAAAAATGATATATGCACATTAATAAAAGAACAAAAATACTCTGATAAGCTTAATAAAAGTTCAAATATAAAAGTCGTAATTAATAAGGATAATGAAGCAATGTATTTTTCTAGATCACTTATACCTAATGAAAATAAAAATATTCTATACAATAGACATATTGGTATTTATGGATATAAACCTTCTATTTTAAGTAAATTAATTGAATTGAATCCATCTTCTCTTGAGATAGCTGAGTCATTGGAACAACTTAGGTGGTTAGAAAATAACTTTAAAATCAAAGTAGCAAAAACCAATCATGATAGTTTTGGTATTGACACAAAAAATGATTGGAAAGTTGCAAATGAAATAGTTAAAACTTAATCTTTGCAAGAAAATTATTTAAACTAATAGTAAAATTAATGAATTTTTTAAAAAACATTTTAAAAAACACTCTATCAGGAATTTTATCTTTTTTCCTTGGTATTTTTTTTATAATAATATTTTTTAGTGTTTTAACAGCTTTATTTTCCGATAATAAAGATGAAAAAATATTAGTTAAAGAAAAATCTATTCTTCATATTGATAATCTTAGTATTATAGATGACAGAGACTTAAAAGCATCAGATGTTAACTTAGATATAGAAATACCTATTCCACTACTTCAATCTCAAAAAATAGGAGAAAAAATTAGCCTAAGAACTTTTGAGAGAATTATTGATTATGCAAAAGATGATAAAAAAATTGAAGCTATATATCTAAATTTTAATGCCATTTCAATAAGCTTTAACAAATTAGAAAAAGTAAGAAGCATTCTAAAAAACTTTAAAGAAGTTAAACCAATATATTCATACTCTGAATATTATTCAAAGGGAGCATATTATCTATCATCAATAGCAAATTATATTGCGGTATCCCCTCCAGGTTTTATTAGCGTTAGTGGATATGGAATAAGTGAGTTTTTTTATAAAGATTTTTTTTCTGAATTAGGGATTAAAATTCAACTTTTTAGAGTTGGAGAATATAAAGGAGCTGCAGAATCTTATGTTAGATCAAACTTTAGTGATGAGAATAAAGAACAATACTTAAGCCTTTTAAACTATAGACTTGAAAATTATTTAAATAATATTTCAGAATCTAGAAATATATCAAAAGATGATTTATTGAATATGATAAATGATTACAAAAGTGAACTATCTCATGATGCATTAAAAAATAATTTAGTAGATGACTTATTGTATGAAGATGAAATGATAGCTTATTTAAAAGAAAAAGTTGATAGTTCATATCAAAATATCTCTCTTTTAGATTATAATAAATCTCTTGAAAAAACCAATAAATACAATAAAAATAAATTAGCAGTATTGTATGCAATTGGAAATATATTAGATGGTAAAGGCGATGAAGGAATATATTCAGAGACAATAATTAAAGAAATTAAAAAAATTAAAAAAAATAAAAATATAAAATCAGTAATTCTTTATGTAAACTCTGGTGGTGGTAGTGCTTTAGCTTCTGATCTTATTACAAGAGAACTTGAATTACTTCAAAAAGAAAAACCATTAACAGTTTATATGTCTGATGTATGTGCTTCTGGTGGTTATTATATATCTATGCCTGCAGATACTTTGATTGCTTCAGAAGGTTCAATTGTAGGATCAATTGGTGTTTTTGGAATATTACCAGAACTCTCAGGTCTTATGAAAGAAAAATTAAAAATAAGTATTGATCATATAAAAACAAACAATAATACTGGTGAAATTGATCTTTTTAGGCCACTTAATAATGATGAAAGAAATTTGATTCAAAGAGGAATAAATCAAGTATATAGTGATTTTCTTAATGTCGTATCAAAAGGAAGAAAAATGGAAACAGAAGCTGTTAATAAGCTTGCTAGAGGTAAAGTATATTATGGTAATGAAGGGAAAAAAATAAATTTAATAGATCTTACTGGAGATTTTAATGATGCTGTAGAAATTGCAGCAAAGCTTGGTAACTTAGATAAATATCAAATCATTGAGTACCCTAGACAGAAAACTGAATTTGAAAAAATTATAAGTTCTCTTACTGAGGTTAAATTTTTATTTAATCCGATAATAAAAGAAACTAATAATAATTGGCTGATTAAATCATTAGTTAATGACAAAAAGTTTGACCCAATTCAAATGCGATTAGAAATTAATATTGATTGATCATTTTTATTTTTGAACTATCAACTTTAACTATTGGAACAATTTGATTATCATTATTTTCAAGGTATTCAAATCCATATAATACATTACCTTGAATAAATTTTTCGTTTCTCAATCCAAACTGAAAGTATTTACCATAATCCTTAACTATATTAAAAATTAGATTTATTAATTCTGATCCTAAAAGGAAATTCTTTGAAATTTTATTTCTATAATTTTTAATATAATAGTCTTGTAGTTTAATAAACTTATCAGACTCAAAATTTATAAAAGAAGAGCTTATCAATGAAATATCTAAATTTTCAAATTGATCTATAGTTATTAAATCAAAATCTAACCATTCATCAAAACCTATAATTGGTATTGTATCATTCCTTATATCAACTGCACTAATTGCATTAGAAGCTAATAAAGAATTTTTAGATGAAATAAATACATGACCAATACTATCATCTTCTATATAGAATTTCTCTTCATATTTATATAAAGTATCAACACCATCTATACCTCTTCCATCTTTTACAAATCTCCCTTCAATAGACTTTAAAGTATCGTATAATGAATCTGATAAAATATACTCATATGAATTTGTTAATGAATCCAAAATTAATCTAGAATCTTCTAATGATACCCCTTGGCTATATATTATATTAAAACCTTCAGCATTTAGCTTATCTTGATAGATTTTAGCAATTAAAGAATCAGCATATTTTTTTTCATAAAATAAAATTGTGTTTTTATTATTTTTAAACCTTTCAATTGAGTAATTAGCTACTTTATTTGCGATAGTTTTTATTGATGGATTAAACAATAAACTATATTTATTATCATCAATAATTTCATTATTATTAGATAATGGATTTATCATCATAATTTTGTTTTCCAAACAATATTGTTTAATTAAGCTTATTGGATTACTATATAAAGGACCAATAATTAAATCAACATTACTTAATTTTCCACTACTAATAATCTGTTTGATAACATCAGGATTTTTTTTAGTGTCAAAAGGTAAAATTTCTATCAAAGAGTTAGTACTGTCTTGATTATTCAACCCATGTAATAAACCTGAATAAAAATCAACTATAAATTTATTATTTTGAATATAAAAAGTATTCTCAAGGCTTTCATACATCAATGGTAATAAAACTGCAACTTTAAACTTTTCTTCTGAGGAAATGAACAATTGATCTTTATCAACAATTTTTAAGATTTTATTTATTTCTTGTCTTACTTCTTCATTAATAAATTCATCTAGTAATCTTCTTCCAAAATATTTAGATATTGAAATGTTTTTTGGATATTTATTATATAAAATTTCTAACTCACTAAAACTCAAAATTTTACTAACTTTTGGGTCTATAATATTATAAAGATTTTTTTTAATCTCAATATTTGAAATTGTGGAAAAAACTTTAAGAGCATCATTTAAATTATTAGTTTCTATTAATATTTTAATTATCCAATAGTTTACTTCTTCAATTTGAGACCAATTAGGATAATTTTTTTTTAAATTATGAAAATTATCCAATGATTTTTTAAATTGATTAACCTTAAATAATGAGACAGCCTTATAAAAAGTTTTATATGGATAAAATTCACTATTTATAGTTATTGATATATCTGAATTAACAATTTGTTCATATTCTTCTAGAAGAAAAAGTTTTTTTATTTGCATATACTTAGAATAATCTGACTGAGCAAATATATTTGAGTATACAAATAGTAAAATAAAAGATAGATAAAAATACTTTTTCATAACTATTCCCATTCTATAGTAGCAGGAGGTTTTGATGAAATATCATAAACCACCCTATTAATACCCTTAACCTTATTAATTATTTGATTTGATACATCAGATAAAAAATCATTTGGCAATCTTGACCAATCTGCAGTCATTCCATCTATACTAGTTACGGCTCTTAAAACAATAGTGAATTCATATGTTCTCTCATCACCCATAACACCTACTGACTTAATTGGCAATAAAATTGTTGCTGCTTGCCATACATCATTATATAATTCATTCTTCTTTAATGCAGATACATAAATATCATCTGCTTCCTGTAATAAATTAATTTTATCTTGTGAAATAGAGCCTAATATTCTTATTCCTAGACCTGGACCTGGAAAAGGATGTCTATTCAAAATTTCATCTGGAACTCCAACTGACTTACCTACTTTTCTTACTTCATCTTTAAATAACGAGTTTAATGGTTCTATAACTTTTAAATTCATTTTATCTGGCAATCCACCAACATTATGATGAGATTTAATAGTTGCTGAAGGACCTTTTACTGATATGGATTCAATTATGTCTGGATAAATAGTTCCCTGAGCTAACCATTTAATATTACCAATTTTTTTTGCTTCCTCTTCAAAAACATTTATAAAAACCTTTCCGATAGATTTTCTTTTTTCTTCAGGGTCTACTTTATCTTTCAAGTCATCATAAAATAATTTTTTTGCATCAATTCCTATAATGTTTAAACCTAATGACTTATAAGATTCTAAAACAGATTCAAATTCATTTTTTCTTAACAATCCATTATCAACAAACACACAATGTAACTTATTTCCAATTGCCCTATGAATTAACATTGCTGCTACCGATGAATCAACTCCTCCAGATATACCTAAGATTACTTGTTCATTATTTATAGTTTTTCTTATACTATCAATGGTTTCTTCAACAAATTTATCAGGTGTCCAACTTTGAGAACATCCACATATACTTGTAGTAAAATTTTTAAGAATTTTAGATCCAAAATCTGAATGAGTTACTTCCGGATGAAATTGTAATCCATAAAAATTATTTTTATTATTATAAAAAGATGCAATTTTAACATCATTTGTACTAGCTAAAATGGAAATTTTATCTGAAATTTCAGTTATAGAGTCAGCATGACTCATCCATACATTAGAATTAATTTCTACACCTTTAAATAGTAAATTCTGATTATTAATTTTAGAAAGCTTTGCTCTTCCATACTCTCTAATTTTAGATTTTGAAACAATACAATTATTTTTAGTTGCAATTAATTGAGCACCGTAGCATATACCAAGTAATGGTAAATTCTTAAATAAGTTTAAATTAATATCAGGGGATTCATCATCATGAACTGAAAAAGGACTTCCTGAAAATATTACTCCAAAAAATTCATTAGTAATTTTTGGAAGATTATTGTATGGATATATTTCACAATAAATATTAAGTTCTCTGATTCTTCTAGCTATTAACTGAGTATACTGAGATCCAAAATCAAGAATTAATATTTTTTCTTCCATCTACAAAATTAAACTTAGGATTTAAAAAAAAGACTATTTATATCTATATTTTGTAATTTAGTCAACAAAAATTATTAATAATTTTTAATTAATAACCAATATGGGAAGAGCATTTGAATATAGAAGAGCAGCTAAAGAAAAAAGATGGGATAAAATGTCTAAACTATTCCCAAAATTATCCAAAGCAATAACTGTAGCTGCAAAAGATGGAGGCTTAGATCCAGAAATGAATTTTAAATTAAGAGCTGCTATACAAAATGCAAAAGCTGAAAATATGCCTAAGGATAATATTGATTCAGCTATTAAAAGAGCTTCTAGTAAGGAAACTAAAGATTATATAGAACAAACTTTTGAAGGTAAAGGTCCACATGGTGTATTAATAATAGTAGAGACAGCTACTGATAATGTCACAAGGACTACCGCTAATATTAAATCTTATTTTAATAAGTCAGAAGGTGGTCTTGTAGCACCTGGTTCATTAGAATTTATGTTCGAAAGAAAATCAGTTTTTCATCTAAAAAAAAATAATATTAATATTGAAGAAATAGAGCTTTTTTTGATTGATTATGGACTAGAAGAAATAAAGGTAAATAAAGAAGAAATTATTATTTATGGTAATTTTACTTCATATGGAAATATTAATAAAGGATTATCAGAAATGAATTTAAATCCAACTAAATCAATTTTAAAAAGGTTTCCTACAAATCCAGTTAACTTTTCAGAAGAAGAACTTGAAATAATTGAAAAAATATTAGATAAGCTAGAAGATGATGAAGATGTTCAATTTGTTTTTACTAATATATCTTAACTTAAATGAATATTAAGAAAAATCATTCTTTATCAAAATTAAACTCCTTTAAAGTTGATCATGAAGCTAAAATATTTACTGAGGTAAATTCTTCTCAAGATTTATTTAAAACATTGAAAAGTAAAATATTTGAGAAAGAAAAAAAAATTATTCTTGGAGGAGGTACAAACATTTTATTTACAGAAAATTTCAATGGCTTAATTTTATTTAATAATATAAAAGGAATTGAAATTATAGAAGAAAATAAAAATGAAATAAAAATAAAAGTAGGTTCTGGTGAAATATGGGATGATTTTGTTTCATTTTGTGTAAATAAAGATTGGAGTGGTATTGAAAATTTATCATTAATTCCAGGTTCAGTAGGAGCTGCTCCTATTCAGAATATTGGAGCATATGGTGTAGAAGTCAAAGATTATATATTTAAAATTAATGGTGTAGACTTAGACAATAAAACTAAAAAAACATTTAATAATTCTTCATGTGACTTTAGTTATAGAAATAGTATTTTTAAAAAAATATTAAAAAATAAATTTTTTATTACATCAGTAATATTTAAACTCAACAAAAATCATAAATTCAATTTATCATATAAAGACCTTCAACATATTGATAAAAATAACACTTCCCTTAATCAAATAAGAAATGAAATTATAAAAATAAGAAATGCTAAATTACCTAATCCAAAAATTTTAGGTAATGCTGGTAGTTTTTTTAAAAACCCAATAGTTGACAAAATAACATTTAGCAAATTGATTGATAATTATAATGATATAGCTTATTATAAAGTCAATAATAATTCAATAAAAATACCAGCTGCTTGGCTTATAGAAAAATGTGGATGGAAAGGATACTCAGATAATAAAATTGGAGTATTTAAAAATCATGCTTTAGTTATAGTAAATCATTCTTCAAAATCTGGAAAAAACATTCTAGAACTTTCAAAAAAAATAAAAGAAAGTGTAATAAATAAATTTAATATTATTTTAGAGAATGAAGTAAATGTATTTTAGATTTATCCATTGTAGGATACTCTATAAACAACATTTGCCATATCATCAGAAATAAGCATAGAGCCATCTTTTAAAATCAAAATATCTACTGGTCTTCCCCATGCCTCTTGTTCTTCTTCGTTAAGCCAACCATAAATAAAAGGTTCATAACCAACTGATTTATTATTTTCTATTTTTACTCTAGTAATTCGATATCCAATTTTTTTAGATCTATTCCATGACCCATGCTCAGCTATAAATATATCTCCATGATATTCTTCAGGAAACATTGTACCCGTATAAAACTTCAATCCTAGAGGGGCAGTATGAGGTCCAAGGTTTTGAGCGGGTTTAACAAAATCTGAACATGAATATTTACTACCGAATTCAGGGTCTGATATATCACCTCCATGACAGTATGGATAACCAAAATGTTGACCTATCTCCTTTACTTTATTTAACTCACAAGGAGGATAATTATCACCTAACATGTCTCTTCCATTATCTGTAAACCACATCTCTCCTGTATTTGGGTGCCATGTAAAACCTACAGTATTTCTTACTCCATTTACAAAAACTTCTTTTTCCGTTCCATCAGAATTCATTCTAGTAATACTAGCATATATTTCATCATTACTTTCACATATATTGCAAGGTGCTCCTACTGGTATATATAATTTTCCATCCGGTCCAAAAGAAATATATTTCCACCCATGGTGTCTATCAGATGGAAAGTCATCAGAAACTAATATTGGATCTTCTGAATAACCTTTAATATTATCCATTTTGTCAAGAATACTTTCAATATTTTTAAAAACCCAAATCTTATTAACTTCTGCGACATAAAGATCACCATTATGAAAAGCAACTCCATTAGGCATATTTGTAAGTTTATCAGAAATTAATATTTTTTTATCAACTACATTATCGCCATCGGTATCTTTAAGTGCAAATACATTATCCTCTCTTCTATTTCCAACAAAAATTGTTCCTGATGGACTAATTGCCATAGATCTTGCATTTTCAACATCAGATGCATAAACATCTATATTAAATCCATCTGGTAAGATTATATTACTCAAAAGAATATTTATATCATCAGTAGTCCTGAATGTATTACTAGATATAAAAAATAATAATAAAAGGTATATATGGCTAAATATATTCATTCTTATAAATTTTAATCATTTAAAGTTAGTTGATATCACAATATTATATTAATTTATTGACATTAAACTAAGCTGAAATATGGAACTAATTGATATAATTGTATTTGTAACATATTGTATTGTTATTTTATCTATAGGATTATATGTTTCAAGAGATAAAAAAGGCCATCAAAAAAGTGCTGAAGATTACTTTTTAGCTGGTAAATCATTACCATGGTGGACAATTGGTGCCTCTTTAATTGCAGCAAATATTTCTGCAGAACAATTCATTGGAATGTCTGGTTCAGGATTTGCATTAGGCCTTGCAATTGCTACATATGAGTGGATGGCAGCAATAACATTACTTGTAGTAGGTAAATTTTTTCTTCCTATTTTTATAGAAAAAAAAATATATACAATTCCTGAATTTGTTAAAATAAGGTTTAGTAATAATTTAAAAACAATTCTTGCAATATTTTGGATTGCTCTTTTTGTTTTTGTGAATTTAACTTCTGTTATGTATTTAGGTGGTAAAGCAATGGATACCATTTTTGGAAATGGAGACGGAAGCATGATTACATTAAGTATTATTGGTTTAGGACTTTTCGCTTTAACATATTCTGTATGGGGTGGATTATCTGCTGTTGCATGGACAGATGTTATTCAAGTAATTATATTAATATTTGGAGGTATTTTAATGACCGGTATAGCTCTAACATATGTAACACCTGGAGGTGGCATTATTGATGGTTTATCTTATGTTTATAACGCAGTTCCAGAAAGATTTTCAATGATATTATCAAAAGGTGAAATCATAACACCAGATGGCAGAGATGCATATATGGACTTACCTGGAATTGCTGTTCTAATAGGTGGTATGTGGATTGCAAATACATATTACTGGGGATTTAATCAATATATAATTCAAAGAACACTAGCTGCAAAAAGTCTTGGAGAAGCTCAAAAAGGAATTGTATTTGCCGCATTTTTAAAATTAATAATACCAATTTTTGTAGTATTACCTGGAATAATAGCATATGTTATTAATCTTGATCCTAATACAGGTCAATTAATGACAATATTACCTGAAGGCTTCACATCTGCAGATGGGTCAATTTTAAATGATAATGCAGCACCATGGTTAATTAAAAATTATATTCCAATTGGAATAAAAGGATTAATATTAGCTGCATTAGCTGCAGCTATAGTGTCATCATTAGCCTCAATGTTAAACTCGACTTCAACGATATTTACTATGGATATATACAAAGAATTGATTAACAAGGAAGCAGATGATAAAAAGTTAGTCTTAGTTGGAAGAATGGTTGTTGTTATTTCTCTTATAACATCTATGTTAATTGCTCCTCAATTTGGTAATATGGGGCAAGTATTTCAAGCCATTCAAGAGTATACAGGTGTTGTAAGTCCAGGAATACTTGCTGTATTTATTATGGGTTTATTTTTCAAAAAAGCAACTAATAATGCATCTATATGGGGAATATTATTATCAATACCAGTTGCAATGTATTTTAAAGTTATAGCAAAAGGATGGTTGATATATTTACCTGAATTCTCCCATGCACTATTTATTCAGGAAATTCCATTCTTACATCAAATGGGAATTACATTTATAATAACATTACTCATAATATTTATAATTAGCTTTCTTGAAGGTTTTAAAGATGATCCTAAGGGAATTAAATTATCTAATAAATTATTCTATACTAGTCCATCTTTTAATATTCCTGCATTTGCAGTATTATTAATAACTACAATACTTTATGCAGTATTCTGGTAAGAAAAAATGAAAAATAAATTTAGACTTTCTAGCATTCAATTAAAATTTCAAAAAAGTTTTTTAAATTCTTTCTCACTATCTTTTTATTTTTTAAAAAATGTCCCAATGTTATGGTTATCTGGCATAAGATTGATTGAACTATCAGAAAATCATTCCGTTTCACAAATACCATTTAAATGGTATTATAGATGGCAAAATATGAATCCATTTAAATCTATATATTTTGCTGTTCAATGCATGGCAGCTGAATTATCAACAGCATCAATTGCATCTTTAGCTATTAAAGGTAAAAAACCATCTATAGCCCTTATTGTTGTCTCTATGAGTTCAAAATATTTAAAAAAAGCAGTAGGAAATACAACTTTTAGATGTGAGGATGGAGGAAAAATATTTAAAGTTGTAGAGGAAGCTATTAAAACAGGTAAAGGTGTGACAGTTGAAGCTAAAAGTGTTGGTAGATTAGATGATGGAACTAAAGTTTCTGAATTTTACTTTACTTGGTCATTTAAGCAAAGAAAATCAGAATGAAAAAAATTGATATAAGAAAAAATATCAAATACAGCTTTTGTTCTTGTGGATTAAGTAAAAAATTACCTTTCTGTGATAATGAACATCGTAATTTTAATAAAAAGAATAATACAAATTATAAATCAATAAAAATTACTGCTAAAGAAAATATTAGTATAGAGATAGAATCATCAACATGGAATTTAAAAACTAAGAAGATTTTAAATTTAAAATAGTAATTTCAGGTAAAATACCTACCCTTCCCTGGTAACCTAAAAATCCAAATCCTCTATTTACATAGATATATTGATTTTCTATTTTATATAAATCAGCCCATTGATCATAAGCTAATTTAGAAGGACTCCATCTAAAATCACCTACTTCTATCCCATACTGAAGGCCATGTGTATGACCGGATAGTGTTAAATCAATATCTTTAAATTTTTTTATTACTTCTTTGTTCCAATGTGAAGGATTATGACTTAATAGTAATTTAAATTGATCCTTATCTAAACCTTTATAGGCCTTAGATAAATCACCATATTTTTGAAACCTTAATGACCAGTTTTCAACACCAATTAAATTTATTGACTCGTTATCAACTGTTATCGAATCATTTTGATTCATCATTAAATTCCATCCAAATTCTTTATGAGCTTTTAATATATTACTAAAATTATTATTTTTTTTATCTCCACTTTCCCAGGATGTGTATTCTCCATAATCATGATTACCTAAAACTGAATAAACACCAAGAGGAGCTTTTATTTTTGATAAAGCATCTCCCCAACTTTTAAGCTCATCCGCTTTATCATTTACTAAATCACCAGTAAAAAAAATTATATCCGGCTTTTGATTAATTATCATTTGAATTCCAGCCATTACAGCCTTTCTATTCCTTAAACTACCAATATGAATATCTGAAATTTGGCATACTTTTATTCCATTGAATTCTTTTGGAAGTCTTTTTAAAAAGACATTTTTTTTTCTTACTCTATAATCATAGATATTATTAGAAATGATACCATATGTTAAAGAAGCCATTGGAAATCCATATGCAATTGAAGCAAATAAACTTAAAAATTTTGATCTCGGAATACTATTTAATTTTAACTTTTCCTTCCGTTTATCATGCCACTTATAATTGTATATTTTAATTATTAATCTTCTTAAATCATCTATAAAAATAAAAGGAAAAGCAACTAATTTTGAAATAAAATTACCGATTACAAAATTAAAAAGTATAGTTCTAGAATAATATCCTAAATCTAAATCTAATAAATAAATTAAAAAATTAACCACTGTAATAATGGTAAAGGACCAGTATAAAACAAAAAAAATATTAGACCATTTAACTTTTCTATATTTTTTTATAATCTGATAAAAATAAATATCTAAAAAAACTACAATTAGAGTGAATACTAATAAAAAAATAAATCTTTCCATTATGATAAACCTAGATATCTATTTAATTTAACTTGAATTAGATACATAGATGGTATAACCAATAAAGTAAGAAATGTAGCAAATGATAAACCAAAAATTATAGCCCAGGCAATCGGACCAAAAAATACCATATTATCTCCCCCTAAATAAAAATTAACTTCATAAAATTTAAAAAAACTAACAAAATCAAAGTTCATTCCAATTGCAAGAGGCATTAAACCTAAAATTGTAGTGAGAGCAGTAAGAATAACAGGTCTTAACCTTGTTCTTCCTGCTTCAGCTATACATTCATTTATCTCTGAGATGGATAAGTCAACTTTTTTTCCAATTAATTTTCTCTTTCTATTTAGCTCAATAAAATCAATTAAAACAATTGCATTATTAACAACTATACCAATAAGAGAAATTACTCCAATCATTGTCATAACTACTACAAAATCCATATTGAAAATAAGAAGTCCAAGAAATACTCCTATAGTACTTAAAATTATAGATGACATAATTATTAATGGTGTTATAATTTTATTGAATTGAGCAACAATTATTATAAAAACTAAGAATAAAGCAATCATAAAAGCATTTGAGAGGAAAGCCATCTCCTCTTCCTGTTCTTTTTGTTCGCCTCCAAACCTATAAGAATATCCACTAGGTAAAGGGTAATTTTTTAGAACCATATCAATTTTAGAGTTTACCTCTGTAGGATTATATCCAGAGATAACATTAGAAGAAATTGTTATTACTTTATCCAAATCCTTTCTTTTAATAGAGCTAAATGTATTAGACATTTTCATTGAAGCAAATGAACTTATTGGTACTTGGTAGGTTCTTCCATTAAACTGATTTCTAAATGTTATATTTTTATTAAGTAAAGCATTCACATCATATCTATATTCATCATCTAGCCTTAATTGTATTTTATAATCATCTTCACCTATTTTATATTTGGAAATTTCTTTACCAAATAGAGAAGTCCTAAGTTCGTTAGCTAACATTCCTGTAGACAACCCATATCTTCTCAATTTATCTCTATCAAAATCAATTAGAAGTTCTGGTTTTCTTGTTGAAAGATCAAGTCCTAATTTTTCAATTCCAGGTATACTTGATTCATTTATATACCTTCTTATATTTTCTACCTGAGAAATCAATTCTTTAAAATCAGGTCCAGAAACTTCTAAACTTATTTCACCTCCAACCGGTGGTCCCTTTCTATCCTTACCAAAAGTTATACTTATCCCTGGATACTGCTCAATATCATCTCTCAATTTTTCAAGAACATCAATCGTATTAATGCCATTTCTTTTTTCAAATTCATAAAAGTTTATATTTATTCTTGCTCGATTGGGGGTGTCTCTCATTGATAATACTGCAGGATCATTAACATTTAAAGTCCTCTTTCCTACATATGTAACAATACTTTCAATTATGCTTTCATAACTTAAAACTGATTTGTTGACTTCTTCCTCTATTATCTTAGTAAATTTATTTGTTTCATCTACATCAGTACCAACAGGAAGTTCTATAAATACATTAATATAGTTAGGTCTATTTTCAGGAAAAAATAAGACTTTTGGAGGATATAATTGTAATAATTGAAATGTTCCAAAAAAAAGAAAAATAGACAAAACAATAACATAATAAGGTTTTCTACCTAAAAGTAAAAAATTAAGAAACTTGCTATATTTATTTTCTAAGGCCTTTAAATATTTTTCTCTGAATGTCTTTGATAAAGGAACAAAAATGAAATAATTAGATAGTATAAAAAGTGAAATAAAAATTAAAATATTTCCTACCCAAAATAATTTAAATATTATAAATACAATTCCTAATACAACTAATAATATAGAGTTTTGAATATACTTACGAAAGTCCTTTCCTCTATTATCTTCAATTCTCATAAGATATGAAATCATTACAGGATTTATTACTAATGCAACAAATAATGAAGACAAAAGAGTTACAATAATTCCAATTGGAAGAAAACTCATAAATTTTCCAGTAATACCAGGCCAGAATGCTAATGGAACAAAAACAGCTAAGGTTGTTGCTGTTGAGGTAATAATAGGATATGCTATTTCTCCAATTCCCAATTTTGTTGCTTCAATCCTTGAGTACCCTTTTTCTAAAAATCTATATATATTCTCTGTTACAACAATTCCATTATCAACTAAAAGTCCTAATGAAATCACAAGTGAAAATAATATCATCATATTTACTGTAATCCCAAATAATTGTAAAATTATAAATGAGATACACATTGAAAGAGGAATAGATAATCCTACAAAAAGTGCATTCCTAACTCCCAAGAAAAACATCAATACTAAAACAACTAAAATTACACCACTAAATATGCTATTCTCTAAAGTACTAACTTGTTCTTTAGTATTTTGAGATTGATTATTTACTATAATTATATCTATATCATTTGGGATCTGATTTTTTATATTATCAATTGCACGATTTACCTTATCATTAAGTAAAAGTAAATTGGTTCCAGACCTCTTCGATATGTCAACAGAAATTACTGGTTTACCAGATAATCTTGTATAACTTTCAATTTCCTTGTATCCAAAGTCAATATTTGCAACATCTTTAAGAAAAACAATTTTATCGTTTTTATTAGATATTATAATATTTTTAATATCCTCAATTGACTTAAATTCACCAATTAGACGAACCGATCTACGCATATCTTTCTCTAAAAGATTACCTCCTGAAACAGAAATATTTTCATTTCTGATAGTATTCTCTATATCTGTGAAAGATAAATTTCTAGCTTCTAACTCAAATGGATTAACTTTTATCGCTACTTCTTTTTCTTCTACCCCACCTATCTCAACTTTTGATATATCATTAATTATTTCTAACTCATCTTTTAAAATTTTTCCATAATTTTCAAGTGTTTCAATAGAATAAGAACCTGAAAGCGTAACACTCATAACAGGAAAATCTGAAAAACTTATCTCATAAATATCAGATTCTCTTGGTAAATCTTGAGGTAAATTAACTTTTGCCTTTTCAACTGCATCTTTAACTTTAGATTTTGCATATTCAATATCAGTCCCAGAATCAAATTCAGCAACTATCGTTGAATATCCCTGTATAGAGTTAGATCTAATTTCTTTCACTTCAGAAATTGTATTTATTTCTTTTTCAATAGGCCTAGTAATTAGATTTTCAATGTCTGTAGGAGAATTTCCAGGATATGGAGTTCCAACTAAAACTGTAGATTGTTCAATTTCAGGATAACTTTCTTTAGGTAAATTATTATATGCACTAACTCCTAATACTACTAGCATTAAAAGAACTAGTACAACTGTTATTCTATTTCTTAGTGAAAAGTTGGAAAGACCAAACTGATTTATAACCTTATCTTCTCTTAATGTTTTCATTTAATATTATTTTATCTTTATATATGTCCCATCCATTACCTCTAATGCGCCTTTTTCTATAATCATTTCATTACCAACTAAACCACTGAGAATTTCAGTTTGGTATTTGTAGGATCTTCCAACAAGTACTGGAGTCTTTCTTGCTATTTTTTCTCCATCAAAGTTTACTACAACAAAAACATAACTTCCTCTATCATCATTAAATATTATATTTGATGGTACTGATATTGCATCATTATTCGTATAATCCACAAGAAGAACATTTAAAATTTGATTAGGTTTAACATTCTCTTCTAATTCTGAAGGGATTTTAACTCCAATATTAAAAGTTCTATTCATTGCATTAATAACTTGAGAGACAGATATAATCATCGATTTATAAACTTCTCCATTAGAATTAATTACCTGAACAGAATCACCAATTTTAAATGAATTAATAAAGTTCTCAGAAATATCTACACTAAGATATGATTCACTATCATTATACATTCGAAAAGAAGGGATAGCTGGAGAAGACATCTCACCAACTTTTGCATTAATTTCATCAACTATTCCTGAAAAAGGTGCGACTACATTAAACTTAGATACTTGAATTTTAACAGCACTATATCTATTTTCTATTGATTCATAATTTGACTTTGCCCTTAAAAAATCTAATTCTGATCCTATTTCATTTTCCCATAAATTAGCTTGCCTTTCATATATTGTTTTTAAGAGATCAAGGTTTGATTTAATTTCTCTTAAATTATTCTTGATAATTTCAGAGTCGATACTAGCCAAAACAGTACCTTTTTCTACATACTGACCTTCATCTACAAAAATATTTTTGAATTTACCCATAGCCTCAGATACTATCAATACATTCTTATTTGATTGAATGTTACCTCTTAACTCAATTTTTGATGTAAATGATCCTCTATCTAAAGAAGACGTAGACACTAATTCATAATTTTTAGAGTTATAAGATGAATCTAATTGGCTTATTTCTTTCTCTAATTGATCTATTTGAGAATAGATTTCTACTAAAGAGTTTTTAAGATTATCTAATTTTTTTTTCTTAGATTTAAGAGTATCTGAACTGCAAGATGAAAGAATTAATATTAATATTAAAAATGTATATTTTATCATATGATTAATTATTATGTAATGTTCCTAAAGTTTTTTCTAAATTTATTTTTGATATAATAAGCTCATATACAGCATTATAATAATTATTTTGAGCTTGTTTTAATCCTGTATTTGCATTTAAGACTTCAAGATTTGAACCAACTCCTTCTTTATATTTTTTTTCTGAAGCTTTATATATAGAAAGAGCTAAATCAAGATTTTTATTTGTAATTTCTAGAGATTCTTTTGAATTAGAATAATCTACAACTGATTGATTTAATTGTAAATCAATTGATCTTTCTAAAAATAAAAGTTGATTATCAATTTGTTCAATTTTATATTTTGATTGATTTATTTTACTTCTTTTTAAAAACCCATCAAAAATTGGAACTACAACTTGCAAACCAATTTTCCCAAAACTTTTCCATCTATTAGAATCAAAAAATAAATCATAGTTTGAAGTTGAAGAATTATAACCATAATTATAATTAGCATATATCTGAGGTAAATACTGGCTTCTATTATTCTTTAAATCATAACTTTTAAGGTTCCTATCTGTTTTTAAAATAGAATATTCAATTCTTTTATTATAATCAAAATCAGATAGATCAAAATCAAAATTTTCCAAAATATCTTCATTTAAATTTCCTAATAATTTTAATCCCTGAGTTAAAGGAATTCCTATTTGGAATTTCAATACCAATAAACTTAAATCATATAATCTATCTATTTTGATTTTTTCACTTTGAAGGTTATTGAATGAAACAGTTATTCTATCTATATCTAATTTTTCAATAAATCCATTATCATACAATTGTTTAGACTCTTCTAAAAGAATAGATAATCTTTCTATATTACTATTAACTAATTGAATTCTAGATTTTGTATTTAATACTGTGTAATACGCTTTTGAAACTGATTCATAAATATCTATCTCAGTTCTCCGAGTTAATTTATTTGAAAGTTTTTCAAGTTCCTTTGTTGCTGCTAATCCAACAAAATATGATCCATTAAAAATCATTTGATTAACATTGAAGTCAACTCTTCCATCATAAGTTTGACCGAATTGGACTTCTTGTTCTGTTCCCTTGGGAACACCAGGCATAAAATTACTTATATCAATAAGACTTTTTTGAACTTCATAGTTATAATTTAATCCACCATCAATACTAAGTTGTGGGAGTCCGATAGAAAGATACTCTTTAGAAATTGACTTAGAAATATTTTGTTCTAAAATGGAATTTTTTAGATTTTCATTATTCTTAATTGCTAATCCTATACACTCTTTTAAATTCAATTCTAAATCTTGTGCAAATAATTGATAGCCAAAAAGAAAAAATATGATTAGTAATTTTTTCATTTATTCATTTTTTTAATAATGCTCTCATATAATTTCAAACCCTCATTGTTAACAATACCTCTAATAAACAAATCAAAAAGTTCAATTTGAACTTTTCTAAAATCATATTTAGAAATAGGGAAAACATCTTGATTTAAACCAATTTCGATTGACTCAATTCTAAACTTGGATATAACATCTTCATTAATACTTTTTCTGATATAACCTTCATCTTTTCCTCTAGATATACCTTTCCTTATAGTTTTAACGAAAAGATTTTCTCTATAATCATTCGTTATTTTATAAAGTTTGGGATGAAATTTTTTTAAATCATGTAATAGTAATGGGGTTACTTCATTCATTGTAGATCTAAAATATTTAGAAATTGCAAAAAAACTTTCTATAGAATTTGAAGAAGATTTTCTAATATTTTGAACATCTACATATAAAGTATCATAATAAAAAGTAATAGCTTTTTTTGCAATACTTCTTTTATCAGAATAATGTTGATATATAGTCTTCTTGGATATTCCACATTCTGAACATATATCATCAATAGTTACACCTCTAATACCAAACTTCCTAAAAAGATTATCAGCTTTATTTATTATTTTATCTTTTACCTTCATAAACCAAGGAAACTATTTAATTCCTTTTAGTTTCCATCGCAAAACTATTAAAAATATTTAATAAAAAAAATAAAAAAAATTCATTCATTTTTTTAGCTTAAAGATGAATATGAAATAAAAAAATTTATTTTTGTTAATAACAAAATATAATGATATCATTTTTTAAAAAATCTTCTTCAGATTACTTCATTATTGATCACTCAGAAAAGTTATCATCAGATTATATAAAAAAAATTTCTTGGATATTTGGTGAATCAAAAATAATAAATAATAGTTATCTAAAAGGTAAATTTATAGGTCCTCTTAAAGAAATGACTACACCATGGAGTACAAATGCAGTTGAAATATCAAAAAATATTGGAATTAATTCGATAAATAGAATAGAAAGATTTTATAAAAATAAAAATAAATCTATAGATCCAATGCTTGAATTTGAATACAAGGATCCAAATCAAAATGTATTTAAAATAAATAAAAAACCTGAAAAAATTATTGAAATTAAAAACATCAAGAACTACAATAAAAGTGAAGGACTAGCATTGAGTGAAGAAGAAATAATTTATCTAGAAAATGTTAGCAAAAGACTTAAAAGATCACTTACTGATAGTGAAGTTTTTGGGTTTTCACAAGTAAACTCCGAGCACTGTAGACATAAAATTTTTAATGGAGACTTTGTAATTGATGGAATAAAAATGAAAAACAGTTTATTTAAAATGATAAAAGAAACATCTAAAAAAAACTCTGTTAATTTAATTTCAGCATATAAAGATAATGTTGCATTTATTAAAGGACCCTCAATTGAGATTTTAACAACTCATAATAAAAAAAAACCTGATTATTATAAAATAAAAAAAATAAAATCATCAATTTCTATAAAAGCCGAAACTCATAATTTTCCTACAACTGTAGAACCTTTTAGTGGAGCAGCAACAGGCTCAGGTGGAGAAATAAGAGATAGAATGGCTGGTGGTCAAGCAAGTTTTCCATTAGCAGGTACTGCTGTATACATGACTTCATATCCAAGAATTAATAAATCTAGACCTTGGGAAAAAAATCAAATAAATAAAAAATGGCTCTACCAAAATCCTAAAGATATTTTAATAAAAGCATCAAACGGAGCTAGTGATTATGGGAATAAATTTGGTCAACCACTTATATGTGGAAGTGTTCTGACTTTTGAGCATAACGAAAATAAAAATTTATTTGGATATGATAAAGTGATAATGCTTGCTGGAGGAATAGGATTTGGTAAAGAAAATGAAAGTAAAAAGAAAGATGTAAATACTGGTGATTATGTTGTTGTATTAGGAGGAGATAATTACAGAATTGGTATGGGTGGTAGTGCAGTATCTTCAGTTAATACAGGAGAACTTAAAAACTCTATAGAACTTAATGCTGTTCAAAGATCAAATCCAGAAATGCAGAAAAGAGTTGCAAATGTTATAAGAGCTCTTGGAGAAGAAGATGTAAACCCTATTCTATCTATTCATGATCATGGAGCTGGTGGACATTTAAATTGTTTGTCTGAACTATTGGAAAATACTGGAGGAGAGATTACAATTAATAAATTACCTATTGGAGACCCAACATTATCTGAAAAAGAAATAATTGGAAATGAATCTCAAGAAAGAATGGGATTAATTATAAAAAAAGAAGATTATATACTATTAAAAAAAATTGCAGAAAGAGAAAGAGCTCCAATTTATCATGTTGGAAAAGTAAAAAATAATAAAAAATTAGTTTTTAAAGGAAGAAAAAATAAAAATCCTATTGAATTAGGCTTAAAAGATTTTTTTGGCTCATCTCCTAAAACCATTATAAGAGACAAAACCATTAAAATGGTGTATAAAGAACCAAAATATTTTCAAGAATTATTAATTAAATATTTAAAAAATGTACTTTCATTAGAATCTGTAGCTTGTAAAGATTGGTTAACAAATAAAGTTGATAGGTGTGTTACAGGAAAAGTAGCTATGCAACAATGCGTAGGGGAAATTCAACTACCATTAAATAATTTAGGAGTTATGGCTTTAGATTTCACTTCAAATAAAGGTATTGCTACATCAATAGGGTTTTCTCCGATAGTTTCATTAGTTGATGAAAAAAAAGGAGCAAAATTTTCTTTATTAAAATCATTAACTAATATAATTTGGGCTCCTATTAAAAGTGGAATAACAAATATTTCATTGAGTGCTAATTGGATGTGGCCAGCTAATAATATTGGTGAAAACACTAGATTATATAATGCAGTAAAAGAAATTAGTGAATTTGCTATAAGTCTTGGAATTAATATCCCAACTGGTAAAGATTCACTATCTATGACACAAAAATATTCAGATGGTAAAAAAGTTTTATCTCCGGGAACAGTTATAATTTCTGCAGCAGCTGAAGTCTCAAATATAAATAAAGTTATTTCCCCAGTTTTAAAAAAAGAATTAGACTCTGAATTGATATATATAAATTTTTGTCAAGGGTTAAATATATCTGGAAGTGCATTTTATCAAACATTATCATCTCTAGGAACTATAATAAATGATTCTAAGAGTCCTAAAGAAATTATAAATATTTTTAATACTATTCAAGATTTAATAATAAGTAATATGATTTTATCAGGACATGATATATCATCAGGAGGACTTATTACCAGTTTATTAGAAATGAATTTTCCTAATTCAAGTTATGGTTTAAAGATTTCAACTAATGGATTTAAAGAAAATGACTTATTAAAAATATTATTTAATGAATCTCCAGGAATTATTATTCAAACAAATAAAAATATTTATGAAGTACTTGATTCAAAAAATATAAAATATATAAAACTCGGAAAACTGATAGAGGAAAGAAAATTATTTATTAAACATAATAAATCGGAAATTTCATTAGATATAGATTTCTTTAGAGATAGTTGGTTCAAAACTTCTTCGTTATTAGATGCAAATCAATCAAAAAATAATCTTAATTATGAAAGATTTCTAAACTATAAAAATCAAAAACTTAAATATGAATTTCCATCATTTTTTAACGGAAAAAATAATAAGAAAAAATATAAAAAAAATATTAAAGCCGCAGTTATAAGAGAAAAAGGAATTAATAGTGAAAGAGAAATGGCTTATATGTTACATATCTCTGGTTTTAATGTAAAAGATGTTCATATGACAGACCTTGTTAGTGGAAAAGAAAATTTAGAAGATATTAATATGATTGTTTTTCCTGGAGGATTTTCTAATTCAGATGTATTAGGTTCTGCAAAAGGATGGGCTGGTGTATTTAAATACAATAAAAATGCTAATAAAGCAATAAGGAATTTTTATCAAAGAGAAAATACTCTTTCTCTTGGAGTTTGCAATGGGTGTCAACTTATGATGGAACTTGATTTATTATATCCTGAATTAAAAAATAATCATCCTAAAATGAAAATGAATAAATCTGAAAAGTTTGAATGTATTTTCACTAGTGTTGATATACTTAAAAATAACTCTATTATGTTAAATAATTTAGAAGGTAGCACATTAGGAATATGGTCAGCACATGGTGAAGGAAGGTTTAGCTTCAAAAATGAGAGTCATAATATAGTTGCAAAATTTCATTACAAGGACTATCCATCAAACCCTAATGGATCAGAGTATTCAACAGCTATGTTATCATCAAAAAACGGGAGACATTTAGCTATGATGCCACACCTTGAAAGATCTATTTTTCCTTGGAATTGGGCTCACTATGAACCATCAAGAAAAGATGATATTTCGCCTTGGATTATACCATTTATTAATGCTAGAAATTGGCTTGAGACAAATACATAATTTTTTTTTAAAATTATTAAAAATAAAATCTATTTTTGTAAACCAAAATATTGTCCCATGGTGTAACTGGTAACACGTCTGTTTTTGGTACAGAAGAGTCTAGGTTCGAAACCTAGTGGGACAACAAAAATTATAACTATGAGTATTGTAAAATTATTTGCAGGAAGTGGATCTATAGAATTAGCAAAAAAAATTGCTAATGAATTTGGAAAACCCCTTGGAAAAGGAAAATCTGGTAAATTTAGTGATGGAGAACTTAAATTTAGATATACTGAAACTGTGAGAGGATCTGATGTATATATAATTCAATCAACTGTTAATGGATCAGATAACTTTATGGAACTTTTTTTAATGATTGATGCTGCAAAAAGAGCCAGTGCTAATAAAGTAAATGTTGTTATACCTTACTATGGCTATGCAAGACAAGATAGAAAAGACAAACCTAGAATTGCAATTTCTTCTAAATTAATTGCAAATTTACTTACAGCATCTGGAGCATCAAGAATAATTGCATGTGACTTACATGCCGGTCAAATTCAAGGCTTTTTTGATATTCCATTAGACCATCTTAATGGAAGTTCTGTATTTGTTCCATATATTAAAAAACTGGATTTAAAAAATATCATTTTTGCATCTCCAGATGCAGGAGGAACTGAAAGAGTTAGAGATTATGCAAAATATTTTGATGTTGATTTTGTAATATGTGATAAACATAGAGAAAAGGCAAATGAAGTAAAGAGTGTTCAAGTAATTGGAAATGTTGAAGGAAAAGATGTTATTATAGTTGATGATTTAATTGATACAGGAGGAACTATATCCATGGCTTCTAAAGTACTTATAGAAAAAGGTGCTAATTCAGTAAGAGCATTAATTACACATCCTATTTTAAGTGGAAATTCAGATGAAAATATTACAAGTTCTGAATTAACAGAGTTAGTAGTTACTGATAGTATTCCACTAAATTTTAGGAATAAAAAAATAAAAGTATTATCCATTGCAGGGTTATTTGCAAAGGCGATTAGAAAAATTCATGAAAATGAATCAACTAGTTCGTTATTTATTAATAGATAAATTTAAAAATTATGAAAACAATTGAGATTATAGGGTATAAAAGAGCAAATCTTGGTAAAAGTGAATCTAAAAAAATAAGAGACGAAGGCAATGTGCCATGCGTTGTATATGGTGGAAAAAATCAAATACATTTTCATTCACCAATGATATTATTTAGAGATTTAGTTTATTCCCCTGGAGCAAACTTTGTTAAACTAAATATTGAGGGTGAAATTAATAATGCAATCTTACAGGATATTCAATTTCATCCAGTAAGTGAAATTATTCTGCATGCTGATTTTCTAGAGCTTAATGATAATAAAAAAATAAAAATGGAAATTCCAGTAAAATTTTTAGGAAGTGCTCCTGGTGTTCTTCAAGGTGGTAAAATATTAACTAGAATAAGAAAATTATCTATTCTAGCATATCCTAAAAATATGCCTGAATTTATAGAAATAGATATTAGTCACTTAGAATTAGGTAAAAGTGTAAAGGTAGAAGAAATACTTAATGATCAATATGAAATTTTAAACAGTCCTCTCGTAAGTATAGTATCTGTTAATATACCTAGAGTTAAAATAGAGGTTGAAGAAGAGGAAGAAGAAGGTACTGAAGGTGCTGAAGGTGCTGAAGGTGCTGAAGGTGCTGAAGGTGAAAAGTCTGAATCTAAAGATTCTGGAGATGTTAAAAAAGAAAATTCTAAAGATTAAAAATTTTTAAAAAGATAGAAAGTTTAGTATAAATTTATACTAAACTTTTTATCAATGAAATATTTAATAGTTGGCTTAGGTAATATTGGAGCTCAATATGAGCTAACTAGACATAATGTAGGGTTTTTAATACTTGACTATTTAGCCTCTATCAATAATGTCAAATTTAATTCAGAAAGACTTGGTGATTATGCTTTAATAAAGTTTAAAGGAAAATCTTTACATCTTATAAAACCATCAAATTTTGTAAATAATAGTGGGAGAACCGTTAAATATTGGTGTGATAAGCTAAAAATAAAAAATGAAAATTTACTTGTAGTTTTAGATGATTTGTCTTTACCATTTGGAAAATTAAGAATTAAAAAAAATGGAAGCGACGGAGGACATAATGGTTTAAAAAGTATAAATGAATTTTTAAATACAAATAATTATCCTAGATTAAAATTTGGAATAGGCTGTGAATTTAAAAAAGGCAATCAATCTAATTATGTTTTAGAAAATTTTTCTAAAAATGAATTAAAAGATTTAGAAATTAATATTAAAAATGTAATTAATATAATTTTATCCTATAGTGTGGAAGGAATTAGTAGAACAATGAATAAGTTTAACTAAGCTATTATTGATCCATTAATTGCTTCATTATCTGGATGCATTAATCTAAGAGAACCATCTGGGTTTTCAGCTAATAATAACATACCTTGACTTTCTATACCCATCATCACTCTTGGCTTTAAATTTACCAAAATCATAACTTGCTTATTAATTAAGTCTTTAGGTTTATAATATTTTGATATTCCACTTAAAATAATTCTTTTATCAACTCCAGTATCAACAGTCAACTTTATTAATTTCTCTGATTTTGGCACATTTTCAGCTTCAATTATAGTTGCTAACCTTAAATCAATTTTTGAAAAATCATCAAATTCTATAGTTTCTTTTAGTTCCATAATCTTATTTTTTTTTGTTGTAGTTAATTTTAGTTTTTCTATTTGATTGTCTATTTCAGCATCTTCAATCTTTGAGAAAATATGAGAAGACTCACCTAAGTGATGACCAGATTTTATCAAATTATCAGATACATCAATCCAAGACTTGTATTTCATATTTAATATTTTTAAAATTTTCAATGAAGTAAATGGTAATAAAGGCTCACATAATATTGCAATATTAGCAACAAGTTGGATTGAATTATAAAGAATAGATTTTACTCTATCTTTATCTTCTTTAATGATTTTCCATGGTTCAGTATCGGCTAAATATTTATTACCAAGTCTAGATAAGTCAATAACTAAACTCATAGCCTTTCTAAATCTATAATTATCAATAGAAGTCTCAATTTTAAGCTTAATTATATTGATTTTATCAAAAATTTCTTTATCTAATTGATTAGGGTTTACATTATCAGGGACTACTCCATTAAAATATTTATGAGTAAGTACCATAACTCTATTAATATAATTACCAAAAATAGCTACTAGTTCATTATTATTTTTAGCCTGAAAATCTTTCCATGTAAAATCACTATCCTTAGATTCAGGCAAATTAGTTATTAGACAATATCTAAGGACATCTTGCATATCTGGAAAATCAACAAGATATTCATGAAGCCAAACAGCCCAATTTCTTGAAGTTGAAATTTTTTTTCCCTCCAAATTCATAAACTCATTAGCTGGAACATTTGCAGGAAGTATGTAATTACCATGTTCCATTAACATCATTGGGAATATAATACAGTGAAAAACAATATTATCCTTTCCAATAAAATGAACCAACTTAGTATTTTTATTCTTCCAATATTTTTCCCAATCATTATTTTCAAGTTCTTTTGTGGCTGTTATATATCCAATAGGTGCATCAAACCATACATATAAAACCTTACCATTAGCATCTTTTAAAGGAACTTTAACCCCCCAATCTAAATCCCTAGTCATTGCTCTTGGTTTAAGCCCTTCTTTTAACCAAGACTTGCATTGACCAATTACATTAGTTTTCCAATCTTTATTACTTTCAATATATTTTTCAATTTTTGATTGAAGTTTATCCATTGGCAGATACCAATTCTTAGTTTCCTTTAATACTGGTTTATTTCCTGAAAGTTTAGATTTTGGATTCTTTAAGTCCAATGGACTTAAAGTTTTACCACATTTTTCACATTGATCTCCATATGCTTCTTGATATTTACAGGATGGACATTCACCAGAAATATATCTATCAGATAAAAATTGATTTTCAACTTCATCATAATATTGAGATGAAGAAATTTCATCAAATGAGTTTTTATTGTACAAGTTTAAAAAAAAATCAGAGCTAGTTTTATGATGTTCTTGATTAGAAGTTCTAGAAAATATATCAAAGCTTATTCCAAAACTTTTGAATGATTCATCAATTTTTTTATAATAATAATCAACAATTTTTTTAGGAGTGGTTTTCTCATCTCTTGCTTTAAAAGTTATAGGTACTCCATGTTCATCAGTACCACTTATAAACTTTACATCTTCACCTTTAGACCTAAGAAATCTAACATAAATATCAGAAGGAATATAGCATCCTGCTAAATGACCAATATGAATAGGTCCATTAGCATAAATTAATGCAGCTGTAACTAGGTGCCTTTTATATTTTGACATTTATTTTTTTCTCATCATTTCAAAAAGATCCCACATTTCTTCAGTTACCATTTCTAAATTATTAAACTGTCCAGCTCCTTTTAGCCATTCTCCACCATCAATAGTTATAACTTCACCATTAACGTAGGATGAAAAATCCGAAACCAGATAAGCAGCTAAATTAGATAATTCGTGATGCTCTCCAACTCTTCTAAGGGGTACTTTTTTTGCTGGATCAAATTTATCTTTTAAATCTCCAGGTAAAAGTCTCTCCCAAGCTCCTTTAGTTGGAAAAGGTCCTGGAGCAACTGCGTTTAATCTTATATTGTACTTAGCCCATTCTACTGCCAATGATCTTGTCATAGCCAAGACACCTGCTTTAGCGCAAGCAGAAGGAACAACATAACCTGAACCTGTCCATGCATAAGTGGTTACTATATTTAATACTTTAGCATTAATTTTTTCTTTGATCCATTTTTTTCCAAGAGTTAATGTAAAATTTACTGTACCCTTTAAAACAATATCAATTATAGCATCAAAAGCTCTTGTTGATAATCTTTCAGTAGGGCTAATAAAATTTCCAGCAGCATTATTAACTAAACAATCAACCTTTCCAAATTCATCAAATGATTTTTTTATAACATTTTCTACTTCATCTATTTTTCTAACATCACATGCTATAGGTAAAATTTTTCCTTTTTTTGGTTTATTTATTTCTTTAGCTACCTTGATAAGTAAATCTTCTCTCCTACTTGTAATAATAACATTAGCTCCTAAATCATAAAAGTATTCCACCATAGATTTACCTAATCCTGAACCTCCTCCCGTTACTATAATTGTATTATTTTTTAAACTATTTTCTTTAAGCATTCCTTTCATAAGTATATTTAAATTGATGAAACATTCATATTTCTATTATTTTTTTTTACTAACCCTTGTAAAACCCTTCCTGGTCCACATTCAATATAAGAATTAATATTATCATTTATCATATTATTTACTGTTTGAGTCCAAAGTACAGGTGATGATAGCTGGTTTATTACATTTTTTTTTATTTTATCTATATCTGTATGTTTAGAAGCATCAAAATTCTGATATATAGGTTTAGTAGGAGATTTGAAATTAGCATTCATAACTGCATCTTCTAATTCCATTTTTGCAGAATTCATAAACTTAGAATGAAAAGCACCTCCAACAGAAAGAGGTATTGCTTTTGCACCATTTTCTTTAAAAATTTCACAAGCTTTATTTATAGAATTCACAGAACCTGATATTACAATTTGACCAGGGCAATTATAATTTGCAGGAACTACATCTATTATTTCACTACAAATATTATCAACAGTCCTATCATCTAAACCTAATATTGCAGCCATTGTAGTATCATTTACTTTACAAGCTTTCTGCATTGCTCTTGCTCTAACTAAAACCAGCTCTAAGCCTTCCTCAAAAGATAAACTTTCAGCACAAGTAATTGCAGAAAATTCACCAAGAGAATGTCCGGCTAGTGCATCAAAGTCTTTAATTTTATTTATTTTAAATAATACATAAGAATGAATAAATATAGCTGGTTGTGTTATATCAGTTTTTTTTAATTCATCAATAGTACCATTAAACATGATGTCTGTAATATCATACCCTAAAACATTATTGGATAAATTAAATATGTTTTTTGCAAGTGAACTAGACTCATACAAGTCTTTGCCCATACCAACTTGTTGAGAACCTTGACCAGGAAATAAAATAGCCTTCATAAGAGTGATTTTATTTTAAAAATACTTAAATAAGTTAATCATTAATAAAACGATCACTTGTTTCTTTAATTAATAAAACGATCACTTGTTTCTTTATTAGGAACAAAACACGTTTTAGATTTACCAAACCAATCATATCTATATTTTGAAATTATATTATAAATTCGATCTAAAATAGAATATGGAATTAATTTAAGAAATAAAAAAAATTTTAAATATCCACCTAATAAGTAAATTATCTGAAATACTGCTTTAGATTTAATATATATTTTATCATCAGTATATAAAATGATAGTTTTTCCATGAAAGTTTTTATCTATTTTATCATTCAATATTTTTTTTGAAAATGAGGAGTTTAAAGATGAAAAATAAAACTTTTTATTCTTATCTAGTTTTAAAATTATTTTAACAATCGGATTGCATAAATTACAAAACCCATCAAATAATATTATTTTTTTATTTATTTTAATATTTGAACCCATCCTTTAATTAGCTTCTCTCTATTTTCTTTATCTAAAATATCAAAAATTACATCAGCTGTATAATAATATGTGCCGCTTGGTAATTCATTTCCATTTAAATCTTTACCATCCCAATTAATATAAATACCATTTTCTACATCTTCTAAAGAATTATATGAAAATAGCTTACTACCGTTTCTATCAAAAACATTAAAAATAACACTTTTCAAAAATCTAGGACATTTATTATAATCAAAATTTACTATTGAACCATCAGAATAAAATGGAGTAAAAAAATCATTTTTACCATCTTTATTTGGTGTAAAAACATTTGGTAATTCATAAAATGGGCAATTATCTCTATAAATTGTATCGGAAGGAATGCTTTCATTTTCAGATCTATCAAGAGCAGTAATAAAATAAGCACCTTTAAGATTAGTAAGTCCCTGATGTAAAAAATACTCATCTGTTACTGATGCAATTTTTTCAAAATTATTAATTCCATCATCCGAAAAATAAATATTAAATGTTTTTGTGTCTTCAGAGCATTCATTATTATCTGAATCCCACTCTATTCTATTCGAAAAATCTTTTAGACTACAAGACTTGCCATCAAAATAACTTTCACAATTAAACTCGTCAGAAATTTTAAATCCTAAAGGAGGACATGGTGCTATAAGATCATTTGTTTGAGCACAAATTTTTTGTGATTTATTTAAAATTTTATAACCATTGTCTAATGTTTTAGGCAATGAGTCGTTTTCATATGATCCGGAAGTAATTACATAGTAGCAATAAAGTAAATTTTCATTTAACTCTATTTCTTCAAACGATCCATTATCAGAAAAATTAAACCCATCTTCTATAACATTTACAGAATCAATCAATACAAATTCATTAGTTGTGTAACCAAAAACATTATTTCTATAAATATAATGAATAGGAAAATCTTTAGAACTATTTGACCAAGGAACATTAAATTTCCAGCTTAAGTCTATACTCAATTGTTTAGGTTGTAAGTCAAGTCTTACTGATGATGCTTGTGATGAATAATCTATCGGATTTTCTTGAGAGTCAAATACTTCAACCTGATAGTTATATGTGTTATTTAGAGTATTTGCAATATCATCAATAAAAAAAGTATCCAATATTAATATAGGATATTCATATATATTCTCATTTGATTTCATCCCATCAAATCTTGAAATCTTATATTTATAAGGTCTAGGAAATAATATAGTATCCAAAGTTAAAGGAGGATACCAAATAATTTTAATCAAACCATTTTCTATAGATGTATTTTCAATACTTACATTATTAATAACAGGGGCGTTAGCTTCTATTAATACACAAACTTCTTCTGACACATAACTTATACCCCCTTCAGGCAATGGAAATTCTGCTACTAATCTATAACAATATTTAGACCCTGGAGCAAGTCCTTTATCTTCATTTGAATCAATATAATTAACAATACTGCCATCAACTTCACCAACTAATTCATATCCTGACCCTTCAGGGATTCCTACTTCACAATTATCAGGAGTAAATTCATAACTACCTATTCTTCTCCAAATTTGTATTTTTGATGCATTCTCACAAGAATATAAATCCCAATTCAGTGATGCTTTTCTTCCAACTAAAGGGTTTATAACTAATCCAGTTGGAGCAGGTGGAACTATTTGAATTTGCCATGTCATAAATTCTACAAGATTAGGGCCATAATTAGGTCTATCACTTATTTTAAATTGAACATCATAAGGTCTCTCTCTAACGTGATCACAATTTGTTTGCCATTCAAAAAATAGTTGAGTTGGAGATTTAGTAAAAGAAGCTGGTTGAGGATTATATATAGCAGGTGAAGATAAAAATTCAAAAGGACCTCCAAAAGCTTCAATTTTTACATCATTATTATCAGGATCATAACCTACAATAGTATCTATAACTAAAGTTCCAGCATCTACACATATAGGATTCATAATTTCTAATATAGGTCTATCATTATCAGCATCCTGAATAAGGACTTGCATATCTCTAGTTACATGACCTAATTTATACCAAGTATCTCCAACCTTTCTCCATTCAATAACTCTAAAAGCAAAATTATATTCTCCCTCTGTTCCAGGAGCATCCCATACTAAATCTCCTATAACTGAATCTAAAGTAAAAGTTGGAGGCCCAAGTCCTGCTTCATTTCCTTTTGCATATTCACTATAAAATTCTTCAGCATTAGGAAATCGATAATTTGTAACCTCATATTCATTTTCTTGCATTGGTATTACAAGTTCATAAGATAAGCTATCTCCATCAGGATCAAATGCTCCAGGATTATGAATATACCTAACATTCATAATTCCATTGTCAATCGGTGGAATCAAAAGTATTGGAGTATTGTTTTGTCCAAAAAAAGGATCAATTAATATTTCAGTTTCAATAAAAAAAGGAGTATCTACAGAATTATCCATATTTAGAATACCATTATTCCTATTCTGTTCATAATAACTAACTATATATCTACCTGGAGCTTGAAAGGTATGTGTTATAGTGAATAAATTAAGAGCTACTTGATTATCTAGAAGTATTTTTTGACTAGTTAAAGCTACCTCATCTAAAACCTCAATAATATTTCCATCTCCAAAATTAAACTTTCCTCCACCAAACTCTACTTCAGATCCAGTATCTGTATAACCAATTATTGTAAACTCATAAGTTAAGCTAGTTGTTGATATTCTTTTTGCAATTATTTCTCCAGCTCTTATATGAGTTGAAAAAAGATTATTAGAATAAAATATTCCTATAATTAAAAATAATAACCTCATCAAAGCTTTAAACATATAATGATTTCTATGTATTTATTTAACGCAAATATTATACAATATTATACTAAATTAAAGGAGTTTTTGTTCCAATTTTAGTATTATATACACTGGCAAATGATCACTATATCCCCCAATAAAATTTCCACCAGCAAAACTTCTAAAAGGATAACCCTCATAATTCCCAGATTGATTTATAAGATATGGTTTAGAGTGAATGTATGCACCTTCAAAATAAAATTTACTTACATTAAAATCTTTGAGTAAATTTTTACTAATTATAATTTGATCAAACATATTCCATTTTCCTCTATATTTTAAGGTTCCAAAACCATCAATAAACATTTTTTCATATGGATTATACATTTCTGATTTATATATTTTATTTTGATCTTTATCAACATTCAAGATTATCTTTATACTTTCATCAGTGGGGTCATCATTAAAGTCACCAATTGTAAAAATTTTTGCTTTATTATCTACTTGAAATATCGAATCAATAATAGACTTATTTAATTCTGCTGCCTTATTTCTAAATGCTTTTGATTTTTCAGCTCCACCATACCTTGAAGGCCAATGGTTAATTATAATATAAATTTTATCCCCATCAAGTAATCCCTCTACTAGATGTTGATCTCTTGTTAATATTTGATCACCACTAACCGGATCAAATAATTTTAATAAAACACTTTTTTCTCTAACAATTTCAAAATGATCTCTATTATATATTAATCCAACATCAATACCTCTCCTATCCGGAGAATCAAAATGAGAAATATCATAATTTATATTCTTAAGTTTTCCTGTATTTATTAAGTCCTCAACAACAAACTTATTCTCTATTTCACAAACTCCAATTAAAGTTGGTAAATAACCAGTCTCATATAAGCCTATTTCAGAAATAACTTTAGATAAATTTTCTAATTTTTCCCAGTAAACAAAAGATCTATTCATTGATGTCTCCATAATAGGGCTTGCCTCATCATTTTTTCTAACATCATTTATAGTATCAAATAAATTTTCAAGATTATAAAAAGCAAGAGTGTGCAAATCAGCTTGAATCTTTTGAGAAAAAGAATCAAAAAAAATAAAATTTAGAATAAAAATTATAATTAGTTGTCTCATATTATTTTTTTACAATTTTAACTCTCTCTGAATAATTATTAAAATTCAAATTAATTATGTAATTACCATGTGATAAGTTAGATATATTTAAAATATGATAATTTGAATTAACATACTCATCTATAATTTTTAATCCATTTAGGGAAAAAATCTCAATGCTTTGCATAATTTCATCTTTTGATTTAATAAAAAGTTTGTTATTAGATGGATTAGGATAAATTAATATTTTATCTGTTATAGAGTAAGACTCAACATTTAATACTTCCCTAAATATTTTCTCTTTACTAAAAATAATATTAACAGAAACAGGTAAATGATCTGATGCATCATGTAAGGAGTTTGCAATATTCATTGGCACAGACTGATTAGGGCTAACATTTAAAGCTGAATTATAATGTAAACCATCATTTCCAATAGACTTATAAGTAGAGTCAATAACAAATATTCTATCTCCATACATCACTGAGTCTGAAAATAAAATAAAGTCAAATCTATCATCAAGACCACCGTGAGATCCACCTCCAAATTGAGTTATTCTTGTAGATTGAGTGTGTATTTTTGAATTTATAGAATCATTATAAACTCCAAAAAAATTTATTGGATCATGTAGGTTACCTTTTCCAGATTCAGTAATTGAAAACAAATCTTTATAAGCACTTTCTTCTGTTGAATAAATATTAAAATCTCCAGCAACTATAAAAAACTTAGAATCAGATTCTGAAATATAATTTTTTAATTCTTTTACCTGGTCACTTCTAATTAATTCATTATCTCCTCCTTTAGAAGCTTTCAAATGTAAATTATAAATAACAAATTGCTCAGCAGTTTCTTTATGATAGAGAATAAAAATATATATAGGTCTAGGGTATCCTTGAATATAGGATGTAGACACAAAATCAAATTTTTCTGAATTATAAAATAGACCTTGATCTATGTCAGTATCTTCATTATCAATAAAATCTGCAGCTTTATATTTATCATCTATATTTTTAAGAATATTATTCAGGAAATTATCAACACTCTCTTGACCAACCATCTCCTGAGTAATTAATACATCAGGGTTTAAATATTCAATAATATTTTCAAAATTCAAATTCCTTTCTATTGAAGTATTATATCTTAATAAATTATATGTAACTATATTAACCGTATCTTGGGAGAATAAAATATTTGTATAAAACAAAAAAAAAGGAAAAAATTTAATCATTATTATACCCAAAATTATAATATTATTAAGGATATACTAAGTTAGGAAAAACTTATGAAATTTAATTTTTTTAAAACTTTTGTTTCATGAATTTTGGAGTATATCTTTGTTAAGATTAATATAATTAATGGATAAAAATAATATACTTACTAATGAATTAAGAGATGATAAATGGTGGATTTCACCACTTCTCGTTCTCTTTGGCTTATTAAGTTTTATAATCTATTCTACTTGGGCAGCATGGCAAGGTGAATATTTCTGGTGGAGTGGTGGAAATGAGGGTTTTGGTGGTTATTTATCACCTTTTTATTCTCCTACAATATTTATAGATTCTACAAAACCAGGTATTCCACCAATGGACCATGCTCTACTCGGTTCATGGCCAAAATGGCTTCAATGGCTTCCTGGGCAATCACCAGCATGGTTAATTTTAATATTTCCTCTTTCTTTTAGGTTTACATGTTATTATTATAGAAAAGCTTACTACAGAGCGTTTGCATGGTCCCCTCCTGCATGCGCCATTCAACCAGTAAAAGGAATTCCTTCAAAAATAACAGGAAATGAGTATAAAGGCGAATCAGGTTTATTAATATTTCAAAATATTCACAGATATGCAATGTATTTTGCCGTGATTTTTATTTTTATTTTAAGTTATGATGCATACTTATCATTTTTTAATAATGGTAATTTTGGTGTAGGAGTAGGAAGTATAATACTATTAATAAATCCTATTTTACTTGGATGTTATACTTTTGGGTGCCATTCAATAAGACATCTTATAGGTGGAAATTTTGATTGTTATTCATGTAGTCTTTATAGAGATAAAGTTTCTCACAACAGTTGGAAAATAGTTACGTTATTAAATAGAAGACATCAATTATTTGCTTGGTTAAGTCTTGTTTGGGTTGGATTTTCTGATATATACGTAAGACTAGTATCAATGGGAATAATTAATGATTTAAATACATGGGGATTATAATATTATGCTAGATATATCAGATATAAAAAGAATTTCGTATGATGTACTAATTATTGGTGCTGGTGGTGCTGGGTTATCAGCTGCAATTTCAGCATCTCAAAAAAAAGGAATAAAAGTAGGGTTAGTTTGTAAATCTTTGCTTGGAAAAGCCCATACTGTTATGGCAGAAGGTGGTATGGCTGCGGCACTAGGAAATGTTGACAATAGAGATGACTGGAAAATTCATTTTAGGGATACAATGAGAGGTGGAAAAATGCTAAATAATTGGAGAATGGCTCAAATTCATGCTAAAAATGCTCCAAAAAGAGTTAGGGAGTTAGAGCATTGGGGGGCAGTGTTTGATAGAACAAAAAAAGGATTAATTAATCAAAGAAATTTTGGTGGACATAGATATCCAAGGCTAGCACATGTTGGAGATAGAACTGGTTTAGAAATGATTAGAACCTTACAAGATCATGGAATACATCAAGGAATAGATATTCAAATGGAGTGCACTGCTCTTGATATCTTAAAAGATAAATCAGGTAAAGTATCAGGAATAGTTTGTATGTATAGAGAAACTGGAGAATTTATAGTTTTTGAAACAAAATCTCTAATTTTTGCTACTGGAGGAGCTGGTAAAGCATGGGAAGTAACTTCAAATAGCTGGGAATATACTGGTGACGGTTATGGAATGGCATATGAAGCTGGAGCTGAATTATTAGATATGGAATTCAACCAATTTCATCCTACTGGAATGGTTTGGCCTCCGTCTGTTAAAGGAATTCTTGTAACTGAAGGAGTTAGAGGTGAAGGTGGTATACTAAAGAATAGTGAAGGAAAAAGGTTTATGTTTGACTATATACCTAAAAAATTTGCTAATGAAACTGCTGATACTCAAGAAGAGGCTGCAAGATGGTTAAATGGAGATAAAAATGCAAGAAGACCTCCAGAGCTACTAACTAGAGATGTTGTAGCAAGAGCTATAAACACTGAGGTTAAAGCTGGAAGAGGATCAAAACATGGTGGTGCTTATCTGGATATAGCCAAAGAAAGAAATGCTGAAGATATTAAAAAGAAACTACCATCAATGTATCATCAATTTAAAATACTTGCTGAACTTGACATAACAAAAGAACCTATGGAAGTTGGTCCTACATGTCACTATTTTATGGGAGGAATAAAAGTTGATGCTGAAACTACTATGACTAATATAAATGGACTATTTGCTTGTGGAGAGGCTGCAGGAGGAATGCATGGAGCAAATAGATTAGGAGGAAATTCTTTATCAGATTTACTTGTTTTTGGTAATTTATCAGGTATTAAAGCAGCAGAATATTCTAAAAAAATAGGATCTATCCCTGAAATTGATGATAATGATATAAGAAAAATTATACAAGGAGCTACATCAATTTTATTAAGAGAAAATGGTAATAATCCTTATCTAATTCATGAAGAACTTCAAAAAAACATGCAGTATAATGTTGGAATAATTCGAACAAAAAAAGAAATTGAAAATGGAATTAAAGAAATTGAGGTGCTAAAAAGTAAATTCAAAGACGTAAAAGCACCAGGTTCAAGTCAATTTAATCCAGGTTGGCATGAAGCACTTGCTTTAAGAAACCTTCTAATATCTGCTGAAAGTGTTGCTAAATCTGCACTTATAAGAGAAGAAAGTAGAGGTGCACATACTAGAGAAGACTTTCCTTCTGAAACAGAAGAATGGATAAAATATAATATTGTAAATAAAAAAGGAAAAGATGGAAAAATGGAAACAACAAAAGTTCTTCGTAAAAATGCAGATAAAGAATTACAGAGAATAGCTTATTCTGAATTAAATGACTTGGAAAAAGAAGTAAAAATTGAACATAATAAACTAAAGGTGGTATAATGAGTAAAAGAGATTTTAAAATTTATAGAGGAGATGATGAAAGAGGTGAATTAGTAAGCTATAAATGTGAAATAACTGAAGGAATGGTTGTTTTAGATGCTATTCATAGAATTCAAGCTGATCAAGCAAATGATCTTGCATGCAGATGGAACTGTAAGGCTGGAAAATGTGGTTCATGTAGTGTTGAAATTAATGGTAAACCAAAACTTGCTTGTATGACTAGAATGAATGAATTTGAAGAAGATCAAACGGTAGTTATTACTCCTTTAAAATCATTTCCCGTTCTAAAAGATATTGTAACTGATGTTTCTTGGAATTATGAACAAAATAAAAAAATTACTCCATTTTCACCATCAGATAAAGACAAAGAAAAAGATTTTGTTATGATGCAAAAAGATGTTGATAGAGTACAACACTTTAGAAAATGTATAGAATGCTATCTATGTCAAAATGTTTGTCATGTTGTTAGAGATAATGATGCAAAAGAAAAATTTGTTGGTCCTCGATTTATGACAAGACTTGCTAGTTTAGAAATGCATCCGTATGATAGAGCTGATAGAATTTCTGATATTAAAAATGATCATGGATCTGGTATGTGTAATATAACTAAATGCTGTACTGATGTTTGCCCTGAAGAAATACAAATAACAGATGATGCTATTATTCCTTTAAAAGAAAGAGTTGTAGATAGGTTTTATGATCCAATAGCGATGTTTTTTAGAAAAATATTTGGTTAAGGAAATTAATAAAATATTAAAAATTCATTTTATCAAGAGAAATTCCTTTGGTTTCAGGCATCATTCTAATAACAAATAATAATTGGAAAATCATCATAAATCCAAAGAAGTAAAAAATCATTCCTGGATTATTACCAAGCATATTAATTACATAAGGAGTTAAAGCTGTAATTAAAGCAGCAAAAACCCAGTGCGTTGCAGTTCCAAGAGATTGACCCTTAGCCCTGACACTATTAGGAAAAATTTCAGAAATAAATACCCAAATAACTGTTCCCTGCCCTATAGCATGAGATGCTATAAAAATTAATATAAATGTTAAAAGAACATATGAATTTAAAGAGTAAATAAAGCAAATACCAATACTTATTAATGAAATTATATATCCTATTGAGCCTATTTTCATTAAATACCTCCTCCCATACTTATCAATAAGTCTTAAACCTAACATTGTAAAAACAAGATTTACAAAACCGATTGAAATAGAACTCATAAGAGAATCAGTAGCTGCAAGACCAGCACTTTGTAATATTTCAGGAGCATAGTATAAAACAAAATTTATTCCTGAAAGCTGGTTAAAAAATGCAATAAGGAAAGCCAGAGATATCTGAAAATTAAATAGCCCTGAAAAAATAGAACTAGTTTTATTCTCTACTGAATCTTTAATTTGATTAATTCTTTTAGATATATCTGAGTCTGGATATATTTGACTCAAAATTTCTTTAGCTTTTTTCTCATCCCCTTTAAATAATATTAACCATCTAGGACTATTTGGGACTTTTAAAACAAAAAGAATATAAAAAAAAGCAGGAATTGCTTCTATACCAAGCATATATCTCCAGTCAATATCTCCTCCAAAACCCTGTAACAGATAATTTGAGAAATAGGCTATTAAAATACCAAACACTATATTAAACTGATAGAGAGCAACTAGTCTTCCCCTACTCTCTTTATTAGATATTTCTGAGATATAAGTGGGTGAAGCAACCGTTGAGGCTCCTACTCCTATACCTCCTATAAATCTAAAGAATGAAAATGAGTAAGGATCCCAAGAAATTGCAGATCCTAATGCTGAAATAAAAAAGAGTATTCCAATCCATATTAATGTTTTTTTTCTTCCTATTTTATCACATGGAATGGATCCAAATAAAGATCCCAAAACAGTTCCCCATAATGCCATAGACATTATAAATACCCCATGAAAAATTGGAGAAGTATTCCATAATTCCTTAATTGGAAGGTTTGCCCCACTAATAACAACTGTATCAAAACCAAAGAGAAATCCAGCTAGCGCTACTGTTATAGACCACTTAAATATTTTTTTCTTATCCATAGTTTGATACTTTTACTGTGTAAATATAAAATAATTATACATGTTATTAGGTATAGACTTAGGTGGGACTAAAATTGAAGGGATTGTTCTTAAATCTAAAGAAAATCCTGACGAAATAATTAGGCATAGGGTTAATACGGAACAAAAAAAAGGATATTCTCACGTAATTAATAATATAAAATCATTAATAGATCATATTGAAAAACAAATTAATCATAAGTTTAGAAGACTTGGGATTGGTACTCCAGGTACAATTGATCCTGAAACAGGTTTACTAAAAAATTCTAATTCTCAATGCCTCAATGGGATGCCAATTCAAAGAGATTTAGCTAATATTTTAAATAAAACTATTTTAATTCAAAATGATGCTAATTGCTTCGCCCTTGCAGAGACTTTACTTGGATCTGTTAAAGAACAGTATCCCAATGCCAAAAATGTATTTGGTATCATTATAGGTACAGGTGTTGGAGGAGGATTAATAATCAATGGAAAAACAGTTTATGGCAGCCAAGGAATCGGAGGAGAATGGGGACACACTATTGTTACAGATAATGGAGATAAATGTTATTGTGGAAAAAGAGGATGCGTAGAATCTGTTATTTCAGGTACAGCTCTTCAAATTTATTATAATAAAATTTCTGGTAAAAAATTAAAATTAGAAGATATCTACTCTAGAAAAGATAGTGATATTTATGCTAAAGAGACATTTGAGAGGTTAATTACTCACTTTGGGAAAGGGTTAAGTAATGTAGTTAATATCATTGACCCAGAAGTAATTGTTTTAGGGGGTGGTCTCAGTAACATTGGTGAATTATATAATGAAGGCTATAATGAACTTAAAAAATACGTATTTAACCCAACCTTTAAAACCCCAATTTTAAGACCTAAACTAGGAGATAGTGCTGGTGTTTATGGTGCTGCACTCTTATAAAGTTAATACCCATACCTTGATTTTGTCGAATTGAAATTTTTCTCTATTTCAGATTGTGAAAGTGTAGAAGAATATACATAAACAGCACCCATATTTCCATCAAATCCTAGACGATTACTTTGACTACCCATACTTGAATCATGCCTGTAATCTCTGCCAATACAAAACCAATCAGATCCATAATTAACATTATGAGAAGCAGTTATTGAATCATCTAATGAAGTATTAATATAATATTTTCCAGTTGTCCCACTTTTTGTAAATGTAACAAATTTCCATGCTACGGGACTTTCTAAAACCGATGATGAAGAAAAAGTATTAAAACCATATGATCCATCATGATCCCAAAATTTTAATTTACCTGTATTCTGATTTACTTGGAACATAAATTCATCATCAATATCAGTTGGCGTTCTAGATGATTCAACAAGTACACCGTTAAGATTCATAGAATTCACTTTTATCCATAGAGATATTGTAAGATTATTAGTATTCAAATTACTTATAGGATTAATGCAGAAATAATCATAACCATCAAAAAGAAGACTACCTCCATCATCACTAGAAAAACTAACTCCTCCATTTTTTAATGTAAAATCATTATTACTGGAAGATAAATCATTCCATACTGTAAGATTATCAGAGTCGAAAGATGAAGAATTGCTTGCATCTAGATGAAGAATTAGATTTGATTCTATTATAGCTCTTTTTTTAAAATGAGAACCTTGATAAGATGGTAAAATCTGAGAAAAACTATAATTTGACATCAGTATTAAAATAAAAAATAATAGATTGTGTTTCATGAAAAAATTAAATTTTATCATCTACTTACTTTTTATTATAATGAGCACAAGTATGAATGGATCAAATATAGATTATAAAAAATATGATACAAAGGAAAAGAAAGTTATGTTTTTTGGCAACTCAATAACCCAAAGTTGGAGTGACTATACAAAATTCTTTTCAGATAATGGATATATAAACAAAGGTATTTCAGGTCAAACAACTGATCAGATGTTACTTAGATTTAAAGAAGATGTGGTAGATGAAAAACCTTATTGTGTTGTAATTTTAGCAGGAATTAATGATCTAGCTCAAAATAACGGTCCTATTTCTTTAGAAGATATTTTTGAAAATATAAAGTCCATTATAAAAATTGCAAATGATAATAATATTAAAGTCATACTAAGTTCTATTTTACCTACATATGAATTTCTATGGAATCCAGGAATATATCCTAGCAATGACATAATTTTTCTTAATAAAAATTTCAAAGATTTTTGTAAATCTGGTGAAGCTACATATGTTGACTATCATTCATCAATGAAAGATAAGAGAGATGGACTCAAAGATGAATTAACATACTGGAGAGATGATTTTAATGGATATGATGGAGTTCATCCCAATAAAAAGGGTTACTTAAAAATGGAAAAAATTATTTCAAAAACTCTAAAAAAAACACTCTAATCCATTAACTCATTAAAGGTTTTTAATACATCATTATAATCACCATTAGCAATTTCATAAGTCATTTCATGGGTTTTGGTAGGTAAAGAAGTAGTATTATTTAACTCCCAACTCATGCCTCCTAATCTGCTTTGTACTGACGGCGAAGATCCAGAATATACATCTGCATAGTCATCTAGACTCCTAGTTCCAGTCAATATCAATCTTAAATCCATCAGTGCACCCTTTTTGTCATTCAATGACTTAACATCTTTGTCAGTTGAAGAATTAATTACTTTATTAATTTCCCCATCAACCATTTCTATTGCATCCTCAATGTCGGAAACAAGTTTTTCAAACTTTGAAAATAGTCTGTCAAACTCAACTTGGAAGGTAAATAATTTCTCCCTATCAGCTTGGGATGATTTACTTCCTAATTGCTGAACTTTAAATTTTATTTTATCAGATAACAAACTTAAAATGTTATTTTCAAATTTTTCTAAATGAATAGAATAAATACCTGGAGGTACTAAGGGACCAGAATAATTATTTTCTTCATCAATATTTCTATTTGAAAAAGTTCTGAGATCCCAATACTTTTCATGATAACCTTTAGTTCTATTTGCATTAATCCTTCTTATAATATCTCCTTTACTATTCATTATTGTAAGTAGTATCTTAGGATTTTTTTCCTTAGATTCTTCTTCTAAAACCTGAGTTGTAGGATAATTAATAGTCTCACCTTTACTAAACTTTATTTTATCACCCTCCTGTCTAGACTCATATCTTGATTTTAAATCATCTTTTAAGTAATAAGATAATTTAAGCCCATAAGTAGGGTTTGGTGAGGAAAAAAAATTGTGACCCGTAG